>Ga0180215_1003601_pt1 | contig 14439 bp, 9 predicted proteins | sample eDN3rd37CBELigBY_FD_128871 | JGI IMG/M metagenome (GOLD analysis project Ga0180215, IMG submission 128871) | Enriched backyard soil microbial communities from Emeryville, California, USA - eDNA 3rd pass 37_C BE-Lig BY (version 2) (version 2) | ecosystem: Environmental > Terrestrial > Soil >...
AAGCACGTGTGGGAGCGGCCCCCCGTGGCCGCCCTTCGTGGGTCGGCGCGCCCCGCGCCGGTCGTCGGAGGGCGGCCACGGGGGGCCGCCCCTACATTAAATCAAATAAACAAGCTCCTACCTTGATCGGCCAACCCATGTGGAAAGGACCGATTCAAACACGAGAAGAACCAGCAGGACCGTGGCCAGATCGCGCCAGATTTCGCGGTTGGAGGTGGCGAAGAGGTCGGCGGCGCCGTCGCGGGCCGAGACGACCTCCAGCTTCAAGGGCTCCATCATCGTCCGAACCTCGCTCGGCTCGACCCGGGCCAGTTGGCTTTCCCGCGGATCGGGGTTGGCGGCGAAGAGGTCGTTTTGGGGGCCGAGGGCGCCCTCCTCCCACGACAGCTTGTAGACGCCCGCCCGGCGCGACTCGGGCGCCCGGATCTCCACGGCGGGGCCGGCGTCGCTGGTTGCCGCCTCTTCGGTCGGGACGGCCGAGAGCGAGATGGGTTCGTCGTCGGGCGGGGTCAACCGGACGTCGCCGACCTGGTCGCTCGTGTGGACGAGCTTCCGCAACGGCTCGCCGGCCGTGATGGTGTTGTCCATGCTGGTTGGCCGGGCGGTCCCTTTAACCGCCTCGCGGACGGCCAGAACGAAGCTCGGCTCGATCGGCCAATCGTTCTCGGCCCGGTCGGCGGTCGTCGTCCAAAGCAGCGTTCGCCCCGCGCCGACGATCCGCTCGGCCACCGCCGGCGAGCGCGCCGGATCGTTCCAACGAGCCAATACGCGGGCCTGTTCCTGTTCGGGGTCGTCCTTCTTGGCCTCGTCGGGGGCCTCCGCGATCGGCGTCTCGTCAACGGTCATGAACCGCCGGACAACGACCCGCTCAAGCGCCGAGGGCTTCAGGTCCAGCAGTTTTTCGAGCGGCGAGGGGCGAACCGGCTCGATGAACAGCCCCCGAAACGCGGCCTCGGCCGGGGCCTTCAGCGCGAAGGGGAGCAGGCGGTTGCCGGGCCGGAACAAAAGGTCGTTGTACAGACCCACGTCGAGTTGTCCCCCGGTGAAGATCATCAGCCCCATCCCCTCGCGGACGAGCCGGCCCAGGCGGTCGGCCTGTTCGGGCGAGGGGGCGGGGACGTTGGCCAGGACCAGCACGTCGGCCGGCTCCAGCCGGGGGGAAAGGAAGTCCTGATCCGTGACGACCTCGACCCGCCAGGCCTCCGCCGCGCCGACGCCGATGGACAGGGGGGCGGCCAGGTAGTCGACCTCCGAGCCGAACGCCTCGGCGGACGGCTCGCCGTCGACCAGGCGGATCAGGAGCGAATCCTTGACGGTGGCCGCGGCCCAGCGTCGGTTGTCGTCGGCAAGCGCGTCGTCGGGAAGCTCCAGCGAAAACTCATGCGGCCCGGCGCTTGGGAACGAGACGGCCAGGGGGAGCCGGATCGCCTCGCCCGGCTGGATCTCGGGCAGGGGGATCTCGGTCGGCTGGCCGTCCACCCGGAGGATCGCCTTGACGTCGACCAAGGTTCGGGGCGAGTCGTTGCGGATCAGGGCCTCCCACTGGCTGGGCGTTCCGGCCAGGATCGTCCGATCGACGGGGACGAGCGCGTCGAGCGCGACGTTGGCCGTTTCCGGCGAGCCGACGTCGATGATTCGGGCCTCGATGGTCCCCTCGCCGGCCCACCGTCGGGCGATCTCGCCGACGGAGAGGTCCCAGCCGCTTCGCCGCAGGTCGGTGAGGATCGTCACTCGGCAAACGGGATGGGCGCGCGATCGCAAGACCTCGTCGATCCCCTCCAGAACCGTGGCCCAGGCGGCGTGGGTGGCCGTGGGGGCGACGCCCGCGGCGGCGGCCGACAGCTCCTCGCGCCGGGAGCCCTCCACCTCGTGGATGATCGGGATGGTCGGCGCCGAGGTGGTCACCAGCGTGCAGCGGTCTTCGGGTTGGACGGCCGCGAACAGCGAGTCGGCGGCCCGCGCGGCGCGTCCCAGGGCCGTTTCGTCGCCGTCGGCGTAACTCATGCTCAATGAGTCGTCCACGACGACGATCTGGCTGGTTCCACCGCCCCGGCCCAACCACCGCTCCAGGCCGGTCGGCCCGGGGATCGGCCGAGCCAGCAGAAAAAAGAGGAGGACCGGCAGGGCGATCCGAACCAGGAGCAGCAACAGTTCCTCAAGCTGGATCTTCCGCTTGTTGCGCTGGATCGTCAGCCGGAGATAGTGCATCGGCGCCCAGTCCACCCGGCGGAACCGGCGGCGGTTCAGCAGGTGGATGATAACGGGGATCAGCCCGAGCAGGGTTCCCCAGATCAAGAGCGGGCTTAGAAACGTCATGGCGTCGTGGTTGTTGGGTTCGGGATGGGCCGGGCTGGTTCGGTCGCCTCAATGGTTCGTCGCGGCGGATTCGATTCGACGTCCGGTTTTTGGGAAGGTGTTGCCCTCCCGAGATCAGGTCGATGGATTGCTACCGTCCCGCCCGCGCCGGGTCGTCGCGGACCATGAGGAAATAGCGCAGGGCCTCGCCGAGCGGTTCGTCGGTCAGGAAGCGGACGTGGTCGTAGCCCCGGTCTCCACAGCCTTTCTTGATCTCCTCCAGAAAGTCGCTCATCGCCTTTTGGTACGAGCGGCGGAAGGCTCGGGGCTCGGCGAAGAGCTCCTCGTCTCCCTCGATGTCCTTGAAGATGGTCGGACCGTCGAAGGGGAGGTCGACCTCGTCGTGGTCGAGGACCTGCATCACCAGGGTCTCATGGCCGCCGAAGCGGAGCCGGTTCAGCCCGTTGTAAAGGGCGTCGAGATCGGTCAACAGGTCCGAGACGATTACCACCATATGCCGCCGGCGGAACTGGTCTCCGAGCGTCAAAAGCAACTCGCCCAGCTCGGTTTTGCGGGCCGGTTGGCATTGTTCCAGCAGGCCCGTGATCATCTGGACCTGGGCGTGGGTGGCCCGGGGAGGGGCGATGGTGGTCGCCTTCTCGTCGAAGAGGACGATCCCGACGGGGTCCTGCTGGCGGACAAGGAGCATCGCCAGCGAGACGACCAGGGTCGAGGCGTAGTCGAACTTGCTCAAGGCGGCGCGGGCGCCCCGGTAGTTCATCGAGGCGCTGGCGTCGATGACGAAGGTGACCCGGACGTTGCTTTCCTCTTCGTACTGCTTGACGTAGTGCCGATCCGACCGGGCGAAGACCCGCCAGTCGAGCCGCCTAAGGTCCTCGCCGGGCGTGTACTCGCGGTAGGCGGCGAACTCGACGTTGAAGCCGTGGAAGGGGCTGCGGTGCTGGCCGCTGATGGCCCCCTCGACCAGCCGGCGCGACCGCAGGGTCAGGTCGGCGATCCGGGCGATGGCCTCAGGATCGGAATATTTCCGAGGCGGCGGCATCGGGGGCTCCCTTCCCAATCGGCGCGTCGTTGAGGAGTCGGTCGATGATCGAGTCGCTGGTTTCCCCCGCGGCCTGGGCGTTGTAGTTGAGCACCAGGCGGTGGCGGAGCACCGGCTGGGCGACGGCCCGGATGTCGTCGACCGAGACGCTCGGCCGACCCGCCAAAGCCGCGCGGGCCTTGGCGGCGAGGATCAACGACTGCCCGGCGCGGGGGCCGGCGCCCCAGGCGAGCCATTCGTCGATGAATTTGGGGCCCCCGTGCTTCGTTCCCCGGGTCGCCCGGACCAGGTCCATCGCGTAGTCGACGCAGTGGTCGGAGACAGGCACCCGGCGCACCAGGCGCTGAAGCTCGCCGATCCGGCGGCCGTCGACGATCGGGGCGCTCTCGGCCTGATGCGTCCCGGTGGTCATCCGGTAGATCCGCCGCTCCTCGTCGGGCGTGGGATAGTTGATGAACACCTTGAACAGGAAGCGGTCAAGCTGGGCCTCGGGCAGGGGATACGTCCCCTCCTGCTCGATCGGGTTTTGGGTCGCCAGGACGAAGAAGGGGTCGGGCAGAACGTGCCGCCGACCGCCCGCGGTGACCTGCCGCTCCTGCATCGCCTCCAGGAGCGCGGCCTGGGTCTTGGGCGGGGTCCGGTTGATCTCGTCGGCCAGGATCAGGTTGGCGAAGATCGGCCCGGGGACGAACCGAAGCTCCCGCGCGCCGCTTTGGCGGTCCTCGTACAAGACCTCGGTCCCGGTGATGTCCGAGGGCATCAAGTCGGGGGTGAACTGGATCCGGTTGAACTCCAGCGAGAGCGACTGGGCCAGGGCGTGGACCATCAGCGTCTTGGCCAGGCCGGGGACGCCTTCAAGGATGCAGTGGCCCCGGGCGAAGATCGCCGTCAGCAGTTGCTCGACGACCTCGTCCTGGCCGACGATCTGTCGGCCGATCTGCTCGCGAAGCTGTTGGTGGACCGACCGCAGTTCGTCCAGCTCGGCAAGGTCCAACTCATCGGCGGTGGTGCTCAAGGTCGCGTCCTCTCCCTAGCGCTGGAAGACCGGCAAGAATTTGAACGGCAATTGCAGGATGATGGCGGCGATGGCGGTGCCGTAGACCTGGCCGATCCCGTCGCCGTTCCACGAGCCGTCGGGGGATTGCATCCCCAGCAACTGATCGCGGGTCGCCGGGAAGTAGGCGTCCCAGTACTCGTCGCCGGCCATGTAAAAGCCCTGGGCGGCGTAAAGATGGGCGTAGAAGGCGTGCCCGCCCCCCTTGTCCCATCCCTCGACGGCCCGAAACTGGTCCCAGACGTACTTGAGACAGTCGGTGGCGATCTCGCCGTCGAATTGACCGGCGTTGTAGAGCGTGGCGACCGCCGCGGCCGAGATCGGCAGCCGGGGGCCTCCGCCGGCGATCAGCGAGTACTGGATTCCCCCCTCGGGCGTCCGGCATTTTTCGAGATAGCCGATGGATTCCTCGATCACGGCCCGGGGGACCAGGAACCCGGCGTTCTGGGCGGCGCGGAGGGCCTGAACCTGGGTGACGGTGACGGAGCCCTCGTCGCCCGAGCCGGGCGTGTACGTCCACCCGCCCGCGGCGCTTTGGCCCTGGCTGGTCAGAACGACCGCCTTGCGGATCGCCTCGCCCACCTGTTTGCGGAGCGACTCCTTGGTGATCATCCCGTAGACGCTCGCCAGGAAGAGCAGGGCGAAGCCGTGGCCGTGCATCGGCATGCCGTTGTCCTGCCCCGGGCCGGTCAGCAGGCCGCTGGGCGTGGCGCAGCGGACCAGATATTCGACGGCCCCCGCGACGGCCTTGGCGTATTTGCCCCGGGTGGGCGAATCGCCGTGCGCCAGAAGGGCCGTGCCGGCCAGGCCGGTCATCGCCACCGGGTAGTTCTCGCCCCCGCCGGTGATCCAGGAGCCGTCGTCGGCCTGTTGCGCCTCCAAATAGTCGAGCCCCCGCAGCACCGCCCGGATGGTCTCGGGCGTCACGTGCTTGGGCAAGACCTCCTCGGCCCGGAGCCGCGCTCCCGCGCCGGCGAGTCCGAGCCAGCCGGCCCCGGCTCCCGCCGCCGCGCAGCGCCCCAGAAACGCCCGGCGCGAGGCGGTCCCGCTCATGGGATGGTTCCTGCTTGGCTGGCTCATTGGTTCGAGGTCTTCCCCTGGTCGTTCCCCTTGCCCGCCTGTCGGATCTCGAACCGGACCTGAAGCTCGACGTGGACGGGGATCTTGCGGAGCTTGGGGCTTACCAGCCGGTTCTCCGCCGACGACTCCTCCTCGTTGGGTGGTTCGATCGCGGGGTAGATCAGCCGATTCGTCGGCGCGGAGACCTCGCGGACGGCCAAGACCGGGCCAAGCTCCACGCCGCTGAGCCGGGCCAGCCGCTCGGCCTTCTTTCGGGCGTCGGCGACCGCCTTCTCGTAGGCTTCCTCCCGGAGCTTCTCAAGGTCCTCCAGGACGAACCGGACCAGCGCCGGCCCCTCCCCCTGGCGGTAGTAGACGACGCCGTAATAGGGGTTGGCCGGGGGGGGGCCAACGCGGGCGCCGGCGTCCTGAGCGACGTCGAGCAGTCGGCCCACGAGTTGCAGCGCCGCGTCCTCCTCCATCTCGCGCAGGCCCGTCGCCTTGACGACCAGCTTCCGCGAGAGCTGAACCTCGGACTTGGCCTTCTGACTGACGTTGTAGTCGATGTAGTAGGGGTTGACCATGGCCCCCTTTTGATCGACCAGAAGCCCGCGCTCCTCGACGGCGACGTTGGGCAGCTTCAGCGCGTCGAAGGCTTCGAGGATTCGCTTCTTGGCGTCCCGAAACTTGACGATCGCGTCGCCGGTGATCTCGGCCGAGGCCGAGACGTCGAGGTCGATCTCCGCCAGGTCGGGCGCGGCCGAGACCGATCCCTTGCCGATGACGGTCAGGCCCTCGATGTCCTGGGGGATCCCCGGGGTCGATCCGTACTGGGCCGACGCGGAATCGGCGACTGCGGCCAAAAGCGCCAGGCAGGCGACCGCCGCGGCCGCTCGCCGGAGCGGGCGGAGACGAGAAGGCTCAACGCCGGTGGGCGACACGAAGGGGGGCGTCATCGCGGAGTCTTCTCCTCGGGTGTCGGAGGGGCGTCGGCCCTCCGGGGGTACGCGGTGATCGCGCGATTGGAGACCGTCAATACGTGGTCGGCGGTCAAGAGAAGGTCGCCCCCGGCCGCGGCGCCCAGGTCGGAGCCCCGGAAGATCGACCGAATGTCGCCGGTCGCCGGGGCGATCTCGAAGACCCCTCGGGGGGTCAGTTGGCGGACGCCGTCGGGGCGGACCAAAACGGCGCCCGAGCCGCTGCCGCCGGGGAGCCGGGTCGCCCAGGAGAGGTTCCGGGTCTGGATGTCCAGCGAGCCGACCTCGTCGCCCCCCAGGATGACCGCGCCGTCCAGGGCGCCCAGCGGCCGGGCCGACTTGCCGATCGCCCGCTCCCATTCGAGCTTCATCCGGTTGGGGTCGACGGCGTAGAGCCGGCTCGATTGCGCTCCCTTGACCAAAAGCGCGTCGCCGAGCGGGATCGGCCCGCCGCCCGCGTTGGCCGGCTCCGCGCCCCGATTGTAGAAGACGTACATGTTCCCCTGGGTCGGCTCGGTTTGGTAGCCGAACCCCCATTCGAGCGTCCCCGAGTCGGCGTCGAGCCGCGCCAGAACGCCGATTTGGGTGTCGACGTAGAGCGTCCCTGCGTCGAGCAAGAGCCGGGGGTGGGGCGTCGTTTGGCGCTGGCCGTAATAGTACCGTTGCCGGGTCTGGCGGAACGAGCCGACTTCGGTCTTCCAGATCAGCTTGCCGTCGTGGGGCCGGATCGCCAGGACCCACTGCCCCGGAAGCGGCTGGTTCTGCTGGGATTCGGCCGCCACGAACAGCAGGTCGTCCCCCAGCAACGGCGTCCCGGACGGCTCGAACGAGGCCAACTCGGGCTGGTCGGTCGACGTCCAGACGACCTCGCCGCCGTCGGCCCGGCGGCAGACCAGCTGGAACGAGGCGTTGTAGTTCGGGTCCTTCATGTCGCGGGTGACGCACCAGAGGAACTCGCCCCGGGAGAGGATCGCGAACTGGGCGGGGTCGGTCATCTGGGCGGCCGGCTGGTTGGCCATCGTCTCCAGGTTGTGGAACGACGCCGACCGCCAGAGGAGCTTGCCGCTTTCCAGGTCGATCGCCAGGATGTGCCCCAGGTAGTTGAGATAGAGCCGCGATCCGTCGACCGCCGCGGCCGGCGCCGCGTTGCTGAGCGGGCTGGCCCGCCACTGGTTCAATTCGGCCGTGGCCATGCCCGCCTCGATCGTCTCGGCGATCGGGACCACCCAATTGGGCTCGGTCGAGGAGCCGAGCTCCAGGGGGCCTCCGTCGATGGCGGAGTCGGGCCGCGCCTCCGAGTTGGGAGACCCGGCGCCGAGCAGGCTTTCGAGCAACTCGGCCGGGGGGGCGGATCGGCCGCCGAGCGTGACCGTCTCGTTTTGGTAACGGCCTTCAAGGTCCGCGCGAAGCTGGTCGAACTCCGAGGTCCGACCCGCCCGATGGAGGGCCAGGGCCGCCTTGGTCGCCAGGGCGGCGGGCGAGAGGTTGGTGTCGGGGTGGTCGCGCAGGGCCGCGAGCCAGCAATCGGCCGCGCGGTCGAACCGGCCGCGCTCGAAATAAAGGTCGCCCAGGCGGTCGGCCGCGTCGTCGCCGACGGAGGTCGTGAAGTAGGCCGAGAAGACGCGCTCCAGCTTCGCCTGTTCGTCGGCGCCCTCGGCCTCGTCGAACAGCTTGCGGGCCTCGGCGTCGTAAAAGAGCCGGTAGGCGGCCCGGCCCTCCGGCGGCAGCTCCGCCAGGACGTCCCGGCGCTTGCGGGCCACCGAGATGATGAAGCCGTCCTCGCCGTCGACGAACCGCGGCGCCTGATCCTCGGGGATCGTATAAAGCGCCTTCAGCGCCCGCTCCCAGGCGCCCCGCCTCTGGAACCGCTCGAAGTCCTCGAGCGCTTCCTTGACCTCGGTTGAGGCCGGCGGCATCTGCAGGGGGCGCCCGGGGTCGTCGTTGGAGACTTTCCCCTCGATCTCCCCGACCTCTTGCCCCCGCGCCAGCGTCAGGGCCGGCCCAAGCAGCGCACAGACGATCGCAATCCGCGCTAAAATCACGCCGTTCTCCCGCCAGGGGCCGATCGCGATTGGAGACGCCATGGCGCGGCGATTCTTCTTCGCCGCGAAAGAGACATTTGTAAATCCCGCGCGCCGGTGGAGCAAGTAAAAAATTCGGAGCGGGGTGGAATCCGGTGGAATCGGCGGGCGGGGCGGGTTTCCGAATGATGTGATTGGGGCGAGAGGGGGGGCGCGAGCCCCCTGGCCGGGCGTGGCCGCCCTGTGGAGAAGGCGGGGGGCCCGCGCCCCCCGCTCGCCTCAAACCTCAGATGCTCTCCATGATCTCCGCCAGAGTCTCGGCGCTTGGCCTCAGGGCTTCGTCGGGGAGCATGGACAGCGGGGTCTCGACGGGGCGCAGGGAGGAGACGAAGTCGACGCCGGCGTTGTCGAGATAGAGCAACCCGGTGAGGAACTCGCCCGAGTCGCGGCCGGCGGCGATGACTCGGAGGGCCGAGTCGCGGCTGGCGATGTCGTGGTCCTTGTGCTTTAAGGCGCGGAGGGTGATCCACGAGCCGTCGTGCAGTTGGACGTTGGTCGTCTCGCCGGGCTGTTGCTCCACCTCGATCTCGGGGAGGCGGCGGACGTAGAAGCCGACGTCCTGAAGCTGCTCCTCGTGCTCGCGGGCCCAGACCCAACTCTTGGTCGAGCCCTGGAAGTCGTTGAACGTCACGCAGGGGCTGAGGATGTCGAGGACGGCGGTCCCCTTGTGCGCCAGCGCCGCCTTGATGAGCGGGACGAGCTGCTTCTTGTCGCCGGAGAACGACCGGGCGACGAACGTGGCGCCGGCGATGATCGCCTCGGCGCAGAGGTCCAGCGGCAGAGTGGGGTTGGTCTCGCCGGTGGGCCGGCGCAGGCGGGCGTTCAGGTCGGCGGTGGCCGAGAACTGGCCCTTGGTCAGGCCGTAGCAGCCGTTGTTCTCGATGATGTAGACCATCGGCGTGTTGCGGCGGCAGGCGTGCTTGAACTGGCCCAGGCCGATGTTGGCGGTGTCGCCGTCGCCGCTGACGCCGATGCAGACCAACTGACGGTTCGCGGCCACCGCGCCGGTGGCCACCGACGGCATCCGGCCGTGCAGGGCGTTGAAGCCGTGGCTGGCCTGAAGGAAGTAGGCCGGGGTCTTGCTGGAGCAGCCGATGCCGCTGAGCTTGACCGTCTTGTACGGGTTCAGCCCGGTCGACTTGGCGGCCTCGATCAGATAACTCGTGATGCTGTTGTGGCCGCACCCCTTGCAGAGCGTCGACGGCAGCCCTTGAAAGGCCGATACCGGCAACGAGAGGGTGCGACCCGCGGATTCCACCTGGATGTCCGTCTGGACGGCCATGTTTCCGTGTCCTCGATTCTTCTGATGAGAATGGCTTGTGATGAAATCGCGAAGGTCGTCACGCGCCCGCGGCCATCGTCGGGGCGCCGGCGCCGTTGCCCTGGCGGGCGCCGGTGACGATCTCGGGGCCCGCGGCGATCCGCTCGCGCTCCAGGACGGGAACGGCGACGTCGCCCGCGGCGATCGGCGTGCCGTCGTAGTGGGTGATCGAGACGAGCCGGTCGATCAGCTCGCCGCGGAGCCGCTCCCGCAAAAGCGTCATGATCTGGGCGTCGCGGTTCTGCTCGACGACGTAAACGCGCTTGTGTTGTTCGACGAAATCGGCGACGCCGTCGGCGATCGGCAGGGCCCGGATCCGGCAATAGGCCGTGGCCACGCCCTCGTCGGCCAGAATCTCGCGGGCCTCGGCCATCGCGGCGTGGGTGCCACCGTAGGCGATCAGGCCGACCTCGGCGTCGGGGTCGCCCTCGACGACCGGCGCGGGGATTTCGCCACGGGCGGTTTCGAGCTTCCGGGCGAGCCGATCGAGGTTCTTCTTCCAGACTTCGGGCCGCTCGCTGTAGCCGGAGCTTTCGTCGTGGCCGGTTCCGCGGGTGAAGTAGGCCGCCAGAGGGTGCTCGGTGCCCGGGATCGTCCGCTGGCAGATCCCGTCGCCGTCGACGTCCTTGTAGCGATGGAAGGAGCCCTGGCGCTCCAGGTCCTCGGCGGTGAGGACCTTGCCGCGCTGGATCGGTTTCTCGGGGTATTTGAACTTGGGCGAGAGCCAGAGGTTCATCCCCAGGTCGAGGTCGAGCGCCACGAAGACGGGGGTTTGGAACCGCTGGGCCAGGTCGAGCGATTCGATGACCAGGTTGAAGCACTCCTCGACCGTGCCGGGGATCAGGACGATGTTGCGGCAGTCGCCGTGGCCGAGCAGGTGGAGCTTCAGCACGTCGCCCTGGCTGGTCCGGGTGGGCAGGCCGGTGCTGGGGCCCATCCGCTGAACGTCGATGATGACGACGGGGATCTCGGCGAAATACCCCATGCCGACGAACTCGGTCATCAGCGAGATGCCCGGCCCGGAGGTGGCCGTCATGGCCCTGGCTCCGGCCCAGCCTGCGCCGATGGCCATGCCGATGGCCGCCAGTTCGTCCTCGGCCTGGATGACGGCGAAGGTCTGGTTGCCCTCGGCGTCGGTCCGATAGCGCCTCAGGAGCGCCTCGGTGTCCTCGGCCACGCTGCTGGAGGGGGTGATCGGGTACCAGGTCATGACGCTGACGCCGCCGAAGACCGCGCCCAGGGCGGCGGCCTTGTTGCCGTCGATCAAGATCTTGTCGCCGGTGGCGTCGAGCCGCTTGACGCGGCAGGGGAGGTCGGTCGGCAGGTTGGCGCGGGCCCACTCGTAGCCGGCGCGGGCCGCGGCGATGTTGATCGCGCCGGCCTTGGCCTTGCGGCCGGGGAACTCGAGCTTGATGCCGGTCTCCACCGCCTCGATCTCGATGTCGCAGATCGAGGCGACGACGCCGACGTAAACCATGTTGATGACTTTGCGGAGCTTGTCGCGGTAGCTCTTGTCGGTCTTGTCGGGGGGGTAGGCTTGCTCGACCAGCTTGTTGAAGGGGACGGCGAAGCAGGTGACGTCGTCGCGGACGGTCGAGAGATCGGCGCTGAAGTCGTCGCGGTAGACGCAGATCGCGCCCGGCTTCAGCTCCAGCAGGTCGCCGTGGGCGGTCATCTCGTTCATGCAGACGAGGATGTCGGGATCGGCCCGGTGGGCGAGGTGTCCCGCGACGTTGGCCCGAAGGTGGAACCAGGTCGGCAGCCCCTCGATGTTGGAGGGAAAGACGTTCTTGCCGCCACAGGGGATGCCCATCGCGTGCAGGGCGCGGAGGATCACCAGGTTGGCCGATTGGCTTCCCGACCCGTTGACGGTCCCCACGCGGATCGACAGGTCGTTAAACACGGACTTCGGCTTGGCGGCGGCCGAACCCGATGCGGCGGGCTCGACCAGGGAGGGAGTGGAAGGCATGATTCGGCGTTACCTCTTCAGGAGACCGGAAATGGCGCGCGACTCGGCCCCGCGCGGCGGGCGCTCCGCCCGGCGCGGCGGATCCCACGAAGGATGGAGCGAAGCTCTGGCGTCTGCAAGTCTTCGGGGATGGGGTCCGTTCGGGGATGGCCGGCGCGCCATCCAACTAAGTATTTAGAGGAGCCTGGGGCGAATCGGGTTCGGCTTGTCTTTTTTAGGCTTCCGAGCCCGGCGGGCGCCTCGGGCGGGGATGGACGCGGGGCCGCTCTCGTTTCGGTCGTCGCCACCGGGACATGGGAGGCGGCGGCTCAAGGGCGATTCAAGTCAAGGCCTTCTCGATCGACTCGCGGCGCTGGCGCTTCGTCGCCTCCCATTCCAACAGGTTCTTGCTACGATGACAAGGGCGCGGCGCCCCGGCCGCGCCGGCGAATAATCCATAAACTCATTGCTCCACGAGCCCTCCGTGTCCGAGAACCCTCTTCATCGCGCGATTTATTTGACGGGCCCAACCGCCTCGGGCAAGTCGGCCGTCGGCGTTCACCTGGCCCGGACCCTCGGCGCCGAGATCGTGGCGATGGACTCGATGACCCTATACCGCGGCATGGACATCGGCACGGCCAAGCCGACCGAAGCCGAGCGCGGGGGCGTGCCGCACCACCTGATCGACGTCCTTGAGCCCTGGGAATCGGCCAGCGTGGCCCGCTATCGCGATTGGGCCGTCGAGGCCGTCGAAGCCATCGAGGCCCGGGGCAACCGGGCGCTCTTCGTGGGCGGGACCGCGCTGTATCTCAAGGCTCTTTTGCGGGGGCTATTCGAGGGTCCCGGCGCCGTCGCCGAAACCCGCGAGCGGCTGGAGGCCGAGGCCGAATCGCTCGGCTCCGCCGCGCTTCACGCTCGGCTCGCGAAGCTGGACCCGACGACGGCCGATCGGCTCCATCCCAACGACCGGCGGCGGATCGTCAGGGCCCTGGAGGTGATCGAAACCGCCGGCCGTCCCCTCAGCGAGCTTCAGCGCCAGCACGACCAGCCCGCGCCGGCGTCGGTTCCGGTCTTCGCGCTCGAGCTACCCCGCCCCGTCCTTTACGACCGGATCAACCGCCGGGTGGTCGCCATGTTCGACGCCGGTTTGGTCGACGAAGTCCGCGGGCTGCAAGCCGGTCCCCAACCCATCGGTCCCGTCGCGGCCAAGGGGGTCGGCTACCGCGAGGTTCTCGCCCACCTGGCCGGAGAGTTCGACCTGAAGGCGACGATCGAGGTAATCCAGACCCGCACCCGCCAGTTCGCCAAGCGCCAGGGAACCTGGTTCCGCGGCCTCGCCGAAGTCCGCCCGATTCCCGTAACGGCCGGAGAGGCTCCCGAGGAGACCGCCCGCCGGGTGGCCGAGCGGATGATGGGCGGCGGTTAACGAGAACGGTCAATTTCGCCGGATTGCCCTTCTGTCTTCGTCCCGCTTGTGCTACGAATCCGGTTCGAAACGGATTTCCCGACCTCGGCCCGCGCTCCGATCGCGCGCCGGCCGGGTCGGACGGATCAGCTTGAATTGAATCGAATCGCACCCTGTCCAGACGCGGATCTCGCGACAGCTCTTGATACCGGCGCGCGGCGTCAACCGGGGCCGTTCCCAGGGAAGGGGACAAAATCCATGGGCCGGCGACTCTTCTATCTGTTCGGCGCGATGTTCCTGTTTTCGCTGGCGCCCGCCGGCGCCCAGGGATGGCAAGGCGCGCCGTCCCCCGTCAAGACGGTCGAGCCCGAGCCGCTCCCGCCCCCCGACGGCGATCTCGCCGCGCCGGCCGAGATCCCCGCGCCCTCGGATTCTCGCTTCGAGGAGCCTCTGGACGTCTCGACGCCCCAACCGCTCGGCGAGCCGGCTCCCCTGGACATGGAGGGGTTCGACCCCAATCCCCCGCGCGACGAGCAGGTCCAAAGGGTCCAGGCCGCCCCGACTCCGGCCGCCGACGCCGCGCCGGCCCCCGACCCGTCGCAAACCGGGACGCAGCCCGGGGGAATCCCCACTCCCTTGATCGACCAGTTGCCGATGGGCCCGCATGAGGAACTTGTCAGCGTCGACGTTCAGGCGCCCGAGACGATGAACATCCAGATGGAGTCCACCGTCAAAATCATCGTCCGCAACAACGGCTCGTCCGACGCACTCGGCGTCGTCGTCCGCGACGAGCTGCCCGAGGGCCTGGAGTTCGTCTCAAGCGCCCCCGAGACCCAGCCGGTCAACGGCTCGCTCCTGACCTGGAGCCTCGGCACCCTGCCGGCCGGGACCGAAAAGGTGATCCTGGTGAAGGTTAAGCCCACCCGCGCCACGCCGCTCGACCACGTCGCGACCGTGACGTTTCAGGCCGGCAGCCGAGCCCGTTCCCGCGTGCTTCAGCCCAAGCTCCGCGTCGAGATTATTCAGACCCCCAGCCTCCCCCAGGTTCTCAAGGGGCGACAAACCGAGTTTCGGATCTCGGTGACGAACACCGGCGACGGCCCCGCGCGCGATGTTCTCGTCCTGGCGAAGCTGAGCCCCGGCTTGGCCCTTGAGGGGGAGCGGAACGAGACCAACAGCTACGACCTGCCCATCAAGGTGATCGGCCCCGGCCAGCGCGAAGATCTGCCGCCGATG
>Ga0180215_1003604_pt1 | contig 14430 bp, 14 predicted proteins | sample eDN3rd37CBELigBY_FD_128871 | JGI IMG/M metagenome (GOLD analysis project Ga0180215, IMG submission 128871) | Enriched backyard soil microbial communities from Emeryville, California, USA - eDNA 3rd pass 37_C BE-Lig BY (version 2) (version 2) | ecosystem: Environmental > Terrestrial > Soil >...
AGGCATCCGCAGCAGCAATTTCACCGAGATGGGCACCAACCTCAGGGCGACGGGTTCCAGCGAAAACGAATCGCCCTGCGTCATCCCGGCGGCGAACAATGTCTGCACGACGCTGTTCCCGCAAAAGGGCGTGTGCCTGACCCAAGGGGGCATCTGGTATGGCGACAACGACACCGCAGGGGAAACCGACGGTGTGCCCGAGGAAGGCTATCACAACTGCTGCCAGGTCCAAGCCTATCGCCTGGCCGATGGGGGTAAAACCACCACCTTCCTGCCGGTCGCCACCAAGGCGGTCACCGACGGCACCTACAAGCTGGTGCGCCAGACCCGCAACGAGTGCGAGCCGGCCATGGGCAGCGCGGGCGATCCCACGGTCTACCGCTACAGCACGACCAGTTTCAGCATTCTGGACGAGTTCTACCGGATCGACGCCGCCAAGCCCAACCCCACGCTGGATAAAGAAAACACCGAACTGGCCCCCATCGCGGCACCGCGGCTGGATGTCACTGCGTTGAACGGCGAGCAGCAGCAGGCGTATGCCAAGCTGGCGGCAGAAATGGACCAGCACGATGCGGTGGCCAGCTACAACCAGGCATACGACAGCGTCAATTGCCCGGGCGACGGCAACCGCGACCTGGTGGTGGATGCCAAGGACTTGGCCAACTGGGAGGAGCTCAGCCGGATCAACGGCGGGCAATCAAGCTGGTACGACTTCAACCACGATGGCAAGACCGACGAGGCCGACCGCCTGATCATCCGGAACAACATGGGCAGGACCTGCCAGGGCGCCTGAATGAACGCTCAGTCCATGGGCATCGACAGGGAGCCGCCGAGCTTGTGCATCCGCAGGGCGATGTGAAGCTCCAGCGTCTTGCTGCCGTTGCGCCAGTTGCCGAGCAATTGATCGATCGTCTCGAGCCGCTGGCGCAGCGTGTTGATGTGGATGCCCAGGACTTTGGCGGCCGGCTTGAAGCTTTGCCCCTCATCCAGGTAGGCCAGCAGCGTGTCGCACAAATTGGCGTTGCGGCGCCGGTCCTGGACGATGAGCTCGCCGATCGTGGCCTGGATGAACGCGTTGAGATCCTTGTCGCTGCGTTGTTCGAACAGCAGTGCATACATCGAGAACAAAGGTTCGGGAACCAGTTCGTTGCTGCGTTTCAGGATCCGCAGCACATCGATGCAGCGCTTGAGCGAGCGGAAGTGCTGCGGCAGCATCTCGATCTGCCTCATCGTGTCCGAATAGACGCCGACGACGTTCAGGCGCGAGCTCCGGACCAGCTTGGACTGGACGGCGGCTTGCGTCTCGTCGGCATGCTGGGCCGCGTAAATGGCGACGATGAGGCCGTCGAGCGCCTCCATCAATACTGAAATCGGCAGGCGCGGCCGCATGCGGCGCAACGCATACTCCAGGTGGTTGCCTTCGACGTGAAGCACCATCATGCGCAAGGGGGCGCCCAGATCCAGGCCCAGCGGTTCCGTCAGGGCCTGCAGCACGCTCAAGGGTTCTTGCTGCCAGGTCACCAGCGAGCGGATCGTGGCCATGCTGCGGCTGCTCAATGCGTGCTTGCTGCGCTCTTCCGAGAGCAGGGCCAGGCCGGCGACCAGCGCGCCGCGTTCGAACGTACGGACCTGGGTGTCGGAGATTGCGCCGCGCGACAGCATCAGCATGGCGCCCAGCAGGCGGTCCGCGCCGGTGATCGCGGCGACCTTGATGATCAGGTCCGGCATCGGCGTGACGGATTGCGATTCGCCGGACGAGCGGCTTTGCGCCACGGCCTTGTGCACGAGGTCCTGCACGTCCGTGGTTTGCAGCAGGTCGGCCAATCGCGGCGCGGGGGCGGCCTGCGGGGCGGATGCGTGATGGGTGAGCTGTTCGGCCTCGTTCAAGAGCGCGATTTCCCCGTCGAGCAGCGAGGCGACCATCTGGAGGATATTGGCGACCGTGCCTCCTCGCGCCGCGAGCTTGGTCATCTGCTCATGGGCCTCGTCGGCGTCGGCGATCTCGGCCGCCTGCCGATGCAGCAGCGCATTGGCTTCGCTGGCCTGCTGGAGGGCGACCTGGGTGTCCTGGAAAAGGCGGGCATTTTCGATGGCGATGGCCGCCTGCGCGGCCAATGTCGACAACATGGAGATTTCCCAGGGTTCGTGGCTGCGCGGCTGCCGGTCACAGACGCAGAGGATGCCGATGCAATGATTGCCCACCATGAGCGGTGCGCCGAGCAGGGAGCAGACCCCTTCCTCGGTGATCGCCAGATCGATGCCGTTGTCATGCATGAACCCCTGGTCCTGCATGTAGTTGGTGCAGTGGTAGGGGGTCTTGTGCTTGAGGACGTGGCCGCAAATGCCGTGTTCCGGAGGAACGCGCACGTTCCTGAACCGATCGGATGTCGCGCCGTCCGTGGCGCGGATGTAGAAGTCGTTGCGGACGCGATCGTAGTGGGTCAGATAGCCGATGTCGGATGCAAAAATCTGCCGCGCGCGGCGCACGATCGCCTGCAGCACCAGTTCCAGGTCCCTGATGGCGGTGAGGTCCTGCGCCGTCTCGAGGACCGCCAGCAGCCCCTTTTCCCGCTGTAGCTGGATCGTCTGTTGCTTCTGGATGGAGAAGGCCGCCTGGAGGCTCCCGGCCAGCAATTCCCGCTGGCCGGGCTCCAGGGCCATGGCGTCGCCATGCTTCTGCAGCTGCTGCAATTCTTCGGCGCCCGCACCGTCGTGCAGCAAGCCGAGCAGGCTGGCCTGGAATCGGACGGCGTCCATGGCCGGGAGGGCGGGGGGCGCGGGGTTGGGGGGTGTGGGCCGATCGCTGGTCATGAGGGTACTGTCATATGACGGGTTCCTCCATATCGTAAACCCCGACGCGGCGAATCAAATGTATAAAAAATATATAAAAGAAAAAATAAATAGATGAATCCTATATTGTTGCCCCAGTGCCTGGGGCGCATCATGTCGATGAATTTCCAATGACAAGGAGACAAAATGAAGACGCTGATACGTACCTTGGCCGCCGTGCTGGGCCTTTGCATGGCCGCCGGGCCGACCTTGGCCCAGATCGACCGGCCCGCCGAGATCAAGCTCGGCATGAGTACCTTCATGACGGGTTCGGCCGCCGTCCTGGGGGCGCCCGCCAAAGTCGCCGCCGACATGTGGATCGAGGACTTCAATGCCCGCGGCGGCGTCGACGGCGTCAAGCTCAAACAAACCTGGATCGATGAGGGGCAAGGCGCCGATAAATTCCTGACGGAATATCGCCGGCTTGCGCAAGAGCCCGGCGAGAAGGTGATGGTTTCCGCCATCTCCAGCGGATATTGCGGGGCGCTGGCGCCCGTCGCCGAAGACCTCAAGGTCATCAATATTCTATGGGAGTGCTCTTCGGAGAAGGTGCTCGAGGGAAAGAACTACCGCTACGTGTTCAAGACGGACCCCAACGGCACGATGGAGATGGTGGCGGCGGTGCTGCATCTGCTGAAGGTCAAACCGGATTTCAAGACCCTGGCGGTGGTCAACCAGGATTATGCCTGGGGTCGTGATTCCTGGGATCTGTTCCGCGACGCCTTGCTGGCGCTCAAGCCGGATGTGAAGATCGTTGCGGAGATGTTCCCGAAATTCGGCGCGCCCGATTTTTCCGCGGAAGTCACCCGCCTGCAGGCCTTGAAGCCGGACGTGGTGCTGTCGACCGCATGGGGCGGCGATCTGGACACTTTCCTGCGCCAGGCCTCGCAACGCGGCTTGCTGAAAACCGCGCAGTTCGTGCTGCCTCTGGCCGACTCGTCTCTTGAACGCCTGGGCGATGCGGTGCCGCCCGGCGTCATCGTCGGTTTCGTCGGTGATGGCTATTTTGCCGATCCCGAGTTCGCGGATGACCCGAAAGTCAGGGATTTCGTCAAGAAATTCAAGGACAAGACGGGCTTTTATCCGGATTTCGGGGTCTATCACATGGTCCAGGCGCTCGAGGCCATCACGCTGGCCTATGACAAAACGCTGAAGGCCAATGCGGGGGCGTGGCCGACGACCGACCAATTGGCGGCCACTTTCCGCACTTTGGAGTACCGGGGCCTGTCGCGGCCGATCCGGATGCGTGAAGACGGCCAGGCGATGCAGGGACAGCTCTATGGCGTCACGTTGAAGCATTCCGACTACCCGTTTCCGCAGGTGGGCGAGCTGATGTTCTATCCCGCCGAACTGGTATCGCCGCCCGTGGGCGGGATCTCGGCGGACTGGGTCAAGACGCTCAAGCCCGAGATCCTGCAAAGCCAGCGGATCCAGCGCGTGGGCAAATAGCCGACTCTCTCGGAACGCCGGACATGAATCTCGATCTATTGCTACTGGCCGCGGTCGACGGGCTGTCGTATGCAAGCCTGCTGTTCATGATCGCGCTGGGACTGACGCTGATTTGCGGCGTGTTCGGCGTCATCAATGTCGCCCATGGCAGCTTCTATGCGTTCGGCGGCTATAGCGCGGCCACCGTGCTGGCCTGGCTGATGCCTGACGATGCCTCGGTGCCGCTGCTGGTGTGCGCGTTGCTGTGCACGGCAATACTGGTGGGCGGCGCGCTGGGCGCGCTGCTCGAACGGGGCATCATGCGGCGTTTCCAGGATCGCGACCCGGTCTTGCAGTTGCTGGTCACCTTTGCGGTTTTCATGATCCTCGAGAATCTGCAGCGCATGATCTGGGGCAGCACGCCCGTCAATGCGGGCGGGCTGGTCGGCCGCATGGGGACGATCGAGCTGCTGGGCGTGACTTTCATGAAGTACCAGCTGCTGCTGGTGCCGGGCATCGCGCTGGCGTCGTTTTTCGGGCTGCAGTGCCTGCTGCGGTATTCCATCACGGGCCGAAAACTGCTCGCCGTCATCCATCATCGCGAAGTCGCCACCGCGCTGGGTATCGATGCGGCGCGCATGGGCTTGATGACCTTTGCGCTGGGCGGTGCTCTGGGCGCGGTCGGCGGCGCGCTGTCCGTCCCCATGACGACATTCGTGCCGGGGGTGGCCGCCGACATGGTGGTCACGTCCTTTGCCGTCATCGCCACCGCGGGCCTGGGCCAGATCACCGGCGCGCTGGTCGCATCCATCCTGATCGGGCAGGCCCGGGCGCTGGCGGTCTACACCCTGCCGGAGCTCGAGGTGGTCATGCCTTATCTCATGATGGTTCTCGTCCTGCTGATCCGTCCCAGCGGCTTGTTCTCGGTTGCCGAGGCCAGGAGGATCTGATGCGGCATCCGGCGTTCTCCGTGGGCATCGGCTGCGCATCCGCGGCCCTGTTGGCGATGGCATGGATCTGGCCATGGACGCGCATGCCCGTCATCACGTTCCTGTGTTACGGCATGGCGGCGCTCGGCCTGTCGGTGCTGATGCGGGCGGGGCAGGTTTCTTTCGGCCATGCCATGTACGCCTTGATTGCCGGGTACGGCGCGGCATTTACCGTCAGGACATTTCCGGGCACCGATGCGCTGATCGCCCTGGCAGCCGGCGTAGCGAGCGCCGTGATCGTCGGCGTGGTGGTGGCGGCCTTTGTGTCCCGCTATCGGGGAATATTCTTCGGCATGCTCAACCTGGGCATTTCGATGGTGTTCTATTCCCTGGCCGGGAAACTCTACACATGGACCGGCGGAACGGACGGCTTGCGGTTGGAGCGGCCGCCCCTGCTGGGCATGGCGCTGGATCGCGGCGGGTTCGAGTGGGGCATGACGCTGCTGGCGCTCTTGTTGGCCTTGCTGTTGGGTTGGGTCGTGCAGCGCTACTTCAGGTCCTCGGCGGGACAGATCGCGATCGCGATACGCGTCAACGAGACCCGGCTCGAATACATCGGCCTTTCGGCCCGTGCGGCGATGATCGAAGCCTATGTGATCTCGTCCGCGCTGGTGGGTATCGGCGGTGCGCTGCTCGCGCTGGCCCAGGGGCTGATGACGCCTGAAGGCGGCTATTGGCTGCGTTCAGGCGAGTATGTGTTCATCGCCATCCTGGGAGGCGCGGGCCACGCCATCGGCGCGTTCCTCGGCGCGGCGGTATTCGAGCTGATCCTGCTGGTGGGCGCGGCGTACTTCACCGCGATCTGGCAAATGGTGCTGGGCGTCACCTTGCTGATCGTGATTTTCTTTGCCCCTTCGGGGCTGGTCGGGCGGTTTCGTCAATTCCGTCCGGGCAGGGCGGCCGAGGATCAAGAATCATGAACGCCACATCGGGCGAACCGCTGCTGCAAACCTCGGGGCTGACCTTGAGTTTCGGCGCAATCAATGCCGCCGACGGCATCGACTTCATCTTGCGCCAGGGCGAGCACCTGGCCGTGATTGGCGCCAATGGCGCGGGCAAGACCACATTCATCAATATCTGCACGGGCTACATCAAGCCCACCGCCGGCTGCGTGATGTTCGCCGGGCAGGACATCACCCGCAAAGGCCCCAGGCAGATCGCTCGGCTGGGGGTCGGGCGCTCCTTCCAGCTGCCGCAGCTGTTTCTCGAGCACACCGTGCAGGAATGCCTGCAACTGGCGTCGGTGGCGCGCAGCCGCCGAATCTCCCGCTGGATCCCGCTGGCGCGAAACGCCGATGGCCATGCGGTGGCCGAGATGCTGGAACTGGTGGACCTGACGTCCTACCGGGACGAGCCGGCGGCGGTCCTGCCCGAGGGCCACCGCAAGCTGCTGGACGTGGCCATCGCCCTGATGCTGGAGCCCCGGCTCATGATCATGGACGAACCGACCAGCGGGGTGGCCTCCGAGGACAAGCACGCGGTGATGCAAACCATCATGGCCGCGCTGAGGCAGCGCCAGGTGACCAGCTGGTTCGTCGAGCACGATGTCGACATCGTATTGGCGTACGCCACGCGTGTCGCGGCATGGATCGACGGGCGGGTGGCCGCGGACGGCGAGCCGCAGGCCGTTTTCAACGATCCGGTCGTTCGTCGCGAAGTCCTGGGAGAGCGCTGAGGTGGGCTTGCATATCGAATCCATGCGCGTGGCCCTGGGTGGCAACGTGGTGCTGCGCGATGTCAGCATCAGCCTGCCGCAGGGCGATACGGTCGCGGTCGTCGGGTGCAACGGCGCGGGCAAGACGACCCTGCTGCGAAGCATCATGGGATTGGTGAAACTGGTGTCGGGCCGTCTGCTGCTCGATGGCCGGAACATCGGCGAGGAACCCGCCTATTTGCGGGCGGCCGCGGGGTTCGGCTATGCACCGGAGGACAGGGTCATTTTCCCCGCCCTGACCGTTGCCCAGAACATTGCCCTGCCTTGCGACGTGCAGGGCGTATCCAGGCGCGAGATTGCGCGGCGGGCGGAGGCGGTGCTTGCCGCGATGCCGCAGCTCAAGCCCATGTTGCAGCGCTCGGGGGCCGCGTTGTCGGGCGGGCAGGGCAAGATGGTCGCACTGGCTCGGGCGCTGATGGTGGGGACCCGCTACGTCTTGCTGGACGAGCCATTCCAGGGCCTGGCGCCCGTATTGGCGCGGCAGTATGGCGATGCGCTCAGGGCCTTGCGCGAGTCTCACCCGCAGCTTTGCGTGGTGATCACCGAGTCCAATGCGTCCTTGTTGGACGGCGTGCAAAGTCTGACGCTGTTTATCGAACGCGGCTATGTCACGGCGGATCGCGCGAGCGCCGGGCATCGCCGGGAAATATCGGGAGAAGGTGAATGAATGCAGCAGAGGCAGGGCTGCCCCTGGGCGACGGCCCGCTCAGAGGATTGGTGGTCGTCGATGTGACGCGCGTGGTGGCGGGGCCTTATTGCACGATGATGCTGGCCGACCTCGGGGCGACGGTGATCAAGGTCGAGAACCCCGCGGAGCCCGACTACGTGAGGACTTTCCCGCCATTCGTGCAGGGGGAAAAGGGCAGGGCGAGCGCTTTTTTCGCTCAGTACAACCGGCATAAGCTCGGCGTCAGCCTGAACCTGAAAACCAGCCGGGGCCAGGCATTGCTGCGCAAGCTGATCGGCAAGGCCGACATGCTCGTCGAGAACTTCCGCCCCGGAACGATGGCGAAATTGGGTCTGGACTACGAGGCGCTGAAAAGCGAAAACCCGCGCCTCGTCTATGTCTCAATCAGCGGATTCGGCCAGACGGGCCCTCATTCGCTGCGCCCCGCCTACGACAACAGCGCGCAGGCGACCGGCGGATTGTGGTCTTTCAACGGGGAAAAGGATCGTCCGCCCGTCCGGGTCGGCACGATCATCGGGGACCTGTCGGCCTCCTTCTATGGGGCGATCGCGGCCCTGGCCGCCGTCATGCACGCCCGGCAGACCGGGGAAGGGCAGCTGGTGGATGTCGCGCAGCAGGATTCCGTGGTGACGCTGACCGAGCACGCCGTGGTCAATTTCACCGTCGATGGCGTCGTTGCGCAGCCTCTGGGAAATGACCATCCCTTCGTGCGCCCCTATGGCCAGCTCGCCTGCAAGGACGGATTCGTATTCTTCGGCGCCTATACGGACAAGTTCTGGCGGGAGGCCTGCAGGATATTCGGCGAGCCCGACCTGGTCGACGATCCGGAGATCGACACCATGGAAAAGCGGTTCGATCCGCAGATATACGAACGCCGCGTCGCGCCGATCGTCCGGCGCTGGTGTGCAGGCCGAACCAAGGCCGAACTCGAGGAAATGGCCGGAGACGCCATTCCTCTGACGCCCATCAAGACCATCGATGAAGTGGTGGGGGATCCGCATCTCCAGGTGCGGGACATGTTCGTTCCCGTGGACATGGACGGCGTGGCGGTGAAGGTCTTCGGCAGCCCGATGAAGCTGTCGAAGACGCCCGTCCGGGCGACGGGGGCGGCGCCGTCCTTCGGCGAACACAATGCGCTGGTGTTCAGCCGCTGGGCGGGCCTGAGCGCCGCGGACCTGGAACGCCTGTGCGCGGAGGGCGTGATCTGATGAACATCGACTATGAAGTGCGCGAGGGGATTGCGCATGTCCGCTTCAACCGCCCCGAGAAACTCAATGCCCTGACGCTGGCGATGTACGACCAGCTCGCGCACGCTTTTGCGCGGGCCAACGAGGATCCCGAGGTGCGGGTCGTGCTGCTGACCGGCGCGGGGGATCGCGCGTTCTGCGTGGGTGCGGACCTCACGGAATCCATACCGGCGTTGGCCGAGGGGCGATTCGACATTTCGGAATGGGACGGTGCGCATATCAAGCAGCCTGGTTTCTACAAGCCCGTCGTGGCGGCGATCAATGGTTTGTGCATGGGCGGCGGCTTCGAAATCATGCTGGCGGCCGACATCCGGGTCGCCGCCGACACCGCGGTCTTTGCCCTTCCGGAGGCCACGCTGGGCATCGTGCCCGCGGGCGGCACGCTGGTGCGCCTGACGCGCCAGATTCCCTATGCCTATGCCATGGAGCTGATGATGACGGCCGAGCGCTTTTCGGCACGCCGGCTGGCGGACATGGGCTTGCTGAACCGGGTCGTTCCAGCAGCCGAGCTGGCGCGGGCCGCGCTGGCGTATGCCGAAGGTATCGCCCGGAAGGGCAGGGTCGCCCTGTCGGTCATCAAAGAGGCGGCTTCGACGCTGGGGCACCTTTCCCTCCAGGATGCATTCGCGCGCGAGGCGCAATTGGGCCAGCGCGCATTCACCTGCGATGAAGCCAAAGCGGGCCTGCGGCGTTTTCTTGCACGTTGATTCGAGGGCGCTTCCCGCAGGCCGTTCAGATGGGCCCCGGCACGAACCATTTTTTATAAAGGACAAGCATGACTACCCATTCACGGCTTCCCAATTTTCGCAATTTGGCGCCTGCGCAGCGACTGGCGCACGTGGCGCAGGCCTGCGGCCTGGGCGAAGGCGACGTCGCGCTGCTCGAGAAGCCGGGGGCGCTGGAACTGCCGCGGGCCGACGGCATGATCGAGAACGTCATCGCCACCTTCGAACTGCCCATGGGCGTGGCGGGAAACTTCACCGTCAACGGCAAGGACGTGCTCGTGCCCATGGTGGTCGAGGAGCCTTCGATCGTCGCCGCCGCTTCGTTCATGGCCAAGCTGGCCCGCGACTGCGGCGGCTTCGAGACATCCAGCACCGGCCCCATCATGCGGGCGCAGGTGCAGATCCTGGGTGTTGCCGATCCCCATGGGGCCAGGCTGGCCTTGCTCAAGCATCGCGACGAGGTCGTCGCCCTAGCCAATGGCCGCGACAAAGTACTGAACGATCTGGGCGGGGGATGCCGGGACATCGAGGTCCACGTGTTTCCCGATACGCCTCGCGGTCCGATGGTGGTCATGCATCTGATCGTGGACGTGCGCGACGCCATGGGCGCCAATACCGTGAACACCATGGCCGAGTTCGTCTCGCCCCTGGTGGAAAAGCTGACCGGCGGGCAGGTGCGCCTGCGCATTCTCTCCAATCTGGCGGATCTGCGCCTGGCGCGTGCGCGTGTGCGCTTGACGCCCGAGGTTCTTGAGACCCGGGAACGCAGCGGGTCCGAGGTCATCGAAGGGGTGATCGACGCCTATACCTTCGCCGCGGTGGATCCCTACCGGGCCGCTACGCACAACAAGGGCATCATGAACGGCATCGACCCGATCATCGTGGCGACCGGCAATGATTGGCGTGCGGTCGAAGCCGGGGCGCATGCCTGGGCATGCCGGAATGGGCGCTACACCTCACTGAGCACATGGGAAAAGGATATCGGCGGCGCCCTGGTCGGGACCCTCGAGATGCCGATGCCCGTGGGCCTGGTCGGCGGCGCCACCAAGACGCACCCCCTGGCCCGCATTGCCCTGAAGATCATGGGGGTGGACACGGCGCAGGAACTGGGCGAGGTGGCGGTCGCGGTCGGCCTGGCTCAGAATCTGGGCGCCTTGCGCGCCCTGGCCACCGAAGGCATACAGCGCGGACACATGGCCTTGCATGCCCGCAACATCGCCATGGGCGCCGGTGCGGTGGGGGGCGAGATCGACGCTATCGCGAGGCAGCTGGCCGCCGACCACGACGTGCGCACCGACCGTGCCGTGGAGCTGCTGCAAGCGCTGCGCGCGACAGGCGGCTAGTCGGCCGGCGCCGCATCCACCAGGACCAGTTCGGCGTCCTCGAGGGCGGTGACCCGTATGGCGTCCTCGCCATGAATGGCGGCGCCGTCGCGTGCCTGCAGGGCCAGGCCGTTGACTTCGACGCGACCCGTGGCCGGCACTAGATAGCCATAGCGCCGAGGGTCCGAGAATCGATACTCGACGGTTTCCCCGGCCTCGAGCGTGGCGCCCAGTACCCGCGCATCCGTCCGGATGGGCAGCGCGTCCCCATCGCCCTCGATGCCGCTGGCCAGGGTGACGAACTTGCCGGAGCGCCCATGCTTGGGAAAGGGCTTGGAACCCCAGGACGGCGGCTGGCCCCCGCGGTCCGGCATGATCCAGATCTGAAAGATGCGGGTCGAGCCGGGCTCGAGGTTGTACTCGGAATGCCGGATGCCCGTCCCGGCGCTCATGACCTGGACGTCGCCGGCCACCGTGCGCCCCCTGTTGCCGAGATTGTCCTCATGGGTGATGGCTCCCTCGCGGACATAGGTGATGATTTCCATGTCGGCGTGGGGATGGGGCGGAAAGCCCGAGCCGGCCTGGATGGTGTCGTCGTTCCAGACGCGCAGCGTGCCCCACTGCATGCGCCGGGGGTCGAAGTATCCGGCGAAGGAAAAATGATGCTTCGCGTCGAGCCAGCCGTGGTTGGCGCCTCCAAGCGAGTTGAATGGGCGGTGTTCGATCATGACATCCTCATCAGCGTCGAATTGCAATGGCTTCAGTCTATGCCCCCTGGCCCTGGGTGAGAATGGCAGAAATGGAATGTCTTGGTTTCCGTTTTGCGGCTGGCCGCCGGGCGACCCCGATTCGGCTAGACAGTTGAAGCTTCAAAAATTGAAACGCATCGACTGTGCCCCTATGATGTCGATATCCACACCCTCTGTCGCATCCGATGAAAAAACTGCCGGACTTCGAAGCCTGGGCCATCTTCGCCAAAGTGGCTGAAACAGGTTCTTTTGCACGCGCCGCGGCAGAGGTCTCGTTGTCCCAGGCCACGGTGTCCAAGGCGATCGGACGCTTGGAGGCCCGCCTGAATACCACGCTTTTCCAGCGCACCTCGCGCAGCATGTCCTTGACCGAAAGCGGCCACCTGGCGCTTGAACGCGCCACACGCATTCTGGAGGACGGGGAGGCCGTCGAAGCCGAGATCACCGAGCAATCCAGCAGCCTGCGCGGCATCATCCGTGTGTCGGCGCCGATGTCGTTCGGGTTGAGCCGCCTCGCGCCCATCGTGCCCGGCTTCCTGGCCCTGCATCCCGAGGTGGAACTGGACCTGCAGTTCGACGACAAGCAGGCCGACCTGATCGCGGAACGCTACGACCTGGCCTTGCGCATCGCCAACCTCGTGGACTCGTCCCTGCTGGCCCGCCGTTTGTGCGGGGTGCGGATCCTGCTGGTCGGTTCGCCGGCCTATTTCCAGAAATACGGGAAACCGCGCCATCCCCGTGAACTCGCCAATCACAAGGCCTTGAAATACGCCTACTCGCGCGCAGGCGCGAGCTGGCGGTTTCGCCACAAGAAAGAGGGCGAGTTCACACAGGTCATGCCGGCCCAGATGCATTCCAATAACGCCGAGGCGCTGACGCCGGCCTTGCTGGCGGGCCTGGGCCTGGCGCTCCAACCGGAATTCCTGGTCTGGGAACATCTGCGCGCGGGCGTATTGGAGACGGCGATGGAGGCCTGGGAGGTCGAACCCATCGCGCTGCACATCGTGACGCCGCCGGGCCGCCGGCGGCCCGCCCGCGTGCAGGCCTTCATGGACTACGTCGCGGACAGCCTGGCAGGGGAGCCGTGGGCGGGCAGTGCAGACGCCGAATTTAAGCATGAGTATTAAGCAAACAGGGCACTAGTATTCCACAATGATTTGTCGGCCGGCGAGCGGGACGCTTCGCGGCCGGTGTGCAATTTTCATAAAAAGTTCCTCAGGGATATCCTTGATCGAAAAATTGTAAGCATGGCGCTTTTGCCTGAAATGCGCTCTGTACAATAAATCAGCCCCTTTTAAAAGGAACACCAGAACGGCATTGTTTGAATATCGATGGTCACGGTTTTTTCACTTAGTGAATTGACGGGTCATACAGATTACTGTCGTCAGTTTCATATAAGGGCAATTCAGCACCATAAGGAGGAAAAACATGTCCAACGAAATGATGAACAGTTGGGGCCAATATCGACCCACGAAAACAGTGTGGTTTTGGTCTTGCGTGGGCGCGGCGGCCTTGACGATGGCGGTCGGGTTCGGCGCAGGCGGGTGGGTCACTGGGGCAACGGCGGCTGAACAGGTCGCGTCTTCCACCGATCAGGCGGTCGCCACCCTGGCCGCTAATATCTGCGCAAATCGATTTCTGGCCGCGCCGGATTCACAGTATCAATTGACTCAGCTCAAAGAGGTCGACACCTGGAAACAGGACACCTTCATCGAGGAAGGCGGCTGGGTGACGTTTGCCAATATGGAGGAACCCGTCGATGGCGCCGCCGACCTGTGCGTCGACAAGATTCTGGCAGGCAACACGGCCACCGTAGATAATGGCGCATAAGGCAGGCGGGTTTGCTTCCGCATTCCGCAAGCCATCTCGCGCTGGGCCAAGCGCTGCGCACGCGGAACCTTGCATCACGCTTGCCCACATGACAGTGGGCTGATGCAGCCGCGCGTTCAAGGATTTTTCGGGGTGCCCGGCGTCAGGCCAATGCGTCGATGACGGCTTGCGGGTTGCGCTCGATCACGTTGAGCAGCACCAGCGCCGGCGCTTTGGGGTCAGCCGGCCGGGTGGGCCTTAATCTTGCCGCCCAGGGCCAGCGAAGCCCGCAAGGTGTCGTTGATACGAGTCTGCCAGCCGTCGCCACTGGCGCGCAGCGCGGCCAGCACGTCGGCATCCAGGCGCAGCTTCACCGCTTCTTTCGTCACGGCCTGGGTGCTGCCCACGGGGCGCCCCCGGCGCTTGGCGATCTGCTCCGGCGTATGCACCTGGGCGAACTTGCCCGCCTTGGCCTCGGCTAGCGATTCGCGCAGCCCAGGTAGCGCCTGGCCGGCATCGGCCTCGATGGCCTTTGCCACCTTGTCCATGTCCAGTTTCTTCAGGGTCTTCATGGTCAGCTCCGCTTGATGTCCTTGGTCTTCACGTTGGTGCGCACAGCCTTGGCATACACCATCACCAGTCGGGGATTACGTCACCGGCCTCTGGGTTCTCGGCGATCCAGTCGATGAAAGCGTGGCGCTCGCTTTCACCCCAAACTTCGTTGGCTTGCTTTTGGAAGATGAGGGTTTCAACGACGGTTCGCATGATTAAATGTACCCCCAATTAAATTGCTTTGCAAGGGGCTTTACAGGGAGGTGGCCGTCTTTATGGAACGTCCCGAACCGTCCTGAACCACTACTCAATATTCTGCGCCTGCTCGCGCATCTGCTCGATCAGCAGCTTCAGGTCGATGGCCGCCTGGGTGACCGA
>Ga0180215_1003606_pt1 | contig 14419 bp, 13 predicted proteins | sample eDN3rd37CBELigBY_FD_128871 | JGI IMG/M metagenome (GOLD analysis project Ga0180215, IMG submission 128871) | Enriched backyard soil microbial communities from Emeryville, California, USA - eDNA 3rd pass 37_C BE-Lig BY (version 2) (version 2) | ecosystem: Environmental > Terrestrial > Soil >...
CATGCGAAGATTGTTTAGGACATATACTCAACCTTTATCACATCATGATTTTCAGCATCTACGACCACTCTAAATGTCTCGTTTTTGCCGTTCGTAAAATGTGCGATAACTTGATAACATTTTCTTAGCTGGAATGCTTCGTTTTCTGTATAGATCAATTGCTCCTCTTCTACCTGAGTTCCAGGTCTGAAGAATGCTTCCCAGTCAATCGGTTCAACTTTTTGATCTTCATTGATTTCTTCTTTTTGAACATATTCCATTGCATTTAGCCCTAATAGTTCCCCACTATCTTTCGAAACTTTAACTTGAACGCCGTCTGGGTAAACCAACGCCTTATCTTCTCCCACTACACGAGCTAGAGACAGATGCCATGCCTGATGGTTCTCTCGCATTTCAACGATTTGAAGATCTCTATAACCCGCATCTTTTAAAAATTGAGAAACTTGTTCACGGATTTCCTGCTGAGTAACTCCCGTTTTTTCTTGTACAGGGCGTTCTGATAAGAATGATAAAATAAAGCCGCCCTTTACAGTAATATCTGCATAACCAACTCGACTACCCTTGGCAAATTGAATGTGATAAAAAGGATATGGTGCATCATCTTTACTTTTTGAAACTGTATAATTGGCATCCTTTATATCAGGGATAAGCACTTCAAGCTTATCGATTGCTTGTTCTTTTGTAATTTCTTCATCTTCTAAATTTTGCAGTTCTTTTTTCTTAATCCAATCGGATTCACTAGCCGTTAAAGGGAAATCCGTTTCTCCATAGGATTTTAGATTCGCGGTAACAGATTTAAATGGCGATTCATCTGTTTCCTTTTCAGCAACAGAAGCCCACTCATTAATGCTTGCATCATTCTGATAAAAATCCGCTGTTGCGACAGTCCATTCATCCGATAATGCTTGTAAATTATCATTAACTACGGTCATGCGTTTATGCCAAGATTCATAGTTCCCATTATCTGCTGCAAACTTGGCTTCTTCGCCGATATTCCCGACATAGCGAAGCCATTCATTCGAAACTTCTCTGCTCAAAGGAAGGCTGCTAATCGTAGAACGAAATTCATTGCTTATTCGCCAAATATTATCCAGTTCATTATTTAAGGCTACTTGATCCTGAAACAGTAAAGACTGTGATACTGATTGTTGCAAGGTTGATAATTTCTCAGATGCGTTTGTCAATGCATTTGTATATTGCGCTTGTACGGTTTGTTCTAAATGTTCATTATCTTTTCTCACTTCATATGAATATAATCCGAGTGCTAGTACGGCAATGGAAAGTAAATAGATAGCACTTTTCATGATTTCCCTCCTTTAATAACAGAATATATGTTCACCAATTTGCTTAATTTGTGGTCTAGACCAAATCCATTTGCTAGTCGCAGTTTTCGGGTTGAAATAGTATAGTGCATTTTCAGTAGGGTCCCACCCATTCATTGCATCCAATACCGCCTCTTTAGCTCTAGCATTTGGCGTTAACCAAATTTGGCCATCTGCTACCGCTGTAAATGCTCCCGGCTGGAAAATAATCTCGGAAATCGAATTTGGAAAATCCGGTGATTCTAAACGATTTAGAATTACTGCAGCAACTGCTACTTGGCCCTCATAAGGCTCTCCTCGAGACTCTCCATAAACAGCATTTGCCATTAGCTGCAAGTCTCGTTCAGAGTATTTTACCGGAAGCTGTACATCCGTACTTTCAGATGTACCTGCACCAGCACTTGTTTGTTGTGCTAAAGGAATACCGCCATAATAAGTAAAGCGATTTCCTTTTTCAATTTGCTGATGAACCCACTCACTGTCATAATCACTAATCCCCGCGAGCTTATTTTTTGTCTTTGATCCCGCAATTCCGTCAATTCCAAGTCCATATTGTTCCTGGAAATTTCGAAGTGCCCAATATGTTCCATATCCAAATATCCCGTCAATTTTCCCCTTATAAAATCCTAAGTATTGTAATCGTGCCTGTAACTCAATAACATCATCTCCGAATGCTCCTCGTTCGATGGTTTGTCCTGAGAAGGCTAATGGTTCATCTGGCTTGATAATTGTTAGTGTGCCAAATATTAAAACAACAGACAAAATAATACTTCTTACCATTTATTTCACTCCTTTCTCATAGCATGTAAAAAAGATTTACTTTTATACGTTTTTAAATCAGAAAATCATATGAAGATAAAAAATAGAAAGTATTCTGTAAGAAATCAAATAAATAAAATTCAATCATAAAATAGCTCGAATCGATGTCTTTTTCCATAAAAAAGCCCCCATTTTCATTATTCAAATGAAAATAGGAGCTTTTAAATTTTATTTTGTTCAAATAAATGCTGGACAAGATGCTGATGAGCTAATTTGACTTTTTTTAACGCAAACCACCACAAGAACAACATGAAAGGCGCAATCAGGTAAACCCAATATCCTTGGAAATTTAAAATGGAGTTATAAGTAATATGTAAAGTAATTGGTGCAGCAAATGAAAGAACCAAATATTCGATATGTTTATCGTTTTTCGCAAATTTACTTTTTCCATAATAGAAACCCATTACAACTCCAAATAAAGCATGGCTTGATACTGGCAATACCGCTCTTATAAACGCCGTATTAATGCCATAGGTTAATAAATAGAGCACATTTTCTACAGTAGCAAATCCGAGAGATACACTGGCGCCATATAAAATGCCATCATAGGGATCATCGAATTCGATATGCCTGAAAATCAGGGTGAAAATAACTAACCATTTAAAAAATTCTTCCAATCCACTGGAGAACAAAACATTTGCTAGAAATGGATTCGTTATCGCTTCCTCTTCTTTCACGACATACTGAATAAACATGATCGGGAATGTAATTAATGTCCCAAAGAAGAAGGCCTGTAATAAGGTTTTTCTTGGCTCTGTTGCCATTTGATTTCGCAAATAAAAATAACTTAACAAAGCTAGCCCAGGAGCTATTGCAGCTGATAACAATATTAACATGGCCAATACTCCTTCCCTAAAACTTCATTAATGTTATTATAACATTAGTAGCAGTATAAAAGATGGTTAAGAGAGGTTTTTTTATATGAAGAAAAATATTTTATTGCTTCACACAGGCGGAACAATTTCCATGAAGATGAATGAAACGGGTGCAGTACTTCCAAATGAAAAAAACCCGCTTCTGGGTGTGAGTGAACAGCTTGCAAAATATGCACGCATTGATGAAATGGAAGTATTTAATTATCCATCTCCACATATTACACCTAAGGAAATGCTGTATTTAAGAAATGTGTTAGTCCAGTATGCCAATGAGCATCCAGTAGACGGGATAGTGATTACCCACGGTACGGATACATTGGAAGAAACAGCCTATTTTTTAGATTTAACCACTCAATACGATTTTCCAATCGTTTTAACGGGTGCCATGCGTTCATCCAATGAACTGGGAGCAGATGGTGTCTATAACTTAGTTGAAGCTGTTCGAGTAGCCTGCAGTGAGGATGCAAGAGACAAAGGCGTTCTAGTAGTGATGAATGATGAAATCCATCAAGCATTTAATATAACAAAAACATCGACGTCCAGCGTAAACACTTTCCAAAGTCCACAATACGGACCGATTGGTTTAGTGACAAAAAGCATGGTTCATATTCAACAAGCGCCAGTCAAGCGACGCTATGTTGAGGTCAACTCAATCGAAAAACGCGTGGCATTATTAAAAGTCTATGCCGGAATGGAAAGAGATTTGATCGATGCCATAATAACTTTGGGCTATGACGGTGTTGTTTTAGAAGGCTTAGGACAAGGAAACGTACCACCCGATGTAGCGATTGGGGTTGAAAAGCTTCTTGAAGCAAACATCCCTGTCATCCTGGTATCCCGCTGCTTCAACGGCATCGCCGAAGGAGTTTACGGATATGAAGGCGGCGGTAAAAGCCTAGAAAACATGGGTGTAATTTTCGCTAACGGCATAAACGGGCAAAAAGCACGTTTAAAGCTGTTGATTGGACTAAATCAAGAAAGTGCGCCGATTGATTTAAAGGAATATTTTAATTAGTGCGCCGTTTCTGATTGGTCGGATTTTCTCTTTTTGGGGAAACTGGCAAAAATAAAGGCGGTTAATATGAAAGCTAAAAAACTGTAAATATAAATCGAAAGAATCGATTTTTATTTACAGTTTATCTAGCTATTCAGCTGCTTTCTTCTTTTGCAGATAGTTCATGATAAAGATAGCCAACACAATAGCCGTACCAACCAGGTCTGAAATCGCTTCTGGAATCAACATCATTAAAGCACCGATTGCCAGCAAGATTCGGGTAATCGTTTTCAGGTTAGTTGAAAAATATCCTTCAATTGCTGCGCCAAGACCAATTACACCTACAAGGGATGTAAAGGCAACAATTACAATATCAAGCGGGGCTGCCATTGGCAAATCGACGGCATTTAAAGGTAGACCTGCTGGATCAATTAATAGTAAGGCGGGTTCATAGACAAATAGATAAGGAACTATAAAACCAGCAAGTGCTAATTTTAAGGAAAGAAAGCCTGTTTTCATCGGACTTCCGCCCGCAAGACCTGCTCCTGCAAAAGATGCGAGAGCTACAGGAGGTGTAATGTTGGCGAAAATACCAAAGTAAAATACGAACATATGGGCCATTAAGATGGGCACACCGAATTCAGCCAATGCTGGAGCTGCCATTGTCGCTGTAATAATATAGGCCGGTATTGACGGAAGACCCATCCCTAAAATGATGGAGGCAATCATGGTCAAGAATAATGTTAAAAATAAACTGCCTGCTCCTAACTCCGTAATGGCAGAAGTTAAAGTAGCTCCAAAACTTGTTAGATTGACCACTCCAATAACTATCCCTACCACACCACATGCAATTATTGTCGATAATGATTGCCGGGTTCCATTTTCTAAAGCCTTAAATATATCCTGAAAAGACATACGTGTTGATTTTCTGATCGCAGCCACAAGTATCGTTAAAACAATAGTGAAAAACGCAGAATAAGCCACTGGAACACCAGAGCCTAGAAGCACAATCAGACCGATAAGCGGCAAGATTAAATGCCCGCCTTCTTTCAAAACCTCTTTTATCCGTGGTAGATCTGGTTTTGGAATGCCTTTTAAATTGCTCCGCCCTGCTCGATAATGTACCTGCATAATAACGCCCATAAAATATAAGAGTGCCGGAAGGATAGCAGCAAGAGCAATCGTTCCATAAGAAATCCCTGTAGTTTCCGCCATTATGAAAGCACTTGCTCCCATAACCGGCGGCAATATTTGCCCACCAATAGAAGCGCTTGCTTCAACAGCACCTGCAAAGTTTTTGCCATAGCCAATTTTCTTCATCAGCGGAATTGTAAAAGCTCCTGTGCCCACAACATTGGCTACTGCAGAACCATTGATGCTGCCCATCAACGCACTGGAAATAACGGCTACTTTTGCTGGTCCGCCCCTTCTATGTCCAGCAAGTGCCAAAGCTAAATCATTAAAAAACTGCCCCATCCCTGATTTGGATAAAAAGGCGCCAAATAATATAAATAAGAAGATATATTGAACAGATGCTCCAATGGCAGTGGAAAATAATCCTTCTGTTTTTAAGAATAATTGACCAAAAATATCTCCTAAATCGAATTGACGCGTCATCAACATTCTCGGCAGCCACTCTGAATAGCTAAAGAATGGATAGGATAAAAAAATTAAAGCTAAAATCGGCAAAACCCATCCCGTTACCCGACGTGCGGTCTCCAAAACCAGAAGTACAGTTAAAATAGCCATTACAACATCCGTCGTATTAGGGACACCGCCACGGGAGGTCATGATTTCATCATATTCCATAAATAAATAACCGCATGAAGCAATACTTAATGCACATAAAATCCAATCATAAAGCGGAATTTTCGTTCGATCTTGTTTTTTAAATGTCGGGTAAATCAAATAGACGATTGCCATTCCAAATAATAAGTGAACAGCACGCTGCTGTAGTGTCGGAAGTGGATAAAATGTTGTATATAAATGAAAGACAGCAAATAAAATAGCGAAAATCGAAATAAACCAGACAACAAATTTTTGGTTTGGCTTCCTTATTATAGAATCACTATCATATTTCTCTCGAACTTCTTGCAAATTTACGTCTGGTATTTCTTCAACAATCAAGGCATCTTTTCTACTCATTGGAAACCTCCCTTAACTAGACGCCATAAAGGCAGCTTTTCTACAGAAATATGAACGGAATTGTAGTCATCTGTATAGTTATACAATGGGATAATATGATGATCAAAAAGGATTGTTGTTTTCACATTCGATGAAACCGTTAAATTTAATTCTTCAAATTGTTGATTTATTTCCATTTTTACAAAACCGTTATCAAGGGAAACCTTGTTCGATTCGCTAGGAACCCCTGCTCCAAAGGTTTTAAATTTGGTTTCGGTTAAGAGAATTTGATCATCTTGCTGCTTATAAGTTTCGATCCACTCTTCCTTCTCGACAGAATGAATCCAAGATAATTCAAAATGATCACTATTGATATAGTAGGTTTTATCGTCAAATTCAAAAGCGAATACCGGAATTTTTACTAATAATAAGATAAAAGTGATAAGGAACTCGATCCCCCAAAACCAGGCCCTTATTTTACTTTTGTTCATCGTAGTATTTCTTAGCTCCTGGGTGGAGTGGTGCTATGATGCTTTCCTGAGCCCCTTGCACCGTAATCTCTTTTGCTGCCTGGTGAGAGTTTTCTAGTTTATCCATATTGTCAAACAATGCTTTCGTTAACTGATAAACGTCCTGCTCGCTCATATCACTTCTGACAACTAAAGCGTTGGGAACCGCTGCGGTCATTATAGGCTCTTCATTTCCATAAGTGCCTGATGGAATTTCATAAGAAATAAAATAAGGATGTTGTTTTGCAATTTCCTCAATTTTACCCGGGTCGACAGAAACAAGTTCAATTCCAAGTGTTTCCGTCAATTCCAATACTGAAGCATTCGGAAGACCGCTCGTTAAGAATGCTGCATCGATAGTACCTGCTGCAAGTCCACTTGCTGCTTCAGCGTAGCCAAGATAATCAACTTGCAAGTCATCATAAGTAATTCCATGCCCCTCTAATAGTTGACGGGCATTCACTTCAACACCTGAGTTTTGATCCCCAACAGCTACGCGTTTCCCTTTTAAGTCTTCAACTGTGGCAATTCCAGAACCCTCTTTTGTAATAATTTGTACAACGTTTGGATAAAGTGTTGCCACTTGAGAAATATTTTCTATAGGCGTGTCGAATGAAACTTCTCCTGCTAATGCTTGCGATAATGCATCACTCATCACGAAAGCCATTTCAATTTTCCCTTGAGCTAATAAATTAATGTTTTCAACGGAAGCACCCGTCGTTTGAGTTCGAGAGTTAACATCGAATTCAGATGAGTAAGTATCGGCCAAAGTTGTTCCTAAAATGTTATAAGGTCCGCTTGCTCCTCCTGTCCCAATGGTAACAATGCTGGTATCTAAGCCTTCCTCGGAGTTTTCAGTTGTATCTCCTTTGTCATCCGAATTACACCCCACTAAAAATGCCGCTAACATGAAAGATGAAAATAGAGTAATTTTTTTCAAATTATACCCTCCCATTTTTTCAATCTTCTTTTTCAGCATATGGTGCTTTTCGACTTTTATGTTAAATTTCATGCAATTTCTCTGATATTCGAGCTCATGAATGATGAGATGTTTCTGCAGACGATTCGCTGATTTTTGGGGAACTACCGGAGGGGAAATGTTGCTTAAAATTGAGAAAGAAGCTGAGAAATATAGCAGGATTTATTAATTTATAATAGAAATTAAACATAGAAAAACCTTTTAAAAATCAGCCTTCGCCTTACAACGATATTTTCTAATTTATAAAGCTTTCATTTTATTTAGAGTTAAATGCATCAGACACAAAACGACAATTCAGCTATAAAAAAACAATGAAAAAGAGCCTATAGTTCTGCTTCTTTTCATTGTTATAAATGAATATTTATTTTTTCTTTGCCACAATATGCTTGGCAATGAAGCCTCCGTGAAATTTTCCGTTTTCAATAAAAATTTCATTCGCATTATTACCAGCCGCCAATACCCCTGCTATATAGAGGTTTTCGATATTCGTTTCCATTGTTTCTGGATTATAATTTGGTTTGCCTGTTTCTTCGTCAATGGTTACGCCCATCGCTCGAATAAACCGATGATCCGGATGATAGCCTGTCATCGCAAAAACAAAATCGTTTGCAACAACCTTTTCTTCCCCATCGACCGATAGAACAACTTCATTTTCTCGAATCTCTTTGACGGTTGTATTAAAATGCATAGCGATTTCTTCATTACGTACCAGGGAGGCAAATTCAGGCAAGATCCAAGGTTTTACTGAGGGCGAATAGTCACTGCCTCTATATGCCACTGTAATGCGTGCTTTTGCTTTATGTAACTCAAGAACTGCATCTACTGCCGAATTTTTACCGCCAATTACCAGCACATCTGTATCGAAAAATGGATGGGCCTCTTTAAAATAATGATACACCTTCGGCAAATCCTCGCCTGGGATATTCATATAGTTAGGCTGATCATAATAACCCGTTGCAAGAATTACATAAGGTGTTTCATAAATCTCTTTATCAGTTGTAACAGTAAAACGACCGCTCGCCTCTTTTTGCACAGACTCTACCTTTTCAAAACGATTCACTTGAATATTCTTCATCTTCACAACTTCGCGATAATACACAAGGGCTTGATTTCGGCGCGGCTTACGCTCTTCGATTAAAAAAGGTACATCCCCAATGGCTAATTTCTCGCTTGAACTAAAAAAAGTTTGATGTGTAGGGTAATTGTAAATTGCATTCACAATATTTCCTTTCTCAATAACAATCGGCTTAAGACCTATATTCGTTAGTTCAATTGCAGCCGATAATCCACAGGGACCTCCTCCTACAATAATGGCATCAACATTTTGCATCTATTACATCTCCTTTAGAAAATCCCACCTCTACCAATCGAAAAGTGGAAAATTTTCTTCAACTGCAAGTACCGAACTTTTAGTACTAACAGTTAAAATCCTATTATTAGTATACTGCTATTTTTTTATCTGTTCGAATTTTTTTCAAACTGCAAGTCAATTACATGACATTGCGGCCTTGCACCAAATCTAAAAGGAACTGTAGTTGTTCCATAGCCATTACTGATTAAAGTAAAGACGCCTTCTCGAATTGAAAAAGACCCATGTGGTTGAATCCCATAAGGACCGAAGCGAATTTGACCACCGTGTAGATGTCCGCCCATCATCAGATGAGTAGAATATTTTCGACGTACACTACGAAAAACTTCTGGATTATGGGAGATAAAAATAACATTATCCTTTGTTCTGCATTTTTCAAAAGCTTTCTCGTATTGAACATTTTTTGAGGAAGTATCATCAATAGCACTTAACCAGCAACGATTGCGGAGATTGGGGATTAGTTCTGCATCATTTTCTAGTATTGTCACGTTCGTTTCATTGAAAATTTTTCGTAGACGTTCCTCGCCAACTTCCCTGTCGTTATTTCCCCAAACAAAATAAGTTGGCCCTAATCTTTGCAACAGCCATATATTATTATAAATCCGTTTAATAGGAGTACGTTTATCGGCAAAATCGCCACCGATAATGACCGCATCAATTTTGCGATCAATTTGTTGGATCATTTTTTCATCAATTTTTCTTGCATGCACATCTGATATGAAAAAGATAGATGCCCTTTCATGTTCTCCATCTAATGGAACTTCATGATAAAGAACATTGTTTTCTGAGGCTTGCTTAAGCATATATCCTAAAAATCCAAGAAAAAGAACAAACAAGGTGATAATCAGCTCAACCATTTCAACTCCCCCTTCCCCATAAGAAAAAGACGAGGCAACTTACCAACGTCCCTCTAGCATATTCCTCTACTCATTAATTTGAATCACTATATCTCTAATTTTATCTAGCCGATTGATTGATTTTTTAATACTCATTTTATCATATTCAATCTGATAATTACTTATCAGGGGATCGTTATACTTTAATAAGTTTGTACAAAAAAAGACTAAAGGAATGGTTACACCATCCTTTTAGTCTACTCTAGAAATTATTATGCTCAAGTTATGGAATAATCAATGTTTGTCCAACAGAAATGCTGTTTGATGATAAATTATTCGCTTCCTTAATTTTATCAACACCACTTGCATCATTGTAATACTTTAAGGCAATTCGGAATAAGTTTTCGTTTGGTTGTACGGTATGCGTAGTGCCAGCAGCAGTTTGTTGTTCTTTTTGTTTCTGCTCTTCTTCTTGTTTAGCAAGCTTTTCTTGCTCTTTTTGCTTAGCTTCCTCTGCTTTTTTTGCAGCTTCCACTTCAGACTGCTTTGCTTCTTCTGCTTTTTTATCTTCACTAACTTTTTCATTAGTAGTTGCTTGTTCATCAGTCTTCGTTTCTTCTATCTCTGGTTCTGAATTCTCTTTGCCGCTCGCAGCAGAAACTGTATTATTCTTTTGAACCTCTACGATTGAACCATTTCCGTTCTTGTCCACTTCAGCCATATCAGAATCTGCTGTTGGATCATAAAAGAATGAGACGTATATTAATAACGTAAAAGGAATCCCCAGCAGGATAACTAATAGAATATTTAATAGTGGATTTTTTCTAGGTTTCTTTTTCTTCTTTTTAACTTGACGTGAGCGTGACATTCTAGAGCTTTGTTGTTCTTCTAATTCAATGGATTGACGATGTTCTTCAATTTTTTCTCTATAATCTCCATTACTCATGAGTACCACCTCCAACACTATCTTTCTCTAATTATGACGAATTTCCACTAAAAAGTAAATGATAGGATTGGAAATTTTAAGAGATTTATGTCGATAATTTAATAAAATTAATAGAATATGGAAGCGAATTTATTCGCTTGGAGCGCTTTTTGTCAAAGATTACGATATCCCTAATAATAATTTTTCAAGTCTTTTTTTCCAGTTCAACTCATACGCAGCTAAATCTTTTTTCACGCGCGGCTGAACAATACTTTGATATTCTATACCACAGCACTGACAGCAATCTGTTGGTTTTGACTCTAACTCCTGACCAAAATAATGAACAAGCTTTTCCCGCATACACGCATTTGTATCGATTAAGTCCATTACTTCTTCCACTGCTCTCATTTTTTCAATCTTCATCGAGGTTAATCGCTGTTTTACTTCCGCAGGGTGAAGCTGATGCATCCAATAATCCAATACCCGAAAAGCTGTCTCGGAAATTTCACCATTATGAACCATCGAAATAGGCAGTTCCTGTCTTGCTCGATAACTTAAATAGCTGTCTACATGGGCATCTACCGGGTAATCGTCAATACCGACAAATTTCGCAAGTTCTTCATCACCTTCTGCATATAACAAAACAGCAAGGGAATCTTCTCCATCTCTTCCTGCCCGACCAATCTCCTGCATGTAATTGGCCACATTGGACGGAAGCGATTCGTGTATTACCTGTCGAACATTTTGCTTATGTACCCCCATCCCAAAGGCGTTAGTGGCAACAATCCATTCTAGGGAACCATCTATAAATTGTTGCTGAATAAATTGACGATCCAATGGGTCCATTCCCCCGTGATAGGCTGCACAAGGGATTTCTGCTTGGAGCAGTCTTTGACTAAGACTTTCGGTTTTTGAACGGGACTGTGTATAAATAATGCCTGGTCCAGCTGATTTCGTGACATGGTCGAGTATCCAATCTATTTTGTCTTCTCTTCCTTGAAACATCAGCTTCCCTAAGTGAATATTCGGTCTATCAACGGAATGAATAAATTTATATGGGTTCCTCATTTCCATATAACTCTCAATATCACCAAGCACCTTCTGGGTAGCCGTTGCAGTCAGTGCCAAAATTGGCGGTCGGTTCTCTTTTCCTATTACTTGTCCAATACGCAAATAATCTGGTCTAAAATCAAATCCCCACTGAGAAATGCAGTGCGCTTCATCCACGACGATCAATGACAGCTCCATGGCATTCAGCTTCTGTTGAACCTGCTCCTGCAGAAGCATTTCAGGAGATATAAAAATAAACCGAAATTCATGTAAATAGTGTAAAACTGCCCTTTTTTGAGCAGGATTTAAAAACGAATTCAAAGCGACGACCCGCTTTTCTTTAAATTGCTTCATTTGATCGACTTGGTCCTGCATTAAAGATAATAACGGCGAAATAATTAACACAGGCTTATTAAAAATATACCCAGGCAGCTGGTAGCAAAGGGATTTCCCCATTCCTGTCGGCAGCAGCGCGATGACGTCTTGTCCATCAAGCACCTTTTCTATAACTTCTTTTTGGCCTGGACGAAACTCCGAATAGCCAAAATATTTATTTAAAATCTCTTCAAGCTTCAACATGCTCACCTCTTGCCAGTACAAGCCTTAATTGAAAATAGGTCAGATGCGGAACCACTTCATGCAATACTTTTAATTTTCTTGTATTGTAGTCTTCTACAGCAGCCAAAACCTTTTCAATATCCTCATCAGAAACGAACTGCTCTACTTTAAATTGCGGTTCATTCATCGCCAATTCGACAATATGGTCCTCGATTGTACTCTTTTTTAATTTGCGGATTTTGCTTATTTGCTCAATCGAATGGCCGCTATTAAAAAGCTCAGCCGATTGAAAAGCAGATCCACTTAATGGATTTTGGATCCGGACATTGTCTGCCATTTGTATTAAGAGAGGGTATTGTTCTCTATGAACAACAATCTCGTTTAACCAATTATGTAAGGAAGCGATATAGATTAATTGTAAATCCTTTTCGTTGATATTTACCTGATAACTAATTTGCTGCCATGTGAGACCAGCTGTTTCAAAACCTGATAATCGAAGAATGAGCAATTCTTTTCCCAGTTCATCCTGGGAGGTTTGATCTAAGCTGTAAGAGATTTCTTCTAATAACCTTTGCTGCATCTGCCCATCCTGATACTGATTAGTAATTAAAAACTTTCTAGTCCAATGCTGTACCTGTTCGTCCTTTTGAAGCGGAATAAAAGACATTTTGCCTGCTGACTGATGCGACAATGACTGAATTACGAGTGATAATCTTGCAAAAAAGACGTGTTCATTTCCTCGGTAATGCCAGCCGTCAAAAGGAAGGTTTTGCATTTCGTTCAGCTGTTCTGCTGCTTTATTTGTTAATGCATAGAATCCATCCTCTTTCACAATGATGAAATTATCTTCTATTAAAGCAGACACTTCTTTGTCATATTTGGTTCTCGATAATTTTGGCAAAATCCCAAAATAATTATGTAGATGATAGATCCCTACATCCTGCACAGTTTGGCCTGAGCGTTTCCCTCGAAGGAGATGGTAAGGAGCAGAGATGGACCGTTCCTGGTTGAATTTATGGAATATTTGTATAAGAATTTGTTGGAAAATCAAAATCAACCCTCCATTTCGAACTATTAGGTTGAAAAGTAAATTAAACAGATTTAGAATAGAAAAGAAGCTTTAATTGGAAGCGCACGTGAAAAAGGAGAGAAAAACATGCCAAAATTTACAATCGTTGATAAAGATACATGTATCGCTTGTGGCGCTTGTGGCGCTGCAGCCCCAGATATTTATGATTATGATGATGAAGGTATTGCCTTCGTTATTATTGATGATAACATGGGTACAGCAGAAGTACCAGAAGATTTACTAGAAGACATGCAGGATGCATTTGAAGGCTGCCCAACTGATTCTATCAAAGTTGCAGATGAATCATTTGAAGGCGACGCATTAAAATTTGAATAAGTAAAGGAGGTTGGCCGAGTGTGTCCAACCTCTTTTTTTGAATAGGAACTTAAAAGTTTTCAAGGTTGACTAAAAGTAAAAAAAGACTCACTTATTCTCGTTGCTTTTGTTATTTTGTCACTTGGATTCTCTTGATTTTTTGAATAAATATGCCGCCAATAAAAAGAAGCAGCCAAGACCAAATTCAAGTAGATGCGAAATTGTAAAGGATGGTCCAAACGGTTTGATCAAAACATTCGAACCTACTGCTCCTCCAAACAACAGAACGAAGAGAATTCCGGTAAACCAATTGATTTTATTCTTCTTATGCTTCTCTTCAAATGCGGATTTTTTGATTACCCCAAATACAAGATAAAGCAACGCAACAACACTCGCAACTAACAGGAACCCGGAAAGCAGCAATGATCCCAGATAAACGGTTTGATCTTCCTTTGTTATTAAGGGTACAATACCTACTACCGCCAAATACCACCCGAACATTGTAAAGCCGATTTCAGCCATAAAATCCAATGTGACTTTAACTGACTCTTTTGGAAGAGTTTCAATAATTTCCTCCGCTAACTCTTTTGGCGACTTTCCAAAGACATCCTCTGCTGTTCTGCCTTCCTTTTGTGCTTCAACTAAATGATCCAGCATTTCGAGTAAAACTTCCTC
>Ga0180215_1003607_pt1 | contig 14408 bp, 11 predicted proteins | sample eDN3rd37CBELigBY_FD_128871 | JGI IMG/M metagenome (GOLD analysis project Ga0180215, IMG submission 128871) | Enriched backyard soil microbial communities from Emeryville, California, USA - eDNA 3rd pass 37_C BE-Lig BY (version 2) (version 2) | ecosystem: Environmental > Terrestrial > Soil >...
CAACTGGGGCGTGTTGAACGTCCCCCCGCAGAGGACGACCTCGCGGCGGCAGTAGAGGCGGACGACGTCGGACTCGGGAAAGGCGCGGGACTCCACCGCGTTCGGGTCGGCCTCGTAGACGTGCTCGCGGGGGAGACCGGCGACGCCGACGGCCCGGGGCCGGCGAGCCCCGTCCGGCTCGTCCAGGACCAGGCCGGTGACGCAAAACCCCGCCCGGAGGTGGAGGCGCCCCGCGTGGGGCGACGCCGGATCGAGCAGCCCGAGGAGTCGCTCCCGCGCGCTCGACCGTTGGCCGTTCGGCGTGATCGCGACCGGGATGCGGGTGACCCCGGGGCGGTTGCGGCGCATGGTCCGCCAGTGGTTCGGGTCGAGGCCGGGAAGCAGCCGGGCCTTGAGGATCGCCCGGAGGAAATCCCCGGCCCGCTCCACCCCGACCCGGATCACCGCCGCCACGACGCCCAGGGCGGTCCGCAGAAGCATTCGGTCCCGCGACAGGAGCCGAAGATCGGACATGGTGACGTCCAGCCACCCATCATACCCATGACGGCCGTCCCGCCATCCATCGCCGCGACCGAACAGGGCGAGAAACCGGGCCCAAAGACTCGGGCGGGTGTAGTGGCACCGCTCGACCCGCTGGAAGTAGCGCCGCATTCGCTCGCCACGCCAGCTCTCGTCCCCCGTCGCCTCGGCGATCTCGTCCCAGTCCTCCGAGGGGCCACAAACCGTGATCATGGCGTTGTGGATTGAGCAGCCGCCGACGCCCTGGGCCCTCGGGTAGAAGATCCCCACCTCGTCCCGCCGCGAGGGGGAATCCGGACGATGGAGCTTCCAGTCCCGGCTCTCGGTCGGGTCGCCGTCGAAGTGCTTGACGAAGAACCGGAGCGAATGCCGCGGATCCTCGGTGGTGGCGGGGTGGAGCAGGGGAACCTCGGTCGGCTCGACCGCGGCGTCAACCGGCCGGTCGGGATTTTTGGGGCCCATCTCGAGCGCCAGCACGGTGTATCCGCGCTCCACCAGGCGAGCCGCCAGCGGCGCGCCCGCCGTCCCCGCCCCCACGATGATGAAGTCGATCGGCGTCCGATCGCGGTCTCGCCATCCGTCCGGTATGTCCAGCATCGACGTTCCCACCTTAAGAAGCGTCTGGCCGTCGGACGGCCGGGAGACCGGACTCGCCGCGTTAGAAGGTCTTGATCAACTCGATCAACTCAAGCTTTTCCTGGTCCGTTAGATCACGGATGAACGCGTAATCGTGGCCGCGGTCGAGGACGAAATCAGGGCACTTGCTCACCTTGAGCAGCCCGGGGGCGACCGCCTCTTGAAACTCCGTCCGCCGCGCGATTTTGGCCGCCTCGTCGTTCGGGTTGGCGAGGGCCGCCTCGTAGTGCTTGTTGAAGAATTCGATCAGCGGGTCCGCGGCGTTGATAAGCTCCTTCCGGGGCGCCAGCGGGTCGACGTTGGCGATGATGTTCACCGGGATCCCCTCGGGGATCGGGCCGATCCGGATGTCGGCGCCCATGCCCGCCAAGGTCCGGCCGATCCCCAGGGCGCTGACGACCGCCAGCGCCAGGCAGGCGACGCCCGCGACCCGGATCGCGACGGTGAGCGCCCGGCCGCGCAGGCCGCGGGGCGGGACGGAGGCGTCGCCATCCCGGTCGGGCGATCGGCCCGCCGAGACGAGCCGTTGAGGGAAGAGCAGGAGGGCCGCCGAGCCGAACAGGAGCACTGGGATCAGGAACGCCTGGAGCCGGAACCAGGGGATGGCCCCCCCGGTCCCAAGGTCGAGCAGGTTGACGGCCGGCCGGAACCGGTAGAGGACGAGGTAGCCCGAGGCGATCGCGAGCGCGATCCCGCCGATGCTGAACAGCCAGCGGAAGGGCCCAACCAGCCACGCCAGCCAGGTGAGCCGGCGCCCAAGCCCGTCCCAGACCGCGTTGAGCCGCCCGCTGAGCAACAGTCCAATCCCCAGAGCGAGGAACGCCAGCGCCGGGAGGAAGGCAACCAGTTTCATCTGTTCCCGAGAAAGTCCGACCACACCGCCGACCAGCATCGGCACGTGGGGAGCGTTGATCTTGACCCAACTCTCCTGGGTCGAGCGCCAGATCCAACCGCCGTCCAGCTCGCGCTGGGCCGCGGCCCGGTCGAGAGCCTCGTCGGTCGGCCGCGATCGGGAGTCCCGCCCCGCGACCGGCTGAGAGGCGTTCTTGCCCTCGTACCAGGCGTCGGCGACGGCGGTCGCCCCGCCGCGTCCCGGCCAGTAGCGCTGCTCGCTGGGACGCCACCGCTTGTTCGGCCAGAGCAGCCGCTTGATCGCGTCGTCGAACGCGGCCAGGCGTCCGGGGACGCTCGGGTCGTTGTTCATCACGCCCAGGGCGTTGTTGTGGAGGAAGGGCGCGGTGGCCCAGACGCTGATCAGGGTCGGCACGCGATAGAAGCCGATGCCGCCCCCCGGCGGCGAGAACGACTTGGTCGCCCCGGAGAACGGGTCGCGATAGCGGATGGCGCCGACGGCGCCCAGCTCCTTGTAGGTCTGCGACGCGAAATCCTCCCAGACGTGCCCGTGGAGCGAGTTGGTCGCCGTCGCGCGGGCGGAGTTGGTGCCCACGATCGTAACTGGAATCCGTTCGTCTATGGACAGGTAATTGCGCACCGTGGCTCGCTTCTGTCGTTGGCCGTCCGGGTCGAGCACCGGGTCTCCCTTGCCGTCCCAGACGCGGCCTTGATACTCCCAGAACTCGCGCTGCTCGACCGCCTGGCGGGCCCATTCCGCGTACGCTTCCGGCAGCTTCCCGTCGCCGCGGGCGAGCCGCGCCCGATCGTCGTCGGTCAGCCGCAACCGGCGGCGGTCGGCGAGCGACTTGCCCACGAGTTTGTCCCAGTCCGACCGCTTCCCGATCCAGTCCTCCGAGGGCAACTCGCCGATCGGGGGCAAAAGGCTCTCCTCGGCCCCTTCGTCCGGATTCCGAGCGTCGCCGGCCGCCTCTTGCTTCGGGCCATCGATCACCAGCTTCCGTTCCAACTCGGGAACGTCGCCGGGCTGGATGCTTGAGTGGCAGGCGATGCAGCCGCGGGCGAACGCGCGCCGCCCCGCCGCGTAATCGCCCTCCTTGCCGATGATCGGCTCGCCGTTCGACGGCGCGGCCTCGTCCGGGGCGGGGGAGGTGGTGGCGGAGTACCAGGGCAGGCCCGTCCCGCGGAGGTGGCGCTTCAGAAGGTCGCTGGTGGCCTGAGCGTCGGGCTTGCCGTCGGACCCGGGGATCTGGACGTCCTTCAAGCGCATCGGCTCGGTGGAGGCCATGAAGAAGGCGGCCATCGGCCGGATCCGGATCAGGATCGCGTGCCAGTACAGCGAGTTCCCCGCCACGTCGCTGAGCTTGAACGGGATTTGCCGGGCGAACCCGAGAAACGGATTGATCGTGCGGAGCCACTGTTGATGGTGCGTCCCGATGTTGAGATACACGCGCGACAACGCCACGTGGACGCCGACGCTGTCGGAGCCGTCGAGCAGCACCTTGGGCAGATGCCGCGGGTTGGCCCCGCCCTCGTCGGTGTAGTCTCGGACGTAGGCGAGCGAGTCGGCGCTGAGGTACTCAAGCGGCGCCACCTCGGCCCGCTCGAGGCGGCCGCGGAGCCCAAAGAACGAATTGACCGTGTTCGGGTTGTTGTTGTTGTCCGACGGGTGGGCGGAGGTGTCGACCGCCCCGGGGAGAAACGAGTCGAACACATGGTAGAAGTAGTTGTCGGGCTCCAGGCGGTTGCCGAACGCCACCCGCATCCGCATATACTGATTGCCGATGTTGTTGGAAAGGTTCTCCCACCGCGGGAACTCGGGGTTGAGCGGCGGCTTGAGCGGGTGGGGGGCGATGTGGCAGTAGCCGCAGCTCATCCCCACGCGGTACGGCCGGATGGTGGCGGGGTCGCTGGCGTACCGGTGTCCTTCGGGGGTGTCCGAGTAATAGAGATCGGGGTTCCACCTCCGCTCGGCGGCCGCGTCGAACATGGGATTGGGGAAGAGGCGGAGGCCGACCACGCCGGTCGGGTAGCCGTAGACCTCGGGCCTCGGCGGCGCCCAGTTCTCGCGATCCTTTCGGTATTCGACGTGGACCTCGCGTCCGGGGCCGGGCTCCGTGATCGGCCGGGCGTAGCGGACGCCATGGGACGCCTCCGTCTCCTTCTCGGTCGGCGGGCGCGTGCCGGGCTCGTTGATCAGGCCGGAGCGGGCGAACCGGGTCTCGCGATCCCGGTCGTCGATCAGTTTGAGAAGGTCGATCGTGCCGTATCCGTAGCGGGCGAGCCAGTCCCACCACGCCTCGTTCCCGCCGGTCCACATCACCCAGGCGTTCCGGCCGACGATCTGATCGGTGGTGAGCTTGAGCTGGGTCGCGCCGGGCCGCCGGGTCGCGCCGGCCGCGTCCATCTCCTCAAAGTAGTCTCGGCGGGCCGGCGGGTAAAAATGCTCCGCCGCCTTCCGCCACGCGTCCGGGCCGGAATCGGGGCCGAGGGACGCGAACTCTCCGCCCTCGCGGCGAACGCGCGCGAGCGCCTCGTCGGGAGGAACTCCTCCGGCGCATCCCGCCGCCAGACTTGAAAGAATGGCCACGACGCCACCACGCCAAATCAAGGATCGCATGGGAGTTGCCTTGGACAGTGACTGATGGCTTGAAGTGAAGCAACGTCCGATCGTTCGGGCCAACCGTCGCGAGCCGCGCCGCCCCCAGCCCCGTCCTCCAGGCTTCGACCGGCGGGAGCGCGAATGCGGCCGACGTGTCTTTTTAAAATTCTAGCGCGGCATTACGCCCGTTTCAACAAAGAAGCATCAAAAACGTCGCCACAACCGATTCGCGCCGTTGCCGTGAATCGACCCGGCCCCAATGATCATAATTTGGCCTTGCGCGTCGTCCCGCAATCTTCGGTCAACCGCGACGAATCCCGGATGGGAGGCGGCGCCGTCCGTCCCCCTCCGCGCGTCCCGCGGCCGTATCAACTAGGAATCTAGGAATCGTCCAAAAAATTTCATGGGCGGCGAATTTTTTTGTTGCACGAAATCGGCCCCGCCCCGATGATCTCATATTAGGCCTTGCACAACGTCCCGCAAACTTCGACCGTTCGAGTCGAACCATCGGGAGGATGCGCCATCGCTGGGTTTCCAGCCTGACATCTCGTTACCATCCCGAACTTATGTACGTTCCCCCGGTGGGCGGTGCGCCGGATCGCGCGCGCAACGGCGGTGGTCGACCGGTGTTGTCGGCCACCGTGGATAAGGAGTGAGCGATGGTGGATCAGAACGGTGACGGTCCGTGGGACGTGATCGGCCGTCCGATCACGTTCGCCAGGTCGGGGCTCACGGTGAAGAACCGGATCTTCCGATCGAGCATCTCGGGGACGTTCGACTCGTATGACGGCACCGGAGGCTACGCCCGGCTCAACTGGGAGGAGAAGTTCGCCCGGGGCGGGACCGGAGCGATCATCTCGTCGTTCGTGCCGGTCTCGCTCCGAGGCCGGATCTACCCCCGGTACGCGATGATCCACGAGGACCGGACCATCGGATTTTGGCGGGCGGTGGGCGACCGGGTCCACGAGCACGACTGCAAGTTCATCATCCAACTCAGCCACGCCGGCCGGCAGCAGGACGACCGCGGGGTCGAAAACCGGTTCCGAGTCGGAATGAGCCCGACGGACCGGAAGGACTCGTTCCACGGTCTGCTTTGCAAGAGCATGACGAAGTCGGAGATCGACCAAGTCGTCGAGCAGTTCGGCCTGGCCGCCCGCCGGGCGCAGCGGGCGGGGCTCGACGGGATCGAGACCCACTCCTCGCACGGCTACCTGATCAACCAATTCCTCTCCTCCGGCATCAACGACCGAACCGACGAGTACGGCGGGTCGCTTGAGAACCGGGCGCGGTTCCTCCGGGAGATCATCGCGTCGATCCGGGCGCACACCACCGGCCACTTCCACCTCCAGTGCAAGATCTCGGCCGTCGACTACAACAACGCGATCTACCCATGGGAGGGGAGGGGGAACACGCTGGCGGAGTCGGTTCAGGTCTGCAAGTGGCTGGAGGACGACGGGGTGGACGGGATCCACGTCTCGACCGGCAGCATCTTTCCACACCCCCGCGGGCCGGCCGGCGACTTCCCGATCGACCTCGCGTCGGAGGCGTATGACCCGATCGTCTCGTCGGGAGTCCGCGGCCGGTTCAACCAGCGGATCTTCCGCGGCGCGATCCTCTCGCGGCTGTTCCGCTGGTGGTGGCGCCACAACCGAGGCCCGGTGATCGAGGGGATCAACGCCGAGCACGCCGCCGAGATCAAGCGGCGCCTGTCGATCCCGGTGATCCTCAACGGCGGTCTCCAGCGGGCGTCTCTGATCGCGCGGATCATCCGCGACGGGATGGCCGATGGGGTGAGCCTGGCCAGGCCGCTGATCGCCAACAACGACTTGCCGCTGCTGTTCGCCCAGGGCCACGATCTCGCCCCCCGACCCTGCACCTTCTGCAACCGCTGCCTGCTCGCCGACCTGAAGTACCCGCTGGGCTGCTACGACCTCTCGCGGTACGACAACGACTACGACCGGATGATCGGCGAGGTGATGTCGGTTTTCCACCCGTCGCCCTATGAGGACTCCTGAGGGACCGACCATGTCCATCCCCCGCTACCCTCTGCCGGCCTGGCATCTCGACCCCCCGCCGCCGGTCGAGGCCGCGCTCCGCCGGACTCGTCGGCGGCGCGCCTTCGTCCTGACGCTGGCGCTGGCGGCGCTGGCGATGTTCCTCTACTGGCGGTACGTCGCCGAGGTCCCCCGCGACCACACCGGGATTGAGGACCACTTCAAGTACGGGTCGATCGGCTCGGAGTACGGCAACGGCGTGCCGTTCCGGATCTGGCGGGTCCTCCCCGAGATGTTTCCGGAGCACCTGCCGCAAAACGGGCTGACGGGTTACGAGGCGCTCGGGTTCGTGGTCGAGCGCGACAAGGACGGTCGCCCCACCGCCGACACCCCGATCGGATTCGCGCGTCGGCGGGGGCCCGGCCACGTCGAGCTGATCAGCGTCAACTGCGCGTCGTGCCACGCGTCGACCTACCGCGGTTCGCCCGACGAGCCTCGGCGGACCCTCCTGGCCATGCCGGCGCACCGGCTCGACCTGTTGTCGTATTTCGAGTTCTTGATCAAGTGCGGCCGGGATCCGCGGTTCACCGTCGAGAACATCATGGCCCGGATCGAGGCCCAGGGCTGGATCGACCCGGTGGAGAAGCTGGCCTACCGTTACGTCGCGATCCCGCGCACGCGGGAGCGGCTGATGGAGTCCGCCGGCCGCGCGGCCCGGCTGTTCGAGCACCCCTCGGGCGTGGGCCGGATCGACACGTTCACCCCCTACAAGCTCATCCAGTTCCGCTATCGCGACCCGGAACTGCTCCGCCCGGGGAACACCGACCTGCCGGCGATCTGGAACCAGGCCCCGCGGGTCGGGATGCGGCTCCACTGGGACGGGAACAACACATCGGTGCACGAGCGGAACATCAGCGCCGGGATCGGGGCCGGCGCGAGCCCGACGTCAATCGATCTGCCCCGCCTGAAACGGATCGAGGACTGGCTCCTCACCCTCCCTCCGCCAAAGTGGCCCGAAGACTGGCCGCTCGACCATTCGCTGGCCGAACGCGGCAAGCCGCTCTACCTGCGCTACTGCGCCGACTGCCACGGCGTCCCCGAGGAGTCGTTCAAGGGGCGCAAGGTCGGCACGGTCGTCCCCCTGCGGGAGATCGGGACCGACCCCGAGCGGCTGAAGTCGTATACCTACGACTTCATGAGCAACCAGTACTCGCTCGGGACCGACCAGGCTTGGCGGTTCCACACCTTCCGCAAGACCGACGGCTACGCCAACCAGCCGCTCGACGGGATCTGGGCCCGCGCCCCGTACCTGCACAACGGGTCGGTGCCGACGCTCCGCCACCTGCTCGACCCGGCGAAGGACCGGCCGAAGACGTTCCACCGGGGCAACGACGTCTACGACAAGAAGCTCGGCGGGTTCACCTGGGACCAGGCGTCGAGCGGCGGGGAGACGTTCCCGAAGTTCGACACGAGCCGCCTCGGCGACTCGAACGCCGGACACGACGGAGCCGAGTACGGCACCGACCTGGCGCCGGCCGACAAGGACGCCCTGGTCGAATATCTCAAGACCTTGTGATTCCACCACGGACCTTCGGGATCCACCGGGGGCCACTCCAGCGACGCGACGAGAGAGCCCACAATGAATCAGCCGCGCGTGTGGTTCGGGAGGATGATGTGGCTGGGGATCCTGGTCAACCTGGCGCTGGCGGTACCGGGGATCTTCCTCCCCAACACGGTGCTGGCGACCGCCGGACAACCGCTGGCGCTGGAGACGCCGGTCTGGCCGGCGTTCGCGTCGCTGCTCCTGGCGCTGCTGTCGCTGTTCTACATCCCCGGAGCGATCGACCCGTATCGCTACCGGGCGACCGCCATCCTCTCCGTCCTGGCGAGGATGGCGGGGGTGACGTTCTTCCTGTTCCTCTGGCCCGGGACGTACCCGGCGTTCGGCTACCTTGATCTGTTCATGTTCCTCCTGCAGACGCCGCTGCTGTACCTGACCCTGCGGCGGCGGCCGTGAGCCCGAGGGCCAATCCAGCGAACCGCGAGCCCCGAGGACCACCACCCATGACCCCCGCGACCGACCGACAGATCATTCCCCCGCGCCGGCCTTTCCCCCTCCGATTAACGCTGGCGGTCACGACCCTGGCCGTCGTCGTCGCCGTCGGCGCGTTCGTCTGGTGGAAGCTCTTCCGCGTCGTCCCCGTGGAATACGCCGACGACGTTGAGAACTTCAAGTACGGGTCGATCGGCACCAACCCGTCCACCGGCCTTCCCTACTACCTCTGGATGGTCCTGCCCCGGGTGTTCCCCGAATACCTGCCGGGCAACGGCGGCTACGCATCCGTCGGGATGACCTGGGAGCCCGGCCACGAGACCCCGGTCGGATTCACCAAGATGACCATCGGGTTCCCCCGGATCGCCGTGAATTGCGCCGCCTGCCACTCGGCGCCGTTCCGCAAGCCCGGCCAAGGCGCCCCCACGCATTACGCCGGCGCGCCGGCCCACCAGTTCAACCCCCAGGCCTACCTCCGGTTCCTCGCCAGCTGCGCCCGCGACCCCCGATTCAATGCCGACGCGCTGCTGCCCGAGATCGAGTACTTCGCCCCGCTCTCGGCCATCGACCGGGCGCTCTACCGCTACGTGATCATCCCCCGGACCCGATCCGCCCTGCTCGAACAGGCCAGGGGGAACGCCTGGCAGGACTCGCGGCCCGATTGGGGATGTGGCCGGATCGACCCGTTCAATCCGGTGAAGTTCGGCGTGCTGGGGCTCGACCCGGCGCGGGACAATGACGGCTCGACCCGCTACGACACCGTGGGCAACTCCGACATGGAGCCCGTATGGGGCCTGAAGGGCCGTGACGGCGGCCGGTTCCACTGGGACGGCATGACCAGCTCGCTGGAGGAGGTCGTCATCAGCGGCGCGATCGGCGACGGCACGGCGATGAAGGACGTCGACTACGACGCGATGAAGCGACTCCAGCGAACCCTCGAGGATCTGCCGGTCCCGCCGTTTCCGTACGAGGATGACCCGGAGTCTCCGTTCCACCGCAACGAGGAGGCGCTTGAGCGCGGGGCCCAGGTCTACGAGTCGGCCGGGTGCGCCAATTGCCACACCCCGGGCCGAGAACGGACCTACACGATCTTCTCCGTGACCGAGACGGGCACCGATCCCGAGCGCCACAAGCTCTGGGGCCGCGAGGGCGCCGACCGCTACAACGAGTACGCCGCGGACTACCCCTGGAAATTCTCGAAGTTCATCGGGACCAACGGCCCGGACGGCGGTTACGTCTCGCCGGACCTCCGCGGAATTTGGCTCCGCGCTCCATACCTGCATAACGGGTCGGTCCCCACCCTCCGCGACCTGCTGGAACCCGTCGAGAAGCGTCCGACCTCGTTCTACCGGGGCAACGACGTGTACGACCCGGTCAAGGTGGGCTGGGTCAGCGACAAGCCGACCGCCGAGGACGGCGACGGTCGCCCGTTCACCCGGTTCGAGGTTCGGGACAAGGACGGCGAGCCGATCAAGGGCAACTCCAACAGCGGGCACCTCTGGGGCGTTGATCTGCCCGCGACCGACAAGGACGACCTCGTCGAGTACCTGAAATCCCTCTGACACCGACGATCGACGGCCGCCCGTGGCGAATTCCTCCGAGTGAGGAACCACCCCTGGCGGCCGCCTTTTCCACGACTCCGGCGCCATCCGAGAGCCCGCGCCATCCTCGTCCCCCTCCGGCCTTCAGCCGCGTTCCCGTTCCAGCTCGCCGCGACGGGACGCGACGAGGATCGCCGACGATTTCAAGCATGGCTGCCCCCGTGAAAAATCGGAACGGAGCCGACTCCAGCACGGCGGCCCGAAGCGGCGCGCGCTGGGACGCCGTCGGCATGGCAAATGCACAGGTGTTAAATGCGGGAGGGCGAGAAGACCGCCGACGGGCGCGTGGGCGAAGAGCCCGGCCATCGGTGGAGGCGACTCGCCGAGAACCGCCGATTCCGCGCGGGGCTCGGGCCTCTTGGATTCGCGTTTCGATTGGGAGCGCGGTTGGGCCGGGGCGCCGGCGCGGGGAAATGCTTGAAAGGAGCTTGACGATGAACTGGGATCAAGTGGCCGGCAACTGGAAACAGTTTCGAGGCAAGGTGCGGGAGAAATGGGGCGATCTGACCGATGACGAGTTGGACCAGATCGCGGGCAAGAAGGATCAGCTTGTGGGCGCGCTTCAGAAGCATTACGGCTACGGGCGCGAACAGGCGGAACGCGAGGTTGAACAGACCTGCGGCGGTTGGTGAGCCCTTCCAAGGCTCTCGACGGGATGTGTCGACGGTCGAATTTAGACCGTTCGGCATGCCCGCCCCCGTCGCGCGCGGCGGGAGCCCAGGTTCCCAGGCCGGCGGCGGGCCGGATGGCCCGCCCGGCGCGGGGGCGGGAGAGCATGCAGGGAGGAGACACATGAATTGGAAACAGGTTGCGAACACCTGGGAGCGCGTTAAGGAGAGCGCCGGCTCCGCCTGGGACCAAGCCGCGGGTCGGATCGGCTCCGCGATTGAAGCGAACAAGGAGAGGGGGGTCGACGCGCGGAGACGCGCTCAAGCCCTCCCCGAATACCGACCGCCCCGGGGTTGCGAGATCCGTCCCGCGGGCCCCCCCTCGGCGCTCGTCGCCCTGGCCGGCGCGGGCTTGGGGGCCGGGTTGATGTACATGTTTGACCCCCAACGAGGGCGTCGGCGTCGCGCGATGGTTCGAGACCGGATCGTCAGCGCTTTGCACGATCTCGACGACGCGATGGGAGTCCTCTCGCGCGACATCGGCAACCGCGCTCGCGGCGTTTGGGCCGTGGCTCGGTCGATGCCCACCCGAATGATCGGCGATTCGGCGCCCGATGATGTTTTGATTGCGCGGGTCCGAGCGAAACTTGGGCGATGCGTTTCCCACCCCCGCGCGATCGAGGTCGACGCGAGCGAAGGCCGCGTCAGCCTCAGGGGTCCAATTCTGGCTCACGAGTTGGATCGCCTGCTCAGGGTCGTCGCGCGCGTGCCGGGAGTGAGACGGGTGGACGACGACTTGGACGTTTACGAGAGTTCCGAGGCCGTGCCGTTGCTTCAGGGGGGCCGTCCGCGCGGCGGTGAGCGGTTCGCGCTGACGCGAACGAACTGGTCGCCGACGGCTCGTCTGCTGGTCGGCTCGGCCGGCGGCGTCCTTGCGCTGGCCGGGGCCGAGCGCGGGGGGCCGAGCGGCTTCGCGCTGGGGGGCGTCGGAGCCGCTATGCTGGCCCGAGCCGCCACGAACATCCCGATGCGTGATTGGGCGGGCGTGATGGACCGAACGACGGAACACCACCCCTCCGCTCGTTGCCGAACGCCCGCGGCCGAGATGGAAATGATCGAGAACGCCGCGCGGATTTAAACACGCCGGACGAACGATCCGCGGCCGCGCGTCGTGGCCTTTTCGGCCGTCGCGCGGGGCGGCGGCGCGTCCCAAACCTTTCGGAGGGATCATCCAATGTTGCTCAAAGAAATCATGACGCCGAATCCCCAGTGCGTCGGCCCGGAAGATTCGCTTCAGGACGCCGCTCGGAAGATGCGCGACCTTGACGTAGGCCCGATGCTGGTCTGCGATCATGACCGGCTCGCGGGGGTGCTGACCGACCGCGACATCGTCGTGGCCGCCGTCGCCGAGGGGAAGGATCCACGAACAACTCATGTGCGCGAGGCGATGAGCGCGGGCGTGATTTGCGGCTTCGAGGACCAGGACGTCGAGGAGGCCGCCCGGACGATGCGCGAGAAGCAGATTCGCCGTCTCCCCATTCTGAACCATGAAAAGAGGCTCGTCGGCATCGTCTCGCTGGGCGATCTGGCGACCGAAATGGGTGATCAGCGAGAGTCCGGCGAGACCCTTCGGGAAATTTCCGAACCGTCCGCGCCTCGCCGATGAGAATTCGAACGGGGAGTTCGAAGCCTCCGGAAGCGCCTCAATCAATAAGGACATCATCATGGCCAAGAGCGAAATTCGAACGGGGGAGGCCTCGCTCGTGAAGGGCTTCGCCTGGCACGTTTATCCCGACCCGGCCGCGCCGGGCGCGCTCGCCGGCGAAAGCCCCTTCGCCGGTGGGCGGGACTTGCCGGGTCCGGAGCGGTTGCCGTTGGAGCCGCCGCCGGACATCACGACGTTCTGGACCGTGGAGCGCGGCGAGGCCTCGGAGTTGTTGAACCAGGTTGAGGAGCGCGCCTACCTGGTCGTGACCGAAGCGCCCGTGGCTCCCGACGTGAAAACGGGCTGGCATGTTGAGCCGGCGCGATTGGAGGATCCGTTCGAGATTGACCAACGAGGGGACCGATCGGTTCGTCTCGTCCGGTTCGTCCGCTCGGTCGAAACGCCGTCCGGGCCGGTCCAAGAGTGCGAGTTCCAGGTTGACAGGGGCTGACCCAGCGTCGGCCCCGCCCGGCCGTTCACCGGGGAGATGGAGTAATGGACCAAGACAAGGGCATGGGCTTCGACATCGCGACCGGGGCCGCCGCGGGCGCGGCGGCAACCCTGGCCATGGGTGGCGTTACATCGGCCTTGTATGCTCGGGAGGATCGTTCAGCGCGTCGGCGCGAGGAGCGGGCGCGCGGAGGAAAATCGGCCTACGAGATCGCCGCGGAGAGGGCTGCGGGGCTCGTGGGGTTGGAGCTTTCCAGCGAACAAGAAGCGAAGGCCGGAACGCTCATCCACTACGGCATCGGGATGGCGTCGACGGCCCTGTACGCGGCGGTTCGCCGCCGGATCCCCGCGCCGGGGGTCGCGCGCGGTTTGGGTTTCGGCGCGACCCTGTGGCTGGTGGCCGACGAAGGGGCCAATCCTCTTCTCGGGCTGACGCCCGGCCCAGGCTCCTTTCCCTGGCAGGCGCACGCCCGGGGCTTGGTCGGCCACCTAGTCTTCGGCCTGGCGGCCGAGGCCGCGCTGTCGGCCGCCGATCGCCTGCTCGGCAAACGATGACGATTGGCCCCGCCATTCAGAGCCTTGCCGCCGGGCGCTCATATGACCAACTTCCGCGGCGCTAATCCTCCGGTCGGCCGACCCTCTCGGTTCCAAAGATTTCCACGCGGACTTCGCGACCGTAGTGGATCAGGGGGGGACCGTCGGGCCGATCGATCCCCGCGGCGGCCGTAAGGCTCTCGTGGCGCATGGAGACATCGGCTCCCTGAAGGGGCCAGGGGGCGTGGTGGACTCGCGCGCGGTGGAGCCGGCCGCGAACGACGTGGTAGAGGATGTAGCGTTCGACCAGGAAGTGCTCAAGCGAGCCGGGCACGGCCGGCGACACGGGGCCGCGAGGGGCGTAGCGAACGTCGCAAGCGGCGGATTTTGGGCCGGGCCATCGCCGGCGCAATTGGTAGTCGATCGTTGGTCCGTCGGGCCCCACGGTCATGTCGATCCGGGCGCGGAAATAGGGCAGGTTCATCAGGGCTCGGGCGCCAACGACCGCCGGGGTGCTTGAGGCGTCGAGGCTGAAGAACCAAACTCCCGGATCACGGCCGCCAACGTGCACATAAGTTCGTACGTTCGTCTCGTGGAAGCTCGAGAGGAAGGGGACCGGCGGGCAGAGGGCGGGCCGAACCCCGGCCATCGTGAAGGGAATCAACCCCACGTAGGCCTCGCCATCGTATACGTCGAGTTCCAAGCCGGGAGGCAGCAGCGGGAGCAGGCGCTCGGGGGGAACGCGCCAGTGGAGAAAGAGGACGTGGCGCCATATCTGACGCATCGCCGTCCACCGATCGGGTCGGAGGGTTGGAGCGATCCGGTCAATCCCGCCTTCAACGCCGGATTTAGAG
>Ga0180215_1003609_pt1 | contig 14404 bp, 15 predicted proteins | sample eDN3rd37CBELigBY_FD_128871 | JGI IMG/M metagenome (GOLD analysis project Ga0180215, IMG submission 128871) | Enriched backyard soil microbial communities from Emeryville, California, USA - eDNA 3rd pass 37_C BE-Lig BY (version 2) (version 2) | ecosystem: Environmental > Terrestrial > Soil >...
ACCGCGTGCGCGTCGACGCCGATCCGCCGGAGCGCAGCCCCGATGAGGCGCCGGGCCTCGTCGACGGCGACGACGGTGCCGACGGCATGTGGTGACGCTGGCTGCATCTCCTTCGGCGCAAGTGTATACATTTGCTCCCCACGGGCGAACGCCGTCGGGAAGGAGATGCTGCCGTGCCGCAGATCGCGACGACCCTGGAGGAGGACGTCCTCGCCTATGCGACCCTCCAACCGGGGGCCTTGGCGGACCGGTGGCGGATCTACGCCCGGCTGCGCGCGGAGGCGCCGGTGTATCCAGTGGCGAACTCGGTCCTCGTCACGCGGCACGCGGACTGCGTCGCGCTGCTGCTCGACCGGCGGCGTGTGCACAACGGAGGGCCCAGCCACGGCGTGCCCCCCGAGGTGCTCGCACGGCTGACCGCCGGCGAGCGGCGGATGCTCGGCGAGATCATCGATTGGGAGGAGCGCTGGCTGACGTCCGTGAACGGCCAGCGCCACACGGAGCTTCGCGGCCTCGCGCAGCGGGTCTTCGCGCCCCGTGCGATCACGGACATGCGCACGCGCAGCGAGCAGATCACGGAGGCCATGCTCGACGAGCTGACCGGCCGCTCCGAGGTCGAGTTCATCGACGAGTTCGCGTACAAGCTGCCCCTCGCGGTCATCTCCGAGATCCTCGACGTGCCGGAGGAGATGCGCGAGCCGCTGCACGAGACGACGAACGGGATGCGCGTCGCACGCACGGGGCTCGCGTGGCGGATGCAGCTCCCCGCCGGGCTGGAGGAAGCGCACCGGCACTTCATGGAGATGCGCCGCCAGATCCGCGAACTGTTCGCGCTGCGCCGCGGTCGCCCGACGACGACGATCATGGGAAACATCCTGGAGGCCCTGGACGCGGGCGTCGACGAGCACGATCTCGTCGTCCTGACGCAACTGCTCATCACCGCGGGCCACCGGACGACGACGGATCTCCTCGGCTCGGCGATGCACACGCTGCTGACGCATCGCGGCACGTGGGAGCGCCTCTGTGCCGACGCGGCGCTCGTGCCCCGGACGGTCGAGGAGGTGCTCCGCTACCGGTCCCCGGCCCAGGACGTCGAGCGCTTCGCCGCCGAGGACTTCGAGCTGCACGGAGTGCCGATCCCGAAGGGCCGGCACCTGACGATCACCGTGGGCTCCGCCAACCACGACGAGACCGTGTTCCGGGAGCCCGGGGTCTTCGACATCGACCGCGAGGACGTCAAGGCGCACCTCGCGTTCGGCCGCGGTCCGCACTTCTGCCTGGGCAGCGCGCTCGCGCGCATGGAGGCCGACGTCGCGCTGCGCGCCATCGTCCGCCGGTTCCCCGACGCCGAGCTGGTCGATCCGGAGCCCGAATGGACGCCGAACACGCATCTGCTGGGCCTCGAGCGGCTCCGCCTGCGACTCGGCCGCGACCGGGGGTGAACGATGGCCGACCAGCGAGCTGCGATCACCATGGACGACGACGAGCTTCGTGCGTTCCTGGAGGAGGAGCAGAAGGTCGTCTGCGCCACGAACGGCCCGCGCGGCGTGCCCCACGTGGTCGTGCTGGGCTACGTCGTGCGTGGCGACCGCGTCTGGGCCTGGAGCTTCGCCAAGGCGCAGAAGGTGCGCAATCTGGAGCGCGACCCGAGGGCGACGCTCCTGATCGAGAACGGCACCGGCTACGAGGACTATCGCGGGGCGATGCTGGAGTGCGACGTCGTCGTGCACCGCGACCTCGAGACCGTCCGGGCGCTCGGTGAGGAGATCCTCGTCCGGTACGGCAACCACGAGATGCTCGACGTCGTACCCAAGCAGGCTCCCAAGCGCGTCGGGCTGGAGTTCGTGGAGCGGCGCCGTGCGACGTACGACCACCGCAAGCTCGCGGCCGGGGGCTACTCGCGCGGCGCCGGCGGCGGCTGACCGGTGCCGCTGAGCTCGGCGAGCCGCGGCAGGACGTGTGTGCCGATGAGGTCGAGTTCGCGCCGGCTCTGCGCCAGGAGCGTGACGGAGTGCACGCCCCGCCGCTCGAGCTCGAGGAGGCGGTCCACGATCCGGTCGGGCGTGCCGGCGATTCCGAACCTGTCGAGGAAGTAGTCGCGCAGCCCCAGCTCGTTCATGAGCTCGACATTGGTGGGTCCGTCCGCGCGCCGGCCGGGCAGGGGGTTCTTGCGCTCGTAGCTGAAGCGCTCGTGGTACTCGCGCAGCGCGCCCCAGAGCTCGCGCGGGACCCCGCGCGCCGCGGGGTCGCCCCGCAGCGCGTGGTTGCCGATGGACGCGAGCCCCTCGCTGACGGCGTCGAGCGCCTCCTGCATCGTGTCGCCGATCCCGAAGCGCGTGACCCACCACACGTCGAGCGGCGCGTCGCGCGGCGCGGCGTCGATGACCGCGAGCGCGTGCTGGACATCGGCCTTGGTGCAGCCGGTGGCCAGGTAGACGCCGTCGCAGGTCGCGGCCGACATCTCGAGCATGCGCGGTCCGCCGGGCGCTGTGTAGACCGGGACGGAGACGCGGTCGCGGCCCGGCCACCGCAGCGTGATCGCGCGGCCCGCGTGCGTCGCCTGGTCGCTGTGCAGCAGGGCGCGCAGCGACGTGATCGCCTCGCGCGCCTCCTCGACGGTCTGCGGGCGCAGCCCGAGGTTGCGGACGATGCCGTCCCCGCGTCCGAGGATCATGTACGCGCGGCCACGGGAGACGGCGTCGAGCGACAGCGCCGCCGCCGCGAGCAGCCCGACGTCGCGCGTGGCGGCCGTCGTGACGAACGGGCCGATGTGCACCCGGCTGGTGCGCGCGGCCATGTATCCGAGCGCGGTGAAGCACTCCAGGTGGTTGCCCACGACGTCACCGGTCGAGAGCCGGTCGACGGGGTATCCGTCGATCCCGTCGAGGATCTCGTCCATCCAGGTGACGCCGGGCACGCCGGCGCGCGACGGCTGGGCGATCACGTGGACGTGGATGCGCTGCACGTCGCCTCCTCAGGTCGCGCGGGCGACGACCGCGCCGTCGTGCATGTCGAGCTGCACCCTGTCCCCTGGCGCGGCGCCGCCCTCGACGCGCGCGATGACGCGGATGGCGCCCTCGATGCGGACGCGCCCCACGGTCGGCGGGTCCGCCGGAGCGCCGCCGAGGCTGCGCCGCACCACGGTGACGCGCTCCAGCACGCCGTCCGAGACGGGCAGGGCGCTCCACCGGTCGCCGCCACAGGCTGCGCACAGCAGATGGGGCGGAAACGCGTTCCGCCCGCAGCCCTCGCATCGCTGCACCTCGATCGTCACGACCCTGCCTCCTCGCTCTCGAGCGTCGCCACGATGGCGCAGGCCCCGTAGCGGTAGAGCACCATGCCGTAGGCGCTGACGACGGCCCGGGCGGCGCCGGGCACCTGGCCATCCCCGCGCTGGTGCCGAAGCTGGCGCGCCGCCTCGACGAGCCCGTGCGTGCTGCTCGCGGCCCCCGGCTGGCCGGCGGTGAGCAGGCCGCCGCTCGTGTTCACCGCGGGCCCCTGCCCCGGCCCGCACAGGCTCAGCGCCAGCGCGCGGACGTCGCCGCCCGGCGCGAGGCCCAGCTCCTCGAGCTGCACCAGCACCATCACCGGATAGTCGTCGTAGACCTGGATGACGTCCGCGTCCTGCGGGCCGAACCCGCTCGCCTTCCAGACGCGCGGGCCCATCTCGGCGATCCCCGTCGTGAGCCCGTCGCCCTGCTGCCCGTCGTGGTTGAAGACCGCGTCGGCGGCCCGGAGCCGCACGATCCGGCCTCGCGACCCCGCGGCACGCTCCGCACTCGTGAGGACGAGCGCCTCGGCGGCGGCGACCACCGGCGGGCAGTCCAGCCGCGTGAGGGGATCGGCGACGACCGGCGCGGCGAGGTACTCCTCGAGCGTCAGCGGCTCGCGGTAGGCGGCGTTCGGGTTCGTGCCCGCCCACGCGCGTTGGGCGATGACCACCCGGCCGTAGTCGGCGCGCTCGAGCCCGTGGCGCTCCATGTGATCCTGCGTGATGAGCGCGAAGAGCGGATTGGGCCCGCCGACCGGGATCGGCGCGAGGTAATCCCGCGTCGCCGCGTTGTAGTCGTTGACCATGGCGCCGTAGTCGGCGCCGACGAGCCGGTCGCCGGCGACGATCGCCACGACGGACGCGTCACCCGCCTGGATCGCCCGCGCGGCGTGGAGGACGACGTTCATGCCGAGGACGTCCTCCATCATCCAGTCGAGCCGCAGGCCGAGATGCCAGGCGAGATCGACGGCGCGGTCGGGGGCGAGGCTGAAGGCGGCCACGCCCAGCCCGTCCACCTCGTCGTGCGCGACGCCGGCGTCCGCGAGTGCCCGGCTCAGTGCCTGGCCGAGCAGGCGCGGCGTCGTGACCTCCGGCCCGGGATGGCGCGCGCCGGCGATGACCGCGGTTCCGGCGATGGCGATGTCGTCGAAGGCGAGAACTGGCCTCTCCTTTCCCCCGCAAGCCGCTGCGCCACGGTCTCCCTATCGGCCCGGCGCAGCGCCTTGACATATCGAAAGTGCACACATTATGGTCCCGCGGCGGGGTGCGAGGGAAGTGGGCGTAATCGGCCATTTTCCGCCATTTTGCGGCGCCTGACGCGGTCGGCGCCGAACTGCAACGAGGAGAGACGGGGGTCCATGTCTGCATACACGTTGGCTCAGAGTGCCGCGCGCCGCACGGTGCTGCTCGCAGTCTTGGTGCTCGGGCTGGCGATGCTCCTGTTGACTGCGTGTGGCGGCGACGACGAGGAGCCAGTCGCCGCCGGCTCGGGCACGGGCACCGAGCAGGCGTCGTCGGACGGCGGGTCCGGCGGCGACGGCAAGTGCGAGAAGATGGACACCCTCGTCACGGGTGCCAGCCCGGCCCTCGCGTACGCGCCGCCGCAGATCGCGGAGACCGAGGGGATCCTCGCCAAGTACTGCATCAAGCTGAAGACGGAGAGCATCGCCGGCGCGGCGGCGCTGCTGGCGCAGGTCCAGTCCGGGCGCGCGCAGCTCGGCCTGCTGAACCCCGCGGGCATCGTCCAGGCCGTGCAGTCCGGCATCAAGCTCCGGATCATCGCCCCGAACACCGAGCCCGGGGACTTCGCGCTCGTCGCGGCGAAGAAGAACGATCAGATCAACGAGTTGAAGGACTTCGAGGGCAAGACGCTCGCGACGTCCCTGCTGGGCGCGAACACCGACATCGCGATCCGCGTGATCCTCGAGAAGGCCGGCGTGAAGAACGTGAAGTTCGTGCAGGTCACCAGCGCGAACATCCCGCAGGCCATCATCAACGGCCAGGTCGACGGCGGTCAGGGGAACGAGCCCTCGCTGACGCAGTTCAAGGACCAGTACAAGGTCATCCACGAGAACCCGATGGTCGAGGCCTTCGGGCAGGGCTCGCCCGTCACGTACGCCTACGTGACCGAGAAGTTCTACAACGAGAACAAGGACCTCGTCACGCGCTACCAGAAGGCGTACCTCGAGGTCGCGAAGATGATCCAGGCCGACGAGACGCCGTTCCGCAAGGCGGCGGTCGACTTCGCCAAGCTGCCGAAGAACGTGGCGGACACGATGCGTCTCCCGACGCTCGGCACCGACTACCGCTTCGAGGCGCTCATGACGCAGATCAACGCGCTGGCGAAGTACAAGTCGCTGAAGCAGGCGCCGTCGGAGGAGGAGATGCGCGCCCTGTTCGTCCCGCTGCCGGGCACCGACGGGGTCTGAGCAGGATCGGGCAGGACCGTGAGCGTCACATCCGCATCTCCGGAGCGGACTGAGACCTCCGTGGAGACACCGGGCCGGCGCGGGCTGCGCTGGCCCGGGAAGTACCTCGAGCCCGTGCTGGTGGTCGTGGCGTTCCTGGCGCTCATGGAGCTCGCCGCGGCGCAGAAGTGGTTCGGCGAGGAGGTCCTCCCCCGCGTCACCGACGTCGTCCCGGTGCTCTGGGACGACATCACGAGCGGCGTCGTCCTGGAGGGCACGTGGATCACCGTGCGCTCCTGGGGGCTGGCGATGCTCATCGTCATCGCCGTCACGATCCCGCTCGGCCTGCTCCTCGGATCGTCGCGGGTCCTCTACCACGCGACCCATCTGACGATCGAGATCATGCGGACGGTGCCCAGCATCGCGGCGCTGCCGTTCCTGGTGCTCGTGTACGGCATCGGGACGAAGCTCGTCGTGGTGCTCGTGATGCTGATCGCCGTGTGGCCGCTGCTGCTGCAGACGATGGCCGGCGTCCACGACGTCGACCCGCAGGCCAAGGACACCGGCCGCGTCTACGGGCTCAGCCGGCTGCAGGTGTTCCGCAAGATCGTGCTGCCCAGCGCGCTGCCCTACATCGCGACAGGGCTGCGGATCTCCGGCACGCTCGGCCTGCTGCTGGCGATCGCGACATCGCTGTTCGCGGGAGGGGACGGCCTGGGCGCGCTCATCTTCTCCGCCCAGCTCAACTTCGACATCCCTCTCACGTTCGCCCGGATCTTCGTCTGCGGGCTCGTGGGCCTGGCGGTCTACTACGCGCTCGTCATGATCGAGCGGCGCGTGCTCGCGTGGCATCCGGCCTATCGCAAGGAGCCGCTGTGATCGCGTTCGCCAAGCGTGCGCGCCTGTTCGCGCTCGAGTTGATCGTGCCGGTCGCGCTCCTCGTCCTCTGGTGGTTCGCGAGCAAGGACTCGACGTCGCCGTACTTCCCGCCGCTCTCGGAGAGCTGGCAGGAGTTCAAGAACGTCTACATCTGGGACGGATTCCGCGACGACGTGCTCGCCGTGAGCCTGAAGCACTTCATCGTCGGGTTCGTGGTCGGCGTCTCCGTGGGATTCGCCGTCGGACTCCTCATCGGCCTGTCGGACCGCGCTCGGCGCAACCTCGCGCCGCTCACGGAGTTCTTCCGCGCGACGCCGATCGTCGCGCTCATCCCGGCTGCGCTCATCATGGTCGGCCCGGGCATGACGCTCGAGGCCGGGCTCATCGCCCTGGGCACGAACTGGTCGGTGATGCTCAACACGGCCGACGGCGTCCGCGGCGTCGACCCCGTGATGATCGACTCGGCGCGCGCCTACGGCCTCTCTCGCTCGCAGCAGATCCGCAAGATCATCATCCCGGCCGCGATGCCGCAGGTGCTCGCGGGCGTCCAGGTCGCGGTCGCGCTCGGCATCGCCGTGATGGTGGTGGCGAACATGTTCGTCAGCACCGAGGGCATCGGCTACCGGGTCGTCGAGGCGCAGGTCAACTTCGATCCGAAGGGCAGCTGGGCCGGGATCTTCATGATCGCGCTCATCGGCCTGGTCATCACCGTCATCTACAACACGATCCATAACCGGCTGCTGGCGTGGCACCGCGGCTGGCGTGGCACTGCGGGGACGAACTGATGGACACCACGACCGCATCCGCAAGCGAGGCCCCCGCTCCGGCGGCGGGCGGGCAGCCGATCCTGCAGGTCCGCGACCTCGGCGTGACCTACGGCTCCGGCAAGGACGCCGTGCACGCCGTCGGCAACCTCACCTTCGACGTCGCCGCCGGCGAGTTCGTCTGCATCGTCGGCCCGTCCGGCTGCGGCAAGACGACGCTCCTGAAGGCGCTGGCCGGGCTCATCACCCCGACACGGGGCGAGGCCGCCATCTCGGGCAAGCGCGTCACCGGCCCGCGGCCGGATCTCGCCCTCGTGTTCCAGGACTACACGCGGTCGCTCATGCCGTGGCTGTCCGTCCGCAAGAACGTCACGTTCCCGCTCGAGGCCAAGCGGCTCCCGAAGGCCGAGCAGCACGAGCGCGCGCAGGCAGCGCTCGACGAGGTCGGTCTCACGGGCTTCGAGGACAAGTACCCGTGGCAGCTCTCGGGCGGGATGCAGCAGCGCGTCGCGATCGCGCGCGCCGTCGCGTATCAGCCGTCCGTCCTGCTGATGGACGAGCCGTTCGCGGCCGTGGACGCCCAGGTGCGCGCCGACCTCGAGGACCTCGTCCTCCGCGTCCAGCGCGACACCGACGTGACGGTGCTGCTCGTGACGCACGACATCGACGAGTCGGTGTACCTGGGGCGCCGCGTGATCGCGCTGTCGCACCGGCCGACGACCGTTCGGCGGTCCTTCGACGTGCCGTTGCCGTATCCGCGCAACCAGCTCACGACACGCGCCGATCCGGCGTTCATCGACCTACGCACGGAGGTCCTGCGCATGATCCAGGAGGAGCGTCTCGCGCACGCGGGCACGAGCGGTGACGTCGTCGAGGGCGCGGAGCGTCCGCAGGGAACGTGACGAGCGTCGAGATCCCGGGCGGGCCGATCGCGCCCGAGGACGTCCCCCTCCGCTTCCTGCCGCAGCACGAGCAGGCGCTGCCGGCGCTCCTCGACCGCCAGGCGCGGGAGTTCGGCGACCGGCCGTTGCTGCGGATCGGCCGTGAGGCCCGCAGCTACCGCCAGGTCCGCGATGCCGCCGCGCTGTCGGCGGGGCGCCTCGCGGCCGCCGGCATCCGCAAGGGCGACCGCGTCGCGGCGATGGTGGGCAACCGGATGGAGCTCTGGGACCTCTTCACCGGCTGCGCGTGGCTCGGGGCGATCGCCGTCCCGCTGAACACCGCGATGCGCGGCGAGCAGCTGCGCCACGCGCTCACGAACTCCGGGGCGCGGGCGCTGCTGATCGAGGCCGACCTCCTGCGGCATCTCGAGGTGCTCGGCCGGCTCCCCGACCTCGAGGAGCTCTGGGTACTCGACGGGCCGGCGGCGACCGAGCCGGCCGGCTATCGCGTCTCGGGCCCTCCGCTCCAGGGCGAGCCGATGGAGCGCTGGGACGCCGGGGCGGGCGATCCGACCGCGATCATGTACACGTCCGGCACGACCGGGCCGTCGAAGGGCGTGACCTGCCCGTCTGCGCAGTTCTACTGGTACGCGGTGACGCTGATCGAGGTCATCGGGATCCATCCCGAGGACGTCCTCTTCAACTGCCTGCCGCTCTACCATATGAACGCGCTCATGGCGCCCATCGAGGCGCTGGTGGCCGGCGCGAGCTGCGTCATCGGCGAGCGCTTCTCCGCGTCGCGCTACTGGGAGAACGCGGCGGAGGCAGGGGGCACCATCACGTTCCTGCTCGGGGCGCTCGCCAATCGCCTGCTGTCTCAGCCTCCCAGGCCCTCCGACCGCGAGCACGGCGTGCGCAAGCTGTTCGCGCCCGGCACCGCGGCGCCCGTCTGGGAGCCCTTCTGCGAGCGCTTCGGCGTCCGCGAGATCATCGAGGGCTACGGCTCGACGGAGACCAACCACTGCATCGGGCGCGCCCCCGGTCACCCGGAGTCGATCCCGGGGAAGATGGGCTGGGTCCTCGACGCCTACTACGAGGCGAAGGTCGTCGACGAGAACGACCAGGAGGTGCCCGACGGCACGCCGGGCGAGCTCGTCTTCCGCAACCGGTACCCCTTCAGCTTCGCGCTCGGCTACTGGGGAATGCCGGAGAAGACGCTGGAGTGCTACCGCAACCTGTGGTTTCACTCCGGCGACCGGGGCGTTCGCGACCCGGACGGCTGCTTCCGGTTCGTGGACCGGTCGAAGGACTCCATGCGCCGCCTCGGCGAGAACATCTCGTCCTACGAGGTGGAGGAGGCCCTGACGAGCCATCCCGCCGTCGCCGAGGCCGCCGTGTTCCCCGTGCCGTCCGAGGAGAGCGACGAGGACGTCATGGCCACGCTCGTGCTCGCGCCCGGGGCGACCCTCGATCCCGTGGACCTCATGGAGCACCTGGAGACGCGCATCGCGTACTTCGCGATCCCGCGCTACATCGACACGACCGACGAGCTGCCGTACACCACCAACGGCAAGGTCCAGAAGACCGGGCTGCGCGAGCGCGGCGTCACGCCGACGACCTGGGATCGCGAGGCCGCCGGCTACAAGATCAGGCGGCGGTAGATGGCGCTCACGGAGCTGCGCAACGTCCGCTACGAGGTCGCCGACGGGATCGCGACGATCACGCTCGCGCGGCCGGAGCGGCTCAACGCGATCGACCACGGCCCGGGCAGCATGCAGCGCGAGGTCGTGGAGTGCATGCAGGAGGCCGAGCGTGATCCGGCGGCACGCTGCATCCTGGTCACCGGCGAGGGGCGCGCCTTCTCGTCCGGCGGCGCCATGGCCGGCGCGGGGCCCGGCGACTCGCCGGAGGCCTGGCTGGAATTCCTCGCGGTCGACAACGCCGACAACGCGAACATCTTCGAGCTCGACCTGCCCGTGATCGGCGCGATCAACGGGCTGTGCTACGGCGCAGCCCTGATCATGGTCGCGCACTTCGACCTGCTCGTCGCGAGGGAGGACGCCCGCTTCGGACTCATCGAGACGCGGTTCGGCTCCAGCGGCGTGGAGATGCTGCCGTTCCTGGTCGGCCCGCAGTGGGCGAAGTTCCTGGCGCTCTCCGGTGAGCTCATCTCCGCGCGGAAGGCCAAGGAGATCGGCCTCGTGCTCGAGGTGTTCGGCGAGGACGAGTTCGACGCGAAGGCGCGCGACCTCGCACGCCGCGTCGCGGCGATGCCGGCGCAGGCCGTGACGCTCAACCGCAAGGTCATCAACGGCATGCTCAAGATCGTCGGCTGGTCGGCGCAGGCGCACTACGCGCCGATCGTCAACGCCATGACGAACCTCATCAGCCGCCACGCCGCGATGGGCGACGGGAGACGGCCGCTCGAGCTGCTCGAGAGCGAGGGCTGGGAGGCGTTCAAGGACGCGCGCGACGCGCCGTTCCGACAGCCGTGGCTGTCGAGCTGAGCATCGCCGGGGCGTCGCGGCGGGCGGCGCTCGAGCGAGTCCTGCGGCCCGCGTCGGTCGCGATCGTGGGAGCGAGCGATCGCAACGGCCTCGCCGATCTCGCCGTGCCTTCGCTGGAGCGCGCGGCCGGTGTGCGCTCGTATCTCGTCAACCCCGTCCGGCCGCGCGCCTACGGGCGCGCGACGTACCCGGACCTCGCGTCGATCGGCAGGCCGGTCGACGCGGTCCTGTCCTACGTCGGGGCAGAACGGTCGGCGGGCGTGGTGGCGGAGGCCGCGGAGTGCGGCGCCGGAGGCGTGATCGTCACTGCGGACGGCTTCAACGACCCGGGGCGAGGCGCGCAGCTCACCGACGAGCTCCTGCAGGCCGCCGGCGATCGCCTCCTGGTCCTCGGGCCGAACTGCAACGGGTACCTGGACGCCCGCCGCGGGATCCGCATGTCGCCTGCGCCCGCGCTGCCCATCGTGCCCGGCTCGGTCGGCTTCGTGACCCACTCGGGAGGCTTCCTGTCGACGCTCGGCGCTGCGGGCAGGGTGCGCGGCGTCGGCTTCACCCACCTGATCTCGACGGGCAACGAGCTCGACGTGGGCATGGAGGACTGCATCGAGTTCCTCGTCGACGACCCCGCGACGAAGGTGATCTGCCTCGCCGTCGAGACCATCCGCCGCGCGCCGGAGTTCTTCGCGGCCGTGTCGCGGGCGACCCGGGCGGGCAAGCCCGTCGCGGCCGTCAAGCTCGGGCGCGGCGCGCGGTCGAGCGAGATCGCGCGGTCGCACACCGGCGCGCTGACGAGCCCGGGATGGGTGTACGAGGCCGCCTTCCGCCAGCACGGGATCCTGGTTGCGCGCGACATGGCCGAGCTCGCCGACCTCGTGGTGTGCTTCGATCAGCTGCCGCCCGAGCGCTGGTCACCCGCGCGGGGGCTCGTCGCGTTCACGACGTCGGGCGGGTACGCCGAGATGTTCGCCGACGCCGCCGACGACCACGGCGTCGAGCTCGCCCGCGTCCCGCGGCTCCGCGAGCAGCTCTGGGAGCTCCTGCCCCATCACCCGGTGGAGAACCCGCTGGACGCCGGCGGGCGGCTCAACGGCGACGCCGCGGCCGCCGAGGCGCTGCTTCGCATCCTCTCGGGCCACCCCGACATCGACACCCTCGTCCTCCTGTGGTTCCTCGACGATGCCGGCGCGCGGCTCGGGAAGGTGTTCCTCGAGTCCTTCACCGACCTTGCCGAGTCGACGGACAAGACGCTCATGATCGGCTCGATCGAGGACGCCGCCCCTGGACCGTGGGCCTCGCGGCTGCCGGCGAGGGGAGTGGCGGTGGGGGCGGGCCTCGCGACGACTTTGCGCGCGATCCGGGCGATGGGGACATGGGTGCGGGAGCGCGGCGAACGTCCCGCGCCCGCGACCCACGTGAACCTGGAGGAGATCGGGCGACCCGCTCCCGACGAGATCGTCGCGGCCGACGCGGGTCCCATCCTGTCGTTCGCCGCCACGATGCGGCTGCTCGGCCAGGCCGGCGTGCGCGTCGCTCCCTGGCGGCTCGTCCACGCCGGCGAGGAGCCGTCGCCGCCCGGTTTTCCAGGTCCCTATGCCGTCAAGCTCGCCGACGTGCCGCACCGCACGGAGCTCGGCGCGGTGCTGCTCGGCGTCCCGGCCGAGGGGCTGGGCGACGCGGTCGGGCGCCTGCGGCGCGTCGCCGGAGACGCGGGGGTGCCCAGCACGGTCGTCGTGCAGGCGCAGCTCGCGGCGGACGGCGAGGCGTTCGTCGGCGCGCTGCGCTGCGAGCTCGGCGCGATGGTCGTCTGGGGACCGGGCGGCGTGCTGGTCGAGGCGATGCGGCGCGTGGACGGCGCGCTGGCGCCGCTGTCGCGCCGAGAGGCCAACCGCCTGCTCGACGACCTGGCGGCGACCGGGGTGTTCGACGGCGTCCGCGGCGGTCGCGCGTGGGACCGGGCCGCGCTCGCCGCGACCATCTCCGCGGTGGGGGACCTCGTCGCCCGCGCGTCGTGGATCGCATCGCTCGACGTCAACCCGCTCGTGGTGTGCGCGGACGGGTTCGTCGCGGTCGACGGGCTCTGTGTGATCGAGGCCGCCGCGCCCTAGGAGAACGACGCCGCGCGCCCGGCCGGCTTGTCCGTCACATAGGCGACGTGATCGGGGTTCACGAGGACCTGGCCATCCCTGCGCGTGCTCTCGAGCGCGACGAGCTTGCCCGGCGCCGCGTTGAGGGCCTCCAGGACCTCGTGCGGCGGTGCCTTCACATCGACGTGGTCGCCGCTGTCCAGATGGATTCGGGACGGCATGGGCGAAGCCCCTTTCCTGCTCGTACAGCGGAGGGGGAGGGATTCGAACCCTCGGACCGGGGTCACCGGTCAGCGGTTTTCAAGACCGCCGCATTCGACCACTCTGCCACCCCTCCGGGCGGATCCGAGCCTACGCGCCGTCGAAGTCGCTCGCCGCGAGCTCGATCGGCGTCCCGTGGGGGGTGCGGCGCGCGGCGCGGTCCCACGCGCGCTCGTAGCGGGCGAGCGTCCCCGCGTCCGTGAGGCCCTTCTCGGCGACGAGGCGCTCGAGCGCGGCGAGCCAGTGGCGGTAGTACGTCTCGCCGGTGTCGGGATCGCCGGCGGCGCGGGCGCGCTCGATCTCCTCCCCGAGCGCCGCGGTCCACTCCGGCCACGTGAACGCGCCGCGCTCGTGCAGGGCGAGCGTCATCGCGAACGCCTGCGCCTCCCACGGCTCGCGGAAGACGGGGCCGTCCTCGTCGCGCGGCTGGCCGGGCGCGGTGAGGGTCACGGGACGGGCTCCAGGTACGGCTCGAAGGCGTCGACGGACACGCTGACGGTCGGGTCGGCGTCCTCGCCCCAGACCTCGCGGGCCTCGAAGCGCACGGTGTAGAGCCACTCGGGCGCCTCGCCCAGCCCGTGCGCGTGCGTGTCGGGGAAGACGTGGCAGCCGCGGACGTGCTCGACCGTGCCCACGCGCCCGCGGGCGTAGCGCGGCAGGCGCGTGTGGGTGGGCGGGTGCGTGGTGCGCGCGCGCACGCGGTCGCCGGGCCCGAAGCGTGCTGGGCGCGGCGCGTCGCGCAGCGTCGGGCCGCCGCGGCCCAGCGTCGCCGGCACGTCGGCGGCGGCGAGCGTGCGCGCCACCGGCGCGGGCGGCGCCAACGCGCGGCCCGCCTCGAGCTCCTCGCGCGTGACGAGCCCGTGGTCTGCGAGCTGACGCTCCAGCGCGGCGAGCCAGATCTCGTAGTAGCTGCTCGACAGGTAGGTCGCGGGCGGCAGGCTCTCGCGCGCGAAGCGCGACGCGTCGAGGCTCCAGGTGCCGGTCGCGCCCATCGCGAGCGTCAGCGCGAACGTGCGCCGCTCCCAGTCGGCGTGGAAGACCGGCTCGTCCGGCTCGGGCCGCACCGGCCCGAAGCCGTGCTGGCCGCCCATGTCGTGGACGCCGTTCACGCGCCCACCTCCGCCGGCGTGCGCGCGAGGCCGGTGCCGATCATGGAGTCGCGCGTCACGAGCGTGGCGAGCTGCTCCTCGCTCCAGCCCTCGGTCCCCGCCGGTCGCATCGGCACGACGAGGTAGCGCAGCTCCGCGGTGGAGTCCCACACGCGGATCTCGGTCTCCGGCGGCAGCTCGACGCCGAAGTCGGCGAGGACGCCGCGCGGGTCGGCCACCGCGCGCGAGCGGTACGGCGCG
>Ga0180215_1003610_pt1 | contig 14401 bp, 17 predicted proteins | sample eDN3rd37CBELigBY_FD_128871 | JGI IMG/M metagenome (GOLD analysis project Ga0180215, IMG submission 128871) | Enriched backyard soil microbial communities from Emeryville, California, USA - eDNA 3rd pass 37_C BE-Lig BY (version 2) (version 2) | ecosystem: Environmental > Terrestrial > Soil >...
AGTTCACTAGATTGAAAACATCGTGCTGCAGAAGGTGAACTTCACTCTCCCATGACCTTTTGATTCCGCTCCACTACCCTATCATAATAGCTTTCAAACAGTGGAACCTCATCTGGTGACAATGAACCTGTAAAAAGCTGCCCTGACTTGCCTTGCAGTACCTTTAAAAAGCACAGCATTACATCCTGAACGGTTAAGTCCACCTGAAGCAGCTCTGACAAGGATGCCATCACCTCAGGGACAATCTCAGGATACACATGCCTTGTTTCTTCTCCTTTTTTACTAAGCTGATAAAATTGTTTAATCAGCTCGGCCCGTTCACTGCCGCTGCCATGAACGCAAAGATAGATTTGCACGGCCACGCCTTTCTTGATTCTCCGCTGCGAAATACCGGCAAATTTCTGTCCATTTATACTAAGATCATAGCTGCCTGGACAGTAAGAGCCGACAATTTCCCGCGCCTCAATCTCCTGATCGTGATCTGCAAACATGTCCTTCACAAGCTGCCACATCGCATCATAGCCGCGGTTGATATCAATCCCTTTTGTTTTTTCCGGAAAAACTAGCGTCAAATTTAATACGCCTTCATCCAGTACAACCGCCAGCCCGCCGGAATTGCGGACAATTACCTCATAGCCGTTTTCCTGCAAAAGATTCATGCCATCTTTTAAAAATGGAAGCTTCGTATCCTGTATTCCGAGTACAACTGTAGGCTGGTGGACCCATGATCTCGCCGTCGCCGGTGCTTCGCCTGAACCGACTGAAGCACATAGAGTATCATCCATCCCGAACGATTGCAGGGCACTTATATAAAGACCGGACACAGACTGATCAATCACTCTCCACCGCTCTTGAACTAATAAATCCTTTGTATCGTGCATATTTTGTCTCCTTGTTGTAGCTTTCATTTCTTTATTATAGCATTCTCTCGTATTATGATTAACATTCAGTTGGCTTCTACTTTCACTTAGCTCAACCTTGATTACCTTTTCTCCCGACCCATCTCTTTCACGGGCATCAGATTGCTCTCTTGATAACCTTCTCCCTCCGCTAATCTCCTTCGCGGGCATCAGATTGCTCTCTTGATTACCTTTTCTATCTACTCTTCTCCTTCACGGGCATCAATTGACTTCATTTCTTTTTAAGTATCCTATCCTAAAAAACAAAAAACACACCACCCAACAAGGTGATGTGCTCCTTCTTCAAACAAACTTATTTTTTCAAAGCCTGTGCTGCTGTAATAAGTGCTAGCTTATAGACATCTTCTTCATTACATCCGCGGGAAAGATCATTTACCGGGCGGTTAAGTCCTTGCAGGATTGGGCCAACAGCCTCGAAATTACCTAAACGCTGCGCAATTTTGTAGCCGATGTTACCTGCTTCCAAGCTTGGGAATACAAATACATTTGCATCGCCTTGAAGCACGGAACCTGGTGCTTTGCTTTTCGCAACAGAAGGAACGAATGCTGCGTCAAATTGGAATTCTCCGTCAATGACTAACTCTGGAGCACGCTTCTTCGCTTCCTCCACTGCTGTCGAAACCTTTTCCGTTTCAGGAGATTTCGCTGAACCCTTTGTTGAGAAGCTTAGCATCGCTACACGCGGTTCGACATCAAACATTTCCGCAGTCTTCGCACTTTCGATCGCAATTTCCGCTAAATCATTGCTGTCAGGTGCAATGTTGATTGCACAATCTGCAAACACATATTTCTCATCTTCGCGAACCATGATGAAGACACCGGAAGTCTTGCTGACGCCTTGCTTTGTTTTGATAATTTGCAGTGCTGGACGAACTGTATCAGCAGTTGAATGTGCTGCACCACTTACAAGTCCGTCAGCTTTATTTGTATGAACAAGCATCGTACCGAAGTAATTTTCATCTAAAAGGATTTTTCGTGCATCCTCTTCGGTTGCCTTCCCTTTACGGCGCTCTACAAATGAAGCAACAAGCTCGTCAAATGCCGCATAGCTTGCTGGGTCATAGATTTCTGCTGACTCCAAAGAAACATTTAGTTCCTTTGCCTTTGCTTCAATTTGCTCGATGTTCCCTACTAAAATAGGGGTTAATACGTTATCCTCTGCCAAACGTCCGGCAGCTGTTAATATTCTTTCATCTAATCCTTCCGGAAAGACAATTTTCAGGTTTTGACCTGTTAGTTTTTGTTTTAAGCCTGCGAATAAATCACTCATGTATTTACCCTCCTTTAATATTTCCCTATATTAGCATACTCTTCCAAAGTAAAAATTCAAGAACCTTGCAGCTTCCTAATAAATGTTCCATTTTTGGAATATTTCTAAATAGTTATTCATATTGGTAAAATTGTCCCTTTACTACTATCTACATATTTCAAAATAATATCCTGATAAATGATGATTCTGATTTTTTCGTGTTTCATCCATGAGGTTATGGAGAAACTATGATATAGTAGTTTATGAAAAATGTATTGTATAGACAAGGAGTGAAAATAGATGAGTCAAGCAGCAAAAACGCTCGATGGATGGTATTGTTTACATGATTTCCGTACAATGGATTGGACCACGTGGAAAATGGTGCCTAGCGAGGAACGCGAAGCAGCGATCCAAGAATTTCAAGGTCTTGTAGACAAATGGAACCGCACTGAAAAGGAAGCGCAAGGAAGCCATGTTATTTACAGCATTGTTGGCCAAAAGGCAGATTTCATGATGATGCTTCTTCGCCCAACGATGGAAGAGCTGAATGAAATTGAAAACGAATTCAACAAAACAAAGCTGGCTGAATTTACAGTACCAGCCCATTCTTATGTATCTGTTGTTGAATTAAGTAACTATCTGTCTTCTGAAGAAGATCCATACCAAAATCCGCAAATCCGTGCGCGATTGTATCCGATCCTACCGAAATCCAAGTACGTTTGCTTCTATCCAATGGATAAGCGTCGTCAAGGTGAGGATAACTGGTACATGCTTCCGATGGAGGAACGTATGAGCCTGATGAGAAGCCACGGCATGATTGGCCGTCAATATGCAGGTCTTGTTAAACAAATCATTACAGGCTCTGTTGGTTTTGATGATTATGAGTGGGGCGTTACACTTTTCTCAGATGATGTTCTTCAATTTAAGAAGCTTGTCTATGAAATGCGCTTCGATGAAGTAAGTGCGCGTTACGGCGAGTTTGGTTCCTTCTTTGTCGGAAACCACCTTGCAGATGAAAAAATTCAAACCTTTTTACATGTATAACGATTAAATTTGCAAGCATGTGCTTACATAACTAGAGTCCTCGGCATCTTCCGGGGGCTCTTTTTGTGCTGTCTTGATTAAATTACCTATGGCGATAGGGTAGTCTTAATTTTTAGTCATATTTGGCCCACTTCCCCCATATCCATTAGTTAGTGAGCATGATACATTACATCACGATTTTAGCTTTAACACTTGCTAGTCAGTAACAGATTGTTTAGTCCTGAATGGGACCGGCAGTCTATAATCATTCACCTTATTAGACCTGCGCAAGTTTCACTGCTTGTGATTAAAGTATTAGGAGGGAATTGAATGAGCCAACAAAACTATAATCCTTATGGGTATTACAGATCGTACCCATCTTACGGAAATACACAGCCGCAATATGGAGGGGCTTCAATGGGTTCAATGCAGCCAGCCATGTATCCGCAGCAGGGTGCTATGCCTGGAACTATGTTCCCACCTCCAGGAGGTACAGGTATGTTTCCCCCTGCAGGCGCTGCACCAGGAACAGGAGCTCCTTCCATCCCAGGTATGCTGCCTGTTGAACAATCCTATATTGAAAATATCCTTCGCTTGAACAAAGGAAAGCTTGCGACTGTTTATGCAACCTTTGAGAACAATGCGCAATGGAACGCAAAAATCTTTAAAGGCATTATCGAAGCAGCCGGAAGAGACCATTTGATTTTAAGCGATCCAGAAACCGGACAACGTATCCTACTGCCGATGGTCTATTTTGATTATGCTACATTTGATGAAGAACTAGAGTACGAGTACCCATTTGCAGCAACAGCTGCACCGGATCTAGCTACTTTTTCACCAAGATAACCTAGCAAGGCTTTCCCGGCCACATTATATCCAAAGCTGACCACCTATTTATATAAAAAGGAGTCTGACGCTCTTGTCAGACTCCTTTCTTTCATCTAGAGCTTATAGAAATTTTACCGCAGCAACCACAATCAATGCCCATGCCACAATAAATGCCACACCGCCGAGCGGTGTAATCGCACCAAGCATGCTGATTTTTGTAATACTTAATACATATAGGCTTCCAGAAAAAAGCACGACACCAATAAACATCAACCAGCCGGACCATGACAATAATGAGCTTGAATGAACCTTACCGAGCAAAATGCCCACAATCAACAATCCGACAGAGTGAAGCATTTGATAGGTTACAGCCTTCCCCCATGTATCCAGATATTTTGGCTCAAGCTTTCCTTCAAGAATATGTGCTCCAAATGCTCCTAAAGCAACAGACAACCCAGCCAGAACGGCACCTAGAATTACAAATAATTTCATCCTTCTCTCCCTTTCATCCTTTGCTTTTCTCTATAAAAATTAGGCTATGAAACGTAGCTGCCACTTTCCGTTACAGGTAAATGAATCTACAACCGAACGAAAATAAACAGTGTTCTTCACACAGCCAAAAATTAAAAATCAAAAATAGAATCTCCGTTTGCCCCGTCCTCTACCTCCAATTTCTTCTGCGGCGGCTGGAAGGTTACAGGCTGCGGCTGAAAACTTATCGACTGCTGTTGGAAGGTAACAGCTGGCGGTGTTATAGATGGTTTGCTTGTCTCCACATCAGCATGTGATGGTTCCTCTAAAATAAGCTCACAAAGAGCTTTCATAGCATAAGCATGTTCACGTATTTTCGTATCAGAACCGGCATGCCTTGCTTCCTGTAGTTCTTTTCCGATCCTATCTAGAAGTTTATTAATTGAAATATTCATCCTGACCTCCAGATCATTCTGTATTTTCTCTATGTAAATCTAGTGTTTACCCATTATCTATTATGGCAGCTGCTGCAGCCATCGAATTCTTCTTTATTCTACATGAATTTACATCAAATTACAGCCTTTTAGCATTCATCATGTAAACCTCCTTCCACCTGCATCATCCGACATTAGATACTACAAAAACTAGACATGTTTCACGTGAAACATTTTCTTTCCAACAAAACCAGCACTTTCCATTGAAACCACGATAATCTTTTTATTTCTGCACCATTTCTCCAATTATTTGCCGTACACTATATCTATCCTCTTTGAAATTAGGTGAATCCGCTTGAAGAAGCTTTCCGTAAAACTAGGAATTTTATTTTTCTTCATTATCTTTGGTTTAGTTACGTTCATGTTTTTCTTTTTACATAATGGAATCACTCAGTCACGGGTTGAGGAAGAGCTGAGCAGCCTGCAGAAACGCGGCAATTCCCATCGTGACATTCTCGAAAAACACTTTGACCTTGATACAATTGATCATGTTGTTTTAATGGAATCTGAAGCAGAAACCGATGTGGTCATTACCAATCAAGACGGGCAGGTATTAAACTCTTCAGCTCCTCCAGAGGTCTATGAGAAGTATTTGAAGGTATCTCTCACCTCTTTACCTAGTGAGGGTCGTGTCATTGAAGGAAATTGGGAAGATGAGCCTTATATTTCAACCGTCAGTCCCATTCAAAAGAATGATCAGCTTGTTGGACTTGTGTATATGTTTCAGGATACAACATCCGTTCATTCCATGATGAAACGATTGAATGAACATTTTGTTATCGCAGGCTGGATTTCCGTTATTTTTACGATTGTCATTATTATTTTTCTCTCAAAAGGAATTACCAAGCCACTCTTGAGAATGAAAGAAGCGACAAGCCAAATCAGCAAAGGAAATTACTCCGTTTCCCTCCCTAATACGTATGAGGATGAATTAGGTGATTTAGCGAAATCAATTGAAACCTTAGCCCGCGACCTACAATACTTAACCAAGCAGCGCAATGAATTTTTGGCAAGCATTTCCCATGAATTGCGGACACCTTTAACGTACATCAAAGGTTATGCTGATATACTACGGAAACAGAGCCTGCCAAAGGAGGAAATGGAAAAATATTTAACGATTATTGTAGAGGAAGCGAATCGGCTAACTCAATTGGTAAAGGAGCTTTTTGAATTGGCCAAGCTTGATCAGAATCAATTTGCGATTGTAAAGCAACCAATTGATTTACACCCATTTTTCGAAAAAATGGAGCGTCAGTTTCTGCCGATCTTTCAAGAAAACTCAATCGATTTTACCGTCAACTGTCCACCGAATTTGTACGTCATGGCGGACCCGCTCCGGCTGGAACAGATTCTTTTCAATCTTTTAGACAATAGCAAAAAGTATTCCCCGAATGGCAGCAAGGTTGTTTTAAGGGCCTGGAACCATAAAAATAAAGTTCATATTCTCGTTCAGGATCACGGAAAGGGAATTCCTGAACAGGACCTCCCCTTTATTTTTAATCGATTCTATCGAGTGGATAAAGCCCGCAGCCGTTCTCTTGGCGGGTCAGGACTTGGACTGGCCATTGTGAGGGAGCTTGTTCATGCACATGGAGCAGATATTACCGTCAACAGTAAAGAGAATTCCGGCACATGCTTTGAAATCATTTTTTCAGGAGGACCATTATGAAAAACATCTTATTAGTAGATGATGAACCGTTAATGTTAGATTTATTATCCTTGTATTTAAGCCCCCGCGGCTATCATTGTATAAAAAAGGAATCAGCACTAGCAGCAATCGACTACCTAGAATCACAGTCGGTTGACCTTATTTTGCTCGATATTATGATGCCCGACATGGATGGCTTAGAGGCCTGCCGAGAAATCCGTAAATATTGGGATATCCCCATCATTATGCTGACGGCTATGAGCGAAAAATCGGATATCGTCAAGGGACTGAATACCGGAGCAGATGACTACATTTCAAAACCGTTTGATGAAGATGAATTGCTGGCAAGGATGGATGCCGTTTTACGGAGAAGAACAAAACACAACGGCATTCTAGCTTTTCAGGGACTTGTGTTAAATCAAGACTCCTTCCAGCTCCATTACAATCAACAGGAAATCTCCCTAACCCCAAAGGAGTTTGGCATGATGAGCTTGTTTTTAACGAACCCGAATGTCGTTTTTACAAGGGAGCACTTGATTAACACCGTTTGGGGATATGGCGTTTCAACGGAGGACCGGACCATTGATTCCCATGTTAGAAATCTGCGCGAAAAGCTTCGCAGAGCCGGTTTCCCTGCTGATGATCATTTACTTACCGTCTGGGGAGTCGGGTATAAATGGAACGGGCAGGAATAATCACAGGCAGCGTAATCATCAATATCATTCATACTCTCTAACATTCATAAGATTGTAACAACTTCCCTACTTTTCTGCATACCTTCTGCAAATCATTACGGTACGATTAAGACAAGAAGGGAGCTGATACCATGAAGAAAAAAATAGTAATTGGATTGTTAACAGGCGCAATTCTTTTAGGCGGAGCCGGCACAATAGCGTTTGCGCAGGCCAATGACGGGAATGATACAGGAATTTTAGATTTTGGTGAGATGAAGCCTTATATGGAAAAAATGCATCCAGAGTTATCAGACCAAGAATTACAGGACATGTACAATTCCTGCCATGGTGATGGCGGCATGATGGAAAACGTGAACCCTAAAGACATGATGCAAAACGGTGTGCAGCCAGGAAACATGATGAATAATTTGTAGATAGATGTAAAGGGATTGGTTCGGTTTCCAATCCCTTTTTTCATGTATGCTGATAAAAAAATGACCTCCAGCTTTCACTAGAGGTCACTTCATACGACCATTCTATTCCTCATGCTGATCAGTATTAGTATGCCCCGAACTGTCTGTAGGAGACTCCGCTAATCCTGTATAAGCATAATATACACCGACAACGACCAGCAAATAAACAATGGCGGAAAGCGCCCATTTTTTCATTTGTCACATCTCCTTAAAGTTTTACTTTTTGCAGACGAAGTGCATTCAACACAACTGATACCGAGCTGAATGCCATTGCTGCACCTGCAAGCCATGGCGCCAGGAATCCAATTGCGGCAATAGGGATTCCGATTGTGTTATAAGCAAGAGCCCAAAAAAGGTTTTGCTTAATATTACGAATCGTTTTATGACTCATTAATATTGAGTCGGCGATACTGTTCAAATCGCCGCGGATTAACGTAATATCAGCGGCTTCCATAGCCACATCCGTTCCTGTACCAATTGCCATTCCAATATCAGCAACAGCCAGTGCCGGTGCATCATTGATTCCATCTCCAACCATGGCTACCTTCTTACCCTGTGCCTGAAGCTTCTTCACTTCTTCCGCCTTTCCTTCCGGCAGAACCTCCGCAATGACAGAATCAACGCCCGCCTCTTTTGCGATGGCAGTAGCTGTCTGCTGATTGTCACCTGTAATCATAATCACTTCAAGCCCCATGTCCTTCATGCGTTTAATCGCTTCTGTTGAGGTTTCCTTGATTGTATCCGCGACGGCAACAAGTCCGGCATAGACACCGTCCACTGCAGTCAGCATCGCTGTTTTTCCTTGCTTTTCAAGGTCTTCCATTACATCAAGCATACCGTCGATTTCGACATTAAAACGCTTCATCAGCCTGCGTGTTCCAACCAACACCTCCCGGCCATTTACAGCTGCTTTAATACCATAGCCAGGTATATTTTCAAACTGGGACACCTCACTAAGCTCAATTGACCTTTCCTTAATTCCAGCTACAATTGCCTGTGCAAGAGGGTGCTCCGATTGTTTCTCAGCAGATCCTACGAGTGATAAGAACTCTGCCTCTGCCAAGTCTGTTACTACATCTGTAAGAACCGGCTTTCCATTCGTGATTGTGCCTGTTTTATCTAAAATAACGGTATTAATCCTGTGCGTCATTTCAAGATGCTCTCCACCTTTAAACAGGATGCCGTATTCAGCAGCCCGGCCGGAGCCAGCCATAATGGATGTTGGTGTGGCCAGACCAAGCGCACATGGGCAGGCAATGACAAGCACTGCAATCAGTTTCTCTAATGCCTCTGCAAAGTTACCCGGATCCACCCAGATATACCAAATCAAGAACGTAATCATGGCAATCCCGACAACTATTGGGACGAAGACTCCTGAGATGGAATCGGCCAAGCGCTGAATCGGTGCTTTCGAGCCCTGTGCTTCTTCAACCACTTTAATGATTTGAGCAAGTGCCGTTTCCTTGCCGACCTTTGTTGCCTTCATTTTCAAAAATCCATTTTTATTAATCGTTGCGCCAATAACAGTATCCCCTACTGTCTTATCAACCGGAACACTTTCACCGGTAATCATGGATTCATCCAACGCAGAGGTTCCTTCCAAAATTTCACCATCAACAGGGATCTTCTCGCCCGGTTTGACTAATAAAATATCTTCATTGACCACATCTTCAAGTGGGATGGTCATTTCCTCGCCATTGCGGACCACCGTTGCTGTCTTCGCCTGCAAGCCCATGAGTTTTTTAATCGCCTCTGATGAGCGCCCCTTTGCTCTTGCTTCAAACAGTTTTCCGAGGATAATTAATGTGATTAATACAGCACTTGTTTCAAAATATAGTCCGACTGAATGGGTACCTTTACCAATAGTCTGAAGAGTTAAATAGACACTGTAGAAATAAGCTGCTGAGGTTCCCAGAGCTACCAGCACATCCATATTCGCACTTTTATTTTTCAGCGCTTTATAGGCTCCTACATAAAATTGCTTCCCAATGATAAATTGGACAGGTGTTGCCAACAGCATTTGCACCCACGGATTCATAACGGCCTCTGGTACATATAAGGAGGATGTAAAGCTGAAATGTCCAACCATTGCCCATAGAAGCGGTATGGAAAGGATTGCCGAGAAGATGAATTTCCCTTGCTGTTTGATAATTTCCTTTTGCCTGTGATCAACAGTCTCCTGCTTTGTTTCATCACTTTTAACAATGGCACCATAGCCAAGGTTTTCAACCTTTTGAATCATTTCCTTAACAGAGACAGCGGCAGGATTATATTCAACCGATGCTTTCTCCAAGGCCAAGTTAACATTTGCGTTTAACACGCCATCCAATTTACTAAGGCCTTTTTCAATTCGGGTTGCACAAGCAGCGCATGTCATACCTGTAATATCCAATTCCTGCTTTTCTGTCACAACATCATAGCCAAGGTCCCTCACCTTTTTCTGAATTTCCAAAGCACTCATTGCTGCCGCATCATATTTCACAGTAGCTGTTTCAAGAGCAAGATTCACATTCGCTTCCTGCACACCCTCCATTTTCTTCAAACCCTTTTCAATTCGGGTCGCACAGGCGGCACATGTCATACCGGTTATTTGGAACTGATTTTCAGCAGTATTTCCAGCTGCCTTTTCAGCCATTTTTTCACTCATTTATATTCACCTCATACCTATATAGGGTATATTTCATTGTAAAAGAGAGAGCGAGTGCTTTCAAAAACACATTCGCTCTTCATTTTTACCCATTGGCCTATTTTACATCATACCCTTGATCATCAATGGTTTCCTTGATTGTATCTAATGTTACTTCATCTGCATTATATTCAACGTCGACTGACTTATTTTCCAGGCTTACCTTCACACTTGCCACACCATTTAATTTACCAACGCTGCCTTCTACTGCTTTCACGCAGTGCCCACAAGACATACCTTCAACGTTTAGAGTTACTTTTTCCATCTAGAACAGCTCCCTTTACTTTTTCATTAATTTTTGAACCGTAACAAGCACTTCATCTACAACCTCTAAATCCCCACTTTGAATGCGATCGACCACACACTCCTTCAAATGGGCTTCCAGAAGGATTTTTGCCACGCTGTTTAAAGCGGCCTGGGTAGCAGCAATTTGTGTAATGACATCGTCACAATAAGTATCTCTGTCAATTAACCGCTTTATGCCCCGAACCTGACCCTCAATCCGATTTAACCTGGATTCAAGGTTTTTCTTCATCTTATCAGAATGATGACTCTTCCGTTCACCTGAATGACAGCAGTCTTCTCCTTCTAGTAGGGGGTCTTTCTCCATTTCGGATGACATTGGCTATCCCTCCTTGATTTTATTATAGTATACGGGGGTACCCTATGTAAAGTTCCTTTTCTAAAGATTTTATGGAAAATTTTTTCTGAATCCCCACAGGATTGTTTATCCAAATTGGTAAACCTTAATATATGAAAAATACATCACCTTTATACTCAAGGAGGGTACCTTGCCTATATTATACTCCCCCACCCTATCCTATTCCTTTTCTTCATTGTTCTATTAAGAGGATTTCTAAATATGATTTACAATGAAAAGAGGTGCTGTAATGGAAAATAAACCATTTCTTACAACTAGATCACTGCAACCGGAAAATCAAGAATCCCCCATTCACTTTCTTTCTTCCTGGCTGACACCGGACAAATACTTTTACCGTCGAAATCACTTTTCCTATCCTGTTTTAACTTCCAAGCATCTTTGGCTGCAAATTAGCGGGAATATATCTCAGCCCCGTTTCTTTCATTTGTATGAAATGATTAGCTTACCCGTAAAATCGCTCATCCTTCCCCTCGAATGTGCAGGCAATAAAAGAGCTCACTTTCATCCAAAGGTCTATGGAGAACAGTGGGAGGATGGAGCCATCAGTCAAGGAAAATGGACGGGAGTGCCTTTGTTTTATTTACTCGAACAGACAGGATTCTCAAAAAATACAAAGGAGATTGTTTTTGAGGGTGCAGACTTTGGCCGAAAGCCTAATAAAGATAACATGATTCCCTACAGGAGAAGCCTTCCGTTAGAAAAAGCCTTACATCCAGATACCATCATTGCCTATCAGTACAATAATAAATCCCTCGATTATAAACATGGCTATCCATTTAGATTGATTGTTCCAAACTGGTACGGGATGGCCTCCGTTAAATGGTTGAATAAAATTGAAATCATCGATCATTCCTTTGAAGGGCCCTTTCAAACAGAAGATTATGTCTACTACCCTCATAAAAACAATGATCAAGAATCCTACCCCGTTACGACACTACATGTAAATTCGATTATTCAACAGCCGCTTCCGTTTACCGTGTTGAATACGGGAATTCACAAGATTAAAGGAATTGCCTGGACAGGGAAAGGAGTTGTAACCGAGATTGAGGTCAGCTTAAACAATGGCGACACCTGGAAGCAGGCCGTTCTCGAGCGTTCGAATGACCCTTATGCATGGACAAAATGGTTCCTTTTGTGGCATGCAGAGAAAAAAGGAGAGTATTCTATTTATGTAAGAGCAAAGGATTCACATGGCAGGGTCCAGCCACTGCAGCCTTTTTGGAACCGGATGGGTTATGGATATAATGCTGTTTCAAAAGTGAATGTGAAAATAGAATAAACCATAAACCATTGTTCTTTAACACAGCTTTTAAAAAGACTCACCATTTTCGGTGAGTCTGAGATTATCCATTATCGACTTGTTCTTCCACTATATCTATGACTATGAGGCCTCATCCCACTAACGGTGGTAAAGCCGCTAAATTCATGATAATGACCGCCGCCGGGAAGTGGAATAGCTGGGCCGGTTACGCCTTGAATCTGATGGTGATGCTGATTATCTATTGAGGTAAAGGTAAAATATCGATGGGTGTGCTGGACTCCACTTGGAGCAGGTTCAGTCTTTCCAGCATATCTGTGACTATGACCATCATCAAACGACGTTATCCCTCTAAATTCGTGAACATGCGTTGGAAGCTGTCTCCCGTCCCATGTTGTAATATAAAGATGATGTGAATGCTTTGGGTCCGAATCATCAGCATGGTACATAAATCCAGTAACAGGAATCTCCATTAATCCATCTCCTTTTTGCCTTCTACTGACTGTTTGTTGTAAAACTGGCAAGGGATTCAAATATTCAGAACTATGCTATTTGCCAAATATAAAAAATATGCATCTTTTATAGAAAATGCATAAATTCTGCACATATTGCTAGTAAGATATACAAAACAAGTTGATTGACCTCTCCTTGTTTTGAAACACAAATGGGCGCCTGCAAGGCGTCTTTTTTTTGCATTTTTTTCAAAATCAAACGAATCTATTAAGACTTTGTCAAACCTCCTCTTTTCTTGCATCGAAATATGACATGTTTCACGTGAAACACACAATTTGGCACATATTCCAACTTCATCTTACATATCCATTATTTAAAACGAAACCCAACTTTCTCCATAATTTCAGTTCTTTTTCAGAAACACGGGTTACATTTGTTATCAATAAGGAGGGATAAGAAAATGAAGTCAAAAATGACAAAGTGGACATTACTCTTATGTATGCTTCTCTTCATTACTCAAACAGGAACAATCGCCAGTGCAGACGACGATTATGAGGATGACGAGGAATGGTATGAAAGGCATGAACATGAAGATGAGGAACGGGAATATGAGGAGGACGAATATTGGGAGGACGACGCTGAGGAGTCCTATAATGAGAACGCCCCTGCTTACGAAAACGGCACACAGTATGAAAGCACTGCTACGCAAGGCTCCTTTTGGAATCTATGGACAAGGGAACTAGGCAGCACTTCCTCAAACTCCAATCTTCCCTTCCAGGAAGCAAAGGAAGTGAGCATTGAATTAAATAATACAAGCGAATTATTTTACATGATACCGCAAAACGGACAGCTCCTTGTTCCAGGTGAAAAGGTAGCGGCATTTCTTGGGGCAACATCACACTACTATCAGCAAAGCAGAATTCTAGAAATTAAGAAGGAGCAAGAAGAGCTTATTGTCCGTGCGGGAACAAATGCAGTCTATGAAAATATGGTCAAAACACCAATGCCAATTCAAGCTTTCTATTATGAGAAATCTGTTTATGTTCCAATTTCAGTGATTGCCAATGCATTAGGGTACCGTGTTAGCTGGGATGCAGCAAAGTCTGCGATTATTCTACAGGAAATATGAGGTGAGAAGGATGAAAATGAACACAAAGGCAAAATGGATTGTTGGTATTTCGGGAGCGGCCTTTTCCGCTTTTATTCTTAGTGCACTTGATAATCCTGCGCCGAAGGAACAAGGGACCCTTTCGGCAGAAGTCACCGACAAGATGAGCGAGCGTGAAAAAGAACTCGTCCAGCTAGACTGGAGTGACTTTTCTCCACAAATTCAAAGCTCTGGAGGGAATACCGGAAATGACCGTACGACAAGAAGATCAGCACGGAACTAATATCGATTCACTGACCATTGAAGTAATGAGCTGCTCGTTTTATGTGGCCGTATCAAACAGTGAGCAGCCTGATTGGAAGCAGACAGTTACATCATTGCTTCACTATTTTGATTCGGAGTTTTCCAGGTTCAAAGCATTTAATGAGCTTTGGCGGTTTAACGAAGCGGAGCAG
>Ga0180215_1003613_pt1 | contig 14393 bp, 13 predicted proteins | sample eDN3rd37CBELigBY_FD_128871 | JGI IMG/M metagenome (GOLD analysis project Ga0180215, IMG submission 128871) | Enriched backyard soil microbial communities from Emeryville, California, USA - eDNA 3rd pass 37_C BE-Lig BY (version 2) (version 2) | ecosystem: Environmental > Terrestrial > Soil >...
CCAGTGCCCGCCGCGCCTCTGCCTCATCTGCAATCTTCCGTAGCCCCATCCGTGCCTCCTCAGGTCGGGTGAGGCTGATGCACGGCGGTCCTCTCTGTCATCCCGGTGTCGCTGATGGCTCACGAAAGAGTCGATTCAGCGAAGAGCAGATGATCAGGATTGTGAGGGAAGCCGAGGCGCCTGGAGCCACCCTAGAAACGGTCGCTCGACAACACGGGGTAACTGCGCAGACCCTGTACCGGCGGAGGTAATAGTTCGGAGTGGTCCGGATGGTGATGGAGGGGCAGAGCGATCACCCGTTACAGTTGGCAGCCATCGTTTCGATCGCCCCGAAGATCGGCTGCAACGCTCAGACCCTACGCCTATGGGTTCGTCAGGCTGAGCGCGACGCTGGGAAGCGGACCGGCCTATAGTACCGAGGAGAAGGCGAGGCTGTGCGAGCTCGAGCGAGAGGTCCGTGAACTCAAGCGAGCGAATGAGATTCTCCGGAAAACTTCCGCCTATTTCGCCCAGGCGGAGCTCGACCGCCGACCGAAGTCCTGGTCAAGTTTAGAATTGGGAGGAGTACGGGGTCGAGCCGATCTGTGAGGTACTGCCGATCGCCCCATCCACCTACTTCGAGCATCGAAGGAGTCGCCTGATGCCCGAGACCAGATCCGGCCAAGCCAAGCGTGACGAGCTCTTGAAGGGGAAGATTCAGGAGGCGTTGGACGCGAACGAGCAGGTCTACGGGGCGCGCAAGATCTGGCGAACCCTTCGGCGTGACGACTCCTCGATCGCCCGCTGCACTGTCGAGCGCCTGATGCGCCAAATGGGCCTCCAGGGAGCCATCCGCGGCAAGGCCGTCAAGCGAACCACGATTCCTGATCTCAGCTGTGGAGCTGGCTACTCTCAAGTGGATCGATTGGTTCAACAACCACCGCCTACTCGAACCACTGGGGGATGTTTCTCCTGCTGAGTTCGAGGAGGCGTTCGCTGCGGGTCAGGCCCAGAGAACGGCGGCCTGACTCAAACCCCGGAGTCTCCGGAGATCCCGGGGCGGTTCAGGGCTTGGGGAATTTGCAGATTCGACAGGCGGGGGAGCGGGGGGTGAAACCTTCCCTTCACATTGAGTCCGAGCAAGGTACGATGGGGCCAAGCGGGCCGCCCGCCGCCCCCTCGGGGGTGAAGAGGTGCAGAAGAAGGCGCCTGATCTCCGGCCCCCCGATTGGTGGTCTTCGTGCTGCGCGAGAAGTCCTGTGGAGTGGTCCCGTTTCGTGAAGATCAAGGGACGATCCTCTACCTGGTGATCTCGTCGGCGGTAACCAAGCGGGAGCATTGGGAGTTCCCCAAGGGCGGTGTCGAGGAGGGGGAGCGCGAGACGGAGACCGCCCTACGGGAGCTGATGGAGGAGACCGGCGTCACCGACGTGAAGCTGCTCCCCGGCTTTCGCGAGCCCATCCGCTACATCTACCGGCGGCCGGAGGGGCTGGTCTCCAAGCAGGTGGTCTACTTCATCGGCAAGGTCGGCGATCCGAAGGTGGTGCTCCGGGTGGAGGAGGCGAAGGACTACCGCTGGGCCACCTACGACGAGACCTACAAGCTGATCCGCCACGCGAACGCCCGGATCCTCCTGGAGAGATGCCACGCCTACATCCTGGGCAAGCCGCTCCCGGAGCGCCCCCAGCGCCAGGGACAAAGAAGGCCGCAAGGACAAGATCGGGGGAGAGGGCAGGGGCAGGATCGCAGGAGCGACGGCGGTCCGCGTCGCCCCCTTCCAGCGCGCCCAGCGCATCAGAGCCGCCCCGGCCACGAGGCGGCACCATCCGCCTCAAAGGAAGAGGCGTCGGTGTCCCGGGCATTGACACCAGGGGTGACGACTCCCGACGAAGCGGCTCCTGCCTTTGCTCCGCCGCAGGTGGCGGTACATGATTCCGAGGTCGCGCCCCAGCCAGCCAAGCAGCGAAGGCGGCGGCGAAGGCGCAGAGGCAAGAAGCGTCCCAACTGATCGGGCGCACCCCGATCTCTCCCTGAAGACGGGGCCCGCTTCCGCGTTGCACCTTCGAGATCGGTCAGTGGAGGTTGCCCTCGTCGCCGGCTGGGCGAGGGGCGTGCCGTGGTGGTCGCTCCCCCAAGATCCGGATCGGAGGGCAGCTATCGGACGCGGAGGCTCTGCCCCGCCCTCACCTTGCGCACGTCCCGGATCCCGTTCCAGCGCATCAGATCTTCCACTGAGGCGCCGTATTGGATCGAGACATGGCCGAGGGTCTCGCCGGCACGGAGCACGTGGTGACCAGGCTTCGCCGACGATCCTGCCTGCGCCCGGGCGGGAGGCCGGGTCGATGCGGGCCTGGGGGGAGGAGCGCTCCGCGGCGCGGCCCCCGGGGGGATGGGGATCACCAGCTCCTGGCCGATCCGCAGCTTGCGCGGGCTGCTTAGGCGGTTGGCCGTCATCAACGCCTCCACCGAGGTGGAGAACATCAGGGCGATGTGTCCGAGGGTGTCTCCCTTCTGGACCTGATAGCTGCGATAGGTGAAGCGCTCCGAGGGCTTCACCGCTGCGTAGGCCACGGCGAAGCGCTCCTTCGTCCCGGCGGGTAGCCGCAGGGCGTAGGGCGAGTCGCCCTTGAGGACCGGCGGGGTGGCCCACCGCTTCAGCTCCGGGTTCAGCGCCGTGATCTCCTCGACGCTCACGCCGGCGGCGCGCGCGATCACCGAGAGGTCGGTGGCGTCGGGGATCTCCACCGTCTCCCAGCGGAGCGGCTCCTGGGGCCGCAGGTCGTGGAAGCCGAAGCTCTCCGGATGCTTCGCGATCAGGGCCGCGGCGATCAGCTTGGGGACGTAGTGCTGGGTCTCCTTGCGGAAGGCGTCGCTGGTCGCAGCCAGCTCCCAGAAGTCGGTGGTGCCGTACTTGGCGATGGCTCGGGAGACCCTGCCGGGCCCGGCGTTGTAGCCGGCCCAGGCCAGGTACCAATCGCCCCAGGCCGCGTGGAGCCGCTTCAGGAAGCGGGCTGCGGCGTGGGTGGCCTTTACGGGATCCTGGCGCTCGTCCACCCAGAAGTTGGAGTTCAGGTCGAAGCGCTTGCCGGTGGCTTCGATGAACTGCCAGGGCCCCACCGCAGAGGCCCAGGACTTCGCGTGCATGATGAAGCCGCTCTCGATCATCGCCAGGTAGACGAGATCTTCCGGCATCTCGTGCTCCCGGAGGATCTCCCGAAAGAGCGGCACGTAGCGATGGGAGCGCTCCAACCACCTGGCGAACCACCTGCGCCCCGGGCCCTGGAAGAAGGCCAGGTACTGCGCCACCTCGTCGTTGTAGACGACCGGGATGTCGTAGCGGGAGGCCACCGACTCGATGGGGAAGGGGAGCTGCCCCGCGAGGGCCTCGTCGACCCGTTCGGTGTCGACGATGTCGGGCCAGTCCTGCAGCGCCTCGCCCAGCGGCCCGCCCAGGCGACTCCTCCAGGGGTTCCCCGTACCGAGGCCGCGCAGCACCGCCGCCAGATCGGGCTCGCCCAGATCGATGGCCTGGTGCTCGGCTGCCTTCATCTCCGCGAGCTCGTCGACCACCTCTTCCGCCACCTCTGCGGTCGCGGCGGCGACCTCGAGCGCCGCGGAGGCGGGCTTCCGGGGCTGGGCCCCGGCGATGTCCCCCACCAGGAGGAATCCGAGGGAGGCGACGAGGGGGAGGCATCTCATGGAGACAAGGTCGGATCTGGCTGCCGAAACCAGAGCCCCTCTTCGTGGTCGCCCCGGCGAAGAGCGGGGGCGCGCGAGGTCGTGCAGATGATTCATTTCGTTTCCGGCGGCGCGGCGGGCCTGCCATGGCCCGGGCCCAGGATCCGCTGCAGGTAGCTCGGATAGTCGAAGTCGGTGGATTGCTCCGGCGTATGGCAGCCTCGGCAGGACGCCTCGGGAACCGCCCGGGGGAGCTTCACCTCGGTCGGGGCGCTCGCGTGGAGCGATCCGGGGCCATGGCAGGATTCGCAGCCCACGTCCTTGCGCCCCTCCACCTGATCGACCCTGCAGGGACCGCCCGGCGCTTCCCAGCCGATCACGTGGCAGGAGATGCAGTTCAGGTCGTACTGCTTGTTGATCGCCTCCAGGGTCTCGTAGGCGTGGGCGTGGGCGGTGGTCTCCCAGAAGGCCTGCGCCGCTGGGTGGCAGGCGGCGCAGCTCGCCTGGCCGACGAAGGCCGCTTCACCGGGGGCCGCCGCTTCGCACTGGCGATCCTCCGCCTTGGCGAAGGCCAGGTTGGCCTCTGCGACCTCGCGATCGTAGGTCGCGAGGATCTCCTTCACCTTGGGATCGGAGGGAAAGTCCTGGGTGACCGGGACGAAGCGCCAGGAGAGGTAGCTCCCTTCCTCCGGCACGGGGAGCGGCGCCTCGCTCAAGGCCCGCCGCCTGTGCTGCAGCTCCCGCCTCTTCTCGCGGAAGGGGGCGGCCTCCGGGCTGTCGCCGTACTGAGCGATCCGGTGCTCGTACGAGCGGATGCGCTCGCTGATGGACTCGATCTCCGCGTCGCGGGAGGCCTCGTCGCCTGCGACCTGCAGCGGCCCGCCGCCGGGACGGAGCACGATCTCCACCTGGAGGATGCTCTGCCCCCGGGCCTGGACGAAGAAGGTCGGGCTCCCGCCCAGCACCGCGCGGGCCTCCTCGCCCTCGGCGATGTTCTGGATCTGGCTCGCCACCACCAGATCGGCGCCGGAGGCAGGCCCGAGGCGGACGGCGCGCTGCCGAGGCGCGTGGAGGAGGAGCACGGTGATCTCCGCCCCAGATCCCCGCGAGGCCTGGAGCCGCTCGCCGATCGCAGCGAGCGCCGCGTCGTCGCTGGTCTCGGACCCTGCGTCGAAGGGGACGAGGCCGATCGTGATCGCGCCCACCTTGCGGAGCGCGGGCTGGTCCAGCAGCACGCCCTGCTCGAAGGACTTCCGGAGGAGGTCGACGTCCACCTCGTCGCGAGGAAAGACGGCCTTGGCCGAGAGGCCCATCGCCTGCAGCGACGCCGCCACCGCCCGCGCCTTGAGCTTCGCCTGGATCTCCTGATCGGGGCGATAGGAGAGGCTGTCGAAGAGGGCGTCCCCGGCGTCGATCAGGAGGGTGGGGCCCTTGCGACGTTCCTGCGCCACGAAGGTGGCGGCGCGATCCAGGCCGCCTCGCATGTCGGCGGAGCAGCCGCAGGGCTCGAGCTGCCCCCAGAGATCGCTGGTGAAGAGGAGGGTCGCCTTCCGGGCGTCGTCTGCTGGCGTCTTCCCTTCGGAGGCCGGGCCCTTGTTCTTGGCGCAGCCCGCCCCTGCGAGGAGGAGGACGAGAAGGTGAAGAGAGAGGAGGCGCATCGCTTGGCCTGCCAGGGCTTGCCCGGTCGGAAGGTCAGTGGAACGGCGGCCGCCGCGCCGGCATTCCGGCATTCCGCTTATCCGGGGCCGGCAGAGAAAGGCAAGGGGAAGCTCGGTCGCCGCCGGTCGAGCGGAGACGGGCGGGTCGGCCGCGAAAGACCCGCGGGCCGCAGGGCCACCAGGAGCCTGTGCGGCCGCCCGACGCCACGACTGTGGTCAATGGGATTGCACCAGCGCGCCCGGGCGTGCAGGATGCGCCGAATCGTGCGTGCCCTCCTGCGATCCGTTCGATCCGATGACGACCTCGCCAAAGCGCTGGCGAAGGTCGGGCTCTATGTCGAGCGCCTCGACGTCGACGACGACGTACAGGCGCGCCTGCTCCAGGGATCGGACGTGGTGGTGGTGGACCCGCGCCTCCTCGATGGCAGCGCCCCCGCCAAGCACCCGGCGGAGCGGGAGGCAGGACGGGAGGAGTCGGAGCGGACGGAGTCGCTCTCCCTCGAGGAGCTCTGCTACCGGCGCCTGGAGACGGTCCTCGACAAGCTGCAGGGTGGCACCCTCCCCAACCTCCACGGCACGGTGATGCTCCAGATCGAGCGGGCTCTCTTTCGCCTCGCGCTGGAGCGGACCTCCGGGATCACCGCCGCGGCTGCGATGCTGGGGATCCACCGCAACACCTTCGCGCGCAGGATGCAGGTCCTCGGTCTCAGCAGGACCGATGCAGAGGCTCCGACCCGCGCCGCAGCAGGCGTAGAAGCTCCGAGCTACGATTGAGCGACGGCCATCAGCTCATCCTCTACCTCGTCGCGCTGGCGGTGGGCGTCATGGCCACCGCCGCCGTGCCCATGGTCTTTCCCCAGCTCCGGAGGCGGATGCACCTGGTGCTATCCTTCTCCGCAGGGGTCCTCCTCGGCGCCGCCTTCTTCCACATGTTGCCGGAGGCCATCGAGGTCGGGGGGCTGCCTTCGCTCTACTGGGCGCTGGGCGGCTTCGTCTTCCTCTTCCTGCTGGAGCGCTACGTCCTCATCCACTGGTGCAAGGAGGACGAGCTCTGGGAGGAGTCTGCCGGGCATGAAGCCCACGCCCACGCCCACGCCCACGCCCATGACCACGGCCACGGCTCCGGCACCCTCGGCATGGCGACCCTGGTGGGGATGTCCATCCACACCCTGACCGATGGTTTCGCCCTCGGGACCGCGGTCGAGGCTGGGATCGGCGCCAGCGTTTTTCTGGCGATCCTCCTCCACAAGCTGCCCTCGAGCTTTTCGCTCTCGTCGATCCTGCTCCACGAGAACTACGCGATCCGCCGCACCCTGCAGCTCACGGGGCTCTTCGCCCTGACCCTCCCCCTCGGCGTGCTCCTCTACGTGGTAGCGGCGAAGTTCATCCCCTCGGAGACCTTCGGTCCCAGGGCCCTGGGCTTCTCCGCGGGGACCTTCCTCCACCTGGCGGTGGCGGATCTGATCCCGGATCTCCACCGCCGTAGGAGCGATCGCTTCCAGCTCTCGGCGGCGCTGATCGCCGGGATCCTCCTGATGGCAGCGGCGGCCTTCCTGGGGCCCGAGCACAGCCACTGAGCCGTCACACCCCCGGCATCTGCGAGTCGCGTTCCCTCTCGCCCGCACCTCACGGGCCGTGGGGCGACGAGGCCTTCCGCCTGCCCGGCTCGATGTTCGGCAGGAAGATGGTGATCAGCCCGATCAGTGGGAGGAACGCGCAGAGCTGGTAGACGAACTCGATCCCGTGGCTGTCCGCGAGCTTCCCCAGGACCGCGGCGCCGACGCCGCCCATGCCGAAGGCGAAGCCGAAGAAGAGGCCGGAGATCATCCCGACCCGCCCCGGGATCAGCTCCTGGGCGTAGACGAGGATCGCGGAGAAGGCCGACGCGAGGATGAGGCCGATGACCACGGTGAGCACGCCGGTCCAGGCCAGGCCGACGTGGGGCAGGAGCAGGGTGAAGGGAGCCACCCCCAGGATCGATGCCCAGATCACGTACTTGCGGCCGATGCGATCGCCGACGGGGCCACCGATCAGGGTCCCCGCCGCCACCGCCGCCAAGAAGGCGAAGAGGTGGCCCTGGGCGCTCTGCACCGAGACCCCGAACTTTTCGATCAGATAGAAGGTGAAGTAGCTGCTCAGGCTCGCCATGTAGAAATACTTGGAGAAGATCAGCAGGCCCAGCACGGAGAGGGCGCCGACGACCTTCTTGCGCGGCAAGGTCGTGGCCGCCTCTGCCGTCGCCCGCAGCGGGCTGCGGACCCGATGGTGCCTCGCGTACCAGCGGCTGACCTGCAGGAGCACGAGGATCGCCGCCAGGGAGCCCAGCGAGAACCACGAGATGCTGCCCCTGCCGTGGGGCACCACGATCCAGGCGGCGAGGAGCGGTCCCAACGAAGAGCCGAGGTTGCCACCCACCTGGAAGATCGACTGGGCCAGCCCATGGCGGCCGCCGGAGGCCATTCGTGCAACGCGGGATGACTCCGGATGGAAGACGGAGGAGCCGATCCCCACCAACCCCGCAGCCACCAGGAGGACGGGGAAGTTGGGCGCCACACCGAGGAGGAGGAGGCCCCCCAGGCTGAAGCACATGCCCAGCGGCAGCGAGAAGGGCATGGGCTTGCGGTCGGTGATCAGGCCGACCAACGGCTGCAGCAGGGAAGCTGTGAGCTGGAAGGTGAGGGTGATCAGGCCGATCTGCATGAAGTCCAGATCGAAGTCCGCCTTCAAGAGCGGGTAGATCGCGAGGATCAGCGACTGCAGCGCGTCGTTGAGCAGGTGCGCGAAGCTGATCGCGCCCAGCACCTTGAACGCCGTGCGCTCCGGTGTCGGCCTTAGGATCTCTGCGGCGCTGGTGGGTGCGTCGACGCGGGTGCTCATGGAGTCGGTGGCAGGGGGGAAGGGGCCCCGGCAGGCGCCTTCTATAAGGCGGATCCCTTCCGTTTGCACCTCGGCGCCAGATGGGGCCCGCTGAGACGCCCGCCTCCGCGGAAACGCCCCTGCCTCCGCGGAAACGCCCCGGCCTCCGCGGAAACGCCCCGGCCTCCGCGGAAACGCCCCGGCCTCCGCGGAAGCGCCCCGGCCTCCGCGGAAGCGCCCCGGCCTCCGCGGAAGCGCCCCGGCCTCCGCGGAAACGCCCCGGCCTCCGCGGAAACGCCCCGGCCTCCGCGGAAACGCCCCGGCCTCCGCGGAAACGCCCCTGCTTCCGCGGAAACGCCCCTGCTTCCGCGGAAACGCCAGGTTCGAATCGAGGCGTTACATCCCCTCGGCTTCGGTGCTCTTCTCGAGCTCGGGGAGGAAGTCGGAGCGAGGCTTCAGCAGGCTCTCGAAGTGGGAGCGTTCCCGGCCCGGGATGAAGCTGCCGTCGGGGCCCTTGAGGTTGCCGTCGATCTCGGTCTCGTTGAAGTCGACGGTGGTGGTCTTCCGAATCACCTGCCGGTCCGGCTCGCGGATGACCCGCTCCTGCTCTTCCTCGGCGCCAGCGGTGAACGCAAATCCCAGGGACAGGAGTCCAACCAAGATCTTCGTCTTCATCGTGACCTCCCATGTCGAACGTTGGACAGGACGGCTCCCACCCGCCGTCCCCCGTCGGGGGCCGGGGCAGCGTGCGTGGCGCAGCTGGCTCGCTCGCACCAGGGCTCGCCTGCTGGCGTGCGAGCGTCTGCGGCGCGGGAGAAATCGGGCATATCTGGCGCGATCGGCGGTTCCTGGCGCTTGAGGCTGCAGGCCGGCGGGGCTAGCATTCGCCCGCCTAGGAACGACCGCCCGCCGCGCGCGGGCGCGGCAGGAACCGAGCCCCCGCTCGCCGGGGACGCTCGTACACTGGCTCGATGCACCAGGAGAGCGACGACCGTGCAAGCTGAGACCGATATTCGTGCCATCAACGAGCTCGTGCAGGCGGAGAGCGCCTTCACGGACGAGATCCTCGCGGAGGCCTCCAAGGTGATCGTGGGCCAGCGCTACATGCTCGAGCGCTTGCTGATCGGCCTGGTGAGCGGGGGCCACGTGCTTCTGGAGGGCGTGCCGGGCCTCGCCAAGACGCTGACGGTGAAGACCCTGGCCCAGGCCCTCGACGCCAGGTTCCAGCGGATCCAGTTCACCCCGGATCTCCTGCCCGCCGACCTGGTGGGAACCACGATCTACAACCAGGTCACCGCCGCCTTCACCGTGCGCCAGGGGCCGGTCTTCGCGAACATCATCCTGGCGGACGAGATCAACCGGGCCCCGGCGAAGGTGCAGAGCGCGCTCCTGGAGGCGATGCAGGAGCGGCAGGTCACCATCGGCGAGACCACCTTCCCCCTGCCTCGTCCCTTCTTCGTGATGGCCACCCAGAACCCGGTGGAGCAGGAGGGGACCTACCCCCTCCCCGAGGCCCAGGTCGACCGCTTCATGTTGATGGTGAAGGTCGGCTACCCCACCCGCGAGGAGGAGCGCCAGATCATGGAGCGGGTCGCGGAGGGCCCGCCTCCTTCGGTGCGGGCGGTGATCCGGCCGGATCGGATCGAGCGGGCCCAGAAGGTGGTCACCTCGATCTACGTGGATCCGAAGGTGAAGGACTACGTCGTGAACCTGGTCTTCGCCACCCGTGAACCGGAGAAGGCGGGGCTCCGGGACATCGCCGAGTACATCGAGTTCGGCGCGAGCCCCCGGGCGAGCATCTACCTGCTCCAGGCGGCGAAGGCCCACGCCTTCCTGCGCCGCCGCGGCTTCGTGACCCCGGAGGACGTGAAGGCGGTGGGCCTGGACGTCCTGCGCCATCGGGTGATCGCGACCTACGAAGCGGAGGCGGAGGCCGTCACCCCCGAGCGGATCGTCCAGCGGATCTTCGATCGGGTCGAAGTGCCATAGGCGGAGCGGGAGCCCCATGTTTCCCAAAGACCTCCTCTCCCGGATCCGGAAGATCGAGATCACCACCCGGCGCGCGGTGAGCGAGACCCTCGCCGGACACTACTCGTCCACCTTCAAGGGGAGGGGCATGGCCTTCTCCGAGGTGCGGCCCTACCAGGCGGGGGACGAGATCCGGACCATCGACTGGAACGTGACGGCGCGGATGCAGGAGCCCTACGTGAAGGTCTTCACCGAGGAGCGCGAGCTGACGGTGATGCTCCTGGTGGATCTCTCTGCGTCCCAGGACTTCGGGACGGTGGAGAAGACCAAGGGGGAGATCGCGGCGGAGGTCGCGGCGCTGGTCTCCTTCTCGGCGATCTCCAACAACGATCGGGTGGGGGCGATCCTCTTCTCCGACCGGATCGAGCGCTTCCTCCCGCCGAAGAAGGGGCGCAAGCACGTGCTCGCCCTGATCTCGGAGATCCTCACGGTGAAGCCGCAGGGGAAGGGGACCGACCTCGCCAACGCCCTCGGCTTCCTGGGGCGGATCCACCGCAGGCACGCGGTGACCTTCCTGATCTCGGACTTCCTGCTCCCCAACGCGATCGAGAACGATCTGGCCCTGCGGGTTGCGGCCCGCCGCTACGACCTGGTGCCGATCGCGATCAGCGATCCCTTCGAGAACGAGCTGCAGCCCCTGGGGCTCGCGCTCCTCGAGGATCCCGAGAGCGGCAAGGTGATCCCGGTGGACCTGCGCGATCCCCGGGTGCGCTCCCGCTATGCGGCGCTGATGAAGGTGCAGCGGGAGCAGCGGTCGAGGCTCTTTCGCAAGCTCGATCTGGATCACGTGGAGATCGGGAGCACCGGGGACTACGTGGCGCCGCTCCTCTCCTTCTTCCGCGCCAGGGCCCAGCGGCGGGGGGTGCGATGATGGAGGGGGCAGCAGCTTCCCCGGTGTCACCCCTGCGCTTCCGCTCGCTCCCGATGGCGCTCCTCCTCCTGCTCCTCGGAGGAGCGGCTGGAGCGTCGGGCCTCCCTGCTGCGGCGCCCTTGGGATTCACCGCCAAGGTCGATCCCTCCACCGTGGATCTGGGCCGCCCCTTCGTCTACGAGATCGAGGTGCGCCACCATCCGGGTGAGCGCTATGAGCTGCCCCGGCCCGTCGGGCTGGGGACCGCGGCGGTCCGCGACGTTTCGGTGGAGCGCGAGGACGAGAGGGAGGCGTCGGTCACCCGGATCCGGATCGAGGCGGCGGTCTACGATCAGCTCGGCGAGGCGACCCTCCCGGATCTGATCCTCACCATGACCGGAGAGGGCGGTCCGAAGGAGCTGCGGATCCCCGGCGCCCCGGTCACGATCGCGGTGGCTTCGGACTCCGATCAGCTCGAAGACATCCGACCACCCCGGGACCTGGTGGTGCGCTCGTACACGATCCTCTGGATCCTGCTCCTCCTCGGTGCAGCGGCGCTGATCGCCTGGTACCTCCACCGGCGCGAGGCGGCGCGCAAGGCGTCGAGGCCGCCCGCCCCCGAACCGAAGATCGACGCGGACGTGCGCGCGCTGGATCTCCTGCGCAGGCTGGAGGTGGAGGGCCTCGCGGCGCAGGGCAAGACCCGGGAGCACTACTTCCGCCTCTCCGAGATCGTGCGGCTCTACTTCGACGACGCCCTGGGGATCACCGCCCCGGAGATGACCAGCAGCGAGCTGGTGGCAGCGCTCTGGGAGCGGCGCCCCCGTGGCCTGGACCTGCCCCGCTTCGAGGCCTGGAGCGAGCGCGGGAACCTGGCGCGCTTCGCGAAGGTGGAGGTGTCCGCTGCGGAGGCGATGGCGGATCTGGACGAGGCCCGCAAGATGATCCGCTCCGTCGCCGCTGCGCTTCGCCTGGAGGGGAAGGCGCCGCAGGCCGCTGCTTCTCCGGGTGGCCCGCGAGGGGACGCCGAATCCGAGGCGGGGAGGGCGGAGAAGGTCGCGCGCGACACCGCCTCCCTTCGAGACGCGGCGCCGAAGCGGAGCGCGGGGGAGGGCGAGCCATGAACGAGCTCCTGGGCTTCGAGTTCGCCAACCCCTGGGCGCTCCTCCTCCTCCTCGCGCTCCCCCTGATCTTCTTCGCGTCGAGGGCCGGCGCCAAGCGAGCGCCGAGGCTGCCCTTCCCGCCGCTGGCGGCGCTGGTGGGCGGGAGCGGCGGAACCCTGGCGCGGCTGCGCTGGATCCCCACCGCCTGTCTGGCCCTCGCCGCAGGCGCGTCGGTGCTGGCGCTGGCCCGCCCCGTCGCCGACGCCCCCTCGTCCCGCGACCTCTCGGTGGAGGGGATCGACATCGTGGTGGCGCTGGACCTTTCCACCTCGATGACCGCCGTGGACTTCCAGCCCAACGATCGGATCACCGTGGCCAAGGAGGTCCTCGACGACTTCATCTCGCGACGGGTCAACGATCGGATCGGCCTGGTGGTCTTCGCCGGAGAGGCCTACACCCAATGTCCGCTCACCCTGGATCACGGGGTGCTGCGCGAGATCCTGGCCCAGGTGAGGATCGGGGTGATCCAGGACGGCACCGCCATCGGGAACGCGATCGCCACCTCGCTCAACCGCCTGCGCGACAGCGACGCCAAGAGCCGGGTGGTGATCCTGATCACCGACGGCGACTCCAACGCGGGGAGCATCTCCCCCAACGAGGCGGCGCGGCTGGCGAAGGAGAGCGGGATCCAGGTCTATACGATCCTGGTGGGCAAGCAATGCGATGATCCCAAGGGCTGCGCCGTACCGTTCCCCGCCGGCACCGACATCTTCGGGAGGCAGACCTATCGCAACATGCAGATCGCGGTGAACCCGGAGCTCCTGGAGAAGATCGCGGAGGAGACCGGCGGCGCCGCCTACCTCGCCACCGATCGGGCCTCCCTCGAGGGCAACCTCCAGGACGTCCTCGCCAGGCTGGAGAAGAGCCGGATGGTCGAGTCCCGGCAGCTCTCCAGCGTCACGGAGATCTTCGATCGCTTCCTGCTCCCCGCCTTGATCCTCGGCTGCCTCGGGGTGGTGCTCTCGGCGACCCGCTTTCGGAGGTTCCCATGAACCCCGCAGCGGTGCAGATCTCCTTCCTGGGCTACGCGGTGCAGCTCGCCCGCCCCGATCGCCTCTATCTGGTGGCCCTCGCGCTCCTCTGCGCGCTGGTGGCGGCCTACGGGGTCTGGGCCCGGCGCCGGGCCCTGCGCCGCATCGCCGGCACCGATCGCCTGCTGGAGAAGCTCGGCGGCGGGGTCTCCCTCCCCCGGCTGATCGGCAAGGCGCTCCTGATCTCGGTTGGCCTGGTCTCCCTCGCGCTGGGCCTCCTTCAGCCGCAGGTCGGCGAGCGGGCCTCCCAGGCCAAGCGCAAGGGGATCGACCTGGTGGTGGCGGTGGACGCGTCGCGATCGATGCTCGCCCGCGATGTGCTCCCCTCGCGGCTCGATCGAGCGAAGCTCGAGCTCGCGTCGCTGATCGACAGGCTCCACGGCGACAGGGTGGGGCTCGTGGCCTTCGCTGGCGAGTCCTTCGTGCAATGTCCGCTCACAGGCGACTACGGCGCCGCCAAGCTCTTCCTACGGGCGATCGACCCGGAGTCCATGCCCTCCCAGGGCACGGCGCTGGCCTCCGCCCTCGACACCGCCGGCACCATGTTCCGGGCGGCGGAGCGGGGGGCCAAGGTGAAGGTGGTGCTCCTGCTCACCGACGGCGAGGATCACGGCGGCGACGTGCTGGCGGCGGCGAAGCGCCTCGAGGCGGACGGGGTCCGGATCTTCGCCCTCGGCATCGGCTCTCCCCAGGGGACGCCGCTGCCGCTGATCGAGGAGGGCGGCAGGATCGGCGGCTACGTCAAGGATCGCGCGGGACGCACGGTGATCAGCCGCCTCGAGGATCGGCAGCTCCGCGAGATCACCCAGGCCACCGACGGGCGCTACATCCAGGCAGCCGGATCGGACCTCGGCATGGGCGAGGTGGTGGCAGAGCTCGATCGCCTGGAGAAGTCGGAGTTCGAGAGCCTGGCGATGGTGGAGTACGCGGAGGCCTTCCCCTTCCTCGTCTTCCCGGGCTTCTTCGCCCTCGTCCTCGGCGCGCTCCTCCCGGAGCGGGGGAGGGTGCGATGATCCCCTTCCGAGCGATCGCCGCGCGGCGCCTGCCCCCGTGGCTCGCCCTGCTGGTGGGCTGGGGGATCCTCCTCGCTCCAGCCGGTGCAGACGCCTCGATCTTCGACAGGCGCGATCGCGACGTGGCGGCGGGGAAC
>Ga0180215_1003614_pt1 | contig 14392 bp, 12 predicted proteins | sample eDN3rd37CBELigBY_FD_128871 | JGI IMG/M metagenome (GOLD analysis project Ga0180215, IMG submission 128871) | Enriched backyard soil microbial communities from Emeryville, California, USA - eDNA 3rd pass 37_C BE-Lig BY (version 2) (version 2) | ecosystem: Environmental > Terrestrial > Soil >...
GCGTGGGCCTGCGCCAGCACGGTGAGCGCCTTCGCGCCCGCGCCCGCCTCGATCGCCCGCTCCGCGCAGGCGATCGCCCGGGCGAGCAGGCCGCGGTGGCGCTCGCGCGCGCCCGGCACCGCCTGCTGGCCGAGCGCCTCGGCGAGGCAGGCCGCCGCTTCGCGCTCGAGCGCGGCGGCGTCGGTGCTGGCAGGGGCGGCGCGCGCGGTGGTCACGCCGCCCTTTTGCTCGAACTGGCGCGGTTCGCGCAAGCCTGCGTCGCGGGCTGATTCCACGCTGTCCTGGTGCTCCGCGCGCAGGGTGAGACCGCGCAGGCTCTGCTGGAGGCGCTGATGTCCGACACCCGCTACGAGTACCAGAGCGAGTTCGCGAAGAAGTACTGCGGTCGAGGGCTCGAGGAAGGCCGGCGGAAGGGCCGGCAGGAGGGCGTTCGCGCTGTCGCTCTTCCGCATGCTCGAGCGGCGCGGCGTCGCTCTCACCGCGGACGAGCGCCGGCGCATCGAGAGCTGCACCGATCTGGCCACGCTCGAGCGCTGGCCGGATCGGGCGATCGAGATCACCGCCGCTTCGCAGCTCTTCGACGGGTAGCGCCCGCGTCGGGCGCCTCGCGCACCGCCTCCACCACCAGCCGGCGGAAGAAGCGGCTCGCCTCGTCGCGGTGGGTGCGGGCGTGCCAGAGCAGGTCCATCGAGAAGCGCGGGGCCTCGCCGGGGAACTCGACCAGCCGGATGGGCAGGTGGGCCGCGTGGACGGCGGCGAACCGGCGCGGCAGGCCGGCGACGAGGTCGGTGGTGGCCGCGAGGAGCACCGCCGCGGAGAACGACGGCACGGTGACCGCCACCCGCCGCCGCAGCCCCTGCTCCTTCATGAAGGCCTCCGCCCCGCGGTTTCCGATGCCGCGCTCGCCGAGGGCGATCCGGATGTCGATGTGGCGCAGCTCGTTGAACGCCTCCGCGGTCAGCGGGCGCGCGGCGGCGGGATGGTCGCGCCGCAGCACGAGGACGCCATCGTCCTCGAAGAGACGCGTCGCGTGGATCCCCGCGGTGAGCGCCGAGGCGGGCCGGGTGGGCGCCACCACACCGTCTACCTCGAGCCGCTCCAGGCCGCCGCCCGCCTCCAGATGATCGACGCTGAGGATGGAGAGGCTGGCCCGCGGGAGCTCGGCGAGGAAGCGGCGCGTGATCGCCGGCAGGAGGCTCGACTGCTCGGAGTCGGCGAGGACGAGCGAGAAGGTGCGCGTGCTCTCCTCGGGCCGGAAGGTCTCCGCCCGCTCGGTGACCTCTGCGAGGAGCCCCAGCGCCTCGCGCAGCTGGGGCAGCAGCTCGCGAGCCCGCTCGGTCATCGCCAGCCCGCGCCCGCTGCGCACCACCAGCGGATCGCCCAGCGCCTGCCGCAGCCGCGCCAATGCGTTGCTCACCGCGGGCGCGGTGACGTGCAGCCTCCGTGCGGCGCCCGTCACGCTCCCCTCCTCGAGAACGGCGAGCAGCACGACGAAGAGGTTGAGGTCGAGCTCGGTCAGTTTCATCGGCGTGAAGGCTCGAATCAGCAACGGTCAATGGTCGTCGGCCCGCAACGGTCCCATCCTCGCTGCATGGAGACAAGACACGCATTGATCGTCGGCGCGGGGATCGGGGGACCGGTGCTCGCGCTGGGGCTGCGCCGCCTCGGCATGCGGGTGACCCTCGTGGATCGCCGCGGCCGCGCGGCGGACGCGGAGGGCGCCTTCCTCGGGCTCGCCCCCAACGGCATGCACGCGCTCGCCGCGCTGGATGCCGCCGGACCGGTCGCCCGCCTCGGCTTTCCCTGCTCCGCCTTCCATTTCCGGAGCGGCAGCGGAAGGTCCCTGGGGGTGATCGATCGCAGCCGGGACGTGGAGCGCTTCGGCTGGCCCCTCACCATGGTCCGCCGCGGCGAGCTCCACCGCGTCCTCCTCGAGCAGGCGGAGGCGGCGGGCGCCGGGGTGCAGCTCGAGCGGACGTTCCGCACGCTGGAGCAGCGCCCGGGCAAGGGGGTCGTGGCCCACTTCGAACAGGGGCCGTCCATCGAGGCGGACATGCTCTTCGGCTGCGACGGCCTGCGCTCCCGCGTGCGCGCGGCCGCGTTCCCCGGCGCGCCGCCGCCCGCCTTCTCCGGCCTCTGGGACTACGGCGGCTTCGCCCGGATCGAGGGCACGCCCCTGCGCCCCGGCGTCAACGAGATGGTCTTCGGCAAGCGCGCCTTCTTCGGCGCCTTCCTCACGCCGGCAGGCGAGGTGTGGTGGTTCCACAACGGCCCCGAGAAGCTGGAGGGCAGCCCCGAGGCGATGATCGACGGGCTGTGCCGGCTGCACGCGGACGACCCGCCGTGGATCTGCGAGGTGCTGCGGGCGACGCCGGAGCCGCTCGGTCCCTGGGGGCTCTACGACCTGCAGGGCGTCCGGCCGTGGAGCAACGGCAGGGTCTGTCTGCTCGGCGACGCCGCCCACGCGATGTCGCCGAGCGCGGGGCAGGGCGCGTCGCTCGCGATGGAGGACGCGCTGGCGCTCACCCTCGCCCTGCGGGACAACGAGTCGCCGGAGGCGGCCTTCGCCGCGTACGAGCGCTTCCGCCGCGACCGCGTCGAGACGATCGCCCGCGTCGCCCGGCGCAACGGCTCGGGCAAGGCGCCGGGGCCGATCGGCCGCCGCATCCGCGACCTGGTGCTGCCGTTCTTCCTGCGCCTCGGCGGGCGCGCGCAGGATCGCGACTACGCCTGGCGCTTCGGCTGGGAGACGCGCGTGTCGCTTTGACGCCTCGTGCCTTGTCCTTCCGCGCTGCAGGCGCCAGGCTGGCGGCGACCCGGGGAGGCCGAACGGAGCATGCGCACGAGGGAAGCCGCCGGAAACGACCCGATCCGCCGCCGCATCGTGCGGCTGGTCGAGGAGGTGCGAGCGCTGCCGTACCGCTGGCCCGCGCCGCCCGATGGGCAATCGGCGGCGCGCGATGGCTGCGGCACCTGTGCCTCGAAGCACGCGCTGCTGGCTTCGCGCCTTCGGGAGGCGGGGATCGAGTCGGCGCACCTGGTGCTGGTCGGACCGCTCGTACCACCTGCGCTCCGCGCGGTGGAGGAGCTGCGCGACGCGGCCGGGCTCCTCGAGGTGCACGAATGCCTGACGGTCTTCACACCGTGGGCGGGGCCGCTCGTCGTGGACGTCACCTGGGACCCGCCGCTGGTGGCGCGGGGGCTGCCGGGCGTCGTGCCGTGGGATGGGGTGAGCGACATGCCCTATGCGATCGCGGCGGAGGGCCGGGCGTGGGCGATCCCGGCGGATCGCCTGCGCCCGGCGAAGGAAGCGATCCGGGCCCGCCTCTACGGGAGCGGGCAGCGCGCCGTCCGCGACCGTGCGTTGGCGGCGCTCTCGGCTCTCTTCGCCTCCTGGCGCGCGGACGCACCGGCGGCCTGAAACGGCGCGCCGTCCCTCGCGCATGCGCAGCGCCTTGGGCGAAGCCGGCGTCCGCGAGAATGGCTCTCACCGAAGCCGCCTTCTTCCGCTACAATGGCGACCCCGCGCGCTTCGCGGAAGGCGTGCGCAGCCGCAGCCCCGCGACGCAGGTGCGGATCCCTCGCGAGGGCAGTGGCGCTCGATCGTCCGGGGTGGAACCGAACCGGATCCGGTTCGCGGGGACCCGAGCGGACGTCACCATCGATCTCCGGGGAGGGAACATGCACGACCAGGTGGTGGATCTTCGTCGACTGGATGAGACGCAGCGCGCCCTCGCGGGCGGCAAGGGCGCCAACCTGGGAGCGCTCCAGCGGATCGAGGGCATCCGCGTTCCCGCCGGCTTCTGCGTGACCACCGCCGCCTTCCGGCGCGTCGTGACGGAGGCGCCGTCGATCGCCGGCAGGATCGCGCGGCTCTCCGCGGTCCGCCCGGACGACGGCGAGGCGATCCGCGGGCTCTGTGCGGAGCTCCGGGAAGCGATCGAGGGGCTCGTCCTGCCTGGCGACCTGGCCGACGCGATCGAGAGCGCCCTCGCGGCGCACGGCGCGGCGGCGGCGTACGCCGTCCGCTCGAGCGCCACCGCCGAGGACCTGCCGACCGCCTCCTTCGCCGGCCAGCAGGACACCTTCCTGAACGTGGCCGGCACCGCGTCGATCCTCCGCCACGTCGTGCGTTGCTGGGCGTCGCTCTTCACGGAGCGCGCCGCCACCTACCGCATCCAGCAGGGCATCGACCACCGGGCGGTCCGGATGGCGGTGGTGGTGCAGCGGATGATCGCCCCGCAGGCGTCGGGCGTCCTCTTCACCGCCGACCCGCTCACCGGCAACCGCAAGGTGGCAGCGGTGGAGGCGATCCCCGGCCTCGGCGAGGCGCTGGTCTCGGGGCGCGCACGCGCCGACGGGTGGCGGGTGCGGGCCGGCGCGATCGTCGATCGCTCGGTCGGCACGAAGGACGACGCGGCGGATGGAAGCCCGCCGCGGCAGGCGCTCACCGACGAGCAGGTGCTGGAGCTGGTGGAGCTCGGGCGCCGGATCGAGGCCCGGTTCGGCCGCCCCCAGGACATCGAGTGGTGCCTCGCGGATGGCGCCTTCCACTTCGTCCAGAGCCGGCCGATCACCACGCTCTTCCCCGTCCCCGACGCAGGGGACGGCGCCAACCACGTCTACGTCTCGGTCGGCCACCAGCAGATGATGACCGACGCGATCAAGCCGCTGGGGATCTCCTTCTTCCAGCTCACCGCGGGCCGGCCCATGTTCGAGGCGGGCGGTCGCCTCTTCGTCGACGTGACGCAGGCGCTGGCCACCCCCGCCGGGCGGAGGGGGTTGGTCGCGGGGCTGGGCCGCTCCGATCCGCTCATCGGCGACGCGCTGCAGACCCTCGTCGATCGCGGTGACTTCGTCCCCACGCTGCCCGACGCGCCTGCCGCGGCGCCTCCGCCGGCACCCCCGGCGCTCGAATCCGATCCGGCGATCGTGCGGCAGCTCGTCGAGAGCAGCGAGGCCTCGCTCGCGGAGCTGCGGCGCGAGATCCGCGGTCGTGCCGGCGTGGAGCTCCTCGACTTCATCCGCGCCGATCTCGAGGAGCTCAAGCGTGAGATGTTCGATCCGCGGCGCCTCCAGGCGATCTGGGCGTCGGTGGGTGCCGCCGCCTGGCTCAACGAGAAGCTCGAAACCTGGCTCGGCGAGAAGAACGCCGCCGACGTCCTCGCCCAGTCGGTCCCCGGCAACGTCACCTCGGAGATGGGGCTGGCGCTCCTCGACGTGGCGGATGCCATCCGTCCCCACCCGGCGGTGGTGGAGTTCCTCCGCACGGTCGATCGGGACGACTTCCTCGACGCCCTGGCATCGCTGCCCGGCGGCGCGGAGGCGCGCGACGCCATCCGCGCGTGGCTCGATCGCTACGGCATGCGCTGCGCCGGCGAGATCGACATCACGCGGCCGCGTTGGAGCGAGCGCCCTGCCGCGCTCCTGCCCACGATCCTCGGCCACGTCGCGAGCTTTGCGCCCGGCGAGGCGGCGCGTCGCTTCGAGCAGGGCAGGCGCGAGGCGGCGGAGAAGGAGCGGACGCTCCTCGAGCGCCTGCGCGGCCTGCCGGACGGCGAGGCGAAGGCGGCCGAGGCGAAGCGCCAGATCGATCGACTCCGCACCTTCGCCGGCTTCAGGGAGTACCCGAAGTACGCGATGGTCAGCCGCTACTTCGTCTACAAGCAGGCGCTCCTGGAGGAGGCCGATCGGCTCGTGGCGGCGGGCGTGCTGCGCGAGCGAGAGCAGATCTTCTTCCTCTCCCTGCCCGAGCTCCGCGAGGTGGTCCGCGCCGGTCGCGCCGATCTCGATCTCGTCCGCCGCCGCGAGGAGGCGTTCCGCGAGCACCAGGCGCTCCACCCACCCCGCGTCCTCACCTCCGACGGCGAGGCGATCCGCGGGGCCTACCGCCGCGGCGACGTTCCGGCAGGCGCCCTCGTCGGCCTCGCCGTCTCCGCGGGCGTGGTGGAGGGGCGGGCGCGGGTCGCCCGCGACATGGCCTCCGCGCGCATCGAGCCCGGCGACATCCTCGTCACCTGCTGGACCGACCCCAGCTGGACGCCGCTCTTCGTCTCCATCCGCGGCCTGGTCACCGAGGTGGGCGGGCTGATGACCCGGCGCGGTGATCGCCCGCGAGTACGGCCTGCCCGCCGTGGTCGGCGTGGAGAACGCCACCCGCCTCATCCGCGACGGCCAGCGGATCCGCCTCGACGGCACCAGCGGCTTCGTCGAGTTGCTGAACGGGTAGCTCACGGTCCGTGGGACGGCGTCAGGCGCGGCGGCGTGTCGGGTTCCCGCGCCAGCCGTCGGCGGAAGAGCGCCACCCGCGCCAGCAGCAGCGTGGTCACCGGCACGGTGATCGAGAGCAGGATGATGATCAGCCACGGATGGAGCACGAGCCGCTGCTCGATCGCGGAGTCATACAGGATGCCCGCCAGCGTCACGCACCAGCTCCCGAAGGTGTAGGCGAGGGCGGGCGGGTGCATCCGCAGGAAGAAGTCCGGCAGCCGCAGGAAGCCGAGCGCCGAGAGGAGGACGAAGAGGCCGCTCAGCATCAGGAGCAGCGCCACCACCACCTCGAGCCAGAGCGGCGGGTTCATTCGATCACCTCCCCGCGGAGGATGAACTTGGCCATGGCGGAGGAGCTGACGAAGCTGAAGAGGGCGATGAGCAGCGCCGCGTCGAAGTAGACGTCGCTGCGGTAGCGGATCCCCAGCACCAGCATCATCAGCATCGCGTGGAAGTAGAGCAGGTCGAGGGCGAAGACGCGGTCCTGCGCGCGCGGCCCCCGGACGAGCCTGCCGAGGACGAGGACCGAGGCGATGGCGTAGCAACCGAGCGCGAAGCTGATCGCGAACGAGAGGAGGGGGCTCATTCGAAGATCTCCCGGAGCGGCTGCTCGTAGCGAGCCTTGAAGCGGGCGACGAAGGCGGCCTCGTCGCCGTGCACGTCCCAGACGTGGAGGAGCAGCGCGCTCCGATCGAGGGCGAGCTCCGACCAGACGGTGCCGGGCACCACGGTGGTGACCATCGACAGCGCCGCGAGCCCGACGGGATCGCGCAGCTCGAGAGGGACGATCACGAAGCGCGCGTCGGGCCGCTTCCACCGCCAGCGCGCCACGCCCCACGCCACCTCGAGGTTGGAGAGGAGCACGTCCCTGCCGACGACGAGGAGGAAGCGCGCCACCACCAGCGGCCGCCGCACCCGGACACGGGTGGGCCGCAGGTTGCGGGTGAGGTAGGGAACGAGGAGGGCGAGGAAGAGCGCCAGCGCCAGGTTGCCCGGGCTCGAGGAGCGCGCGAGCAGGAGCCACATCGCGAAGAGCGACGCGGAGGTGAGCGGCGCCGGCAGGAGCTTGCGCACCCGGCTCACGGCGATTCCTCCATGCGCGGCAGCGCCTTCATCGAGAGGACGGTGTCGATGTACGCCCGCGGCTCGTAGAGGCTTTGCGCCGCGGCGCTGGTGTAGCGCATCACCGGCTCGGCGAAGAGGGTGAGGCCGATGCAGCAGAAGACGAGCGTGAGCACGGCGATCACCTCCACGCTCTTGAGCTGCGGCACGAACCTGCCGCCCGACGCCCAGAAGTGGCGGATGCCCGCCTTCGCGAGGGCGACGGTCGCCGCCAGGCCGGAGAGGAGGAGGGCGGTGAGGAGGAGCCAGCCGGTGGAGGAGATCCCCTGGCCCTCGCTGCTGACCACCGCGTCGAGGATGGAGAACTTGGCGACGAAGCCCGAGAGCGGCGGCAGCCCCGCCACGAGGATCGCCGCGGCCATGTAGGCCAGCCCCAGCACCGCCAGGGAGATGGGGATCGCCCGGCCCACCAGCGGCAGCTCCTCGTCGTCGAGGTTGATGTCCTCCGCCGGGAGGGGCTCGACGCCGGGCAGCTCCTCGCCCTTGTTGCCGATCCGCTCCACCAGCTCCACCAGCAGGAAGAGGGCGCTCACCGCCATCGTCGCGGAGAGGAGGTAGTAGAGGGCGGCCGACGTCACCTCCACCTTCCCCACGCCCAGCGCGGCGAAGAGGGTGCCGGAGGAGAGGAGGATCGCGAAGCCGGCGATCCGCCCCAGCCGCAGCGAGGCGGTGAGCCCCACCGTGGCGAAGGCGATGGTTGCCAGCCCGCCCCAGAGGAGGACCGGGCCGCCGAAACCCGCCGATGCGCCCGCGCCCGCGGAGAAGAGGAGCGTCCACAGCCGGAGCACGGCGTAGAAGCCCACCTTGGTCATCAGCGCGAAGAGCGCAGCCACCGGGGCGCTCGCCGCCCTGTAGGCGGGCACGAGCCACGCGTTGAGGGGCCAGATCGCCGCCTTGATCAGGAAGGCCACCGAGAGGATCGCCGCCCCCGCGTGCATCAGGCCGCGGTCGCGCTCCGGCACGAGCGGGATCTTCTCCGCCACGTCGGCCATGTTGAGGGTGCCGAGGACGCCGTAGAGCACCGCCAGCCCCACGAGGAAGAGCGAGGAGGCGAGGAGGTTGACCGCGATGTAGTGCAGGCCCGATCGCACCCGCGGCCAGCCCGTGCCGTGGAGCTGCAGGCCGTAGGAGGCGGCGAGCATCACCTCGAAGAAGACGAAGAGGTTGAAGAGGTCGCCGGTGAGGAAGGCGCCGTTGAGACCCATGAGCTGGATCTGGAACAGCGGGTGGAAGAAGACGCTCACCTTCGCCCACGCCGCCTCCGCGTAGAGCGCCGCGCAGAGGCCCACCACGCCGACCAGCACCAGCAGCAGGGCGGTGAGGCGATCGGCGACGAGGACGATGCCGAACGGCGCCTCCCAGTTGGCGGCGAGGTAGACGCCGATCTCGCCCCCCGCGTCGACGCGAAGGAGCATCGCCACCGCGACCACCAGGCCCGCCAGCGTGGAGACCAGGTTGAGCAGCGACTTGATCCGCCTGCGCCTGTCGCCGAGCAGGAGGAGCACCGCGGCGGTCACCAGCGGCAGGAGGATCGGCGCCAGGACGAGGTGCGGGAGCAGCGCCTTCACGACTCCTCCCTTCCGTCGACGTGGTCCGTGCCGCTGAGGCCCCGCGAGGCGAGGAGCACCACCAGGAAGAGGGCCGTGGTGGCGAAGCCGATGACGATCGCGGTGAGGACGAGCGACTGGGGCATCGGATCGGTGTAGTGCTCGAGGTCGGGGGGCAGCCCCTCCGCGACGATCGGCGGGCTGTCGAGGAGCAGGCTGCCCATGCTGAAGATGAAGAGGTTCACCGCGTAGGAGAGCAGGGTGAGCCCCATGATCACCTGGAAGGTGCGGGGGCGGAGCACGAGCCAGACCCCCGCTCCTCCCAGGACGCCGACGACGAGGGCGAGTGCCTCTTCCATCTAGCCCGCCCTCCTGGACTTCTGTGCCCCCGCCGCCGTCTGCGCCGGGTGGTGGTGGTGGGCGCGGAGCGACTGGTGGGAGAGCGCGGTGAGGATGAGGAGCACCGCGCCCACCACCACCGCGAAGACCCCGAGGTCGAAGAAGGTGGCGCTCGGGAAGTGGACCTCGCCGACGATCGGCAGGGTCAGGTGGGCGGTGTGGCTGGTGAGGAAGGGATAGCCGATGGCGATGGCGCCCAGGCCGGTGGCCACCGCCGCGAGCAGGCCGTATCCCATCCAGCGCACCGGGTGGATGTTGGTGCGCCCCTCCACCCAGTAGGTGCCCGAGGCGATGTACTGCATGAGCATCCCGATGGCGACGACGATGCCGGCGACGAAGCCGCCGCCCGGCTGGTTGTGTCCGCGCAGGAAGAAGTGGACCGCGACCAGCACCACCACCGGGAGGAGCAGGCGGGTGATGACGCCCGGCACCATCATGTAGCCGCGCACCTCGTCCGCCGTGTCGGGCTTGACCAGATCGGTGACCACGTCGGGCGGCAGCACGCGCTGCTGCTCCGGCAGATCCATCGCTTCCGCCGGGGGACGGAAGCGGCGCAGGAGCGCGTAGACGGTGAGGGCCACGGCGCAGAGGACGGTGATCTCGCCGAGGGTGTCGAAGGCGCGGAAGTCGACGAGCATCACGTTGACCACGTTGGCGCCGCCCCCCTCCGGCAGCGCGCGGTCGAGGAAGAAGGGCGAGATGCTCTGCGGCGCCGGCCGGGTGAGCAGGGCGTAGGAGAGCGCGGCGAGCCCGCTCCCGGCGGCGACGGCGAGGACGAGGTCGCGGCCGCGCCGCACCCGCTGCCGCAGGGTGACTCGCTCCCGCAGCTCCTCACGGCGCATGGGGAGCCAGCGCAGGCCGAGGAGGAAGAGGGTGGTGGTGACCACCTCCACCACGATCTGGGTGAGCGCGAGGTCGGGGGCGGAGAACCAGACGAAGGTGACGCACACCACCAGGCCGGCCCCGCCCATCAGCGTGATGGCGATGAGCCGGTGGTACTTGGCGTTGAACGCGGCGCCCACCGCGCAGACCGCGCCGATCACCCAGAGCAGGACGAAAGGCGGCGAGGCGGGCAGCCGCGCCCGCTCGCCCCACGAGAACGGGACGCCCCGCGAGGCGAGGAGGGCGAGCCCCAGCGCCACCACGACGATGAGGAACATCTGCATCTGCAGCCGGCGGGTGGAGATGACGGTGAGCGCCTGGCGCGAGAGCCGGGTGACGAGGACGAGGCCGCTCTCGAAGAGCCGCCTTCCGCTGAACCGGGAGAGGAGCGGCGTGTCGTCGAAGCGGCCCCGCGCCTGCTGCCTGCAAAGCCAGCGGTAGGCGAAGACGCCGCCCACGATCGCCACGAAGCTCATCGCCAGGGGCAGGTTGAAGCCGTGCCAGATCGCCAGGCTGTACGCAGGCAGGACGCCGCCGACCACCGGGCGCGCCGCCGCCGCGAGGGACGGCCCCACCGAGACCGAGGGGGCGATCCCGACGACGAGGCAGCTCATCACCAGCACCTCGATCGGGATGCGCATCCACCGCGGCGCCTCGTGGGGCTGCCGCGGCAGGTCGGTGGAGGGCGGGCCGAAGAAGATGCCGTAGCCGAAGCGCAGCGAGTAGACGACGGCGAAGAGGCTCGCGAGGGTCGCCAGCACCGGCAGGCCGATCTCCACCCAGGGGTTGCCGGTGATGAAGACCGTCTCCGCGAAGAACATCTCCTTGGAGAGGAAGCCGTTGAGGAGGGGCACGCCCGCCATCGCACCGCTGGCCACCATCGCCAGCGTGCCGGTGTACGGCATGGCGCGGAGGAGGCCGCTGAGGCGGCGCACGTCCCGGGTGCCGGTCTCGTGATCGACCACGCCCACTGCCATGAAGAGCGACGCCTTGAAGGTGGCGTGGTTCATGATGTGGAAGACGCCCGCCACCGCGGCCAGCTTGCTGTTGAGGCCGAAGAGGAGGGTGATCAGCCCGAGGTGGCTGACGGTGGAGTAGGCCAGGACGCGCTTGAGGTCGTACTGGAACATCGCCGCGTACGCACCCAGGAGCAGCGTGCTCATCCCCGCGCCGCCCACCACCCAGAACCAGAGCTCGGTCCCGGCGAGCACCGGCCAGAGCCGGGCGAGGAGGAAGACGCCCGCTTTGACCATCGTGGCGGAGTGGAGGTAGGCGGAGACGGGGGTCGGGGCCGCCATCGCCCGCGGCAGCCAGAAGTGGAAGGGGAACTGGGCGCTCTTGGTCAGGGCGCCGATGACGATGAGGACGAGGGCGGCCGGGTAGAGCGGGCTCGCCTGGATCCTGTCCCCCGCGGCGAGGATCGCGTCGAGCTCGTAGCTTCCCGCGGCGTGCCCCAGGACGATCACGCCGGCCAGCAGCGCGAGGCCGCCGGCGCCGGTGACGGTGAGCGACATGCGCGCACCGCGCTGGGCGTCCTTGCGGTGGTGCCAGTAGCCGATGAGCAGGAAGGAGACGAGGCTGGTCAGCTCCCAGAAGACGACGAGCTGGATCAGGTTGCCCGACAGGACCACGCCGAGCATGGCGCCGAGGAAGGCGAGGAAGAACGCGAAGAAGCGCCCCACCGGATCCTCGGGCGACATGTAGTAGCGGGCGTAGAGCGCCACCAGGGCGCCGATCACGGTGACCAGCACCCCGAACATCCACGCCAGCCCGTCGATCCGGATCACCAGGTCGAGGCCGTGGGAGGGAAGCCAGGGCAGGGAGGCGCGGACCACGCCGCCGTCGCGCACCTGCGGAAAGAGACCGAGGAGCCAGACCGCCGCGACGGTGGAGACCAGCCCTGCGCAACCTGCGAGCGCCGTGCGGGCGCGCGTCGGCAGGAGTGCGGTGACGACGCTGCCGAGGAAGGGCAACAGGAGGAGGACGAACAGGGACATGGCGGGGGCACTCTAACCGGCAGCGCCGCCGCCCGCAGTTCGGAGTTGCATGGAAAATGCAGGGCCGCCAGGCGCGCCGCGGCAGGGCGTGCCAGCCCCGCCGGTCCGCCGTAGGATGCACCCGCGATGGGCCAGCGCTTCTTCGATTTCGCCGAGCCGCCGGAGCGGCGCAGCCTGGCGGCGGGCGCGGTGCTGCTGCGCGGCTTCGCCCTTCCGCACGAGGGGGAGCTGCTCGCCGGGATCGAGGCGGTCGCCGCGGCTTCGCCCTTCCGCCACATGCCCACCCGCGGCGGCCGCCGGATCGCCGCGGAGATGACCAACTGCGGCGCGCTGGGGTGGGTGAGCGACCGCGCCGGCTACCGCTACACGCCGCTCGATCCGGAATCGGGCGGGCCGTGGCCCGCGATGCCCGCGGCCTTCCTCCGCCTCGCGGGGGAGGCGGCGCGCGCCGCCGGATTTTCGGGCTTCCGCCCCGACGCCTGCCTCGTCAACCGCTACCACCCGGGCGCCGGGATGGCGCTCCACCGCGACGACAGCGAGGCCGACCTCGCGGCGCCGATCGTCTCGGTCTCGCTGGGTCTCCCCATCGTCTTCCTCTTCGGCGGGCTCGAGCGGAGCGATCCCGTGGAGCGCGTCCGCCTCGCCCACGGCGACGTGGTGGTGTGGGGCGGCCAGGCGCGGCTCCGCTACCACGGCGTGCTGCCGCTGCGCGCGGGCCACCACCCGGCGGTGGGGAGCTGCCGCTACAACCTCACCCTCCGGCGGGCGGGCTGACGGGCAGCGGAGGCGGACGCAGGAGCACGACCGTGCGCGCGAGGGGCGCGGTGTCGAAGCTGGTCTCGTTCGCCGCCACGGCCACGGCGTAGCCGAGGGCGGGGTAGATCCGGATCTCCGCCTTGTAGCCGCCGCCGCCGCCGGGGTGGGTCACGTAGCGTTCGCCGCCCGCCTCCCCGAGGTGCCAGCCGAGACCCATGGGGAGCGCCTTGCCGCCGTTGCTCCGCTGGGGCGCCTGCATCGCCGCGACCGACGCGGCGGAGAGGATCCGCACGCCGTCCAGCTCGCCGCCGCGCAGGTGCGCCTCGAGGAAGCGCGCCATGTCCGCCGTGGTGCCGATCAGCCCGCCGTAGGGAGCGCCGTCCACCAGGAAGGGCCGGATCTCCGTGCGCCCGTCGTGCGTCGCGCCGAAGAAGCGGCCGTCGATGAGGAAGCGGCCCGCCACCCCCATGAAGCTCCACCTGCGGCTGTAGCCCGTCGCCGCGCCGGCGCCGGGCCAGGCGAAGCCGGTCGAGCGCATTCCCAGCGGATCGAGGATGTGGCGGTGCACGTACGCCTCGAAGCGCATGCCGCTCACGCGCTCCACGATCCCGCCCAGGACCAGGTAGCCGAGGTTGGAGTAGGAGGCGCGCGAGCCCGGCTCGAACTGGAGGCGGTCGTTCTCCTCGAGGAGGCGGCGGGTGAGCGCGGCGAGGGACGGCCCCGGCTCGTCCGCCGGGTGGATCCACGCCACGGGGATGGGATTGGCCAGCCCCGACGAATGGCTGAGGAGGTGGCGCACGGTGATCTCGGTGCCGTACGGGTTGCGCAGGCGCGCGAGGCCGGGGAGATAGCGGCTCGCGGGCGCGTCGAGGTCGACGAGCCCCTGCTCGACGAGCTGCATCACCGCGGTCGCCGTGGCGATCTTGGTGGCGGAGAACCAGGGGTAGCGGGTCTCGCCGGTCGCCTCGCGCCCCGTGGCGAGGTCGGCGACGCCGCGGGTCCAGGTGGCGCGCTCGCCCGTGGCGGTGGCGATCGACACGGAGACGCTCGGCGCGCCGGAGCCCGCGATCGCTTCGTCCAGCAGCGCGTCGAGGCGCGCGGGGTCCACCGTGGCGAGGCGCGGCGCGGCGCAGCCGAGGAGGAGGAGCGACATGAGCAGCACCCCCGCGCGCATCAGCTGAGCCACCCGCGGATCGCGGGCTTGAGGATGGCGGTGGCGGCCGCGCGGAGATCGAGGCCGGCGAGGTGGGAGGTCCCCAGGACCGCGAGCCCGTGGGCGAGCGACCAGAGCCCCAGGGCCACCGTCTCCACCTCCCGGGCGGGCCGGCCCGCCTCCGCCAGCGCCGCGGCGACGGTACGGTGGAGCAGCTCGGCGGAAGAGCCGGGCCGGGGCGCCTCCTCCGGCGAGCGGCGGCGCGA
>Ga0180215_1003615_pt1 | contig 14390 bp, 12 predicted proteins | sample eDN3rd37CBELigBY_FD_128871 | JGI IMG/M metagenome (GOLD analysis project Ga0180215, IMG submission 128871) | Enriched backyard soil microbial communities from Emeryville, California, USA - eDNA 3rd pass 37_C BE-Lig BY (version 2) (version 2) | ecosystem: Environmental > Terrestrial > Soil >...
CCGAGGTGCACGTCACGCTCGATCGTCGTCATGGGTGACCTCCCCTGGTCCGACGGCCACTGTACGGCAGTATGGTGAACCTCGACAACGCGCTGTCCAACCGGCCCGCTCTACGAGCGTTCAACTACGGCCGCAAGGGCAGGAGTGGCGCTAGGGTGGCCCGGTGAGCAACCAGGCGAGCCGCTCGGTGCCCCTCTCCCCCGAGGTCATCGTCGACGCCGCCCTGCGGGTGATCGAGCGCGAGGGGTTCGATCGGCTCACGATGCGGGCGGTGGCCGCCGAGCTGGGGGTCACGCCGATGGCGATCTACTACCACGTGCCCGACAAGGACGCGCTGGTGGAGCTCGTCCTCGAGGCGGTGCACGTGGGCCCGCCCCTCGAGCTCGGGGAGGAAGGGTGGGAGGAGGTGCTGCGCCGCCACCTCCTCACCCAGTGGGAGCAGCTGGCGCGGTACCCGGGCGTGGGAGCTCACCTGCTCGAGCAGCCGCTGCTGGGGGCCACCCCCGATTCGATCCGCGCCGGGGTCGCCTTCTTCGAGGCCGCCGGGTTCCCGCCCCGCACCGCCCGCCTGGCGTGGTCGTTCGCGATGACCTACCTGCACGGTCGCTTGAGCGTCGACGCTCGTTGGCACGGCAAGGCACCGGCCGGTGCCCGCGTGGCGGGCATCCGGTCGAGGGACTACGTGGCCTTCGGCGTCGACGCCGTGGTGGCAGGGCTCCGGGCCATGTTGCGCGACGCCACCGCCGCCGAGGGCTGACGTCGCCTACGAGGCCGCCTCGGCGAGCTGCTTGATCGGCGCGAACCGGGCTCGCACGTCATCTACGGTGGCGACCCGCCGGCCGAGGGCGTGGGCCAGCTGCACCATCTGCGCCACCCGGGCGGCATTGGTCGGCGGGAAGTCGTCACCCTCGCTGCCGGGGTTGTCGCCGATGCCCACCCGGACGTGGCCGCCATGGGTGATGGCGTGCGCCCACAGCTGGGTGCAGGCTCGCTGCGACGAGCCGTACGGCAGGACCAGCCACTCGGCGTCGAGGTCAGGCGGGAGCATGGACACGAAGGTGTCGAGGTAGCGGGTCTCGGGGGGCAGCCCGTAGCTCGAGTACTCGGTCATGAAGAACTTGACGAGCATGGGGCGGTGGTAGAGGCCCCGGCGCCACAGCTCCAGCACGATGCGGAGGTTGCCCGGCTCCCAGATGTCGTGCGACACCCAGAGGTCGAGCCGCCGGGCCACCTCGAGCTCGTAGATGGCGTCCTCGATGGTGCGCCGCAGCAGCGTCGGCCGCTTCATGGTCGCCTCGCGAGGGTCGAACGGGTACCAGTCGACGCTCCCCGCGATGACCGGAGCGATCTCCAGGCGGTTGCCGGGCCGGCGGGCGGTGGCCTCCACGGACTCGTAGCCGGGGGCCTCGCTCTCGATCTGCTGCCCGGCGGCGCGGGCGGCCAGGGCGGTGGAGCGGTTGGAACCGGTGCCCATGTACACGGGGGCGTCGACGCCGGCGGCCTCCAGCGCGTCCCACACCTCCATGTAGGCGCGGGCGTCGGGGTCGGCGTGGCGGGCGTGCAGGTGGATGATGGTGGCGCCCGCGTCGACGCACTCCTTGGCGTCGCGGGCGATCTCCTCGGGGGTGAGCGGCACGTTCTGGTTGGCGTCCTTGCTGGCGTGCTCGTTGATCCCGACGGCGATGATCAGGTCATCCATCGACGTGCACCTCCTTCGCGGTGGCGGTCAGGGTGCCGGCACGGGCTTCGGTGAGCGGGCGGACGTCGACGGGGACGTTGCTCATCAGCGGCTGGCCTGTGTACCGGTCGAACTCCTGGTCGACGGTCAGCAGCCGGTTGACGCTCGTGCCCGAGCGGAGCACGTCGTCATCCTCGCGCGGGTCGCCGAAGCCCACGCTCATCGACACCATGCCGGTGCGCAGCCCGGCATCGGGTTGGGCCACGGCCACCGCGGTACCACCGGCGGTGCTCAGCTCAACCAGCTCGCCGGGCCGCACGCCCAGGCGGGCCAGGTCGTCAGGATGCAGGAAGGCGGGGTTGTAGGGCCGTCCCCGGTTGGTGGACTCGTCGTTGCACGACGAGTTGTAGACGTGGGTGGAGCGCCGGCAGAGCAGCCGGAACCCAGGCTCATCCGCCCCGGCGCGCGGCCGCTCCTCTTGGCCGAGCCCGGCGGCCACGCGCTCGAGGTCGCGCATCATGTCGCCGTTGCCGACGTCGAGCCGGGCGTCGCAGTCCGGGTCCTTGGCGGCGACGTGCACGGGCGGGTCCTCGAACACCGCGCCGTGGGGGTGGCGCTTGACCTCCTCCAGCGGGATGCGCGACCCGCGCGTGAACGCCTCCAGCAGCTGGTCGGTGGTCGGCTTGACGTCGGGATCGAGCCGGGTGGGTGCGATCGGCTTGCCGATGTAGGACGTCACCTCGAGCTCCACGCCGAGGCGCCTCCCCACCTCGTAGAAGAGCTCCCAGTCGTCGATGAGGTCCGAGCCGGCGGGCGGCTCGACGATGGCCGGCGTGTACTGGCCGAAGGGCTCGATCGACCCGTAGGCCGGCGCGCCCAGCGACTGGAAGTCCCTGCCGAGGGAGCTGCCGGGCAGCTCGAGCGGGAGCTTCGGCGCGATCACGTAGTGCGCCAGCTGCGCCGTCTGCGACATCCAGGGGTCGACCTGCACCAGCAGGTCGAGGGCGCGCAGCGCCGCAAGGGTCTTCCCCTGGTCGGGCCAGGCGGTCGCGGGGTTGCCCCCGCAGCTGATGAGGGCACGCACCTGGCCCTCGCCCTCGAGGAGGATCTCGTCGGCCAGCGCGGCGGTCGGCAGCCCGGCCGCCGAGCGGGCCAGGCCGCGCACGCGCATCTGCTCCCCGTACCCGTAGGCCTGTGTCGGCGGCGACGCCTGGGCCTTGGCGGAGAACGTCGGCATCAGCACCCCGGGGTTGCGCACCCGCTCCCCGGCGCGGAGGTAGTGCCCGCACACGGTCTCCAGGCACAACGTGAGGTACTCCACCAGCGTCCCCGGTCCCGACATCGACGGGCCGGTGCCAGGTGTGGCGTAGCCCCGCCGGGCGTCGCCGAAGATGCGGGCGGCCCGCACGAGGTCGTCCACGTCGACGTCGGCGCGCGCCGCCACGGCCGCCGGCGTGAACGGTTGCACGGCCCGGCGCAGCGCCTCGAGGCCGGTCACGTGCTCGTCCACGAAGGCCCGGTCGTGGCGGCCCTCCTCGAGGATCACGTGGAGCATGCCGGCGAGGATGGCGGCGTCCTCGCCCGGTCGGCACTGGAGGTGCACGGTGGCGCGGCGGGCCACGTCGCTGCGGCGCGGATCGACGACCAGGAGGGCCATCCCGCGCCGCAGCGCGTCGGGGAGCCACTTGCCGGGGTTGCCGTTCGGCACGCCCTGGTAGCTGACCAGCGGGTTGATGCCGATCAGCAGAGCGACCTCGGGGTCGTCGAAGCCCTGCCGAGGCGCCATCCACGACCCGTGCAGCGCGCGGGCCACGTTCTTGCCCGGCTTGTCGATGGTGATGGCGGAGAACTCCATCGGGCTGCCGATGGCCCGCAGGAAGGCGTCGATCACCGGCACCACCGTGCCGCTGGCCCCGATCATGGTGCCCCAGTAGCAGGCCACCGCCCTCGGTCCGTGCCGGTCGAGGATGTCCCCCAACCGCTCCGCGATCTCGTCGAAGGCCTGCTCGGTGGGGATCGCAGCGAAGCAGCCGTCGGCGCCGCGCTTCAGGCTGTGCAGCAGGCGGTCGGGGTGGGCGAGGAACCGCGGCTGCGCCCGGCCCTTGACGCAGGTGTAGCCGTCGTAGCTGTCGTTGCTGCGGTCACCGGTGACCCGGGTGACCCGCCCGTCGGCCACCTCGACCAGGATCGGGCAGCCGTTGATGCACAGCCGGCAGATGGAGGGCTTCGTCTCCGGCACGAGGGCTCCCCTCCGATCGGGCCTACCGCTTGATGTAGGCGTCGAAGGCGTCGATGCGGGGCATGCCGTCGTGGGCGATGTAGCGCGTCAGGTTGCCGATGCGCTCGTCGTTCCACGCACTGGCATGCGTGCCGAACACGCCGAAGATGTTCACCGCCTTCTCCAGCGCGATCTGCTGCAGCCGGTGCCACGCCGGGATGGCCTGGTCCGAGTCGGGTGGGTACGACTGGATCTCGTCGATCAGCGCGTTCATCTCGGGGTCGTCCCACTTGCCGACGTCACCGAGCGTGCCCGGGCGCAGGGTGCGCATCACCTTCTGGATGCCCGGGTTGTAGAGCGGGAACAGGTAGATGGACGCCTTGGCGTCGAGGAAGAAGTCCTGGATGGTGTTCGGCGACGTCACCAGGTTGACCGTCACGCCGATCTCCGCCCACTGCTGCTGCACCACCTCGGCGAAGCGCTGGCTCAGACCAGGTGAGTAGAAGGCGTCGAACTCCAGGTTGGGCACGCCGGCCTCGGCGAGGAGCTGCTTGGCCTTGTCGACGTCGCGCGCGTAGTAGTCCTTCAGGTCCGGGTTGAAGAACTTGCTGTCTTGGGTGACGAAGCCCCACTGGGGCTCGCTCTTGCCAGCGAAGAGCCGCTCGCCGATCGCCTCGCGGTCGAGGCCGTAGTTGAGCGCCTGGCGCACCCGGAGGTCGTCGAAGGGCGGGCGGTCCTTCCACGCCTGACCCCACAGCGTGACCGCCTCCGACTTCTCGTAGCTGGTCTTGATGTTCCCGCCCTCCAGGCTCGAGATCGTCTCGGGGGTGGCCTGGAGGAAGTCCATGATGTCGATGGTCCCGGAGCGCAGCGCGTTCACAGCCGTCTGCACGTCGGATCCCACGTTGATGAACTCCACGGCCGCCAAGCGGATCTTGTCGGCCTGGAAGTAGTCGGGGTTCTTCACCATGCGGACCATCTGGTCGGGCCGCACCTCGTCGAGCACGAAGGGGCCTGCACCGACGGGGTTCGTGGTGAGGTCGACGCCGTTGCGCACCGCGGTCGGCGACACGATCATCGTCTCGCCCCGGGCCAGGAAGAGGAGCCAGAAGCCGGCGATCGGCTTCTTCAGCTTGATGGTCAGCTCGAGCGGGCTGTCGACGGTGATCGACTCCACGTCCTGGAGCACCTCGACCGCGAAGGCGCCGCCGTTCTTCGACTCGATGTTGCGTTCGATGCCGAACTTGACCGCCTCGGCGTCGAACGGCGTCCCGTCGCTGAAGCGGACGTCCGGCTGGAGCTCGATCTTGATGGTGGAGGGGTCCACCGCCGTGGCCGACTTGGCCAGGCCCGGCTCGAGGGTGCCGTCGGGCCGCTGGCGCAGCAGGTTGTCGTAGAGGTGGCGGTGCGTCGTGACGACGATGGTCTCGAGCTTGGTGATGTCGAACTGGGCCCACCGGTTCAGCTCCTGCCCGGAGATGCCGATGCGCAGCACGCCATCGGGATCGACGTCGTCCGCGGCCGCTGACGTGCTCGCTCCCGCCCCGCTCGAGGGCGCGCTCGACGTCGTCGCCGGGCTCGCGCCGCCCCCCTCCGCGCCGTCGTCGTCCCCACACGCGACCAGCCCGCCCATCAGGGCGAGGGCTGCCGCCACGACGACTGCCTTGCGTGCGGAGCACCGAACGGTCCACGCGAGCATGCGCACCCCCCTGCGCCTCCAAGGGCTGCTCGCCCTCGACCCAGCGAGCGTATGGCACTGGACTGCCACTGTAAAGTAAGATCGGGTTCTGAGGTGAGCTTCGCGACAAGGGGGTGTCGTCGATGGCGGCCACAACGGAGATCGTGGACCCGCAAGGTGTCCTCGCCGGCATCAAGGTGATCGATTGCGACGCGCACTGGGTCGAGCCACCCGACCTGTGGACGTCGCGGGCCCCCGCCAAGCTCCGCGACAAGATGCCGCAGATGAAGGTGGTCGACGGCGTGTCCCGGTGGTTCATCGGGGATCGCGACATCGGCGCCATGGGGGCGTCGGTCGTCACCAAGGACCTGGAGAAGATCCACCACCGGGTCAGCCTCGAGACCTTCGACATGATCGACCCGGCCAGCTACGACGCCGCCCTGCGCTTGCAGCGCATGGACGACGTCGGCTTGCACGCCCAGATCGTCTACCCCAACGGCACCGGCTTCACCGGCAACAACTTCGCCGCCATCGAGGATCCGGAGATCCGGCTGGCCTGCGTGAAGATCTACAACGACGCCATCGCCGAGTGGCAGGCCCAGTCAGGCGGGCGCCTGTTCCCGCAGGCGCTGGTGCCGCCGTGGGACCGTGACGAGGCGGTGGAGGAAGCGCGCCGCGCCGTGGAGGAGCTCGACCTGCGGGGCCTCACGCTCGGCGACCCGCGGTTGTTCGGCGTCCCCGGCTTCACCACCGACCACTGGAAGCCCTTCTGGGAGCTCTGCAACAGCGCACGTGTGCCCGTGAACTTCCACATCGGTGGCACCACCGGGATCGACTCCTTCTCCGCCGTGTGGGACGACTACGGCGACGAGAAGCACCTGGCGCTGGCGTCGACGTTGTTCTACATGGCCAACTGGGCCACGATCGGGAACTTCCTGATCAGCGGCCTTCTCGACACGTACCCCAACCTCAGGATCGTCTCGGCGGAGAGCGGCATCGGCTGGATCCCCTTCGCTCTCGACGCTCTGGAGTACCAGCTCGACGAGACCGCCCGCACCGAGGCCAAGCACCTCCAGCGACGCCCACGCGAGTACTTCCGCGACCACGTGTACGCCTGCTTCTGGTTCGAGAGGTACGCACCGACGTCGATGATCGAGGCGATCGGCGTGGGGAACGTCCTGTTCGAGACGGACTTCCCGCACCCCACGTGCCTGTGGCCCGACTCACAGGCGCACACCATCGAGGTGCTCGGCCACCTGAGCTACGAGGATCGCAAGCGCATCCTCCAGGACAACGCTGCGGAGCTCTACAAGATCGACGTCGGCGACTAGCCAGCCGCGGGAGCCGGCTACGCGTGCACGAGCTCCACGTAGCGGTGGAGGTACAGCGGCCAACCGCCGTCGGCGTCGACGCCGGAGGCGATCCCCTCCCAGCCCGGCCCGTGGCGGTCAAGGTGACGGTGCTCCAGCTCGATCCGCGTGCGGTTCGGGCCTTCCTCGGCGAAGCGCACCTCGACCTCGCTGGCGTTGGCCGGGTCGGCTTCGAGCTGCCAGGTGGGCCCGATGTCCCAGCTGAAGAGCACGCGCCTCGGCGGCTCGTACGCCATGATGCGCGCCCAGCGGCACTCGCGGCCGTCGGCCGCACGGTCGTAGATGTGCCCTCCGACGCGCGGCTCGAAGGTCGTCTCGACGATCGGCGCCCCGAGCAGGTTGTGCTCGCGCGGCTTGAAGTCCCCGGAGCGTTCGGTGAAGACGGCAAAGGCACGGTCGATCGGCGCGTCGACGACGACCTGCTTGCGGACCGTCGTGTCAGTGGCTCGGGTCATGGCTGCTCCCTCGTCGGATCGTCGGCAACGGCGGCCTCGTAGGAGGCGATGGCCCGGCTCCAGAACGTGTCGAGCTGGTCCCGCAGGGCTTGCACGCCCGCCGGGTTGAGCCGGTAGATGCGGCGGGTCCCGACCGTCTCGTCGGTGACGAGCCCCGTCTCCTTCAGCACCTTCAGGTGCTGCGACACCGCGGGGCGGCTCACCGGGAGGACGTCGGCCAGCTCTCGCACCGAGCACGGCTGCGCGGCCAGGCGTTCGACGATCGCCCGCCGTGTGCGATCACCCATCGCCTCCCACACGCCCTCGGACGAATGGTACGTACCCACGAACGGTAAGCTACTACTTACCGTTCGGCTGTCAACCTTCGGCGCCGAGGCGCTCCACCACCGCGTCGGCGGCCACGCAGCCCTGGCCGACGGGGCCGACGAACACCGGGTTGAGGTCGATGCTCGTGACCGCGGCGCGGTCGTCGAGCGCCAGTCGGCCGACGGCGACCGCCGCGTCGGCGAACGCGTCGACGTCTGCGGCGGGACGGCCGCGCGTGCCGGCCAGCAGCGGCGCGACCCGGAGCCGGCCGATGGCGGCTCGCACGTCGGCTGCCGTGAACGGAGGCAGCAGCACGCGCACGTCCGGGAGCACCTCCACCTCGGTCCCGCCGGCGCCCACCAGCACCACCGGCCCGAGCACCGGATCGACATGGGCCCCGAGGAGCAGCTCGTGCCCGCCGGCCATGCGGGCCACGAGCAGGCCGGGAGCAGCGGGGTCCACCTCGCGCAACCGTGCCCCGATCTCGTCGGCCGCCTGCCGGACCGCGGCCTCGCCGGACAGGCCGACCCGCACCAGGCCGAGCTCCGTCTTGTGGGGCGCCAGAGCCGAGCAGCCCTTGACCACCACGGGCCCGCCGAGCTCGGCCAACGCGGCCACGGCCTCGTCGGCATCTCGGCAGAGGCGGTGCTCCACCACGGGCACGCCGTGCGCGGCGGCCAGCTCGAGTCCCGCGGCCTCGTGCAGCAGCTCCGTCGGCCCGGTGCGCTCGTGGCGCACGAAGACCTGGGCGCGGGCCCGGGCGGCGCGCCGCAGCTCGTCGTGGTCGAGGTACTGCGCCAGGGCGGCGACCGCGCTCGCCTCGGAGGCGAACACCGGCAGGCCCTGCGCCCGGAAGGGCTCGGCCACGCTCGGGTCGGGCACGGCCATGACGACGGGCTTCCCCGTCGCCCGGGCGAAGCGCCCCGTGTCCGTGGCGAAGGTGGCGACGTCGTAGCCGGGTCCCGCCACCGGGATGGCGACGAGGAAGGCGTCGCCCGACGGGTCGTCGGCCACCAGGGGCAGCACCTTCGAGAACAAGGTGCTGTCGCTGAGCAGCGCGGCGGTGATGTCGACCGGGTTGGTGGTGGTGGCGAACCCCGGGAGCACCTCGGCCAGCCCGTGTCGCGTCCCTTCGGTGAGGGGGTCGAGCGGCAGGCCGTGATCGAAGGCCGCGTCGGCAGCCTGCACGCACGACGCGCCGGAGTTGCTGATCACCACCGTGCGCCGCCCGGCCGGCTGCCAGCCCTTGAGGTGCAAGGCCGCGGCGCGCACCAGGTCGTCGACGTCGCGGGCCCGCCAGATGCCGTGCGCCTCGAGGAAGGCGTCGACCACCCGGTCCTCGTTGGCCAGCGCACCCGTGTGGGACCGGGCCGCCACCTGGCCAGCGGGCGTACGACCACCTTTGAGCGCGATGACCGGCAGGTCCCGCTCGCGCGCGACCCGGGCCAGCTCCGCGAGCGGTGCGGCGTCGCGCACGGTCTCCAGGTACAGGAGGAGCAGCTCGACGCCGGGATCGCGTGCGACCTCGACGGCGAGCTCGGCGACCGACACGTCGGCGTCGTTGCCGGTGCCGTAGACGCCGCGGATCCCGATGCCCTGCTGGCGCAGCAGCAGGTACGGCACCACGCTCATCGAGCCCGACTGGCTCACCACGGCCACCGGGCCCTCCAGGACCGGGCCGTCGCGCAGCGCCGTGGAGAAGGTCAGCATGGCACCCGTCGCCAGGTTGCCCAGCCCGTAGGCGTTGGGGCCCACGATGCGCATGCCGGCCGCCCGCGCCGTCGCCACCATGCGCCGCTCCTCGGCCCGCCCCTCCTCGGACACCTCCCCGAAGCCCGAGGCCAGCACCACGGCCACCTTCACCCCGGCGGCCGCGCAGTCCTCCACCGCCCGCACCGCGTGCGCGCCCGCCACGGCCACGATCACCACGTCGGGCACCTCGGGCAACGCGGCCAGGTCCGGGTAGCTGCGCAGCTCCTGCACCACCTCCCGCCGAGGGTTCACCGGGTAGACGGCACCGGCGAAGCCGTGACGCCGGAGGAAGAACAGCGGGCGCCCGCCGATCTTGTCGGGGTCCTCGGAGGCCCCGATCACCGCCACCGACCGGGGGTCGAGGGCCACAGCGAGGCCGCCGCTCATCGACGCACCTCGAACACCGGGACCACGCGCTCGGCGCGCCGGTCGAAGCGCACCACCACACGGTCGCCGATGGCGACGCCGGGTTCGGCATGGCCCATCACGCGCACCCCCTCCTCGAGGTCGACCAACGCCAGGGTGTACGGGGCGAACGGCCGCCACTCGTCCGACGGCGCCCGGTGGACCACCGTGACCGCGACGACCGTGCCCGCACCGGTGCTCGGCCGCGACTCCGGCGAGTCGGTCCCGCAGCGCGGGCACAACGACCGAGCGAAGTACCACGTCGCACCGCACGACGCGCACCGCTGCACGACCAGGCCGGCGCCACCGCTGGTCCAGTCCGGCAGGCTCACGGTCGACCCACCACCAGGGTCACGTGCGACGACAGGACGCCGCCGTCGCCGTGGAGCAACCCGACGTCGAGCTCGCCCGGCACCTGACGGGCACCCGCCCGGCCGGTCATCTGGCGGTGCAGCTCGGCCAGGTGCGCCATTGCGCCTCCCACGCCGCAGTGCCCGTACGACAGGAGCCCGCCGTGGGTGTTGAGCGGCACCGCTCCCGCGGTGGAGAAGTAGCCGTCGGCGGCCATCCGGCCGGCCGCGCCGGGCGGCGCGAAGCCGATCTCCTCCAGCAGCAGCGCCAGCGTGACTGTGAAGCTGTCGTACACGGCCGCGTACCGCACGCGCTCGAGGCCCAGGCCGGCTTGCGCCAAGGCCGTGCGAGCGGAGGGGCCGGCCCCGTAGCGCAGGAGGCTGGGCGCCGCGCTGATGTGCTGGTGGGTGTGGCCCTGCCCCGCGCCGAGCAGCGCCAGGCTGTGGTCGTTGACCGGGCGCCGGGTGAGCACGAAGGCCGCGCCGCCGTCCGACACCGGGCAGCAGTCGAGCAGCTTCAGCGGCTCCGCGATCGGCCGCGAGCCGAGGACATCGTCGACGGTGACGGGCTCGCGGAAGTGCGCACCCGGATGTCCGCCGGCGTGGCGGCGCATCAGCACGGCCAGCTCGGCCAGATCGGCCTCCCTCGCGCCGTGCTCGTGGAGGTAGGCCGACGCCACCAGGCCGTAGTAGGCGGGGATCGTCGTCCCGAGCGGCACCTCGTAGACCGGGTGGCCCACCTGGGCGAGGGTCTGGATGGCCGAGTCGCGCGACTGCCCGGTGAGCCGGTTCTCCCCGGCGACCACCAGCACCCGCTCGGCACCTCCGGCCTCGATCACGAGGTGGGCCGTCATGGCCATGGCCACGCCCGTGGCGCCACCCAGCTGCAGCGCGGTCGCGAACCTGGGCTGCAGCCCGAAGTGCTCCGCGAACACCGTCGAGAGCATGACGTGGGGATGGGTGGTGGAGTACCCGCAGACCACGCCGTCGACGTCGCCCCGCTCGAGCCCCGCGTCGGCCAGCGCCGCCGACGCCGCCTCGGCCATGAGGTCGAGCGTCGAACGACCCGGGTGGGCGCCGAACGACGTGACCGCCGAGCCCGCCAGGAAGCTCATCGAACCTCCTGCGACGCGACCAGGTGGTGGTGGGCGCGGTTCACCTCGCCGACCACCCGAGGGCGGGCAGGGCGAAGCGCAGGAGGTGATCGAGGGCTTCCTGCCGCGTCATGCTGACGTGGCCGTCGAGGATCGACTGCCAGAGGTCGCTGGTCATGGCGTGGATCGTCATCGCGTCGTGCTCGGGGACCGCCCGCGGGAAGCTGCCATCGCGCTGGCCCGCTCCCAGGACCGCGACCAGCGGCGCCATCGTGAGCTCCCTGGCGTAGCGCTGCTCCTCGGGGTACCCGCTGGCCTTGCGCCCGACCTCGGACCGGAGCATCCCGACGCGCCGGGCGCGGCGCGCGTCGAAGGCGAACCCCAGCAGCGCGTCGAGCCACTCCTCGAGGCCCTCACGAGGTGAGCCTGCGGCGCTGACGCGGCCCTCGATGCTGCGGGCCGCCGCTTCGGCCTCGCGGCGCAGCAGCGCCCGGACCAGGTCATCCTTCGATTGGAAGTGGCGGTAGAAGGCCCGGCTGGAGAGCCCCGCTTCGTCGAGGATGTCCTGCACCGTGGCCGCCTCGTAGGCGTTGCGCCGCATGACGGCCGTGGCCGCGTCGAGCAGGAGGCGGATCTCCTCCTCTTCGCTGAAGCGGCGGGGGCGCCCGGGTGCCGCGGCCATGGGGTCAGCGTAACGACGCCCCGCCGTCCCTTGTGCGACAGTTTGAGAAGCGGATACTCTAACCCGGCGGTCTCCACCGGGGAGGCCAACGCGCGGGGGTTGCGATGGACGAGCAGAAGATCTGGGCCCACTCGGGCGACTCGCACTTCATCGAGCCGGAGGATCTCTTCAACCAGATCCTCCCGCCCGCGCTGGCCAAGCGCATGCCGTGGAGCGAGAAGGTGAGCGACCACGAGGAGATCGTGCACATCGACGGCAAGGAGTTCCGCCGCCCGCTCCCGAAGATCGCCACCAAGAAGATCAACGGCGTGAGCATGAGCGAGCTCAGCTCCCGTCCCCCCGGCGCGCGCGACATCCGCGCCCGCCTGGCCGACCTCGACCAGGAGGGCATCTGGGCCGAGGTCGTCTACTCCTCGCTCGGCATGTGGGACCAGAACCTCACCGACGTCGCGCTCGTCAAGGCGGCCGCTGCGGCCCAGAACGAGTGGCGGATCAAGGAGGTGCAGGGCGTGGCCCCCGACCGCCTCATCGCGGTCGCGGCCCTGCCGCTGCTCGACGTCGAGGCGTCGGTCCAGGAGGCGAAGCACGCCGCCGAGCTCGGCTTCAAGGCCATCGGCATGCCGGCGCCCGGCCTCCCGAACTCCTCCACCTACAACCACAGCATCACCCCGCTGAACGACGACGCGTGGGAGCCGCTGTGGGCCTTCATGGAGGAGGCCGGGCTCGTCGCTGCGTTCCACATCGGCGGCGACGCGGGCGAGCACACCGTCTACCGGGGACCCGGTGGCGCGGTGCTGAACTACACGAACTCCACCTTCTCCGGGCAGCGGGCCGCGATGCTGATGGTCGCCTCCGGCGCGCTCGACCGGCACCCCGACCTGAAGGTGCTGATCTCCGAAGCCGGGGCCACCTGGGTGCCGTTCCTCGGCGAGCGGATGAACGAGGGCTACCGCCAGCACGGCATGTTCGTGCGGCCCACCCTCAGCCGCTCCCCCAAGGAGATCCTCTTCGACCAGGTGTACGCCTCGTTCCAGCACGAGGACATCGCCATCGCGGCCATGATGCACATGGGCTACGACAAGGTGATGTTCGGGTCGGACTACCCGCACCTCGAGGGCACCTACGGCCACACGCAGAAGACGCTGCACGAGCTGGTCGACGACGCGCCCGCCGACGTCCGCTACCGAGTCACGCAGGGGGCCTTCAAGGAGCTCTTCCCGCACGTGTCCGACCCGCCCGCCAGCTGACGGGCGGGCGCGGTCAGCGGTCAGTCGCCACCGCGCGGCATGGTGTTGTGGCGCACGTCCTTGAAGGGCACGCCACGGTCGGGCGCCGGTTCCCGGGGCAGCCCGAGCACGCGCTCGGCGATGATGTTGCGCTGGATCTCCGACGTCCCGGACACCAGCGCCGCCGTCTGCCGGCTCAGGTAGCCGACGCCGCGCCGCTCGGCCTCCTCGTCCTCGGGCCGCCACGCCACCGCTCGCACCCCGATGATCTCCATCGAGATGTCGGAGCGGCGGATCGCGCTCTCCGAGTTGAGGAGCTTCAGGATGGAGCTGGCCTGCGCGTTCATGCGGCCGGTGCGCATCGCCGCGGTCACGCGAGGCCCTGTCTGCGCGCCGACCTTGGCGTTCACGTAGGCCTCGGCGACGAGCTGCCGCACGTGCGGGTCGCTCGCCTGGCCCGTCGCCAGGGCCAGGTCGACCAGGTCGTCACGACGGGGGTCGCTCGCGGCCGCCGCTCTCGCCAAGGCGCCGGCGGGCGGCACGAAGTACTCCGATCCGCCGTTCAACACGTTGCGCTCGTGGACGAGCAGGCGGGTGGCGATGTTCCAACCGTCGCCCAGCTGGCCGAGCAGGTTCGCAACCGGCACCCGCACGTCGTCGAAGAACTCCTGGCAGAACCCGGTCTGCCCCGAGACGAGCCGCAAGGGGTTCACCGTCAGGCCGGGCGCGTCCATGGGGATGATCAGCACGCTCAGACCCGCATGCTTCACGGCCTCCCAGTCGGTGCGCACCAGCGCCATGGCCATGTCGGCCTTGTCGGCGGTGGAGGTCCAGATCTTGGAGCCGTTGACGACGAACTCGTCGCCGTCCCGATCGGCGCGCGTCATGGCCGACGCCAGGTCGGAGCCGCCGGTCGGCTCGGAGAGCATCTGGCACCACAGGTCCGTGCCGTCGAACATCCGGGGCAGGTAGTACCGCTTCTGCTCCTCGGTGCCGTACTCGAGCATCGTCGGCGCGTTCATGCCCAGCGTGAGGTTGAACGAGGCCAGCGACGTGAAGTCGAAGCCCCGCACCCCGTCGACGAACGCCCGCAGGTACGGCGGGGTCAGGCCCTGGCCGCCGTACTCCTTCGGGAAGGTGAGGCCGCCGAAGCCGGCCCGCGCCATCAGGCGGAGC
>Ga0180215_1003616_pt1 | contig 14387 bp, 13 predicted proteins | sample eDN3rd37CBELigBY_FD_128871 | JGI IMG/M metagenome (GOLD analysis project Ga0180215, IMG submission 128871) | Enriched backyard soil microbial communities from Emeryville, California, USA - eDNA 3rd pass 37_C BE-Lig BY (version 2) (version 2) | ecosystem: Environmental > Terrestrial > Soil >...
AAGATTTGAAACTGAATAATCATTTTCTTCATTTATAAGTGTCGAAAGGGGAATTAGATGGATCAATTAAAAGTTTCTTTATCTCAACAGCTGCTTATTGGAGAGGCGTTAAAATGTGCTGCACATAATGTACCTAAGAGAGTCGCTTTTGTATATGAGCATCAACGATTAACCTATCAAGAACTACTTAAACGTGCTTCTCATTTATCAGGATGGCTTCGAGAACAAGGAATCGGCAGGAATGACAAAGTGGGTTGTCTATTTAAAAACGGAATTCCTTTTGTAGAATTATATTTTGGGACGAGTTTAAATGGAAGTGTCTTCGTTCCGGTTAATTTCCGTTTAGTTGCTAGTGAAATTGAATATATTGTAAATAACTCGGATGTGAAAATATTATTTATTGAAGCAGAATTTATTGAGACTATCCGCTCAATAATAGATAAGCTTCCGCAACTCCAAATGATTGTAATAGTAGATACTGTAGAGAAAGAACTTGATTTCGATGCTATCTCATATGAAACCATTTTTAAAAATCCTGTAAGCTATCAAAATATAGAGAGATTAAATGACGAAGATTCCCATATCATTATTTATACATCTGGAACGACTGGTAGGCCGAAAGGAGCAGTGCTGACACATAAAAATCTTTATATTAATGGTATGAACAAGCTATATCATAATTCTTCACCAAAAGGAACAAAACATTTAGTGATTCCTCCTCTTTTCCATATAGCAGCGTTATCTCTTTTAGTACAAAATTGTCTAACGGAAGGTACGATTGTTCTTCATCGAGAATTCGAACCCGTAAACGTCCTTGAAACCATTCAAAATGAAAAAATCAATTCGATGTTTTTAGTCCCAGCAATGTGGAACTTTTTGTTCCAAGTTCCTAATCTATTAGATTATGACTTAAGTTCAATGAAAAATTGCTCGTTGGGAGGGGCTATTTGTCCTGTTGAAATAAAGAAACGCATTATGACAGTATTTAAAAACGCTAACGTATATGAAGCTTTTGGGCAAACGGAAATGAGCCCATCTACAACCTATTTGTATGGTGAAGATTCTCTTCGCAATAATAAAACAGCATCTGTTGGAAAACCATCTATTAATGTTCGAATTCGGATTGTAGATGACGAGATGAATGATGTACCTGTAGGAGAAGTCGGAGAAATTGTGTATCAAGGGCCAACTGTGATGAAGGAATACTATAAAAATATTGAAGCAACGGAAGAAGCTTTTAAAGGGGGATGGTTCCATAGTGGTGATTTAGTTCGCATGGATGAAGATGGCTATATTTATGTAGTTGATCGTAAAAAGGACATGATTATTAGCGGTGGCGAAAATATTTATCCTAAAGAACTTGAAGAAGTGCTTTATCGTCATCCCGACATTTTAGAAGCAGCTGTAATCGGCATTCCAGATTCAAGATGGGGAGAAACGGTTAAAGCATGTATTGTATTAAAACCTGGAAAGGAATTAACGAAAGAACAAGTTATTGAATTTTGTAAGCAGCATATCGCCTCCTACAAGAAACCACGAATAATCGAATTTATAGACTCCCTCCCAAGAAATGCAGCTGGCAAAGTATTAAAAACGGTTTTGCGCTCAAATGCTCAAGAAAATAAGGTTCATTAAGAAACTAGTTGAATAAACCAACGAAAGCCAATTTTATCTAAGGTTATTTTTTACCTATCCTTGTCCATCATAAGTGGTCCTTTTTAGTGGGGGGGAAATAAGGGAATCACCTGTCATCCCATTATAAGGGGCTTTTTTATGACTTGTTCATTGATCGCAAAAATAAATGATTTATAAAACGGAGGGAAACAAATGTCAAATACTGCTGTATATGATATTCAAAAAACAAATCGTCCTTATTTCACGGAAGAACATATTATGTTTCAAGAATCTTTAAGGAGGTTTTTAGAAAAAGAAGCTGTTCCTTTTTTTGAACAATGGGAAAAAGAAAGAGTAGTCCCTCGAACGTTATGGAGAAAACTGGGTGAGAATGGATTTTTGTGTCCGGAAGTAAGTGAAGATTACGGCGGTGTCGGTGGTGATTTTGGTTTATCTATTATTCTATCTGAAGAATTAGGTAGAGTCGGGGCGGGGCTTTCTGGAATGGGAACACATAGCAATATCGTGGTCCCTTATTTAAATTCCTTTGGAACAGAGGAACAAAAACAAAGGTATCTCCCTGGCTGTGTAAGTGGGGAAATCATAACTGCTATTGCTATGACAGAACCAGGAGCAGGTTCAGATTTAGCTAATATTCGTACAACCGCTATTAAAGATGGTGATAATTATATTATTAATGGTCAGAAAACGTTTATTACAAATGGGATTCTCTCTGATTTAATCATTGTAGCCTGTAAAACGAATCCGCAAGCAAGTCCTCCGCATAAAGGGGTTAGTTTATTTTTAGTAGAAAGAGACACGCCAGGATTTTCAAGAGGAAGAAAATTAGACAAAGTCGGCATGCATTCCCAGGATACGGCTGAACTCATTTTCGAAGATGTTAAAGTCCCTGCTGCTAATTTGCTTGGTGAGGAAGGTCAAGGTTTTAAATATTTAATGGCTAAATTGCAGCAGGAACGTATTTTAGCGGCAATTGGAGGTCAGGTGGCCGCTGAAGATATGTTGGAGTTAACCCTCCAATATGTGAAAGAAAGAGAGGCCTTCGGCAAGCCAATTAGTAAGTTTCAGAATACCCAATTTACTCTAGCTGAAATAGCAACAGAAGTTCAGGTAGGGCGCACATTTATTGACCAGTTGGTTGTCAGACACCAAAACGGTGAGGATATTGTAACAGAAGTTTCTATGGCGAAATGGTGGATTACGGATATAGCAAGAAGAATTTCTTCTCAATGTATGCAGCTGCACGGGGGATATGGGTATATGGAAGAATATAAAGTGGCTCGCCGTTATAGGGATATTGCCGTTTTTCCGATTTTTGCAGGAACAAATGAAATTATGAAAGTGATTATTGCAAAGAGAATGGGACTATAACAAGTTTATCTACTTCTTAAAACACTGCTGAATATTAGTAGTGTTTTTTGTTGACAAAAAAAGTTTTTATATATAAAATAATAATCAAGAGGTGTAAATAAATGGAAAATGCTAAAACTAAGGAAAAAAAGAAATATTCAGTACCAGCATTGGAAAATGCCTTTGGAATACTAAAGTTGCTCAGTCGTAAACGTTTTAGTGAAAGTACTGTAACGGAAATTGCTAATGCCTTATCATTGAGTCCAGCCACTTGTTACAGGATTTTACAAAGTTTAGAGAGCCTTTCGATTGTTCGATATTTAGAGGATAAAAAAAGATATACGCTAGGTCCATATCTTGTTGTTTTAGGGGAAAGAGCAAAGGAACATTTAGATTATATCTCTGTCATTATGCCTTATCTAGAAGACTTAACGAGACAAACCGGCATGACTTCGATTCTAGTTAATAAAATTGGTGAAGATAAATTAGCCATTATAGCAAAATCAGAAGCTAGTGATTTTGGAGTAAGTGTATCAGTAGGAAGACATTTTTCAATTACTGACGGTTCATTTGGAATGTGCTTTCTAGCATATATGGATAAGGAATTACGAGAATATTATTTAAAACAAGCTCAAGGCTTAAAGTCATTTTCAGAAGAGGACTTACAACTAATCGAAAGAGATATTGAGAATTTAAAGAAAACTGGGTATGCGATTACTTATGGAGAGTATATAAAAGGGTTGTGTGGCATAGCAGCTCCAATCTTTGATACTAGAAATAAAGTTGAAATGTCCATAGAGTTAATTGGTTTTACTTCTCAATTCGAAAAAGAAGATCTTCATGTAAAAGGCAAGCTAATGAAAGAAGTAGCTGATGAAATCAGTAAAAGAATTAGGAGTTTTTAATCACTGTTGTAAGCGTATCCAATACTATTATAAAGTAACTCAATAAAAAATCTCAATTGTTAAATTCCCTTTTATAAGATTAAAAGGCTAAAAATACTTTTTAAAAAAAGGAGTAATAATGTGGGAGCACTTAGCGGAGTTAAAGTATTAGATTTATCAAGGCTACTTCCAGGGCCTTATTGTTCATTAATTATGGCAGACTACGGAGCAGAAGTCATTAAGATTGAAGAGCCAGGACAAGGCGATTATATACGTTGGAGAAAGCCGGCCATTGAAGAAATTGGAGCCAGACATTTAACGGTAAATCGAAATAAAAAAAGTATTGAATTAAACCTTAAGACTGAAGAAGGCAAAGAGATTTTTAAGAAAATGGCTGAAAGCGCGGATGTTATTTTAGAAAGCTTTCGACCAGGAGTCATGGATAGATTAGGTATCGGTTATGATGAAATTTCTAAGATTAATGAAGGAATTGTGTATTGTTCGTTAACAGGTTATGGACAAACTGGTCCTTATCGCCGCTTACCTGGACATGATATCAATTATATCGGTTACAGCGGCATATTAGGTTTGATTGGTGAGAAGGATGGAAAACCAGTCGTTCCAGGGGTTCAAATTGCTGATTTAGGCGGAGGGGCATTAATGGCACTATCCGGCATTATGATGGCACTTTTTCATAAAGAAAAAACCGGAAAGGGTCAATATGTTGATGTATCGATGCTAGATGGCGCTGTTACATGGTTATATGCGGCACTCTCAGATTATTTTGCTTCAGGTTCTACTCCAGAAAGAGGGAAAACTCGTTTGGATGGCCACTTTGCTTTTTACAATGTCTACGAAACGAAGGATCAGAAATATCTTTCAGTCGGAGCATCGGAAAAGAAATTTTGGAAAGAAATTTGTGAATTAGTTGGAAAGCCAGAATGGATTGAACTTCATGAAGGACCTGAAGACGTTCAAGAACAGTTAAAGAAAGATATGAGTGAATTGTTTAAGCAAAGGAATCAGCAAGAATGGCTGGATTTATTACAAACAAAAGATACATGTGTGGGACCTGTTTATAATATCGATGAAATCTTTTCAGATTCTCAAATTATTGAGAGAGAGTTATTTACTGAAATGAATCATCCTGTAGCGGGAATGATTAAGCAAATTGGATTCCCTATTAAATTTTCACATACGCCAGGGAAAATTCATTCTCATGCACCGCTTCTTGGAGAGCATACCGAGGGAATTTTATCGGCATTAAATTACTCTAGAGCTAACATTGATGATTTTAGAAGCAAAGGAGTAATTGGTACTCATACGCCAGTTGGAAATTGAAATATCTGAAAATTAAAAAAGCATTATGAGTGTTAATGTGAATGAGGAGGAAAGACAATTATGGCATTTGTTGAATGGAAAAGAGTTGGAGAAACAGGCACTATTGCGGAAATTGTGTTAAATCGTCCAGAGGCAAGAAATGCATTTAACTCAGAGATGGCCGAGCAAATTCTCGAAATTTTTCAAACGATAGCCAAAAGTGATGTTAGAGTCGTTTTGCTTACCTCTTCTAATCCAAAATCCTTTTGCTCTGGAGCTGATTTAAAAGAACGAAATAATATGACAGAAACAGAATGGCGTACGCAGCATCAACTATTTCAAAATATGTTTAATAGTATACAAGATTTAAAACAGCCCGTAATAGCTGTAGTCGATGGATATGCACTAGCAGGAGGATTTGAAATGATTTTAAACTGCGACATGATCGTAGCTGCAGAAACAGCAAGCTTTGGTTTACCTGAAGTAACACGAGGAATTATGCCTGGCGGCGGCGGTACAAGGCTACTGTCTAAACGTATCGGAGTTCATCGTGCGAAAGAGTGGGTGTGTACAGGGAAATTGGTTTCTGGTGTAGAAGCCGATCAGGCGGGGCTTGTTAATATTTTAACAAAATCAAGCGATATACGAGAAGAAGCGCTAGCATTAGCAGAAAAAATTTCTAGTAATGCCCCACTGGCCGTTCAAAATTGTAAAGCGGCTGTAGATGAACTATTCGGGATGTCAAATGAAGAGGCAAGAAAAATAGAAATAGACTATTATAACCGTTGTATTAATACGGAAGATCGATTGGAAGGAGTCCGTGCTTTTGTAGAAAAGCGTTCACCACAGTTTGTCGGTAAATGATTTAGTAGATTGTACATCATAAAGGCAGGAAGTGAAAATATGATTTATGAAAATATTGACGTGAAAATTGAAAATGGAATTTGTACGGTTAAGCTAAATCGCCCGGAAGTTAGAAATGCACTAGTGTTAGAGATGCGGCAAGAGCTCAAAGATGTTTTCACTTCTGTTAAACAGAATGATGAAGTAAAGGTCATCGTTTTAACGGGTGAAGGGAAAGCATTCTCAGCAGGGGGGGATTTAAGTGCATTAAAAGAAATAGATGCTGTTTCAGGTAGAAAGAGACTGCAAGCTGGACATGAAATGATTCATTCGATAGTGAATTTAGAAAAGCCTGTTATTGCAGCAATCAATGGTGTTGCCGCAGGAGCGGGAGTCAGTCTAGCGGTAGCTTGTGACATGATTATAGCGAGCCGTTCCGCTGCTTTTATCCAAAGTTTTGCGAAGGTAGGATTAATCCCTGACCTTGGAGCCATTCATTTTTTACCGAAACTAATAGGGCGTCATCGTGCATTAGAGCTTATGTTTTTAGGAGAAAAAGTATCTGCTGAACAGGCACAAAATATTGGCATAATCAATCGTGTTGTTGAGGATGAACAACTAATGGATGAAGTGCATCGTGTAGCCTTACAGCTTGCGGAAGGGCCAGATATGGCACTAGGGTTTATGAAGAAATTAGTCAATCGGAGTGTTTTAGCGGATCTTGATGAAACGCTAGAATTGGAAGGGTTTGCACAAGCCATGTGTTTTGAATCAAAGGATTTCAAAGAGGGTGTTCAAGCATTTTTTGAAAAACGTAAACCGGTGTTTAATCAATAAAAATACATGATTATTGAGGAGGTACTACATATGACTAGTACAAGTGTAAAAGAAAATGTTCAATTTCATGAAGAACTAAGACAAAGTGTTCGCAATGTTTGCAGCCAGTTCCCAGATTCCTATTGGAGAGAGTTAGACGCTAAATTAGCTTATCCTGAAGAATTCGTTAATGAGATTACAAGAAACGGCTTTTTAGCCGCTCTTATCCCGGAAGAGTATGGCGGTTCTGGTCTTGGAATTACAGAAGCTTCTATTATATTAGAAGAAATTAATCGTTCAGGAGGCAATGCAGGAGCTTGTCATGCTCAAATGTATACAATGGGTACATTGCTTCGTCACGGAAGCGCAGAACAAAAAGCGAAATATTTACCTAAAATTGCAGATGGCTCTCTTAGATTACAAGCATTTGGTGTAACAGAACCAAATACGGGGACAGATACAACAAAATTAAAAACATTTGCAGAACGTAAAGGTGATAAATATATCGTGAATGGACAAAAAGTCTTTATCTCACGCGCGGAACATTCTGACTTGATGATTTTATTAGTTCGTACAACCCCAATTGAACAAGTAAAAAAGAAGACAGAAGGTTTATCGGTTTTATTAGTGGATCTTAAAGAAGCTGTTGGAAACGGCCTTACCATTCGTCCGCTTCGTACAATGATGAACCACGCTACTACTGAGTTATTTATAGAAGATTTAGAAGTTCCAGTTGAAAACCTTATCGGAGAAGAAGGGAAAGGCTTTAAGTATATTTTAGATGGTATGAATGCAGAACGTATATTAATTGCTGCAGAATGTATTGGTGATGGTCGCTGGTTCATCGAGCGTGCCACTAATTATGCAAATGAACGAATCGTTTTCAGTCGACAAATCGGGCAAAACCAAGGGGTACAATTTCCAATTGCTCGAGCACATGTAAATATTGAAGCAGCAGATCTTATGCGCTTTAAAGCAGCAGAGCTATTTGATTCAGGTGAAAAATGTGCAGCGGAGGCTAATATGTCAAAACTTCTTGCCGCAGACGCTTCATGGGAAGCCGCAAACGTTGCTCTGCAAACACATGGTGGTTTTGGATTTGCCGAAGAGTATGATGTAGAACGCAAATTTAAAGAAACTAGATTATATCAGGTAGCTCCTATTTCAACAAATTTAATACTTTCTTATGTTGCAGAGCACGTGCTAGGGTTGCCAAGGTCGTATTAATTTAGGGAGATGATCCTTTGTTTATTCCTAAGGAAGTTGAAATTATTGAAGTTGGACCACGTGATGGTTTGCAAAACGAACCGCTAGCTATATCAACAGAACAAAAAAAGGAACTAATTGCAAGGCTCGCTAAAGCAGGATTCTTGCGCATGGAAACAACATCCTTTGTACATCCAAAGTGGGTTCCGCAAATGGCTGATTGTGAAGAAATTGCTCGTTATTGTAATGAGCTTGGGATTACCTATATCGCTCTAACTCCAAATATGAAAGCTTTGGAGAGAGCGATTGCTGCAACAGTCCCGCAAATGGCCGTTTTTATTGGAGCAAGTTCCGAATTTAATAAAAGGAATATTAATAAAACTACTTCAGAATCTTTAGCTGAATGCGAGCCGATGTTTGCTAGAGCAAAGCAAGAAGGAATGTTCATTCGTGCTTATATATCGATGGCCTTTACTTGCCCATTCCAAGGTGAAGTGACATTTGATGAAGTGAAAGAAGTTTGTGACCGCTTTATACAGCTTGGAGCAGATGAAATTGATGTAGGAGACACGAATGGACAAGCAGATCCAAAGATGGTGTATGAGCGTTTTTCCAGATTACGAGATTTATATCCGGATACTACGTTTGTTGGACATTTCCATGATACAGAAAAAATGGCGCTAGTGAATGTAATTGCTGCCATACAGGCAGGAATTACAAAATTTGATAGTTCCATTGGAGGTCTTGGCGGTTGTCCCTATTCCCCAGGAGCAACGGGTAATGTTGCGACAGAGGAATTAGTAAATATGCTTATACGAATGGGATGCGAGACAAATCTTAATTTCGATGAACTAGTAAACGTGAGTCCTTTTGCTAAAAGTCTTTCAAGTCGAATATAAACTATACTATAAAGATAAGAATAGGAGAACTTAATATGAGAAATGCCGTCATTATTGATTCTGTCCGTACTGCAGTAGGGCGTATGGGAGGAACGTTAAAAGATATCGAGGTGGATTATTTAGCGGCCAAAGTGTTAGACGAAATTTTGGTTCGTACTGGAATCGATAAAAGTCATGTAGATGAAGTAATTCTTGGTCAAGCAAAACAAAGTACAGATGCTCCTAATTTAGCTCGTTTGGCCCTTTTACGTGCTGGGCTTCCTATTGAAGTAACTGGATACACGGTTCATCGTCAATGTGGCTCTGGAATTCAAGCAATGAATAATGGTGCACAACAAATTATGTGCGGATTATCAGATATTATCATTGCTGGCGGTGCTGAAAGTATGAGTACAGCACCATACTATCTTCGAAATGCTCGATATGGGTTTGGAGTAGGAAATGCTGAAATTCTTGATTCAAATACGGAAAGTCAGCCCCGAGCACAGCCGATTGAAACTTACGGCCATTTAACGATGGGGATGACAGCAGAGAATTTAGCTGAACAATACTCTATATCTCGAACAGAACAAGATGAATTTGCACTTAGGAGTCAAGAAAATGCTCAAAGAGCGATTTCTACAGGTTTATTTACCGATCAAATTGTTCCTTTTGAAGTCAAAATAAAAAAAGGAACGATAGAGTTTAAGGTCGATGAACATCCAAGAGCAACGAGCATGGAAAAGTTATCTCAGTTAAAGCCCGTTTTTAAAGAAAATGGGACGGTCACTGCAGGAAATACAAGTGGTCGTAACGATGGGGCAGGAGTTGTACTACTCATGTCGGAGGAAGCGGCTGAACGCTATGAAAAGAAACCAAAAGCTAAAATTATTGCTCAGGCTGTCGCCGGTGTATCGCCAGAAATTATGGGAATCGGACCTGCACCTGCCACGCGCAAAGCATTGAAACAAGCGGGGTTAACATTAGATGATATTGGTTTAATCGAATTGAATGAGGCCTTTGCTGCTCAATCGCTGGCTGTTATTAAAGAACTAGAATTGGATATAAATCGAGTAAACGTCAACGGAGGTGCCATTGCTTTAGGGCATCCACTAGGAGGTACCGGTGGAGTACTTATGACAAAGCTGCTTCATGAAATGGAACGACGTGGAGAAAAGTACGGATTAGTTACATTTTGTATTGGTGGTGGTTTAGGCATAACAACTATTGTTGAAAATTTACAAGTTTAGTAAAACAACAAGTATCCCCTTATTTACTATTGAAGATGACGGAGATGAATAAGCATGAAAATGAAAGAGTGGCAGACTATATACAATGCTAGACTAACGAGTGTCGAGCAAGCAATCAATCGGATACAGTCAGGTCATAAAGTATTTCTCGCCCCTTTTTGCAATGAGCCACAAACGTTAGTAGAAGAATTGGTGCAGCAAAAAAGGCGTTTACAAGATGTATTTCTATACAATCTTGTGATTGGCAGTCCATGTTTATATGCAGATCCAGATTGCCACTCACATTTTAAAATTCGTACCTTTTTAAGCTCTTCTCTTTTAAAAAGTGCATTCTTAAATCAAGTGTGCGACTATGTTCCTGTGAATCTTTCAGAAATTCCGCGCTGGATTCATCAAGAGAACATAGATATAGCTCTTATACAAGTTTCACCTCCAAATGATGAAGGATATTGCAACCTAGGTATATCCGTAGATGCTGTACAAACATTGATTAAGCAAGCAACGGTCGTCATTGCGCAAGTGAATAACCAACTTCCGCTTACTTCCGGAGATACTCTTGTACATGTATCAGAAATTGATCATTTTGTTGTTTCTAATCGACCACTGCTTAGTGTTCCTGATGGAAATCCATCTGATGAGGAGCTGACAATTGGAAAATACGTTGCAGAACTTATACCAGACTATGCAACGATTCAAGTAGGACTTGGTAAGATTGCAAAGAGCGTTTTACTATCTCTTACATCAAAAAAAGGATTAGGTGTTCATTCAGGATCAATCACCGATCCCGTTACAGAGTTGATTGATCTTGGTGTGATTACAAATGAGCGGAAAGAGATTAATCCTTACAAAACAGTGTGTACAACGTTAACTGGTACAGAAACATTATATAAATATGCCCATCAGAATCCAAACATACAATTGTTCCCCACAGATTATACTCACAATGCTGCAATTATTTCAAAAATAAGTAATTTCCATTCTATCAATTCAGCTCTTGAAGTTGATATATTTGGTCAAATTAACGCTGAGCAAGTTAGCAGTTATCCAGTAGCTGGCGTTGGCGGCCAAATGGATTTCATTCATGGAGCGAGGCTCTCAAAAGGTGGAAAGGCTATCATAGCACTTCCTTCTACAGCGAAGAGAGGAACTGAATCCCGCATTAAAATTAAGCTTCCATACGTTACGTCCATCAAATCTGAAATCGATTATGTTGTGACTGAATATGGAATTGCTAAATTGTTTGGGAAATCACTCACTGAAAGAGCAAAAGCTTTAATTCATATAGCACATCCCGATTTTCGTGAAGCACTTTCTCATGAATTTGAGCAAAGCCTATCTGTGAAAGCTTAAATGATATAACAGGATGTTGACCGACTATTAATAGTATAAAAGGGAGGGAAAGCATGAAAGAATCTGCTGTTTTAAACAATCAAAAAGTTCAGACTTCTATTTTTACAGATGAGCATGTTATGTTTCGTGATTCGCTTAGAAAGTTTCTCGAAAAAGAAGCGGTGCCTTTTTTTGATCAGTGGGAAGCGGATCGTATTATCCCAAGATCCTTTTGGGAGAAGATGGGTGAAAAAGGATTCATTTGTCCATGGGTAAGTGAAGAATATGGCGGTTTAGGTACGGATTTTGCCTTTTCCGCTATCTTAGGAGAAGAGTTAGCAAGAGTAGGTGCAGGATTAACGGGAATTGGTACACATAGTAACATTATTGTTCCTTATATCGCGTCATTTGGTACAGAAGAACAAAAAAGAAAATACCTTCCTGGCTGTGTAAGCGGTGAAATCATAACAGCTATTGCCATGACTGAACCAGGGGCGGGCTCAGATTTAGCCAGCATTCGTACAACAGCAATTAAAGATGGTGACCACTATGTCATTAATGGACAAAAAACATTTATTACAAATGGCATTCATTCAGACTTAATTATCGTTGCTTGTAAAACAGATCCAAAGGCATCACCGCCGCATAAAGGGGTTAGTTTATTGCTCGTGGAGAGAGATACGTTAGGTTTCTCTAGAGGGCGTAAATTAAATAAGGTAGGTATGCATAGTCAAGACACAGCTGAACTCATTTTTGAGAATGCTAGAGTTCCGGTTTCTAATCTTCTGGGAGAAGAAGGAAAAGGTTTTTCCTACTTAATGACTAAGCTGCAACAGGAAAGATTAATTGCCTCTCTTAATGCTCTTGTAGCAGCTGAAGACATGCTTCAACTAACGATTCAATATGTAAAAGAGCGCGAAGCCTTTGGACGGTCAATTAGTAAGTTTCAAAATACACAGTTTAAAATTGCTGAAATGGCTACAGAAGTTCAAATTGGCCGCACCTTTGTTAATGATTTAATTGCCAAACATATCAATTCAGAAGATATAGTGACTCAAGTATCCATGGCCAAATGGTGGATTACAGATATGGCAAAACGTGTGGCGACAGAATGTATGCAGCTGCACGGAGGGTATGGCTATATGGAAGAGTACAAGATTGCTCGCCGTTATCGAGATATTCCGGTTACTTCAATCTTTGCCGGCTCCAATGAAATTATGAAGGTCATTATTTCAAAACAATTAGGCTTATAAAAAATAACAATTTGAAGGGATGGATTATAATGAAAAAATTAGAAAATAAGGTTGCAGTTGTTACAGGTTCAGGTCGTGGAATTGGTCGAGATATCGCGTTATTAATGGCTAAAGAAGGAGCAAAGGTCGTTGTCAATGACTTGGGCGGTGGATCTGATGGAAATGGGAACGATACAAAAGTAGCGGATGAAGTAGTTCGAGAAATTAGAGAACTAGGTGGAGAAGCTGTAGCCAATTATGATTCGGTTTCTGAATATGAAAGCGCTACAAAAATTGTAGAAACGGCATTAACGGAGTTTGGCCGTATCGATATTGTTGTCAATAATGCTGGTATTTTACGAGATCGCATGCTGTTCAAAATGAGTGAAGAGGAATGGGATGCTGTTATTGCCGTACATCTAAAAGGTTCATTTAATATGACAAGAGCAGCCGCTCCATATTTTAAAGAACAAAAAAGCGGCCGCTTCATTAACTTTACATCTACATCAGGCTTAATTGGTAATGTTGGTCAAGCAAACTACGCTGCAGCAAAATTAGGGATTGCGGGTCTTAATAGAATAACAGCGTTAGATATGGCCCGCTATAATGTAACAGCTAATGCGGTCGCACCGTTTGCGTGGAGTCGATTAATTGGTTCCATTCCGACTGAGACAGACGACCAAAAGGCTAGAGTCGATAAACTTAAGCAACTATCCCCAGCTCATATTGCACCATTAGTTGCTTTCTTAAGTTCGGATGAAGCGGCTGATGTTTCCGGCCAAATTTTCGGTGTTAGAGGTAAGGAAATTATGGTCTTTTCACAGCCGCGCCCAGTTCGTTCTGTTTATAATGCAGAAGGCTGGTCCATCGATAGCCTAAGTTCGATTAAAGGATCCTTACAATCTAGTTTTACTCCGCTTGAAGTAAGTGCTGACGTATTCCCGTATGAGCCATTAGTATAATGCTAAATAATTTTAGCAGTTATGAGCTTGAGCGCGTATATTGTTTCAAGCTCATAATTGTTATTAAAAAGATAAGGGGGATTACATGTTAGAAGGAATACGTGTTATCGATTTTTCTCAGTATCTTCCAGGACCTCATGCAACCTTACGTTTAGTAGATATGGGGGCCGAAGTCATTAAGGTCGAATCGCCTCAAGGAGATCCTTCTCGAGCTTCTGCTGGAATAAATGGAAATGGTTTTGTTTTTTTAACACAAAATCGAAATAAAAAAAGCGTCGTATTAAATTTAAAGGATCCTATAGATCGAAAGAATGCCTTAAATCTCATTAGTGAAGCAGACGTTGTCCTTGAAAGCTTTCGCCCAGGAGTGACAGATCGGCTTGGAATTGGTTATGAACAGGCAATTCAAGTGAAAAAAGATATTATTTACTGTTCCCTTTCAGGCTATGGCCAAACAGGGTCAATGAGTCATTTAGGTGGACATGACATTAACTATATGTCGATAAGCGGGCTGCTTGCGCAGTTAAAGGATGAAAAAGGACGTCCAGTGCAACCGAGTACGACAATAGCAGATTTTGTAGGAGGGATATCCGCTAGTGAAGCCATTTTAGGCGCATTAGTGAAAAAACTAAGAACAGGGGAAGGTTCTTATATTGATCTATCGATTATAGACTCTCTGTTC
>Ga0180215_1003617_pt1 | contig 14387 bp, 11 predicted proteins | sample eDN3rd37CBELigBY_FD_128871 | JGI IMG/M metagenome (GOLD analysis project Ga0180215, IMG submission 128871) | Enriched backyard soil microbial communities from Emeryville, California, USA - eDNA 3rd pass 37_C BE-Lig BY (version 2) (version 2) | ecosystem: Environmental > Terrestrial > Soil >...
AGGGGGAAATTCTATCCTTATCTTTGGCGGTTGCTCACTAAAACATACCCTATTGGGTATGTTGGGGGTCACCCCAAAAAATTTGACCGTAAACCCTATAAAAACGACCGTAAATCTATTGAAAACGACCGTAAATAAAAGAATGAGGGGAAAACGAGATTGCTTTTGGGTATCATTTTCCTAATCTCTGTCTTTTTTCAAGTAAAAATAAAAGTAATTCCACTAAAGTTGAACAAATCCTAATGGATACCCCTACCTAACCCCCATTTAATTCTTTTTTTACAGTAACGACTAAAGTATCGACCGTAAACACCAAAAAAATGACCGTAAGTCCATTAAAAACGATCGTAAATTCTAAATTCCAAACTGAGCGCATCGTCGTCTGCGATCAATAAAATAACCCACCCAGTATCCGTATAAACAAATACGAGTACTCAGTGGGTGAGGGTCCAAATTTAATTAATATCTATTTCGTCGTGATGGTAATAGTGATTGGTGCCATTTGACACTGTTGCAGTTAGTGGGGCAGGATTTTCAATAGGGCCTACCGGATTACTTTCTACAGTTGATGCCTAGTCCAGTAGTGGCTGAACAATCACGTTATATTCAACACTCACTGTCCCTCCATTACCATCATCAGCTGTTACAGTAATGGAAGTTTCCCCTTCTCTTTCACCTATCATATAAAAACCACCGTCTTCGTAACCGTTAGCTACATTTTCATCACTTGAAGTGATTGTATAAGTAAGAACATCCCCATCTTGATCCCAAAAAAGTGAATCCAATTCAGAAGCTATAAAGTAAGGCTCACCAATACTTAATAATATTGGCTTAATGGGTCTATCCCCTATTAATATAGGATCGTGATTAACTGGTTGTGGAAAGCCGACATAAACTTTGAATGTTGTTTTTTCCGTACCACCCTTTTTATCATCTGCTGTTACAGTTATATTTGCTTCCCCTTGATTAAGGGGTGTAAGTTTAATCTTGTTCAAACCATTCTCAGAATAAACCTCTGATGTAACGGTCTCTACATGATCCGAAACTACGGAATAGGATAAAAGATCTCCATCAGGATCACTAAAGTGATCGTCTATTTCAACATATACTGTATTACCTATAGAAAGTTCTTTATCCGAAATTTCGCTAACCACTAGAGGAGAACGATTAACTGGTTTACTATCGTTGTCATCATTGTCACTACTGTCGCTACTTCCCCCACCTGAATTTGATCCACCGCTCAAAGGTGATGAAGGATTTACTTTTTCTGTTTCCATTTCTTTTGAGGATCCACTAGAAGTGCTCTTCTTTTTGTACTCTACGCGGATTTTACCGCCAGAAGGAAGGTTTTCTACATTTATCGAAACGCTTTTCTTATCTTCAGAAAGGGTTACATCCCCTATGGTAATAATTTCCCCATTCTCGTCTACTAGTACTATGTCTTCAGGTAACAACTCTAGAAGTTCTTTTGTAAAAGTTACCGTTATGGTTTTGTTGTCTACCTGTGTCACTTTATCTATCTTCGGACTAGATTCATCTTGAACCTTTAAAAACTTTGACGCAACGACGGCCACGGCTTGGCGTTCTGCATTACCCTTAGGATTAAACTGAGCATCCCCCGTCCCATTTATTAACCCCCATTCAACAGCAGTTGCAACGGCATCTTTAGCGTAATCAGCAATCTGCCCCGCGTCAGAGAAAGGTAAGTTTTTCCCTACTGTGTCAACACCTAACGCTCGAACAAAGAGAACAGCCATATCTTGACGAGAAAGATTGGTTCCAATTCCAAATGTGCCATCTCCATTGCCTTTTATTAAACCTGCTTTGAATGCAGCTTCTACATATTTATAGGCATAATGTGAAGTTGGAATGTCTGAGAACGTTGCTGTCTCAGGCGCTTTACTAACATCTAAGTTCAAAGCTTTTGCTAAAACAATAGCAAAATCTTGTCTAGTAATATTACCTGTAGGATCAAACCTTCCATCACCTTTACCGTTTATAATACCCTTTTCCACCAAGTCCTGGATTGCATCTTTTGCGTATGAGTTGTTGATATCAGCAAGAGATGTTGCTGCAAAAGCATTTATCGAAAATGAAGACAATGCTAAAAGACCGCTTAACAGCAAGTTATTTATTACTTTAAAGACTATTCTCTTTTTCAACTAAACCTCTCCTTCTCCTAGTAAAAAGTAAAAATACTATCTTATTTTACCAATAGGTTCGCATAATTCAATAAATTTTATAAAAATATAATTTCGCATGTTCTATTCGGTCAAAAGCACTTGGGGGGCCAATCCCACACCTATGGGCTAATGACCCTTCAGAGGTGACGTGCGGATGCTTTGGAAAAATTATTTACTCTTTCTTTTGTAATAAAAACACCCGACTGAAAAACAATAAAGAGCAAACAATGAACAAACTAACCATCCCAAACCCTATATCAAATGGTGTAACACTTCCTTCCACTACTTTCTTGGAGATATCATAGTAAATAGGAAGCACTTGGGATAGGGTCAAAAACAAAATAACAATATTGAGGAAGAAGCTCATTCGATTCGTCCGACGTGCCGTATAGACATTTATTAGATCCTCTAGGAATTCTTTGTTAGTCCGGTATATCTCAATTTGTTCATGTATTTTCAGGCCATTTACAAAAGAGCTTACTACAGCCCTTGTAGCACTATACTTAAAATGGTTGAGGTTCCATAGAAACATCGTTTTTGCAAAGTTTAGATTCAGTTCTTCAATTACTTTTAAAGAAATATCTGACTTCCTATTCAGTTCATTGGAAACACGTTCATTAACCCTGGAAACAGCAACATCCTGTAAAAGGATGATTTCCATAATAAATAGGGTTAAAGCCTGATCATAGATACGGTCCTCATACAGTTTCTTGTAATCTTTGTAAATTTGTACAACACTACACTCATTAACATATACTTCACTGAGGTCAAATTGCGCAATATTATTTTCCGCAGCTTCTTTTAAGCTCCTACCAATCAACTTGTACTCGATCATGCGGCTTCCATTCACTTCATTTGCAAGTAAATACATAAGATCCTCAACGTCCACTCTTGAAGATAGATTCGTAAAGGAACGACTTAAGCCCATTCTCCTTAATCCATATTTTGTTGAGATCCAATCTAAAAGATTAATAGTTTCATTTTGTTCTTCAATAAGTATCTCATCTCTCGACATTTGATCCAATAGATGTGTCACGGAAAGCGGGGTATCTGGGAAAACGAGTGTAACACAAGCTAAACCTGTTTCCATATGTACCGTCAAATAAAGATTAACTTTTTGTCGTCCTAATTCGATTTTTTCATCGTGATCAACATCATCTGTTAAACAAACAATAGTCACTTGGCAAAGAAATTTACGTTCTAATTGTGAGGCTAGTCCATTGTCCATTTCATATTTTGCCACTTCAGCTATACTCTTTAAAAATTTATTAGATATTCCCTCTGATTCATTACCGACAATAGATCTCACCCTATCATTTTCAGTAACACAAGGTATCAATATATAAAGGTCCAGTGGCGGATACTTACTTCCCGCATATTGATCAACCTTTTCAATCACGGTCGATAGTTGGCCCATTTTGTTGATCATCCCAATTCTCTAGTCTATTTCTTATGATTTTGATGACGGTTTCTACTTTGCTCTCCATAATAACTGACTCATCATTTACTTTATAAATGATTTTAAATCCAAGGGATTGAAGCAAATGATATCCTTTTGACGTGATCGCATTGGCAAGGATCTTGTTAAATGTCATTCCCTGGTCCTTTAGCCGATCTATCTTATCCGCGAAGCCTTTAAGAATAAATTTTAGTGTATTTGATCCTTGGTAATCGGGGTGAATAACGATTGAGATGATATATAAGTTATATTCCATTCCTTTCTCATACCCTTTGATTAGTTCAGGAGGAATGGTTGAATCAAATAATAGACCTTCTTTTTTTATACTGTCATACAATTTGTCTTCAATAGGAAAAGCACAAATATACCCTATTGGCTTACTGTCAGAACAAACGATTGTAAAAGTATCTTTGTTTTTTATATACCTTTCCCAAACACTTTGAAGGTCTCCTTGTTGTTCAATCGGATAAACTAATGCATCCAAAGCTAATAGTTTTTCAATCATATTCTTATTTAGATTAGGCTCATTTATGATTTCCACTATTTTATCTCACCCGCAATATAAAGCTGAATTTAGTAAAATTTTATTTCAAGCTTAAGTATATAGCAAATTATATGGTAGTTGCGTTAGATTTGAAGCGAGGACAATCCTACCCAAAACTTTGTTCCAAGTATTGGGGGGAGCGTGTTTGATAAGGGGAATTTCTACCCTTATCCCCGACGGTCGAAGTCCGAGTGGATACCAGGCACTCAAATCCTCAAAATGTAGTTTTACGGAGTATACCCTTATCTAAGGGATCGCCCAAAAAATTTTGACCGTAAATCCTATAAAACGACCGTAAATTCTAACCTCGCCAAATTAACAACTTCACCTCGCTAATGGAGTCAGACCTGGTCTGCCCCCTTTCCTAAGGTGAGTCGCGAAAGAGTTTCTCCGAACTATTAAAGCCAATACCACGGCTTTCTCCAGCGCTTCCTTCGTCGCCAAATCTCCGGCATCTCAATTATTATGAGAGTTAAATTGTTTACATTTTATTAAACAATATATATTTTTCAATTGACACAACAATATAAAATTGTTAGAATTTGCGTATACATCAGTGTATACACAAAAGACAAAAACTGTATACATGCCTGTATATTGGGAGGGATGTGTTTATTGAGCGAGTTCAAATAGGTGGTGAAGTTTTGGGAAGTGAAAAAAGAGTTGAGAAAAAGGCTGATATGGTTTATGAGCAATTAAAAGAACAAATTATTACCCTTCAGGTTCCAGCTGGTCAACAAATTATGGAAGTGCAAATAGCAAAACTATTTAACGTTAGTCGCACTCCTGTTCGCGAAGCAATAATAAAACTTAAAAATGAAGGGTATCTTGCTGAAAATGAAGGGAAAATTTTTGTTAACAATCCTTCTCTTAAAGAAATGACGGAAATACTTCATGTTAGGGAAACTTTGGAAGCCAAAGCTGCCGCACTTGCAGCAGAGAACAGTGATGATCACTTAACTATTAAACTGAAGGAAATTAATGAACATATTCAAATCGCTCTAGATAGTAAAAACTATCCAAAAGCCTTGCACTTAGACACCTACTTTCATGACACTTTTATAAAAGCCTGTGGAAATAGGTATGTAATTGAAATTCTCTCAAATTATAGCCTTCTTGTAAGTAGAATTAGATATCTTACAATCATGAGTCACAACGATTTTGGCAGAACCGTTATGGAACACAAAAAAATTATTGATGCTTTTGAGAAGAAGAACTCTACCTTGGTAGAACAAATAACATTGGAACATGTTAAAGCTGCACGAATCATGGTGGAAAAGTATGAACAATTGTCTAGTTTACTCAACAATGGTTTTCACAACAATTATTATGAATTAATTAATACCAAAAAATGAGCAAGAAAAAATAGGGGGAAAAAATAATGATTAATTGGAAGAAATGCGGTATAGCATCACTGACAACAGTGTCAATGCTTGCTGTCACAGCATGTGGGGGTAGCACATCAACAGCTCCGGAAAATTCAAATTCATCCTCTGCAGCAAGTGAACAAAAAACAGTTAAACTTCAAATTGCAAGTGTATATAGCGACCTTTCTGCACCTGCTAAGGGAACTCAAATGTTTGCTGACCTAGTGAAAGAACGTTCAAATGGTTCTATTCAGGTTGATTTCTTTCCAAATGGTTCCTTAGGATCAGAAAGAGAAATCTTTGAAGGTGTAAGTTCAGGTGATTTACAAATGGTACTCGGAGGAACCCAAGGGGTAGACATGTATGCCTCTGAATATATGTTTATTACCGCACCATTTTTGTTTAGTAATATGGATCACTTGAAGAAGGTAATGGCGAGTGATCTTGGGAAGAAAATGTTTGAAAAGATGGATGAATCAAATGTACATATTCTAGGAATTAATTATCGTGGTGCGCGTCATATGACTTCTACTAAACCAGTCAAAACTCCGGAAGATCTATCTGGCTTAAAACTTCGTTTACCTGAATTAGAAGCATGGGTAGCCGCGTGGAAGGAGCTTGGAGCTTTACCTACGCCAATTGCACTTCCAGAGTTGTATGGCGCTCTTCAAACCGGTGTTGTAGACGCATCTGAAGGTCCATATGAGCAAATGGCTACTTTTAAACTGCAAGAAGTTCAAAAATACGTCATCAATACAGCACACATTTATGAACCCACGTTCTTATGGATAAATAAAGGATTATGGGATTCTTTAAGCAAAGAACAACAAGAACTACTTCAACAAGCTGCCGACGAAGCGATGGAATTTGCTGATAAAGAAGCAGTTACGGATGCAGAAAAATTCTATAAAGAATTACAAGATGCGGGAATGGAAGTCATTGACCCTGATCTTGACAAATTTATTGAAAAAGCACAACCAGCATTAAAACAATTCTTTGAAACTAAATGGAATGTCACCAATTTAGAGGAGATCAACAGTTATAAATAAGGATATAAAGGGCTTACTCTTTAAGCCCTTTATTTAGTAGAAAGGGGGAAGATAGTATGAAACGGTTACTTGCATTTCTGGATAAAACACTAGATGTTTTCACTATAATTATGACTCTTGGTATTGTGGTATGTGTTTCACTTCAAGTTTTATTTCGATTTGTACTTGAATTTCCAGCCCCATGGACAGAGGAAATAGCAAGATACATGTTTGTCTATTTAACATTCATAGGTTCAGCCATCGCGGTAAGAGAAAAAACACATATCACCATTGAGGTATTGGTTGAACGGTTGCCTCTTGTAATAAGAACGTTTTTTTTGCTGTTTGTCCAATTTGGTATTGTCTTTTTTCTAATAGTACTAATGATTGGTAGTTGGTATATGGTACAAAATAGTGGAAATGTAACCTCCTCTTCACTTTTATGGCTAAAGATGTCACATATCTATTTTGGGGTATTTCTTGGTTCGGTGTTAATGATATTTTATAGCATCCTTAGGATTTTTGATATATTCATAGAATTTACAAGGGGACAAAACTCCAAAAACAAACTAAGCCAGATTTCTGGTGAAGTGAAGGTGATAAATAAATGATAAGTCTATTATTAAACCCAACTTTCCTATTTATTTTTGCTTTACTCCTCCTTTTCTTAATAGGTATGCCTGTTGCTTTCAGTATGGGACTAACATCATTGATTTTAATGATAATTGACGGAAAGATTCAGTATGCCAATGTTGCGCAAAAAATGATGGGTGGAGTAAATAGCTTTGTCATTCTTGCTGTTCCATTATTCTTACTTGCTGGTAAACTTCTAAATTCCGGAGGGATAACAGATCGAATTTTTGCTTTCTGTAAAGTTTGTGTTGGGTATTTGCCCGGGGGGCTGGGGCATGTAAATGTTGCTAGCAGTATTATCTTCTCAGGTATGTCAGGAACTGCTGTGTCTGATGCGGCTGGTTTAGGCTCAATTGAAATAAAGGCAATGCGCGATGCGGGTTATTCAAAAGGATTTTCTTCAGCCATTACGGCAGCTTCTTCAACCATTGGGCCAATTATTCCTCCAAGTTTACCAATGGTTATTTACGGAGTTACGGCAGGTGCGTCTGTAGGCGCCCTATTTTTAGCGGGAATCATTCCCGGTTTATTAATGGGGCTTGCTATGATGCTACTGTGTGCTTATTATGCAAAGACCCGTTCTTACCCAAGGGGAGAAAAACCAACGTTTCAGTTGTTCTTTATGGCATTACGGAAAGCCTTTTTACCTCTTTTAACACCAGTCATTATTATTGGGGGTATTTACTCAGGTTGGTTTACTCCAACCGAAGCAGCCGTTGTAGCGGTTCTCTATGGTTTTATCCTATCAAAATTTGTATATAAGGAAATCAGTTGGTCGGATTTAATACCGATATTAAGGGAAACAGCCAGGGATAGCGCTATTTTAGGTTTAATTATCTCGTGTGCTACTCTTTATGGAAACGTCATCATGCGTAACAAGATTCCTATGGAAATACTAGATTTCTTTACTTCCTTTGCTCATAGTCCTCTTACCATGCTGATTGTATTAAATATCTTTTTGCTTATCGTTGGTGCTTTTATGGAAACGGTATCTGCCATTACCATTCTAGTTCCAATCATGTTGCCAATTATGGCCCAATATAACATTGATCCTATCCATTTTGGTGTTGTCATGGTTTTAAACTTAATGATTGGATTATTGACGCCACCTTTTGGGTTAGTACTGTTTGTTATTTCAAAGATAGGTGAAATTAGTATGATCTCTTTAGTAAAAGAGCTTATACCTTTTATATCCATTCTGTTAGTTGTTTTAGCACTTATTACTTTCTTCCCGCAAATCGTTCTGTGGTTACCCGGTTTAATGTAGTAAGTTAAAAATCTGATGAGAAAGGAAAAATTTCAATGAAAATAAGTTCCATTGAATCGATTATGTTATCTTATTTACCCAAGCGCCCACCTCGTGATGGCCTATCAGGTATTGCTACAAGAGATGTTTTCCTTATTCGAATCAAAACGGACAACGGATTAGAGGGAATCGGAGAGGCGTTTGCTCTAGGTTCATTGCAATCTACAAAGGCTATTGTAGATGAGTTCTTTAAACCGATGTTGTTGGATCGCGATCCAACCAATATTGAGGGATTGTGGCAGGAGATGTATCGAAAATCATTCCGTATAGGACGACGCGGAATTGTATTGGCAGTTATGAGTGCTATCGATATTGCCCTTTGGGATATTCTTGGTAAAAAAGCCAATTTGCCGGTTTATAAACTGTTAGGAGGAGCTAAGAATAGCATAGCTGCTTATGCAAGTGCTGGTTATTACCAAGAAGGTAAGGGATTAGAGGAATTATATGCAGAAATGGAAGGATATAAACACCAAGGATTTAAGGCAGTCAAAATGAAAGTAGGCGGTGAGTCTTTGGAAACAGACATTGATCGTGTACGCACTGCTCGAGAAGCCCTTGGAGCCAACATTAAGTTAGCGGTCGATGCAAACAATGCATGGGATTATCCTACAGCTCTTCGATTTGCAAGAGCTATAGAGAAATACGACATCTTTTTCTTTGAAGAACCCTTGTCCTCAGATGATCTATTAGGAAGTAAAAAGCTGGCTCGTGATATAGATATCCCCATTGCGGGCTATGAAACGGAGTATACACGCTATGGACTTAGGGATTTAATCATTCAGGACGCAGTGGATATTGTTCAAACCGACGCTATTTGGACGGGAGGTATTTCTGAGGCACGTAAAATAGGGATACTTGCATCTAGTTTTGGAAAAGAGTGTATCCCGCATTTTTCAGCAGGTGCCGTTTCGCTGGCAGCCAATCTCCATTTTGGGGCTTCTTTAAGTAATGTTCACTGGTTTGAATATACCGTTGATGAAAACCCCTTACGAGATCAACTTTCATTTACATACTTTAAAGTAGATCAGGGTTATATCTATTTGAATGATGAACCAGGATTGGGTGTTAAATTAAATGAAGATCTTATAGAAAAATACCAAGTAACTCTTTAAACCGGAGGCTTATATGAAAATAACAAAGATTGAGGCGATTCCTCTTAAATTTTCAATGGATAAACCCATTTGGGATGCCCAACATTACATTCCCGCTAGACAAACTCTACTTGTTAAAGTCCAAACGGATGAAGGAATTATAGGATGGGGTGAATCTGCAAGCTTTGGGGGCCCCATGATCACAACAAAAACGGTCATCGAAGAAGAACTCGCCCCCTACTTTTTAGGGGAGAGTCCTTTCTCGATAGAACGATTGTGGGACAAAGTTTATAAGGGAACCATACAACATGGTCGGAAAGGAATCATCATTGCTGCTTTGAGCGGTATTGATATTGCAATATGGGATATTATTGGAAAAGCATCCGGAAAACCATTGTATCAACTATTAGGTGGATATCGTGATCAAGTAGAAGCTTATGCAAGTTCCGGTTTTTACAGTGAAGAAAAAAATATCTTCCGACTATGTCAGGAGATGGAACATTACGTTAGTGAAGGATTTAAGACAGTTAAAATGAAGGTCGGAGGCTTAACACCCGAACAGGACTTGGAAAGAATAAGGGCGGTAAGGAAAACTGTCGGATCCCGTGTTAATATGGCTGTTGATGCCAACAGCAATTGGGATGTTCCAACGGCAAAATGGATGACTAGACAAATAGAAGAACTATCCATTCGGTGGCTAGAAGAACCCGTCCTTCCTGATGACGTACAAGGTTCAGCAGAGGTTGCCAGGCAAACTATTATACCGATTGCAGGATATGAACAAGAGGTAACAAGGTATGGTTTTAAAAGCCTAATAGATCAAAAAGCTGTGCACATTGTTCAACCAGATGTGATTTGGTCTGGGGGAATTACGGAATGTAAAAAGATAGCGGCCCTTGCAGCTGCCTCTCACCTCCCATGTATTCCCCATGTGTTTTCATCGGGAGTTTGTCTAGCAGCCAACCTTCATTTTATAGCATCTATTCCTAATGGCAGCTTACTTGAATTGGATAGAAATGAGAATCCTCTTCGGGATCTATTAATTAACGAGGCTTTACTTCCAGATAAGAATGCTGTCGTCCATCTGCCACAAGCTCCTGGGTTAGGAATAGAAATCAATTTGGAGATAGTAGAAAAATATCGCATGAACTAACAAAAGTGAGGAGAAGGATGCATTTGAAAATTGTAGATATTATTCCCCATGTGTTGGTATCCCCATTATCTGAACCATTTTCCTTTTCTCAAGGATGGGTTCAACAGCGTAGCTCGATGATCGTTGAAATTGTAACAGATGAAGGCATAACAGGCTGGGGTGAATCCCTATGCCATGGTCTTCAACCCCCGGAAATCGCTGCATCGTTTGTTCAATTTTGCTTTAAACCGATGCTCATTGGCAGAGATCCATTTGATGTAGAAGTACTTTGGGAAGAAATGTATAACAGAAGCCGCCCTTTCGGACAATATGGTGCGGCAGTTAATGCGATAAGTGGTGTTGATATTGCTCTTTGGGATATAATCGGTCGAACCTTAAACAAACCTATACACAAACTGCTTGGCGGTGCCTTTAGAAAAGAGATCACCCCTTATGCCACAGGGTTTTATCGTTACAAGGGTAAGAAATATCCTGAAGAAGGGATATTAGAGGCCAAGCAACATATTGAAAAAGGGTTTAAAGCAATGAAGTTGAAGATTGGCTTTGGTGTGGAAGAGGATATTCAGTATGTCCATGCTGTTCGTGAAGCAGTTGGAAAAGATATAAAGATTATGATGGATGCAAACTGTGCATATAATCTTGCTACAGCTAGACGCATTTTACTAGAATGTGAGCCTGCAAAAGTTCACTTTTTTGAGGAAGCACTTGCACCAGAAGATATAGAAGGATACATACAATTGAGAAATACTACATCGACCTATATTTCTGCTGGTGAAAACATTTTTGGGAAAACAGGGTACCGCCATTGGATATCAAGGGGTGCATTGGATATTTTACAACCAGACCTAATGTCTGCAGGGGGATTCACGGAGTGTAAAAAAATTGCAGCCCTTGCGCAAGCATGGAATACTATGCTCATCCCTCATGTATGGGGATCGGGAATTGGGCTTGCAGCATCATTACAATTTATAGCATCTCTACCCCCAACTCCTATGTCGTTAAATCCGGAAGAACCTATGCTTGAATACGATCAGTCCGATCACCCATTCCGTGAAGATTTAATTAATCAAGCCATTTATATGGAAAATGGAAAAATTAAAATTCCGGATAATCCAGGTATTGGGGTAGAAGTTAATAGAGATGTTATTACAGATTTTGAAAGAAAAATATTTATTTAGAATTTGAAGATGGTCGTGATTATACTTTAGCGACCATCTACTAATAGCATTAAAGCCCTGCATAGGGCTTTTTCATTTTATTTTCCCCCATCACCCTCGGTAAGAACAAGGGGAGTTACGGGTACAATTGGTTACCTTGTACCAAATAAGGAAACCCGTTTCTTCCTTGCTTATTGTAGTTTTTAACTAGGGTCCATCGGGCGATTACCGGCCATGTCATCATTCCCATCCAATAAATGGTCGTCTCAATGCAACGCCATTTCTAATCTCACTTCAAATGGTAAACTAATTCCAGCTCCTACTTGTTTTACAGTACGTGGTTGTTGTCGCAAAATCATCGTGTGATCTGTCTCGTGACTGGTCGCTCAATCAAAGAAACCAAATCCCCCAAAAATTTGAGCGTAAATTCTAGTTCCGATATTCATAGGAAGATGATTTGATCCATTTTATTCCTTTGCTATTTCATCTCTGTCAATCGATTGGGGAGGTTGTTCCATCCAATCACGTTTAATCATAATGTTTACCCCGTCTTCTACATACTGTCCAATCTCTGCATTAAGTCGAATATAATGAGTCACCAAATCTCTTCGTGTTGTTGTAGAAATGGCTGTTCCATAGTTACCCATGCCAGCTGAATTTAAAGAAAATACATGAAACATCATGAGTTTATCTGAAAAGGGTGGAACGGTTGAGTCCATTACATCAGAATCCCACGTCATAGGTACCGGTAGGTCGTTATCAGTTAAGAGCGAACCAAAAATTTCTATGTGTTTGGTTGAAATCTTTTTTCCTCTTACCATATAATCACGAACATCGGCGGTCTTGGCTACTTGACTAAATCCCATTACCACAGCTTTTCCGATCGCATTGGTTTGTATGTTGTGGTGAAGTTGCATAATTTCCATAGCAAGTAACGGCTTTCGTTCCCCAAACCAACCGGTGAGGAAGTTTTGATGTTGAACGAAATCAACGGATTTCGGAGTCGTAATATATGGCGGTCTGATATAGATCCCTTTCCTAAGCAGTAATTCAACCGCTCGATGCTGTAACTCTATACTTGAAGCAATACACTCTGAATAATAGTCGCGGATATCAGACCTTGCTGCCAAAGATAACGCAAGTGTATCAGAAGTAAGTCCCATTTTGGTCATATGGTAAACATAATGTAAATGGAAGGTATCCGAAAATAATCTTGGCGCTGTAAGGTCCACATCTTCGGTGGAAAAACCAACAGGAATAGGATAATTTTCATGATTTAATAGATCGGTAATGGTTTGAATATGCTTTTTAGATAAACTTAAGGCATAATCTAAGACTGATTTTATTTCTGTATCTTCTGTTTTCTCTAAAAAGAAGGAAAGGACGCAGCTACTTAGAGAGTCATTTATGTAATTTGTCCACAGGTTAGCGATCTCAGCTGAAGTAAGTCGAATATTATGTTCTGTTTCCAAAGTAGTTTCCTCCAAAACACGATGTAGTTATCCATAGTTTTCCACTAAGTGAAGGTAATTATGAAAGGAGATTTCTCTATAGAAGTGTCTGAACTATTAAATTGCGAATTCAATAGCTCAATGGCAATACGGTAGATAGTGATGGATCAAAATGTGCGGAGATCAAACCAGTTTACTGGGCTCCGATTGCCCCAGGACGGTCTATGGAAAAAGGGTAGAAAGCAGCAACGATCTCTTATTACACAGGGGTCTAAAATAAGGGGAGAAATTCTCCCCCTTTCCTAACCCGCAAGAATAGCCACATGATTATTGTAGTTTTGAACCCGGATTCATCGGGCGATTACCGGCCATGTCACCATTCCCATCTAATAAATGACGCATTCCACGGACGAGTGTATCGTCTTCAAGCACACTATACAGATGGTAACCTAAGTCCTCCCTATCTGCTAATACTTCTTCAAGGATCTGAACGGTTCCGTGATCTTGAAGTTCCGTTGCACGAGTAATGGTTCTTCTTAACATCTGCTGAATTTTCATCTCATGTTCGAGGTCGTTACGGAGATAATCACGAAGGGTATACCGTCCCTCTACCTCGTGTTTAATATAGGATAATTCATGCTGTGTTACAGGATGAGCTGTCGGAACACCCCCTAATCGAGTGACTCGCTCCCCGACCATATCGATATGTTCTGTTGTTTTTTCTCTGTGTTCATTTAATAACTCATGAATACTTAGAAAACCCTCCGCTCCTTCACTCATCCAATGATGTTTGTTGTACTGGTGCAGCGCTACATTTAACGCACATTGATGGTCGTCTAACTGCAACGCCATTTCTAACCTCACTTCATAAGGTAAACTAATTCCAGCTCCCACTTGTTTTACCGTACGTGGTTGTTGACGCAGAATCATCGTGTGATCGGTCTCGTGACCAGGTAATAAGGGATTAAATCCCATTTTGTCCATGTTAAAAGTTCCTTGGAAATTACCTACATTC
>Ga0180215_1003621_pt1 | contig 14375 bp, 15 predicted proteins | sample eDN3rd37CBELigBY_FD_128871 | JGI IMG/M metagenome (GOLD analysis project Ga0180215, IMG submission 128871) | Enriched backyard soil microbial communities from Emeryville, California, USA - eDNA 3rd pass 37_C BE-Lig BY (version 2) (version 2) | ecosystem: Environmental > Terrestrial > Soil >...
AATTTCGCGTAATAGTTTCAACAATTTGTGCCTGTCGCAAGCTTTCGGCACAGAACATACAGTTTTCCTTGCCGGATTTCTTTTTACTTCACCCAATTAAGGATCATTTCGCGTAATAGTTTCAACAATTTGTGCCTGTCGCAAGCTTTCGGCACAGAACATACAGTTTTCCTTGCCGGATTTCTTTTTACTTCACCCAATTAAGAATAATTTCGCGTAATAGTTTCAACAATTTGTGCCTGTCGCAAGCTTTCGGCACAGAACATACAGTTTTCCTTGCCGGATTTCTATTTACTTCACCCAATTAAGAATCATTTCGCGTAATAGTTTCAACGATTTGTGCCTGTCGCAAGCTTTCGGCACAGAACATACAGTTTTCCTTGCCGGATTTCTTTTTACTTCACCCAGCCAAGAATCATTTCCCTTAGCAGTTTCGACGCTGTGTTCACTGTCATTTCAGAGTGGTCGTAGATTGGGGCTACTTCTACTAGGTCGAAGCCTACTACGTTTACACCGCTGTGAGCGATTGCGTGGATAGAAGCCAGCAATTCTTTTGAAGTGATTCCACCGCAGTCCACTGTGCCCGTTCCTGGTGCATGAGCAGGATCTAGAACATCGATATCGATTGTTACATATACATTGCGGCCAGCTAATGATGGCAACACTTCTTTTAACGGCTCTAACACTTCAAATGGCGAGATGTGCATGCCATTTTCTTTTGCCCATTCAAATTCCTCTTTTAAGCCTGAACGGATTCCAAATGAATAGACATTGTTCGGACCGATTTGATCGGCAATTTTACGGATCGGCGTTGCGTGAGAATATGGTTCCCCTTCGTAATCTGTACGTAAATCTGTATGTGCATCGAAATGAATAACAGCTAAATCATTGTATTTTTCATAAACTGCTTCCATTACAGGCAGAGAAACTAAATGCTCTCCTCCCATACCGATAGGAACTTTGCCATCTGCTACAACTTTTCGAACAAACTCTTTGATTTCTTTTAATGATTTTTCCGGGTTACCAAATGGCAGTGGAATGTCCCCGGCATCAAAGAATTTCACATCATCCAATTCACGATCTAAGTATAAGCTATACTCCTCTAACCCAATTGAAACCTCGCGAATACGAGCCGGGCCGAAACGGGAACCTGGACGGTAGCTTACTGTCCAGTCCATCGGCATTCCATAAAGAACTGCTTGGGATTCCTCGTAATTAGGATGACTTTTAATAAATACATTTCCTGAATAAGTTTCATCAAATCTCATTATATTTCACCTTCAAATATTTATTTTTAAACTAAAAACGATTACCTTGTTAAAACCCTGCTTGGAAGCAATTCTTTAACCAAAAGCAACCAATCTGTGTTTCACTGTATCATATTTTGTCAATTCTTTGCGCAACTCAAACTAAACTGGAACAAATTTTATCGCACCCCAAAAACCTCTTTACTATTTATCAGCACAATGAAAGAAATTCTTCCTTTTAAATGCATGAAAAATGCAACTACTAGGTCTTTTGGAACTTTTTTCGACTTTATTCGTATATGATAGTATGAATGGATTTTCAAACGACTATCCAACAATCTTGGTTCCAATCACTGTAAAAAGGAAATTTTTGCTTCTTAACCAAACTTTACAGCTACTTGAAAAAAGTATAGATAATTTTAGACAAGTTGCAACAGTTTTTTTATGTATAAATTCGATTAAAGCGAACAATTCGAGTCTATACTACGGGTAGTATAAAAAATGAATGGGGTGAAATGCGGATGAAAAGAGAAATTTATAGACGACAAAAAAAGCGAAAAAAATGGCTGAAGTATACAGCTTTTACTGCCGTTTCGGCAATATTTGCTGTTGTAGTAGGGCTCATTGCTTTGCGTGTATATGCTCAAATTGCTGGTGCTCCTCCATTAACTGTACCAAAAGCATCCGTGTTTTTAGATAGTAATGGAAATCGAATAGGAGATTATTTTTCAGCCGAAAGACGTTATTGGGTGGAGCTGGATGAAATCTCGCCTTATTTAATAGATGCAACCGTTGCCGTTGAGGATAAAGATTACTATGAACATAATGGCTTTGACTATTCACGTATCGCTAGTGCACTTTTAAAAGATTTAAAAACTCAGAGTATGGCAGAGGGCGCGAGTACCATCAGCATGCAATTAGCTCGTAATCTGTATTTAACGCTGGATAAAACATGGACAAGGAAAATCCAAGAAGCCTTATACGCGTATCGATTGGAACTATTTTATGATAAGGAAGAAATTTTAGAGGGCTATTTAAATACCGTTAACTATGGACACGGCATGTACGGAATCGAAGCCGCAAGTCGCTATTATTTCGGCAAATCGGCAAATGAGTTAACCTTAGCCGAATCTGCTTTATTGGCCGGCATTCCGAAAGGGCCGAGTATTTATTCACCTATTAACGATTATGATAAAGCAATGAATCGTCAAGCAGTCATTTTAGAGTTAATGGACAAGCAGAAATACATTTCAGCCGAGGAAAAAAATCGTGCCAATCAAGAAGATATTGTCTTAAAAAATGAACAATGGATAGCTGCAAAATCTAATGCTCCCTACTTCCTGGATGTCGCATGGCAAGAGGCTACCAAAATCTTGGAAAAAGAAAATTTAAATATTCGCGAAGGCGGCTGGTCGATTAAAACGACTCTCAATCAAGCACATCAACAAGCTGCCGATGAGGCGATCAACAAAAATATGCCGGACAGTGACTTGCAGGTTGGTTTTGTCAGTATGGATGTAGATACGGGACAGGTTACAGCTCTAGTTGGTGGACGCGATTATGAAGATAGTTCATTTAATCGTGTGACACAGGGTGTACGTCAACCGGGCTCTTCCATCAAGCCATTCTTGTATGCAGCCGCTTTAGAAAATGGATTCTCGCCCTTAACATTCCAGGATGTCGGTGAAACGATTTTCACCTATGATAATGGACGAGCAACCTACAAGCCTCAAAATGTAAATGGACAATTTGCAGATGGGCAAATGTCACTGGCCCAAGCGATTGCTATTTCGGATAATATTTATGCCGTTAAAACATTAGAAAAAATAGGCTATGAACCTTATCGCGATGTATTGGATCGTTTCAATCTCAATTATTCCGAGGCAAACAACCCATCTATTGCTCTGGGAACAACCGAGAATTCTCTATTTGATTTAACGAGTGCCTACAATACGATCGCTAATAGCGGGAAAGAAACAAAGCCAACAACCATCCTTGAAATTAAAAATGCGGATGGCGAAGTCGTTTACGAATATAAAAAGCCTAAGAGCGAACAAGTTATCTCTAAAGAAAATGCCTTTTTATTAACGGATATGATGACAGGTATTTTTGACCCTGTATTCAGTGATTATTCACCTGCTACCGGCGTTTCTTTACGGCCACGCATGACACACACATATGCTGCCAAATCAGGGACAACCGTAAGCGATCAATGGTTATTAGGCTTTACACCAAGTGTTACTGCAGGTGTTTGGAATGGATACGACCAAGGTAAGACCCTTTCTGTACAGCAAGATATGGCCGCTTCGAAACAAGTGTGGATCGATTTTATGGAAGCAATCAATAAAGGAAAGAAAAATGAATCCTTCAAACCGCCAAAAGGTGTTGAAAGCGTTCTGATTGATATCGAAACAGGAAAATTGGCAACAGAAGCCTGCCCTAAACAGAGAATGGTGTATGTAAAAAAAGAGGATATTCCAACAGAGAAATGTTCTTCGGTCGAATTCTTTGATAAAGATTCATGGAATGACTTCTTGGATTTGTTCCCATTTGAAGCATTTAAAGGATTCTTTAACTAATATCAATACAAAAAAGCTCATTCTTGTTCGAAAATTATTTTCGCTTCCAAGATGAGCTTTTATCTATTTAGCAATAATTGGTATATTAGTATAAAAAAATTGATTCTCTATCCAAGCAGAAATCGATTTTTTTGGCAAACGAAAGTATGAGATTCATGGGGCATCTGGCTTGGGAAGTTTCAAATGCCGCATAAGTCTCAAACATTTCGTTAAGCCAAGTGTCCTAGCTTACTATTTAAGCTATTTTCAGTGTACTTTTTTTCAAACGTACTTTCAACAATGGATTAAATCCAATATTAAATTGTCACATTTTGTACAAATTTGCGATATTTATTTCACGATAAACTATTGACTAAAAATTATTTCCGAAACACATTGGTAGTTTTGGAAATAATTTTTATTCTTTATTTACTGTTAAATCATTTCGAAGCTGTTCATCACTTCTTTCCCACATTTCTATATTGTGAGATTTTAAAAAATCTGCCAGCACTTCTTTCGAGACATCATCCATATGATCAACGATAATTTTACGCTTCATGGATTTGTCCATTTTGTTGACGTGGTCAGCCAAAATTTTGTATCCGCGGCGCTTTTCTTTGTTGACTACCATTTCACAGGCAGTTACCCCTGCAAAATATGGCCCTTCTTCTTTAAAATCAATCGTTACCCATACAAGCCAGTATGGTTTTCCGCCTTCAGAATCCTCGCGATTTGTAGTAAATTTAACGCGGCGCTCAACTTCACTTTTCGCATGCATCGCCCCGATATCGATAAATGCTGTTCTTTCTTGTATATCAACGAAAACCGGCGATACATTTTCAAGCGATAAGGAACCGATCCCAAAGCCTTTGTGGCCATCTGTAGGGTCATTTTTTAGAATGGTAAAACCCATCTTTTGTTTTGGTTTTTCTTCATTTGCCATATTGTAAATCCCTCCATCTAAGCCTATTATAAAGAATATACACTAATTTTATCCACTTGGGAGGACGTAAAATGCCAATCGTAACAGTAAAAATGTTAGAAGGTCGTACAGACGAACAGAAAAAAGCTTTAGTTGAAAAGGTAACTGCTGCAGTTGTAGAAACAGTTAACGCACCACCAGAAGCTGTAACCATCGTTATTGAAGAAATGGCTAAAAACCATTATGCAAACGCCGGCGTACGTGCTTCCGATAAATAAAATTGTCCAAAGATCTAAACATTTTGTTCACGGATGTGAGCATCGTGTTTAGATTCTTTTTTTATGTCTTCAAATTGCTTTTTCTACTTCAAGCTTCCTATATTCCAATCTCTTTTGGGTAGTACACTTTATAATCAGTTTTGATCTTTGTAGCAATTGTTGCAACAATGTGGGATTGGTCGGAAAGCTCCCTGATCTCCCCTGTCGGCATTTCCAGATAAATCGGGCTTTTCGATGAGATGCCGGGACGATACATATCATAAGGCAAATCAGACGTAGAATCGGGTTTAATATAATATTCCGGATCCAAACCAATCGATTTCACTTGCTCGATCAGCCAAGCATAACGCTCCGGCTCCTCCTCCGGATTGAGATCGATATGCTCGAATAAATCTCGGTTGACGAAACGTCTGCATAAATCACTAAGAATTTCATCATTCTCCTCCATCCAGAATTGGAAATAGGTCAGCATAATACTTTCATCCAAATCTAAATATTGTTTTAATGAATTATTATTTTCGAAAAATGGTTTAAAATGGACAGGTTCAAATTTAAATGAATACCCTTCCTCACTTAAACGCTTTGCCCGTTTTAATATATTATTCAAGATACTTTCCGCACTGCGCGATACAGGATGGAAATAGATCTGCAAATACATTTGATAGCGGGACATAATATAATCTTCTACTGCATGCATCCCACTTGATTTAATGACAATAATATCCTTGCGCGGGCGCATAACGCGTAAAATACGCTCCATATCAAAGTGGCCGTAGCTAACCCCTGTATAGTAAGCGTCACGCTGGAGATAATCCATGCGATCTGCATCAATTTGACTTGAAATTAAGCTGACCACCTGCTGATTTGTGTAATTTTTATCGATTACCTGTGCGATTCTTTCAGGGAAATCCTTTGATACTCTTGATAGTACCTCGTGAATCTCCGTATCTCCTAATAGCACCATTCTTGTATATTCTTCATGATTTGTGCCAAACACATTTTCAAAGGCATGTGAGAAAGGACCATGTCCAACATCATGCAATAGTGCGGCACATAAAGCTAACAGCCGTTCGTTTTGATCCCATTCAGGTCGACCCTGGAATATATCGTCCACTATGCGTCGAACAATTTCATAGACACCTAGCGAATGATTAAATCGACTATGCTCCGCCCCATGAAACACTAGAAAAGTAGTTCCTAATTGTCGAATTCTCCGTAATCTCTGGAACTCTTTCGTAGCGATTAAATCCCAAATCACTTGATCTCGCACATGTACATAGCCATGTACCGGATCCTTAAACACTTTCTCTTCAACTAACTTAGCACTCGCATAATCTTCCACAAGTCCGCACCTCGCTCTCTGGTTTCTTACCTCTTATTATATGGGAGTTTTCACCGAATTACATCAAACTCCTTCTAAAATACTAGTAAAATAAAGAAAGTTTATTTATAAACTACTTTTATGGGTAAAATTTTGATAATGAAACGGTCTATGAAACAAATCTTTTACTTAAAAGTTCTATCGATACTCGTTTCATTCTCCTTAATTAAACTGTTCAAACATTTTGAGCCTCCCAAACGTAGAATAGATTGCATAAAAGGTGAACAATCTACCCAAAACCTCCACTTATTCATAACATACAAAAAAGCTACCCCCGACTTTAGAAGATAGCTTTTAACAGGTTATTTACTTTTTTAGTTTTGCTATTACTTTTTCCATTAACTCTTCTTCGGTTAATGCATTTACTGGTCGACCATTTACGAAGGTAAATGTTTTTTTGCGTCCTGGACCACAGTATGAATGACAGCCAATTTCAATCGTTGCTTCTGGATCTAATTCTTTTAACTTAGGAATTAACGTTTTTAAATTAACGGCCTGACATTCATCGCAAACTTTAAATTCGTTTGCCATTTTGCCAACAACCCTTTCTATTGATAATGTCGTTAAATTTATTTCAACTGCTATTGTCATATACTTTTTAATCTAACAGATATTTTAGCCTATGCAAACCGTCCTCTTCAAGTAAAAATAAAATTTATCGGTCAAAGGTCTGATACGAATTTAATTTCTATAAAAATCTTTTTTTCCTTCCCCCACTTGAAAGAATAAAAAAAGACGAATTTAATATAAAGATTGAAAATATTTGAATAAAATTGGAACTTCTTGGACATTCTAAGTTTTGAGCAAACAAAACTATGAATTTTACAGGAGGTTAAAAAAATGGTCAAAGTAAGACAAGATGCTTGGTTAAAAGAAAACGACGAATTATTAGCTGAAGCAGTCATTCGTCATGTCAAAGAAGGAAGTACTCAGTTAAATGCCTTTGAGGAAGCAGGTGATGCACTAAATCGTACAGCTGCTGCTTGCGGTTTTAGATGGAATGCTGTTGTACGCCGTCTATATGAAAAGGAATTGGCTGAAGCCAAAAAAGAAAGAAAAGAAAGAATGAGAGTACTAGGCATGAATGGCAGACGCCGCCCTCAAGGTGTTTATTTACTCCCTAACTCTACTTCTCAAACAACAGAAGAAACGAAATCACTTTCCTTATCAGCTCTTAATCTAGATATTGTGATTGCCTATTTACTTCGTTTACAACATCAGGGCGGCAATGATATGGAAGCAACAAAATGGCGTCACATTGCCAATACATCTACAGAAAAAATCAAAGAATTGGAACTTCAGCTAAAACGACTAGAACAAGAGAATAAAGAAATTCGCGAAGATTACGAGCAATTTGTTCAAATCATGAATCGTGCGCGTAGATTAGTAACACTAGATGAGGAAGACAACCGCGTAGCTCCAGTATTTAAAATGGAGAAAAACGGGAATCTTGTAGCAAACTATTCAACTGGTGCTAGCGAAAAAGAAAACGTGGATGTGCCGCATTAAAGCGCATTCACGTTTTTCCCCATTATTTCCTGTTTAGCATTTTTTCATTACGTTCCAGCACGCGCTGTAAATAGAAAGTATAAATTTCTAATTCTTCTTCAGTTAATGGTTGAACCATAGTTTGATTACTTAATTGGTTTAAAACAGCTTGCAATCTAAAAACAGTTTCTTGAACGGTAAGCGGTTTATTCAATAATTCACTTAGACTTGCCATTACTTCCGGCTGAATTTTAGGAAAGACAAATTTCGTTTCTTCGTCTTTTAAGCTTATGTTATAAAAATCTTTCACTAGTTTCGCTCGTTCACTGCCGCTGTCTTCAATACATAAATAGATTTGAACAGCAATTCCTTGTCTTAGGCGCCGCTGCGAAATACCTGCAAACTTCCTGCCGCCAATACTTAAATCATACGTTCCAGGGCAATAGGAACCGACAATTTCATAAGCTTCTATTTTATCCGCTGCTTCAGGAAATAACAGCTTAATAAGATCTACCATTACATCGTAGCCTTCATTTATATTAATGGCACCTTGCTGTTCTGATAAAACAATCGATATATTTAAAACACCGCTATCTAAAACCACTGCCAACCCACCAGAATTTCGAACAATTGCTTGATAGTCTTTTGAATTTAATAGTTGAATTCCTTCTTGAACAAATGGTAATCGGTGATCCTGAATGCCCAGCACCACTGTATGGTCATGAACCCACGTTCGAACAGTTGGGCTTGTTTGTAATTGCCCGACCAATTGGCAAAGTGTATCATCCATTGCAAAGGATTCAAGTGGAGACCGTGATTTCATCGTAATGGACTGGTCGATAAATCGCCATGTCTCTTGTTGTAATAAAGGATGCATTGTTGTTACTCCTTCTTTTTCCTAATCAATATGTATATAGACTTAGCATACACGAAATTCCTTTATTCCATCAAATTTGTTAGGTCAATTTCGTTATTTTTTCCCTCATTAAATGCATTGGAAGCTGAATCAAGTCATTTATAAATGGAATACTTATACGGGATTGAAATTACCACACTCTTGTCAAATTAGTGAATTCCGACAAATTGTGCCCTTTCTTACAAGGAATTATTTTGATTTTATGCTAAGATACTTGTGAATGATTATCAATTAAGGAGTGTTATCAAATGAATGAAGCAGCAATTACATTAGATGGCTGGTATTGTTTACATGATTTCAGAGCGATTGACTGGACATCTTGGAAATTAGTTTCTCAAGAAGAACGTACAAATGCAGTCAATGAGTTCGTACAATATTTAGAAAAACTAAACGAAGCACATGTTGCAAAAACGGGTTCTCATGCCTTTTATTCAATCATTGGGCAAAAAGCTGATTTTATGCTAATGATCCTTCGTGAAACGCCGGAAGAACTACAAGAATTAGAAGCTGAATTCAATAAATTAGCGATTGCTGATTTCACTGTTCCTACTTATTCTTATGTTTCTGTTGTTGAGCTTTCTAACTATTTAGCACAAGGTTCAAACGAAGATCCTTACCAAAATCCACATGTTCGTGCCAGATTATATCCTGAATTACCTCGCACAAAATACGTTTGCTTCTATCCAATGGACAAACGTCGTGAAGGCAACGATAACTGGTACATGCTTGATATGGAACAACGTCGCGAGTTAATGCGTTCACACGGATTAATCGGCCGCAGCTATGCTGGTAAAGTGAAACAAATCATTACGGGTTCAGTTGGATTGGACGATCATGAGTGGGGCGTAACTTTATTCTCTGAAGATATGCTTCAATTCAAAAAAATCGTCTACGAAATGCGTTTCGACGAAGTTTCCGCTCGCTACGGCGAATTCGGTGAGTTCCTAGTAGGAAACTTATTGGACGAAGATAAATTGACGACTTTCTTAACAGTTAAGTAATAAAGAAAAGCGGAAGGTGCTCATTCAGCTCCGACAACAACTGGAAGAATCGACAAAAGGACGCTTTTTGTCCTTGCAGGCGATTCTGAAGTTGTCGAGGAGCTAGCACCTGCAGCTAGACAATAAAAAGCGGAAGGTGCTCGCGAAAGCCTGAAGCTAGATAAAGAAAAACGAGACGTAATCGAAATACTCGATTCCTACGCCTCGTTTTTTTCTTGTTCTTCTTTCGTTTTCAAAATGATGATGATTGTATTTATAAAAAATCCGATGACTACCATTATTATAAATAAATACCAATGCAACGGCTGCTCGTAAAAACTAGCGATAATAAATGAAATAATCGCACTGATGATAATGGAAAACCAAATACCCATTTGCACAGGATCAACCCCTACTATTTACTTTTGACGATGAACGACTCTCCTTTTCCTCTGAAATGCACCTGAAAATGGCGAACGAACCTCCACTCTAGTTTTATTTTATTAATTATTCGATATTTTTATACAAAACTTATGAACTCTTTACTATTTCGTACATACATTAAAAACATGGGCGATTTTTTATTATTTTTTATTCTTAAATGGGTGCAAATGCATAAAGTGTTATGAGGAGGTATGCCATATAGCTGTTTTAGCAGCCAATGATGCTCAAGTATCCTTAACGGCACGGTACATTCGCACAGAAGCTGAAGGAGATGGAGAATTAGGCATGTTGTTGATAGGCAATGTCGGTGTTAATGGTGAATTAGCAAGTTGCCTGGATATCCTAAACAATCAATGCGAAAACAAATGGTATATCAACATCCAGGCGCTTTAAAGACACACAAAAAGGCTTTTTCTATCAACTTGCACCACCTATAGGATTCCCTTTAGCTCCACGGTCATAATTTTGGAATTCTTATTGAACCTGGAGAAAAATCTTTATGATTTTTCTTGCTGCTAGGACTGTCCTACTTAGTAGTTCCATCAATGAAAATACAGGACGTTTTTTTCTTCTCGCCTTGGACAATAAGACTGTCCGACTGTTGCAGTTTTTTGAAATTGAAATTCATAAAATGATGAAAGGGTGTTTTTTTTGACATATTACAATTGGGGTCAAACGAATCAAACAGGTCAACAACAGTATCCAACAACTACTGGTCAATTTCCGACTGGACAATTTCCTGCTGGCCAATATGGATTTACACAATTTCCTGCTGGGCAAGTTACTACGCCTCCAGCACAAAGCACTGTAAGTCCTGTAAGAGTTGGTACAACTGCTGCTGCTCCATTTCGTGAAGAATCATACATCGAAAATATTTTAAGATTAAACCGTGGAAAAGTGGGTACTTTTTACTTCACAATCCCTTCAGGTAATGTAGGAGAGACAGAAGGAGGCACAACACGAGTTGTTCGCGGGGCAATCGTTGAAGCTGGCCGAGATCATGCAATTATTTCTGAAGCCGATACTGGCCATACTTACTTGTTCCCTATGATTTACTTTGACTTTGCAGAGTTTACGGAACCGATCAATTACCTTCCTGGTTCCCCATTACCGCTAAGATAACTACTTATACGGTATATAAAATGCGTAGACAAAGTCGATTAACGGACCTTGCCTACGCTATCATCCACTTCTATCTGGAAGTGGATATTTTTTTGGGATAAGAAAATACTTTCTCATCCACATAAGTTCACCTATGGCTAACAGCTAAAGGATCAAGTGTTTAGCCAAGTTTTCTAATGCCTTGTTTTAAGTATTTGATTGTAGCTAAGCCAAGCGTTTTTGCTGCGATCAACATTGCTCGTTCATCAAAGTTAAATTGGGCGTGGTGATGAGGAAAAGCTTCCTTCCAGGCTGGATCTTTCGCACCTGTAATGAAAAATGTCCCTGGTACCTTTTCTAAATAATAAGCAAAATCCTCCCCTACCATTAAAGGCGAACATTCCGTGACATTGTGCACTTCTTCAATCTGGCACGCAACATCCGCAAGAAATTGTGTTTCCTTTTTATGATTAACAACCGGAGGATATCCTCTTGTAAAGGCATATTCATAGGTCGCATGGAAGCCATCACAAACCGATTTTAAAAGCAGTTCGATTTCATGCTCAATCTGCGTACGGACCTGTTCATCAAAGGTACGAACAGTTCCTTTCAACTCCGCTTTATCTGCAATTACATTGAAAGGATTAATCGCTTCAAAATGCCCAATCGAAACAACTGCTGATTTTAAAGGATCAATTCTTCTTGAGACAACGGTCTGAAGCTGCGTGATAAATTGGGACGCCACGACAATCGAGTCAATGGAATGATGCGGCTCTGCACCGTGCCCACCTTTTCCTTGGATCGTAATTTCTAAACGATCCGCAGCTGCCATAATGGCTCCGTTGCGAACCTGGATATCTCCCAGAGGCGCTGGTGCCCATAAATGTGTGCCAAAGATGACATCCACCCCATCCAAGCATCCGTCTTCAATCATAGGCTTTGCCCCTCCTGGAGCAATTTCTTCCGCAAATTGATGAATAAATACGATGTTTCCTTCAAGTTGGTCCTTCATGGCAACAAATGCCTTAGCCAGAACTAAAAGGGTTGCCGTATGACCATCATGCCCGCAAGCATGCATCACACCATCGTTTTTTGATTTATAAGGAATATCATTTTGCTCTTGAATGGCAAGTGCATCAAAGTCAGCACGCAACGCTACCGTTTTCCCAGGCTTTCCACCTATCAATGTGGCAACTACTCCACGTCCTCCGACACCTTCTCGAACATCGAGACCAAGTTTACGATGATAATTTGCTATATATTTTGGTGTATGAACTTCATGAAATGATAGTTCAGGATTTTCATGCAGATGGCGCCTGATGGAAACCATTTCTTCATAATGATTTTCCAATACAGTAAATAATTGCTCCATAATAGCTCCCCTTTCATGTACTGACAATATATGTTGGTTTCACAAATTTACTCTTGTTATGAATAACTTTATCATGTTTCGGAATGTTAAGTATGAAAATTCTAAAAATTAATGCTGAATTGCTAAAATTTATGTTGTGGATTTGATGATAAAAAAAGAATTACACGGTTTACGATCTGTGCAATTCTTATTTTCAACTCTATTAATTTTTATGTTTTAATGTGGAAACCAACAGAAGAATCCATCCTGCCAAGAATAGTACCCCGCCAATTGGAGTAATGGCTCCTAAAATCTTAATCCCTGAAATAGCTAAAATATAAAGACTTCCAGAGAAGAAAATGATTCCTAAATTCATGCAGACTGCGGCAACTTTCAACTGTTTGATGGAACCAAATAGTTTGGGACTCATTATAATTCCGATCGCAAGAAGCGCAATGGCATGGAACATTTGGTACTGTACCGCCGTTTCCCAAATCCCTTTCCCGTAATCATCTAATACGGCATCCAGCGCATGTGCGCCAAATGCACCTAATGCAACGACTAAAAATCCGTGTATTGCACCTGAAATGATTGAACCTTTCATTTTCAAACCTCTTCTCTATGTATGTGTTGATAATTTTTTGTTGATGTTGGGCAATCCGTATGGAGACTATTAAACTGCTCCCGCTTTACCCTCGAGCCCTAAAAGTCAAAAATCGAATCCCCATTCGCATCCTGTTCTTTTAACTTTTCACCATTTACGGAGCTAGTATTTTGAATCATGTTATGCGATTGGGCCATGATTGGGCTTACTTGAAAACTATGAGTTGGTTGAACAGTCATAGTTGGTGCGTTTGTAGATGCGTTTTTCACTCCACTAGATAAGCCCACATTGCAAAGTGCACGAATCGCGCTTAGTTGTTCCCGAATATGCTGTTCATCCGGACTATTTTTCGTACTCGCCACAAGCTGTTCAATTTCGATTAACAGTGCTTGATAAGAAATCATATTCTAACGATCCCCCAGTGTTTGTTTAGGTACAAACTGCATACAATCCATACCTGATGATTGTTTGACAACTACAGAAGGCAGCTGCTTTGTTTTAAACTTATAAGCTGTGCATGAACGAGGGTTTCTCTGATCCCATGTCACACGGAAATACTGGCATTTAAAACAATTTACCTGCATTACGGCTTCCCTACTTTCTATTTCAATTTAACAGATTTCAAATACTGTGAAAAGTTTTGTGGTCTCAAAGCTTTTACTCAAAACACCAATCGATTGGTTCTTGTTCCCATTCTATTAATTTGCCATTAATTTTCGAGAAAGGTTTGCTGCCGAAAAAGCCTCGATGGGCGCTTAATGGACTTGGATGGGGTGCCTGTAGGATATAATGATGCTTGCCACTTTTTTCAATGATCACACGTTTTGTTTGTGCCGGTTTTCCCCATAAAACAAAGATAATAGGCTCTTTTCGCTCAGCCAGTCTTGTAATCACTGCATCAGTAAACTGTTCCCACCCCTGTCCTTTATGTGAATTCGCTTCACCTTGCCGAACAGTCAACACTGTATTTAATAGGAAAACTCCCTGTCTGGCCCATTTCATCAAATAGCCGTCCTTTGGAGAAGGGCAACCCATATCACTCTCCAGCTCCTTAAAAATATTTCGCAAGCTGGGCGGATGAGGAACACCTGGTTTAACAGAAAAA
>Ga0180215_1003622_pt1 | contig 14373 bp, 12 predicted proteins | sample eDN3rd37CBELigBY_FD_128871 | JGI IMG/M metagenome (GOLD analysis project Ga0180215, IMG submission 128871) | Enriched backyard soil microbial communities from Emeryville, California, USA - eDNA 3rd pass 37_C BE-Lig BY (version 2) (version 2) | ecosystem: Environmental > Terrestrial > Soil >...
ATCCTGAAGGTTACCGAATGCTCCGAAAATCTCCCTTAAATTCGAGGTTCCAGTGAGTCCATAGACATAGCTGACACCGAATAAAAAGATGGCTGTGGAGACCGTTCCGTTAATGACATACTTCATCGCGGATTCATTTGATAACCTATTGCGTTTCCGAAGCCCAGCTAATATATAGGAAGAAATCGAGAGCAATTCTAATCCGACAAATAATGTAATCAAGTCACCACTTGATGTCATAATCATCGTACCTAAGAGTGCTGCTAGAAGTAAGTAGTAAAACTCACCACGATACTCAACAAGCCCCTCTTCGGGTTCATAGCTCATTGCTAGCAAGAGTACAAGTCCTGTCCCCACTAGTAAAATTAATTTAAAAGCAATCGCAAAGGAATCAAGTCTAAATGTATCGTACAAAATCGATGTGACATCATTCCCGATTAACGAAACCGTAAACCCGATTGCAACAAGGATTCCCACGACTCCAATCCAACCGAGTGGCCGTCGGTCCTTGTCTTTTCCCATAAATAAATCCAGTAACGATAGAAGGGTTGCAACACCGAGGATGATAAATTCAGGTGCCATAACTCCCCAATCAAAGCTTAGTAAAGTTTCTGTATCCATCGGCTCACCCTCCTAACCCTAGCATGATAGTTTCAAGTGCAACCTGAAGTGGCTGTGTAAGCACGTTAGGATAAACACCAATCAATACGATAAACGCAAGTAACACCAATACCGGTACCATTTCAATTGGACGTAAATCAACTGCTCCCTCATAGGAATGAATCGTCTTACCATATGTCACATTTAGTACTGCACGAAGCAAATACACAGCTGTCATAATAATGCCGATTGCCCCAACCGCAGCGAGAACTGGCATTTCCTTAAACAGCCCAAGGAATGCCATGAATTCACTAACGAATCCGGACATCCCAGGTAAACCAAGTGAAGCCATCGCAGCTGCTAATAAGAATCCAGCCGTTAGTGGCATCACCTTTGCTAGCCCACCAAGCTTATCAATATACGATGTGCCTGCTCGCTCGTACATGACCCCAATTAAGAAGAACAATAATGCTGAAATCAAGCCATGTGACACAACTTGGAATACGGCGCCTTGCACTCCCGCTTCATTCATCGCACCAAGTCCTATCAACACAATTCCCATATGCGAAATACTCGAGTACGCCAGAACCATTTTGAAGTCTTTTTGGACGAATGCTAAAAATGCCCCATACAAAAGATTGATTACTCCCAGCACCGCAACAATTGGAGCAAGTGTGCTGAATTCATCTGGGAAGAATCCCATTCCGAAGCGGATGATCCCGTAAGCTCCAATCTTTAAAAGGATTCCCGAGTGTATCATGACAATGGATGGCGGTGCTTGTACGTGAACACGAAGCATCCATGTATGAAGTGGAAAAATCGGCAATTTAATCCCAAATCCGATGATAATCGCAATCAATAATCCAAGTTTTAGGTCCTCAGAAAATGTACCTGGAATTGGCAAGCTATCTGCAGGACTGGCAAAAATCGCCGTTAGTGCCGAAATATTCGTTGTTCCAGCCTTTGCAAAAATGATCATGATCACGATCAGCAAGATCGCGGAACCTAATCCGTTATAGATTAAAAAACTAAATGCTGCTTTTTCTTTTTCAAAATATCCCCACTTCCCAATGAGAAAAAACGTAGAGATTAAGGTCATTTCAAAGAACACGAAGAACAATAGTAAGTTCCCGGCTGTGAATACGCCAAGCATTCCTAGTTCAAGTAAAAGGAAGAGCATGAAGTAGCCTTTCCATTCCTTCTTGATATGAACGGATGCAATAGCAGCAAGTGTGGAAATCACAGTTGTTAAAAGAACGAGTACTAGGGTGAATCCGTTTAGACTCATCTCATAATTGACTTCCCACGGATTGCCTTTTGGCAGAAAGCCAAACCAATAGACTGATTCCTTTAGCTTTTCAAGGTCTCCGCCACCTGTATAAAACCCGTACACATAAAGAGCCAAAACCAATGAAGGAAGGGTAGCTAATACGCCAACTAATTTGATCGTTTTTTCCTCAGTTTTTGGTACAAAAGTAAGTAGTGCAATACCTAAAATCGGGAAGAATACTAAAAGTGAAAGAATAAATGAGCTCATCTTAAGTACCCCCCTGTCAGTGCCACAACAAGTAGTAAAATCGCTAATCCAACAAAGGCAACGGAAGTGTACATTTGAACTTGCCCGTTTTGAAGCTTAGCTCCAAGCTTTCCGATTCCTTGGGTTGCCATTGCCACGCCTTTTACAATTCCCCCTACTAAAAATTCATCTATATAGCGAAGGAATAAACTAAATACCTTTGTCGCGTAGACAACGGTCATGTTATAAAATTCATCAATAAAATATTTGTTATAGACGACACTATACATAATTGGTGCGCGAGAGCTGAAAAAGTCTCTTGAAATAGACTTCCGTTGATACATCCCATAGGCAAGCAGCAGACCAAATAGGGACGCAAATGTTGCAACAGCCATAATCCAACCTGGCCCTTCGTGATGACTTGGTCCATATAGGTTCGTACCTTCTGTTAACCAATCCCCTAAAAAGGTGCCAAACCAAGGTGTGTTCACATATCCTGCTACAACCGCTAGAACTCCAAGAACAATCATCGGTATTGTCATCACACTCGGTGATTCTTTGACATTTGTTTGTTTTCCTCTCGCCTCACCAGTGAACACCATGAAGAACAAGCGGAACATATAAAATGCAGTAAAGAAAGCCGCAATCACCGCTAACCAGAACAGCACGTAATTCCCTTGTGCCCAGGTCGCAATTAAGATTTCATCCTTACTGAAAAAACCTGAGAAAAATGGAACACCACTGATAGCTAAGGTCCCAATTAAGAATAAAGGACCTGTAATGCGAAGTTTTTTCCACAATCCACCCATTTCCTCAATGTTCTGTGTGTGAACAGCATGGATGACGCTACCCGCTGCCAAGAACAACAATGCTTTAAAGAAAGCATGTGTCATTAAGTGGAATACTCCTGCAACATACCCGGCAGATCCTAATGCAAGCATCATATAGCCAAGCTGACTCACAGTAGAGTAGGCCAGAACACGTTTAATATCCTTTTGTGCTAAACCTATTGATGCTGCAAAAATCGCGGTAATTCCTCCGATAATCGCAACTGTCATCAACGCGGCATGACTTGCAGCAAATAAAGGATAAGTCGTAGCCACTAAATAAACCCCCGCCGCAACCATTGTAGCTGCGTGGATTAAAGCTGAAACAGGTGTCGGACCTTCCATCGCATCCGGCAACCAGGTGTGAAGTGGGAATTGACCAGATTTACCAACAGCTCCCACAAAAATTAAAATCGCAGTTAATGTGATCATGGTTGGTGAAATATCTCCAGCACCAACGGCGCTAAAAATTTCATCATATTCAAAGCTGTTAACTTGCCAGAATAATAGAATCATCCCAATTAATAAGCCTACATCTCCGATACGCGTCATAATAAACGCTTTTTTCGCTGCAGCTTTTGCTTCTTCCTTATAGAAATAGAAACCAATTAATAGGAATGAACCAAGTCCTACAAGCTCCCAGAAAATATACGTTTGGAGAAGGTTTGGAGAAATGACCAATCCTAACATCGCAAAAGTAAATAACCCAAGGTACGCATAGAAAACAGGAAAGCGCTCATCACCATGCATATACCCTTTTGAATACATATGTACTAAAAAACTGACAAGCGATACTACCACTAACATAAGTGCATTTAATTGATTGACTTCAAACCCCGCTGTTAAGTGAACATCCCCAATTGATAACCACGTGCTCTCATATTTGTATGTTGAGTTCCCAAGTCTCGAAATGAGAACCAACACCGAGTAGACGAATGAAATAAATGTTAGCAGAATGCCAAGATACGCACTCGACTCCTTCAATCGTTTACCGAATATAAGAAGGAACAAAAAAGAGATAAGCGGGAAAAGCGGTATGATCCATGCATTTTCCATCATCGTATCACAATCCCCTTCTTTGGCTTGCGGCTAAGGCTGAGTAGACCATTTGGTTCACAGCCTTTACCGGTACTTCATCAAATACGACTTAGCGTATTGTCGTTTTATTCTCCCAACAAAAGCTAAGTTAATGTTTCATCGTATTCATTTCATCAATATTAACTGTGCGTTTATTTCGGTACAACGCCATCAAAATAGCTAGACCAACAGCAAATTCAGCTGCAGCAATGGCGATTGTAAACAGTGAGAAAATTTGACCCGTAATTCCAGGGACCATTCCGTATTTACTAAAAGCCACAAAATTAATATTTACCGCATTTAGCATCAATTCAACAGAAATTAACACAATAACTGTATTTCTTTTTGTGAATGCCCCGTAAAGACCAATACAAAATAAAATTAACGCTAGGATGAGGTAGGCTGCTAATGGAACAGAACTCATTCCTCGTTCGCCTCCTCTACATTGTCTTTTTTCGCTAAGATGATTGCCCCTACTAACGCCACAAGTAAGACAACAGATGTTAATTCAAATGGAATCACGTATTTTGCATAAAGCTCCATTCCAATCTTCTCCGTATTGTTCACGTGCAGGTCTGTCGCTTGCCCTCCAAAATCCAAATCGTAAATGCCAAGGTAAACAGCAACACCAAATGCAAGGATTCCAAAAAGAACTAGGAAGGTTCGACCACGACTTACTTTTGGTTCGTTTGTGTCATTGTGTTTCGTCAGCATAATACCAAAGAGCATTAAAATGGTGATGGCCCCTGAGTAAATTAAGACTTGCACAGCTGCAACGAATTCTGCATGAAGCATCACATACAAACCTGCGATACTAATGAAGGTGAATACAAGTGCGATTACCATGTGGATGACCTTTTGGAGGTTCAGCATTAATATACCGCCGCCAATCGCACTAATTGCTAGGACTATGAATGCTAAAAATTCTCCAGTCACGCTTTATTCTCCTTCCTTACATTCGTATCATTTTCATCTAACCACTCAAGGTTTTTAAATAAGTCATCACGACTGTATTCCGCAAGTTCAAAGTTGTTTGTCATGACAATTGCTTCTGTCGGACAAACCTCAGTACATAGGTCACATAGAATACAAATTTCAAAGTTAATATCATAGGTATCAATTATTTTCCCTTTTTTGGTCGGGTCAGGGTGTTTTTTCCCGGTTAGCTGGATACAATCGGTTGGACAAATGTTGGCACATTGATTACATACGATACATTTTTCCGGATAAAATTTTTGAATACCACGAAAGCGATCTGGTAGTGGTAATGGTTCATTCGGATAATCATATGTGACTTTTTTATAGGTTAATTGATTAAGGGTATATTTCATCCCTTTCAGCAAGCCAAACATAGTTTGTCACCCCTTTATAAGGTAGTTTCGGTACACGAATCCTTTTTAGAAAAGAACCTAGAAAAATAATTCCTTAATTAAAGCCGATAAGAAGATGTTAGCTAATGCAATTGGAAGGAGTACTTTCCAACCGAATTCCATCAGTCTGTCAGCACGTAAACGTGGGAAGGTAGAACGGAACCAGATTAAAACAAAGATTACCAAGCTAAACTTTAATGAGAACCAAACGGCACCAGGTATAAAGTCTAGGAATAAAACTGGTTTCCAGCCTCCTAAGAAAAGAACGGTCGTTAAGGCTGCCATCGCAAACATATACACATATTCGGCAAGCATAAAGAAAGCCCATCTAAATCCTGAATACTCAATATGGAAACCAGCGACAATCTCTGATTCTGCTTCAGGTAAGTCAAATGGCACACGGTTTAATTCGGCAACAGACGCGATAAAAAATACAATAAAGGCAATCGGCTGTGCAAAAATAAACCAAACCTTATCCTGAGCTTCAACAATATCAGAAAGATTCAAGCTTCCAGATAATAAAATAACCCCAATCACTGACATCACCAGCGGAATTTCATAGGAAATCATCTGTGCAGCTGCACGCATTCCTCCCATGAGGGCATATTTATTATTCGATGCCCAACCACCTGCGACAATTCCAATCGTAGTGAGTCCAGATACGGCGATGTAATAGAGCAACCCCACCCCAATATCTGCAAATTTATAGCTTTCCGTAAACGGAAGTGCTGCCACAACCATGAAGGCTGGAGCAAACGCAAGCACAGGTGCAAGTATAAACAGGGGACGGTCCGCCACTTTCGGGATTACATCTTCTTTAATAAGAAGCTTTAATACGTCAGCCACTGTTTGTAAAAGCCCCCAGCGTCCCCCTACTTGGTTCGGACCCTGACGTGCTTGCATGAAGCCCATCACCTTACGTTCTGCAAGGATTCCATACGTAACGAATCCTAGGATGACTAATAGTAAGACGGTTGCAAGTAAAAAGAAAATACCAAAATTCAGCCAACTCGGAGGTGAATTCAGTAGGTTTTCTATCATTAGCCGTCAACCTCCCCGAGGACAATGTCGATTGCACCTAAAATGGTAATCAGGTTTGCCATATTCTCACCCTTTAAAAGCTTCGGGAGGATTTGGAGATTGTAGAATGACGGACGTCTGAATTTCAAACGATACGGTTCTTTTTTACCATCACTCGAAATATAGCAGCCAATTTCTCCACGTGGTGATTCAATTCGTACATATGCTTCACCCTTTGGTGCTTTAATGATTTTCGGAACCTTGGCCATAATCGGACCTTCTTCAGGGAATTGTTCCACAGCCTGTTCTACTATTTTAAGAGATTCCTCAATCTCTTCCATACGGCAGTGATAGCGTGCCCATGCATCTCCACCGTCTCTCGTTGGTACGTCAAAATCAAAGCGGTCATAGATTGAATATGGCTCATCTTTTCTAAGATCCCATTTAACACCTGTACAACGAAGATTCGTACCACTTAGGGAGTAATTTAATGCATCTTCCTTCGTGTACTTTCCAACTCCAATGACACGGTCCCTGAAAATTTCATTTCCTGTTACTAGCTGGTGGTACCCTGGAAGCTGTGACCTCATATATGGAACAAATTCCTTTACCTTTTCAATCCAACCTTCAGGCGCATCCCATTTAACCCCACCTACACGCATGTAGTTAAAGGTCAGCCTTGCCCCGGAAAGCTCATTTAGTAAATTAATAATCATTTCTCTCTCTCTAAATGCATAAAGAAACGGTGTTGTTGCTCCGATATCAAGTAAATACGTGCCCCACCATACAAGGTGACTCGCAATTCGCCCCAATTCCATAGCGAGGATCCGTAAGTATTCAGCCCGCTCAGGAACCTCAATGTCCATCATTGTTTCAACCGCATGACAAAGTACATAGTTATTCGTCATCGCTGACAAATAGTCCATTCTGTCTGTGTACGGAATGATTTGTGTGTATTGCAAGTCCTCTGCAAGTTTTTCTGTTCCACGGTGTAGGTATCCAATTACGGGTGTAGCTTCTGTGATGATTTCTCCGTCAATTTTAACAACAAGACGGAATACTCCGTGCGTACTTGGATGCTGTGGCCCTACATTTAGGAGCATTTCTTCTGTACGAATCATATGCTACACCTCCACGTCAAACGGTTCATAGTCTTTTCTAAGTGGATGTCCCACCCAGTCGTCCGGCAATAGGATTCGTGTTAAATTTGGATGTCCTTCAAATTTAATCCCGAGCAAATCAAATGCTTCACGCTCTGGCCAATTTGCGCCTTCCCATAAAGGCTGTAAGGATGCAGTCGTTGGCTCATCACGGTCAAGCTTCACTTTTAATGCAACAGATTGACGGTTTTTATAAGAGTATAAGTGAACATACATTTCCATATGCGATTGGAAGTCTGTACCATGGAGTTCCGATAGATAATCAAATCCAAGCTGTTCATTAAACTTTAAAAACTGTGCAATCCTATAATATGTATCCGGCTTTGCAACAAGTGTTGGCACATCTTTTGATAATGTATTAATATATGAATCTTCTAAAACGTCACCACCTAGGTGCTCCGTGATTACTTTCACGTACTTATCCAAATATTTTTGGTTAGGTGACGGCGTTGCCTCTTCTTCTACTACTTCCCCAGGTGCTCCACCTGCAGCGGCTTTTGCTTTTGCTGCTGCCGCGGCCTTTGCCTTGGCTGCTGCAATTGCTTTCGCTTTTTCCTTCGCAAGATCGTCGCCACCACCGCCAGCTGCCGCTTTGGCTTTCGCTGCTGCCGCCGCTTTTGCCTTGGCTGCTGCTACAGCTTTCGCTTTCGCTTTTGCTAGTTCATCATCTGTTGATCCTTCGCCCGCTTTTTCAGCCGCCTTCTGCTTCGCCAGTGCTGCAGCCTTTGCTTTCGCTGCCGCAACCGCCTTTGCCTTCGCCTTCGCTAAGTCGTCATCACTTGATGCTCCACCAGCCGCTTTTTGCTTCGCTAATGCCGCGGCCTTCGCCTTTGCCGCCGCTGCTGCTTTCGCTTTCGCAGTTGCTTTGTCGTCTCCTTCTGACGTGTCCGCTGATGCGGCCTCTGCCGCCTTTTGCTTTGCTAGTGCCGCGGCCTTCGCCTTTGCTGCCGCTGCTGCTTTCGCTTTCGCAGTTGCTTTATCGTCTCCCTCTGACGTGTCCGCTGATGCAGCCTCTGCCGCCTTTTGCTTTGCTAGTGCCGCGGCTTTTGCCTTCGCTGCCGCTGCTGCCTTTTGTTTTGCAATGTCAATATTTACTTCTTCTGATGATTCTGAATCTTCATTAGACGCTGTCGCCTCTTCAGCTTGTAGTTTGGCCTTTTGCTTAGCTAGCGCCGCGGCCTTCGCCTTTGCTGCCGCAGCAGCTTTTGCCTTCGCAATATCTATATTTTCTTCCTTGGATTCCTCTTTATTTTTCGCTTCAGCTGCCTGTTTTTCGGCTAGTCGCTTTTTTGCAGCTTCCTTCGCCTTCTCTGCAGCCTCTCGCTTAAGTTGTTCCAGGTCTTTTTCTTCGCTCACGCTAAATCACCTTCTTCCCCGTTTTAGCCTCATAGCGAATCTTTTCTTTTAATTTATTAATCCCGTAAATAAGTGCAGCTGGGTTTGGTGGACAGCCTGGGATGTATACATCAACAGGTACAATCTGGTCGACCCCTTTCACAACCGCATATGATTTCACATAAGGACCCCCTGCTGTTGCACATGAACCCATCGCAATGACCCATTTTGGTTCTGGCATTTGATCATACAATCTCTTTAAAACCGGTGCCATCTTCTTGGTCACTGTACCTGATACAATCATGCAATCGGACTGACGTGGAGATGTTCGGAAAAAGGAACCAAATCGATCCAAATCATAGTGGGAAGAACCTGTCCCCATCATTTCAATTGCACAACAAGCTAGACCAAATGTAAGTGGCCACAACGAATTACTCCGCGCCCAACCTTTCACCTGCTCTAGCGTCGTCATAAATACACTTCTCTTTAACTCTTCCATCTCTAAATCTGAAATTCCATCAATTTTTAAATCCATTTTAACACGCCCTTCTTCCAAGCATATACTAAGCCGATAACGAGCATAACAACGAAAATCAACATCTCAACTAATGCGAAAATCCCGAGTTTTTCGTAGGCAACTGCCCATGGATATAAAAATACAGTCTCAACATCAAAAATAACAAACAATAACGCAAAGATATAATAGCGTACATTAAACTGTACACGCGAATCATGGAATGGCTCAATCCCACTCTCATATGTAGTAGCCTTCTCCTCACTCGGTGCATGTGGCCGTAGCAACTTCCCCAAAAACAACGCCACAATCGGGAGTAGAATTCCCAACAACAAGAAGACAACCACAATCAAGTAATTATTCAAATACTGATTCAACAGATCCTCCATGTAGCCCCCTCCGATATCTAATATAATCAAATGCGCCATGGCGTATTTGCACCCGATTTATTTTCAAGCTTGCGAAAAGTTTCTTTTCAAAATCGAGGCATCCGCCGGAGGCAAACTTTATTCAGTCACGTTTGGAACACACCACAATTATGTATTCAAATTTCATCACCAACTCGAAAAAGTATGGAACAGCACTGAATAAAATTTTATTGCCAAAATATTATAAATGTAACCGAATACATTATAGCACTTTTCCCAGCCTAGTGTCGACCAAACCTGGCACATATTCTACGAAATTACCATTTAAGACAAATAAAGTAAAAATGGGCAGAAAAAGCTTGTAATTCTAGTCATTTTTTCTTTAATTTATTGTTTCAGCCGGGGCTGAAATGATGTGCTTTACGTTCATTAAAAATAACAATTTCTATTTTTATAGAACAATAGTAAGGATCTTCATTTTTTCAATCATGTGATTCATGCCTCGAACAAGCTTTTTCACCAACTGAGGGTACGAATACACTTTATTCGTATCAATGCAATATACATTTATTCCTTTGGCTGTTTTCGCAAACTTTGTTGTTTTTATATCGTTGACTTCCGCTTCAGGTGGACGCTTTCCGCGGGCGTGGCTTGAGCCTCCTCGTCGCCACCTTACGCTCCAATCAACTTGGTTTGCAATTTATTAACAAAAAGCAACAATCTTTTAGAAAAGAGCCATACCTTTTGACTGTAAAATTACCTCACCAAAACCTGCATCTCCAACTCCATTCAATCCCTCCAACCTCTATCGTCCATAAATTTTAAATATTGTCCTATACTAATAGACTATTGTCCATAAACGAAAAATATCAGCCATAAATCAAAATTATTGTCCAAAAAAGGAAAGAGCCATGAAAACAAGCGGTTGTTATGCATAAGCTTTACCTTCAACGCACAACCTATAATAGGAAATGATTGATATTAAGGTGGCTTTAAATGAAAGGAAAGCTTATAAGCGCAGTTCATATATATGTACTTTTGATAATGTCTACCGGTTTTATGGTACATGTCCAGATTCTCCCTGTACTCTTATCAACTTCGAACAGGGATTCATGGTTAAGTGTTATTTTTAGCACGATTCCATTCATTATCTGGATTCTACTTGTTTACTATCTCTATAAAAAAATAAATGGGCAAACTGACATATTTTCATTGCTTAGTAAAAAAGTTAAATATAAATGGATTTACACTTTGCTAAACGGAATACTTGGTTCTTATTTCTTACTTGTAGCCTTGGTTACGTTAAAGTTCACATTTATATGGGCAAAAGGGAACTATTCTCTTGATACCCCAGACTTTGTTATTATCATCATGTTTGCTGTTGTATGTTTTTATGCTTCATTAAAAGGATTACTGACGATAAGTACAATCGCTTTTATTTCTTTACCTGTTGTATCTATCTTTGGTTTCACAGTTGGAATTGGAAACACACCGAGGAAGGATTATGAATTACTTTTTCCGATTTTTGAAAATGGGTACAGTGAATTTTTGCAAGGAATCCTTTATTCATGCTCAGGTTTATTTGATATCGTTTTTTTATTGTTTTTAACCCCTTTTATCCAAAACAAACTTAAAGCTAAGTGGTTAATTCTGACTGGATTCATGCTTGTATGCTTAATTTTAGGCCCCCTAACAGGAGCTCTATCTGAATTTGGACTACAAGAGGCTGTAAAGCTGAGAAATCCTGCCTATGAAGAATGGCGATTGTTAAAAATAGGTGAACATATTACCCGATTAGATTTCCTGTCCATGTTTCAGTGGCTTTCAGGGGCTTTCGTTCGAATAAGTTTATGTTTGTTTATTGTGGAAAAGCTCTTTACGTTTCGAAAAAGCGCAAAATGGGTGCTTCCTACCCTTTATTCAATTCTAATTTTAGGTGTTTATATTCCATGGGATGCGCATTCCTTTTTTTTATTTTTAAAAAATATTTATTTCCCGATCAGTCTTGGTGTTCAAATCTTCATTTTACTATTCTTTTTATTACTGATTCATTTGGCGGGTGAAAAACATGGAGAAAGTAAAAGTGAACAAAGTTGAAGTCCTCATAAGCAATCTGAAGAATTGGTTTGAAAGTTCTTCAGATATCGTAGTTAAAGAGAAGTCGTATGGAGAATTCACAATAACATTCATGTATTGCCCTCATTTAGTAGATACAAATAATATGAATCAAGTCATTTTTCCAACCATCTACGATGTGTGGGAATCAAATGGATTCTTAACCTATGATGTAATCAGCAATGTCCTCGATGTAAATAAGCCCAAAGATTTTAACCATGCAAAACAAGAAATCGAAGAAAAACTATACTCAGGTGAATTGCTTATTTTTAGTCATGACTTAAAAGATCTTTTTTTTATCCCTGTATCAAAGATTCCAAAGCGGAGTCCTGAAGAATCAAATTTAGAATCCTCTATTAGGGGACCTCGAGATGGATTTGTAGAGAATATATCGGATAATATGGCGTTAATCCGTCAAAGGTTAAAAACCTCTTCTCTTAAAAGTGTTGAATTCTCCATTGGAGAACGAAGTCGAACAAAAGTAGTCCTGCACTATATAGACGATATTATTAATCCATCTGTATTGGAGGAGGTCAAAAAACGAATTGAATCCATTAAAGTGGATATTCTCGTCAGCAGCTATTCGCTCGAGGAACGCCTATTTGATAATTCATTTTCTATCTTCCCCCTGATGGATCATTCAGGAAGACCGGATTTCGCTGTAAAATCATTGACCCAAGGGAGATTTGTCATTTTAGTAGACGGAAGTCCATCTTGTTTAATAGGTCCCACTAGTTTTAATCAAACCTTATTTTCACCTGAAGATATGCACGATAGTTTTTATTACATCAGTGTTGTTAGGATATTCAGGCTCTTTGCGCTCCTAATCACCATTTTTCTACCTGGATTTTATATTTCTTTAATCTCCTTTCAAATCGACCAACTACCATATCCACTCGTCGCAACGATATCGGCATCTCGATTAGGTCTCCCGTTATCCGCACCAATGGAGACATTTTTGATGCTCGCCTTATTTGAATTATTTAAAGAGGCAGGGGTTCGTCTTCCAAAACCCGTTGGACAGACTGTGGCTGTTCTAGGTGGATTGTTTATCGGAGATGCAGCAATTCGCGCGGGCTTAACTTCGCCTTCCTGTCTAGTCGTGATTTCAATTACCGTCATTTCTGGTTACATACTGATAAATCAAACCATATCAAACAATATTGTGATCTTGCGATTTTCTGTCCTATTGATTTCTTCGTTCCTAGGATTATATGGTTTTTTCATTGCATTATTCATTATTATGACTATACTTGTTTCATCAGAAAGCTTTGGTTATCCTTATGTGACATCCTTATATCGACCTAAGCCTAGAGATCTGATCAATAGTTTGATTAGGCTCCCCTTTCCCTTTATGAAAAAACGAAACCAAGCATTTCAACCAGTAGATTCTGATCGTGAGGCACAAAAGGAGTAGGCTATGAAAAAAACTCTTCTTGTTATCATCATATGGATTATAGTTGTGACCCTTGTCGGTTGTGGAGCAAAAGAAATTCAAAGTCAAGCATATATTACAGGGATAGGGATTGATTACGCAGATGGTGAATTTATTGTCTATATCCAAGCTCAGAATTTTGCAAATATCGCAAAACAGGAGGGTACGTCTTCACTCCAAGAATCCGTACCAAATTTGATTGGAGAAGCTAAAGCGAAAACTATATACGCTGCCTTAAATGAATTGGAGCAAAAATCACCACTGCCATTTTATTATGGACATGTGAATACCATCATTTTAAGTGAGAATGTGATAAAGGATCAAATGAAATCCGTAATAGAGTATATTGGGCAAAATCCATTATTGCGGTACAATCTCTGGTTTTTTGGGACTAAGGAGAATGTCAAAGATATCTTATTAGGAGATAGTTTCTTTAACTTTGCTTCCCTTTACACGATCATTCACAATCCAGACCTGCTTTTGATTAATAATTATATTATCCCAATCAAAGAATACAATCGTTTTATTTCCACCTATTATCAGCCTACAGGATCATTTATCATCCCTTCTCTCTCATTAAACGATGCGAGTTTCTCAGAGGAGGATAAAAAAAATAAAATCGCCATTGTATCAGGTGGGTTTGCGGTATCACAGCAACAATACAAAGGGTGGATAGCTAAAGAAGACTTAGTAGGATTAAAGTGGTTATCTAAGGATATAAACAACATTCCATATAATTTAATAGAAAATAAGATAAGTTTAATTATCCAAAAACCTAAAATGACAATAAAGGTCGACCGTGGCTCAACACCCACCTATCAATTGACTCTTAAAATGAATGCTCAAATTGCACAAAACCAGGAAAATCTTAGCTATACCGAGATAAAAAAGGAAGTCGAAAAACAAATTAAAAAAGAACTTGAAAAGACCATACAAAAAAGCGATGCTATACAAACAGATCTATTAAACATCAGCGAAAAGGCATATCGGTATCATTTAAAAGAATGGGATTTAGCTACGATTAATTCGGTTAGTA
>Ga0180215_1003631_pt1 | contig 14349 bp, 15 predicted proteins | sample eDN3rd37CBELigBY_FD_128871 | JGI IMG/M metagenome (GOLD analysis project Ga0180215, IMG submission 128871) | Enriched backyard soil microbial communities from Emeryville, California, USA - eDNA 3rd pass 37_C BE-Lig BY (version 2) (version 2) | ecosystem: Environmental > Terrestrial > Soil >...
TCAACGTATCTACGATACACATCCGTCGGAGCCTGGCTTCTCACCCGCAGCGGCATCCGGATACTTCCCGCTCTCCGCCCACTCCCGGATTTTCAAGGCTGACTGTGTGCTCACATGATACTTCCTAAAACTGTTCCGAATCCTCAGCAAAATGATTTGGCGTCGGCAACCGTCGCTCATGCAGGATTCTCTGGATCGTGACAGTATTTTCCTCCGGTTTGAAACTGTAATAGATGATATGACTACCTACCCGGGCACGATATCCATCCTGAAACAAATCGGCACAATTTCGGCCGGACTCCGGAAGATTGCAGATTCGTTCTACTGCCCGATCCAGCAATTGCTCGTATGCAGCAAGTTGTTGTTCACCCCACCTCTGAAGGAAAAAAAGCAATATGTCTGATAGTCCTGCCGTGCTTCAGCTGTGTACCTAACGGCGAACCTACGGGCAGACATCAGGGCTCGGCCTCTCACCTGCGGCTGCCCTTCGATATGCAGATTCCATCGCTTCTCTTCGGAAATCCTCGTTGTACTCGAAGACTTCTCCGCGCTCCGATTGCTCCATCCCAACCGCGATCAGCGCCCGGAGATGCTGCAATTTCTCATAGTCCTCCAGCTGTTCCAGTGCCTGCGCGACCACGGCATCCGCATCCGGATACTTCCCGCTCTCCACCCGCTCCCGGATTTGCTGCTGGATTTTCGGACTAAGTTCCAAAGCCATATTCACACCTCCGCTCCTCAGATCATGTCTCCCTCATCCTATCATCCCAACCCGATTCCCCTTCGCACCTCACAGCCTCGTCAGTTTCCCCAGCACCACCCCGCGCGATGCCCCGGTCGCCTTCGGGATGTTCACCGGCAATCCCGCCAGCGCATCGTGCGCCAGCAGCGCGAACAACATCGCTTCCTTCACGTCCGCATCGATCCCCACCGTATCCGTTGCCGTCACCACCGCCGGGGCCAGCAGGTCCCCCAGCATCCGCATCAGTTCCGGATTCCGGGAACCTCCCCCGTTCACCAGCACCTCGTCCGGCATCTGTGGCAACCAGTCCCGATACGCCTTGGCTATCGAATGCGCGGTGAACGCTGTCGCCGAAGCAATCAGGTTCTTGCTCCGCTGCACCAGCACCGGATCACCACCCGCCAGCGCACCAGGTTCCAGCGCCATGTTTGCCAGCATGTCCCCAACCATCGCCTTGTCATAATATTCCCGGCCGGTCGATTTCGGGGGCGGTTGCCGGAGGTAATCGTCCTCCATGAGGTGCCCCACCATCCCCGGATCGACATCGCCGGCCGCCGCCAGCATCCCGTCCCGGTCGAATACCTCTGCCCCATGTGTCAGCATCGTCACCAGGCCATCGATCAGCATGTTTCCCGGTCCGGTATCGAAGGCGATCACCTCCTCCACCGATCCCCCGGCCGGCACCCATGTCACATTGCCAATCCCGCCAATATTCTGCACCGCCCGGTGTTTTGCCGGATCGCTGAACACCGCCCAGTCGAAATACGGCGCCAGCGGTGCCCCCTGCCCGCCAACCGCCATATCGCCCAGCCGGAAATCAGCCATCACCGGCACACCGGTCATCGCGGCAATCACCGTCGCTTCCCCAAGCTGGATGGTCGATGTGCGCGAAAGCGGATTCCCCGCTTCCGGCAATGGCTGGTGCCACACCGTCTGCCCGTGCGATCCGATCACTTCCAGCTGCGAAACGTCGAATTCCCCCGCCGCGCAAATATCCAGAACCGCCTGCCCGAACAATTCCCCCAGCACCACATTCAGCGAACTCAGGCGGGAAATCGCCCGCGTTTCATCCTCGTACAGGTTCAGCAGTTCGTTCCGCACCTCGGGAGGATAGGGATAGGTCGCGAATTGCAGCAGTTCCAGTTCCACATCCTGCGCATGCCCGGTAAACGCCACCAGCGCCGCATCGATCCCGTCCACCGATGTGCCGGACATCAATCCCACACAAACCTGACGTTCACTCATGCCAGCGCCTCATTGACTGCCTGGTTGAACTCCGCCCGGGTCTTCATGTACTCATTGGTCACCGTGGGGTGCACCCGGTTTGTCAGCAGGCAGCAAAACACCCGGGTCGCCGGATCCATCCAGTAACACGTTCCGGTGAACCCGGTGTGCCCGTACGCCGAACTGTTCAGCCCGAATCCGGAATCTTCCGGTTCTTTGCTTTCTTTTGGCTTCCGGCGCCACCCCAGACCGCGACGTTCGATTTCCGTATCCACATTCGCCTGGTCGGTCACGGCCAGATCGAGCAGATCGGCGGAAACGCCCGGCACTGTGCCATCCAGCCACGCCTGCCCGTATTTCGCCAGGTCGAGCGCCGTGCTGAACAGTCCGGCATGCCCGGCAACCCCGGCAAAGCCGTACCAGGCATTACCGTCATGCACCTGTCCACGCAACAGGTCCGTTCGCCAGCCACCATTGACCGGTGCCGCATCCGGGGCCTTTTCCGCCTCGAACGCATTGCCGATTTCCGTCGCCGCGATCCGCTCCCGGAACTGCGGTGGAGGAAGGAACATCGTGTCCCGCATTTCCAGCGGTCCAAACACATGCTCCCGCGCGTAGGCATCCACCCGTTGCCCCGTCACCCGCTTCACCACCTCACCCAGCGTGATGAAACTTGGATCGCTGTAGACAATGCGCGTTCCCGGCTCCCACTCCGGTTGCGATTCCACAAAGGCCCGCAAATAGGCATCCGGACCCGATGCCTCCAGGAACACCGGCAACCAGTCCCGGAATCCGGCCGAGTGCGTCAGCAACCGGCTGATCGTCACCCGACCGATCATCCCGTCCGTGCCGAATTCCCCAAGGATTTCACCAATTGGCTGATCCAGGCCGATCTTTCCCGCCGAAATCAACTGGAGGATGGAGGGTAAGGTTGCCGTCACTTTTGTCAGCGATGCCACATCGAAGATTGTGTCGACAGACATTGGCGACCGTTCCGCTTCAGGTTCGCGCACGGCCCAACCTGTCGCCCGGTGGAGCACCATCCGGCCATCCTTCACCACCAGCGCCACGGCTCCGCCGAATTCATGCCGTTCCGCCGCCTTCACCAGCGGTATCCAGGCCGCATCGAGTGCCCGGCGCTGCTCCGTTGCCAGAACCGACGGATCGAAAGGAAGTTGCGTATTTGCGACTGTTGCCATAGTGCCCGTCCCCCTTCAACGTCATCCTGAGCGAAGCAAGGGCCGCTACGCAAGCCTATAGGCAAATGCGGAGCATTTGAGCAAGCGGAGCGCAGCGGCCCTTGTTCAATCGCTGGCGCGATTGCCTTTTGAGGATCCCCGCGCGAAGCGCGTACGTTCGTGATGACAACCGGCTTCGCCGGGGGATTCCTCACTGCGTTCGGAATGACAACGTACCTAGCCCTACCCCGCCGCCTGTACCGCCCCGGATGCAATCATCGCCTCGATTGCGGCGTCGTCATACCCGAGTTCGGCCAGGATCGACCGCGAATCCTGCCCCAGCACCGGCGGACCGTGCCTGATCTCCAGCGGCGTTTCCGAGAACCGGTACGGGAATCCCATCACCTGCACCTCGCCCAGTGTCTTGTGCCCCACCTTCTGCACAAGGTCCTGATCCTCCACCTGCGGATGCGTCAGGATTTCGTCCACCGGCAGGATCGGTCCACACGGTACCGCCGCCGCATCCAGCCGCGTCACGATCTCGTCCGTGGTCAGCTTCGAGAACGCCGTGGTGATCACATCGTACACCCGCTCCCGGTTGGCACTGCGCAAGGCATTCGTTGCCAGTTCCGGATCGTCTCGCCAGGCAGGTTCTTCCATCGCGTCGCAAAACCGGAGCCAGATTGCATCATTCCCGACGGCGATATTCACATACCCGTCGGCGGTGGGAAAGGTGTCATACGGGGTGATGATCGGATGCCGGTTTCCCAGCAATCCCGGTACCTGCCCGGTGGTGAACCAGATGCCTGCCTGGTACGTCAGCAACGCCAGTTGCCCACCCAGCATCGAGGTGTCCACCCGCTGCCCCCGCCGTTCCGGATCGCGCTCCCGGTGAAACAGTGCCCCCAGGATGCCGTACGCCGCGAACATCCCCGCCGCGATATCGGCAATCGGGATACCCAGCTTCGTCGGCATTCCCCCTTCCTGTCCCGTCACACTCATCATCCCGCTCATGCCCTGCACAATCAGGTCATATGCCGTGCGGGTGTGTGCCGGACCACTCTGCCCGAAACCGGAAATCGAACCAAACACCAGCGATGGATTCCGTGCATGCACCGCTTCATACCCGAAACCCAGACGGGCAATCGTGCCCGGGGAGAAATTCTCTATCAGCACATCGGCCCGTTCGATCAAATCCCACAGGATGCGCCGACCTTCCTCCGATTTCAGGTCCAGCGCCAGCGACCGCTTGTTCCGGTTCACCGTCAGGAAATACGACGATTCATCCCCGACAAACGGTGGTCCCCAAAGGCGCGTATCGTCCCCCTTGCCCGGCATTTCGATCTTGATCACATCCGCGCCAAGATCGCCCAGCATCATCGCGCAATAGGGTCCCGTCATCACCCGGGTCAGATCGACCACCGTGATTCCGTTCAACGGTCCGCCAGTTCCCTGTTCCATCACCTGTTGCTCCATCCCGCCATCATCCACTCCCGGGTACTCGCGCCTCAAACGCCCGCAAACCGGCGAAAAAGGTTTCCGGGTCCAGATCCGGATCAACCGACCGCTGCACGATAAACCCGTGAACCAGCGCGGCAATCACCCGCGCCACTGATTCATCCGGGATCGCGGGATCGATGATTCCCTGCTGCTTGTACAGGCCCACCAACCGGCCCAGGTTGCCGAGCATCATCGAGACCACCCGCCCGACCAGGTCCGCAATTGCCGGATTATGCTGCGATTCACTGAATATTTGCACGGCCAGTCGTTCCAGCCCGTCATCCGGATGCGCCAGCAGCAAGGGGCCAATCAATTCGTGGGGCAGTTCCTCCAGCGGTGGCAAGGTGTTCCCTGCCAGCAGCCCCTTCAGGCCCTCCAGCACCTTGCCAAGTCGTTCAGTGGCAAGTGTGGCGATCAATTCGTCCTTGGATTTGAAATAGAGGTAGACCGCCCCGGCAGAAAGCCCGGCTTCACGGAAGATTTCCTGCATCGAGGTTTCGTGGAACCCCTTGCGCAGGAAACACACCCGCGCCGCTTCCAGGATTTGGGCTCTTCGCGCTTCAACGTGCGCGGCGGTCACTCGTGGCATAACGATGATCCTACCGGGTTGCGCAGTGCTTGACAACAGACCATATCGTGCTACCCTGCAAGAAAACGAATGATCATTCTTTTTTACCCAACACATTTCCAGCCACTCGACGCCAGGAGGGATCGTTTCCAATGACCTCACCCTCACCCCACTCCACAACCGTCCATGACCGCCGCTGGTGGATCCTCGCCGTCCTCTGCCTCTCCCTCGCCATCATCGGGCTCGACAACACCATTCTCAATGTCGCCCTTCCCACGATCCAGGCAGAATTCGCCGCATCCGGTTCCGAATTGCAATGGATCGTCGATATCTACATCCTCATCTTCGCCGGTCTCCTCCTCACCATGGGCACCATCGGTGATCGCTACGGCCGCCACCGCGCCCTCGAAGCCGGTCTCCTCATCTTTGGTTTCGCCAGTCTCGGTGCCGCCTACGCGGGTTCCACCACCTGGCTGCTCACCGGTCGCGCCATCATGGGCATCGGGGGAGCACTCATCATGCCGGCCACCCTCTCCCTCATCATCCATGTCTTCCCGCGCGAGGAACGCGGCAAGGCCATTTCCATCTGGGCCGGTGTCTCCGGTGCTGCCATCGGTCTCGGTCCGCTCATCGGCGGCATCCTGCTCGAGTACTTCTGGTGGGGCTCCGTCTTCCTCGTCAATGTTCCCATCGTCATCACGGCCCTTATCGCCGGGCGGATCCTGATTCCGGAAAGCCGCGATCCCCACCCTGCCCCCATCGACATCGCCGGATCAGTCCTCTCCATCGCCGCCGTTTCTGCCCTCCTGTTCGGCATCATCGAAGCCCCCGCCCGCGGCTGGATCGATACCCTGGTGCTAGCCAGTTTCATCGCCGCAATCATCCTCGCGATCGCCTTCTTCCTCTGGGAACGCCGGATCGATCATCCCATGCTCGATCTCGATCTCTTCCGCAATGCCCGCTTTTCCGCCGGTTCCGGTGCCATCATGCTCGCCTTCTTCGCCCTGTTCGGCACCGTTTTCCTCCTCACCCAGTACCTGCAATTCGTTCACGGCTACACCGCGCTCGAAGCCGGTATCCGCATGATCCCGGTCGCTCTCGGCATCATGGTCGGCGCCGGACGCAGTCACCTCCTTGTCAATCATTTCGGCACCACCCGCGTCATCACCGGTGCCCTCGTCGCCCTGGCCATCGTGCTGTCCAGCATCGCCTTCTGGACCACCGGCACCTCCTACTGGATCATCGGGCTGGTCCTCTTCCTGCTCGCCGTTTCCATGGGCAACATCATGGCCCCTGCCACCGATGCCGTCATGGGCGCTGTTCCCGGTGACCGCGCCGGAGTCGGCTCGGCCATGAACGATGTCACCCGCCAGGTTGGCGGCGCTTTCGGGGTGGCCATCATCGGGTCCGCCATGAACACCGTCTACAGCAGCAATATGAGCAACGCCGTCGGCAATCTTCCACCGCAGGCCGCCGATCCCGCCCGGGATTCCATCGGACGGGCCATTGCCGTCGCCGGTCAGATTGGTGGCGATGCCGGTAACGCACTCATCCGTGCCGCCGGTTCGGCATTTGTCGATGGCATGGCGATCGGTGTCCTGATTGCCGCTGGCACCGCCCTCCTCGCTGCCGTTCTCGTCGGGCGGTTCATGCCTGCCCAGGATCGCCAGGACCAGGCAGAAACAATGGAACAGGAGGCCCCCGTGCCAACCAGTCCATCGCCTCGCATCACCACCCAAACCTCACCAACCGCCCGTTGATGCGTCCAACGGGTGATGACACCCCAAGGAGGGTGCCCGCGCATGACACGATTGGACATAACCATGACCACACCCATCCCCGAACTCCGCCCCTTTGTCGATCAGAAAACCGTCGTCCTCACTTCATACCGGCGCGATGGCACCCCGGTTCCCACCGCCGTCAACATCGCGGTCGATGGTAACCGCGCATTCGCCAAGACATGGTCCGATTCCGGCAAGTACAAGCGCATCCGCCGCAATCCCGATGTCACCGTCGCCCCGTCCGATTTCAAGGGCAAACCCACTGGTCCGTCACTCCCGATGACCGCCCATTTTGTCGATGGTGCCGATTTCGAACGTGCGCGTGAACTCGTCGAAGGCAAACATCCCATTTTTCAGGGAATCCTCGTTCGCCTCACCCACAAACTCCGCCACAACACCACCGTCTTCATGGAACTGAAACCCCGCTGATCCCGAAAGTTGCCGATCATGCCACTCCCCAGGATCGTTGCCCGCGCCAACCGCTTCATCCTCAATCCCGTCATCCGCCGTTTTGCCGGTCGTGTTGCTCCCTTCGCCATCATCGAGCATCGCGGCCGGAAATCCGGCAATCTCTATCACCTGCCCATCATGATCTTCCCGCAGGGGGATGACGGGTTCGTCATTGCCCTCACCTACGGTCCGGATACGGACTGGGTGAAAAACGTGCTGGCGGCCGGCGCATGCACCGTCACCTATCGCAATCGGCACATTCCGCTCGCTTCTCCCGAACTCTTCGAGGATTCACCGCGCAATCTCCCCTTTCCCGGGATCGTCCAGTTCATTCTCGGTCTCACCGGCATCACCCACTTCCTCTCCCTCCGCACGACATCATCCCCGCCCTCGCGCAGGATCGAAGATGAGGCCGCAGGCCGTATATCTCTCCCTCCGCATACATCATCTCTACTCGCGTAGGGTCGCGGATGAGGCGCGTCAGCGCCGTATATCCGCCCGCCCTGAAGCCGATGAGGCCGCCATGCCGTTTATCCGCCCTGAATTCATCACCCTGAGGCGCTGCCGAAGAATCCCCGTTCCCCGGAATGCCGAGAAGGGGACTTGACAAAATCCCACTCTCGTAACAATATGTGTTACATGAAGAAACCGTCGCGACTCTCTTCCATGCTTCATATCCTCGTTCACCTGGCCCAACGCCCCGGTGAATCCTTCACCTCCGACCAGTTGGCAAGCTGGTGGAACACCAATCCCGTTGTCGTCCGCCGCTCCCTCGCCCCACTTCGCGAGGCCGGCATCATCCAGTCATCCGCCGGTCACGGTGGCGGCTGGTCACTCGCCAAACCCGCCACCGGGATCACCCTCGGTCTCATTTACGAACTGCTCAATGAACAACCCATCGATCCCGACCGCGAAGAAAACACACCCCAATGCCTCGTCGAACGCACGGTCCACCGCGCACTCCGCCAGACCTATGAAGAAGCCAACACCCTGCTCAAGAACCGCCTCAATACCCTGACCCTCCAGGATTTGGCGAACGATGTCGCCAATATCCCCAACATTCACCTGCCACGTACCGGAGATCCTCACCATGATTCATGACGTCATCATCATCGGCGGCAGCTTTGCCGGCCTGGCCGCCGCCCTCCAGCTCGGTCGCGCCCGTCGCACCGTCCTCGTTATCGATGCCGGACAACCACGAAACCGCTTCGCCACGCACGCCCACGGACTGCTCGGCTTCGATGGTGCATCACCTGAAACCATCCTCACCACCGCCCGCAACCAGCTCACCCATTACCCCACGGTCAGCCTGCAAACCGGCACCGTCACCACCGCCCGGCGCGATTCCGGCATCTTCACCATCTCCACCGCCGATGGTGAAAGCCACACCGCCCACCGCCTCATTCTCGCCACGGGTGTTTCCGATATCCTGCCCGATCTTCCCGGACTCGGCGAACGCTGGGGGCAATCTGTCTTTCACTGTCCCTACTGCCACGGCTACGAAGTACGCGATGAACCCCTCGGTATCCTTGCTGCCTCACCCATGGCCCTCCACCAGGCCAGACTCGTAAGGGACTGGACCTCCGATCTCACCGTGTTCACCCTGGAAGGCGTGAGCTTCACCGACGAGGAAACCGCCCCCCTGACCCAGGGCGGCATCCGGTTCGAGTCCCGCCCTGTCACCGCCCTCACTGGCGATGCACCGGCTCTCACCGGCGTGTTACTCAACGATGGCACAGTCGTTCCGGTTCGCGGTCTTTTTGTCGCTTCCCGCGTCACGCCCGCCAACCCCGTCATCACCCAGCTGGGAATCGACCTCACCGAAAACCCCATGGGCGAGATGATTGCTACCACCGGCCAGAACGAAACCAGCGTTCCCGGGGTGTTCTCCGCCGGGGATGCCGGCAACATGCCCCATTCGCTGAGTCTCGCCATCGCCAACGGCTTCATGGCCGGTGTGGCAGCACATCGTTCACTCGTGTTTGAACCTGCGCACCTTACCGCCGCCTGATACGGGCGAATGATCACAGGCAAGGTGCATTGGCACGCACCTTGCCGCATACTGGATGACTGGAGTCACATTTGGCTTCTTCAACCAGAAAGGTCCACCGCCATGTCCTCCTTCTTCAGCCTGCGGGTCGATCTCGATGATCTCACCGATGCCATGTTCGATTTCGTCACCGATCCCCATCCGTCCCGCAATGATCGCCCGGTGATCCAGGAACTCGGCGATATCAATCACGATCTCGTGGATGTCCTGGAATGCATGGTGCTCGATGGCACCGATGACCGCGCCGATGTCGCCAGTTTCGCCATGGCCGTTTTCGGACCGCATGGCACCGGCCCCACCAAGCAGGAACAGTAGGGGCGAACCGGGCTTGCCCTGACCCAGAGCGCCAGCGAAGGGGAATGGGTGTTCGCCCGATCATCCCCGATCCCACACCCCGCCCCCTGGCGGGGCTGGACCCCAAAATTCGCAGGGGCAAACCCGGTGTTCGCCCGTTCCTCTCCCAACTCCCCATCCCAACCCTTGCGAAGAATCCATACCTGCCGTAGCGTTCCGGCATCGTTTGCAGAAGACCGCTTCTCCGGTCAGCATCATGCCAGGATGACGCCATGTCCCAATTGCCGTTCGACAAACCCGGTCGCTTCTACAAGGGAAACCTTCACCTGCACTCCACCCGCTCCGATGGCACCCTCAGTCCTGCCGATGTCATCGCTGCCTACCGGGACAAGGGGTACGATTTCGTCGCCCTTACCGATCATTTCCTGCCAGAATCCAGTTGCCACAGGAATGGCGATCCGAACGCATGGATCACCGTCAGCGATACACGGGAATTGCGCAGCGACACCTTCACCACCATCCTCGGCGCCGAAATCCACGGCCCCGGCATGGCCAATGGCGAGCACTGGCACATCGTTGCCGCGGGCCTCCCCCTCGATTTCCCGAAGCGTGGCGACACTGAAACCGGAGCCCAGCTCGCCAAACGGGCTGTCGATGCCGGGGCATGGGTCGGCATCGCCCATCCCGCCTGGAACATGCTGACCATCGACGATGCCAAACAGGTTGCCGATTTCGTCCACACCGTCGAAATCTACAATCACGGCTGCGAGGTCGAAGTCGATCGCGGCGATGGCTGGTTCCTGGCCGATGCCCTGCTCCAGCTCGGGTACCGGCTCACCGCCTACGCCTCCGACGATGCCCACTTCCAGATACCCGACGAACCGGATTCCTTCGGTGGCTGGGTGCAGGTGAAAGCCGAATCGCTCGATCCCGATGCCCTCCTTGCCGCACTCAAGGCGGGGCACTTCTACGCGTCCACCGGGGCCGACATCCGCAACATCGAACTGACCGGCGATACCCTCATCGTCGAGTGCCCACCCGCCCGCCAGGTCATTGCCACCAGCAACGGGTCAACCTCGGCCCGGGTCCGCGGTGGCAATGTCACCCGCGCCGAATTCAAACTCGAACGCTTCAGGAAGCACGGGTATGTCCGCATCACCGTCATCAACGAAGATGGCGGCAAGGCCTGGTCGAATCCCATCTGGCTCGATCAGTGAACATCCGTGCAGGATTCATTCACCCTGTTGCAATGGTGCCCGTTCGCGGGTTTCCTACCATGAACTGACGAATTGGGGACACCGTTCCCGGCTCACCGATTCAATGAAAGAAGGCATTCACGTGCAAATTTCACCATTTTCCCAGCCCGGCAACTTCTACAAGGGCAATATCCACCTGCATTCCACCCGTTCCGACGGCACCATGACCCCAGCCGAGGTCATTGAGGCCTATCGCAGCCGTGGCTACGATTTCGTGTCCCTCACCGATCACTTCCTGCCGGAAACCCATTTCCGCAAGGATGCCGACCCGGCGAATTTCATCACCGTCACCGATACCCGCGATCTCCGCAGTGAAGGTTTCACCACCATCCTCGGTGCCGAACTGCACGGCCCCGCCATGGAAAACGGCGACATCTGGCATATCGTCGCCGCCGGTCTGCCCCTCGATTTCGCCCCGCTGGCAAAAGGCGAATCCGGTCTCGATGTCGCTCGCCGCGCCGTCGCTGCCGGGGCATACGTTGCCCATGCGCATCCCTGGTGGAATTCAGCCAGTCTCAACGATGCCCTGCAGGTGGCGGAATTCGCCCACGGGGTCGAGATTTACAACCACTCCTGCCAGGTCGGTGTCGATCGCGGTGAAGGCTGGTACATGCTGGATCTCCTCAGCCAGCTCGGGCACCGCCTGTATGGCAACGCCGCCGACGATGCCCATTTCAACAAACCACGCCACTCCGATGGATTCGGCGGTTGGGTGCACGTCAAGGCCGCCTCGCTCGATCCCGATGCCCTGGTCGAAAGCCTGAAAACCGGTGCCTTCTATTCCTCCACCGGCATGCACATCCACAACATCGAAATCGAAGGTGACGAGATTTTCGTGGAATGCGATCCTGCCGAGAAAATCCTCGCCAGCGGCAATGGCGCTCGCTATCGCCGGGAGGACAGCGAAAACGCCACCTCCGCCCGGTTCTCCCTGGAGCGCTATCACGAGCACGGATTCGTGCGCATTACCGTGATTGGCAAGGATGGCACCAAGGCCTGGTCCAACCCCATCTGGCTCGATTAACCCCCGCAGGGACCGGCAGAGCCTGCACTGAGCGCAGCGAATGTGTGCCGGTCCCTCTCCCGCCACCCCACCCTTGACGTCGCACCCAACTCCGGTACCATGGCGCCACAACCTTCCGTCACCAACCAATCCGGAGTCGCCCATGGTCTCCACCGATCCCGTCCTGACCACCACCACCGAACATCGCGCCGGTATCATCGATTGCGATGTTCACCCCATGCCCGCCCATCTCGATGAGATCCGCGCCTACCTGCCCATGCCGTGGCGTGACCGCTTCGGCGGTGGTGGTCGTGGCTTCTTCGGCAATCCGTCACACGGTGCCCGGCTGGACAGCACTCCACCCGGTGGCGGTCCCGCCGGGTCCGACCCCGATTTCCTGCGCAAGCAACTGATCGATGAATTCGGTATCGCCTACGCCATCCTCATGCCCCGCGCCTTTTGCAATGTCCATCCCGATCCCGATATGGGCAACGCCATCGCCGCCGCCTATAACGACTGGCTGGCCGATACCTGGCTCTCCCGCCATAACCCCGACGGCGTGTTCAAGGGCTCCATCACCATCAACATTCACGACCCCGCCGCCGCTGCCCGGGAAATCGACCGCTGGGCTGGTCACCCCCACATGGTGCAGGTGATGACCGATTCCGGCGCCCGCGCGCCCTTCGGGCAACGCCAGTACCATCCCATTTACGAAACCTGCGAACGGCACAATCTTCCCCTCGCCATTCACCCCGGCACCGATGGCATGGGTATCAATGTGCAGCCGTCTCCCGGTTACCCAACCCATTACATCGAATGGCACACCTGTCTTTCCCTCGGGTTCCAGGCGCATCTCGTCAGCCTGCTCACCGAAGGCATCTTCGAACGCTTTCCCGGGATGCGCGTGTCACTGGTGGAAGGCGGCGTTTCCTGGCTTCCCGCCCTCATGTGGCGACTCGATGCCGAATGGAAAGCCCTGCGCGTCGAAGTTCCCTGGCTGAAACAGGCACCCTCCGCCTACCTGCGCGATCATGTCCGCCTCTCCAGTCAACCGCTTGAAAATCCGGACAATGCGACCCACCTGCTGCAAATCCTCGAAATGATGGATGCCGCCCATGTCCTGATGTTCGCCAGTGATTACCCGCACTGGGACTTCGATTCCCCCACCCATGCCTTCCCGAAACTCCCGCCCGATCTGCACCGCCGGATTTTCTCGGATACCGCCCGTGAGTGGTACCAGCTCCCTGCGGCACCGGAGGTCTGAACCATGGGCAGGCATGTCGTCGGTCGTGTCAGTGATGTTCCGCCGGGGGATCGCCGCATCGTCACCGCCGAGGGACGCTCGATCGGGGTCTTCAATGTGCATGGGCAGTTTTACGCCCTGCGCAACAGTTGCCCGCACCAGGCGGCACCGCTCTGCCTTGGTTCGATCAAGGGGATGACCATGCCCGGAAAACCGGGTGAGTACATCTGGGCGCGCGAAGGCGAAATCCTCCGCTGCCCCTGGCACGGCTGGGAATTCGACATCACGACGGGCCGGTCGATCTTCAATCCGCACAAGATGCGGGTCAAGGCCTACGATGTGACCGTGGAAAACACACCGGACGATGACGAATCCGTGGAAACCTTCGATGTTTCCATCGAAGATGGCTGGATCATCCTGCACGTCTAGCCCAGAAGCTCGCGAAACAGAAACCGTCATTCCGAGCGCAGCAAGGGAACGCACCAGCCGGTGCTCAATGGCTTCGCCATTGCCTGTGGGGAATTCCCCGGCGAAGCCGGTGCTCCTCCCGATGAGCGACATTACGGTCTTGTGCGACGGTCACCCAATGTCATCCTGAGCGCAGCGAAGGATCGTGGCCAAACCTGCCTTCGGACGCGTCATGGCAAAGTACGCGGTTCCCGATTCTTCGCAAGCTCAGAATGACAATCAGCGTTGGGCAAGGCGCCCGGGGTGAACGTGCAGGGGCGTTCACCCCGGTTACCCGCGCCGGTGTTCCGTCCGTTTCCTGCCCACAACTGTCACCTCGTGCCGGTTGTGATGCAACTGCCGCACCAGCACAATCTCGTACCAGCGATCCAGCAATCGCAATGATTGCCGGATCGCCTCCGCCGGGTGCGCCGGAGTCAGTTTCAGCGTCAGGATGATCATCCCGCCCGGTTCCATGGTCCGCGCCGCATCCAGCATCATCTGGCTCGACAATTCCGGTGTCATCCGCATGTCATTCACGACCAGATCGAACCAGAGATCGGTTTTCGCCAGGAAGGGCGATGCTGTCGAACGCACATGCCGGACTCCGGCA
>Ga0180215_1003632_pt1 | contig 14345 bp, 14 predicted proteins | sample eDN3rd37CBELigBY_FD_128871 | JGI IMG/M metagenome (GOLD analysis project Ga0180215, IMG submission 128871) | Enriched backyard soil microbial communities from Emeryville, California, USA - eDNA 3rd pass 37_C BE-Lig BY (version 2) (version 2) | ecosystem: Environmental > Terrestrial > Soil >...
GGACTTATATATATATGTCCTTTTTAATATTTCGACATACACTAGTGGATATTTGACTCATCTAAGCGATATGGTCATGAAACGGGAGGAGAAAACGAGTTTTCTCCTCCCGTTCCATGACCATATCGCAACCTTTCAGCTCCGCTTAAAGGCGTGTGAAAAGGACTTTTCACACGGATGAGTCAAATATCTCGCGGAAGAACCATATTTAGTACCCGTATAGGATAGAAAAAGAATTCCTATGTCGATTTAATAAGTCGGATATATAGCTTCAATATTCCAAAAAGCTAATTAAGTTTATAGACAAAAAAGAAGCAGAAGAATCGTCCCCTGCTTCTACGATTCTTCTGCTTCTTTTTTGTCTATTTCGTTAACTGAATGGATTGATATTTTGTAATATATTCGTCAAGAGTTTGGCTTAATGTTAAAGTTTTCACGCTAGCAAGTCCTTCTTGCATGCCCGTTTGAATCATTTTTTCACGGATTGAATCGATGGCGTTGATTAGGTCTTTTTTTTCATCTGGATTGGACTTTACTAACATGACACTGGCCCCTTTTTTTCAGAATATAGTTATATTTTGGTAGTTCTCTCTACTCTCTTTTAGTGTGTAGTCCTCATAATCTAGCAACATCTCATTTCATTACTATTAAATTATCATAAAATAGTTTCGAATGAAGGCGAATCTTGTACCCAAAAGAAATAAAAATGCCTACATTTCCTGTAGTATATCTACAAAATTCTTCATTTTTCGTCAATAGCTCCACTCAATCCAACACAAAAGTGTCAGTCACCATCAAAAGATAAACCCAAGCAGTTTGTCTTTTGGCGGTGACTGACACCAGTTATCACTTATCGCGCAAGGGCGTTGATGCTTGCTTTTTCTTTTTTGCCGTGGAGCATAAAATAAAGTGCAGTTGAAACGAGAACGACAATCCCTAAAATCTCATACAAGGTGCCATAGCTCGTGTATGGAATGAAAAACCCAAGAAGATACGGGCCAAATCCCAGCCCAGCATCAAGAAAAATAAAGAAGGTCGATGTTGCGAGTCCTATACGATGCGGCGGCGTCAGTTTCACAGCGATAGCTTGTGTACATGACTGCATATTTCCAAAGCCTAATCCAATAAGGACCCCCGACAATAGCAGCGTCATGCTGTTGTGGGCTGTACCTAAAAGCAAAAGACCCACTGTAAAGAGAATAAAAGCCGGGTACATCACATAGTTTGCTCCCTTTGCATCCAATAAACGACCTGTAAACGGGCGAGAAATCAACACAGCAACTGAGTAAACAAGAAAGAAGAAGCTGGCTGCGCTCACCAGATCAATTTCAATCGCATAGAAATTAATAAAAGACAGAATACTGGAATAGCAGAAAGAAACAACTAGTGTGATTATCGCAATCGGAACCGCCTTTGGCTCGATGAACTGTGAAAGTTTAAAGCCTTTTATTTCAGTGGTTTTAACCGATTTCTCTAAGTCAGGCACATAGACAAAAATGGCAGTAATCAAACTGATGATTCCAAGAACAAGGCAAAGGCTAAATATCACTTGTGCACTTGTATTCTGGCTCATATACAGTCCAATAAATGGGCCGATTGCTGTAGCCAACGTTGCACTCATGCTGAAATAACCAATTCCTTCTCCTTTTCGTTCTGCAGGGATAATCTGTGCGACAATGGTTCCCGTAGCTGTACTCGCAATCCCCAGCGTAATCCCGTGTAATAAACGAGTAATCAATAGAAAGGTAATACCTATTTGGATAAAATACAAGCTAGTAGCCAATAGATAAAGAATCAATCCAAGAAATAACGTTCTTTTGCGGCCAATTGAATCGATTAACCGGCCAATAAACAGACGTCCAAATAAGGTCCCGACAATAAATATTCCTGTCACAAGTCCTGCTTGACTGGCAGTAGCATGATATTCATCTGCTGCATAAATCCCGATAATGACAATTAATAAATAAAAAACCATTGTTAGCAAAAAATTGACGCCCGATACAATGATAAAATCCTTCGTCCAAAGTTTTGGTTTATTCACTTTTAATCCCCTCTTGTTTCAAAATATTATCCTTTATTTTAGGTAAGGTTTGGAACATAACCTTCTGCTCTTCCTCTGCAATCCCGTCCAGTACTCTATGTTCCAAATCCGTAATCCTTTTTCTAATCTCTTGATAGATTTCTTCTCCAGATTCTGTTAACTGTATCACTTTCTCCCGTCGATCCCTACCTGGAATTTGCTTCACAATTTGCAGCTCTTCCAATCGATGAACCCTTCTTGTAATGGTCGGCTTTTCAACCTGATAATAAGTTGAAATATCCACTAGTGTCGAAGGACCATTATTTTTAATATAAAAAATGACCTGCCATAAAGAGTAAGATAGCTGATGGGAACTCAATAATTCATTTAGTTTCGTGATAAGAGGCCGATAAAGACTTAAATAACGCTGAAAAAACCCTTGCAATTCCTTCACTCCTATACAATCAAATTCGCCCCGGCGAATTTGCGCCCGGATTTTTATCACGCTTCAAAACACCACATCCTGTGGTTTCGCCTGACTAGGACATCCTGTCCGTCGTCGAGCTCGCTCGATAAATTACCTTTAAAAATCCGAGGCATCCGCCGGAGACTTAACTTCATTCAGCCGAGAATTTGAACCCCCACCGAATTGGAGAGCTTTTTGCATTCATCCCTTAACTTTAAAAGCGGAGAACTTCTGTACTTGCCACAAGCTTTCAGTACAAAAAACATTTGCTGAATGAAGTTAAATAATTACCTTTGCTAACTATTACTAATGGTAACTATAATATCTTCCGAAGCATCTGTCAAAAAAACTGCCTAAATTTCATTCTGCTTAGATCATTTTAGATTCTATTCATTTTCGAGCCATAACATTCTGTTGGAAGACTTTTTACAACAAAAAACGAGCCTGGAATATCTCCATAGCTCGTTTTTAATTTTTATTTTACTGATTGAATCAGATCGGCCAATTCCGAATTAAAGCCTTTCACAGCCCGGTTTCCCACGACTGTCACAGGAACGCCCAGGAAACCGTATTTTTCCACCTCTTTTTTATATTCCTCACTTTTCGTGATATCCCTTACCTCAAACGGAACTCCTTGTGCGGTCAGCATCTGTTTGACAACACTGCACTCCACACAATCATCCATTGTATACACAATAACAGTTTTTTCCATTTTTTATCCTCCCATAAGCAGAAATCCTTCTGTTCCTAATCCGCTCATTTATTAAGATGTATTAAGTTAAAACAGCCACGGATGGCTTACTAGGTAAAATAATCTCAACCGTTGTTCCTTTATTGACCGTACTTTTTATATGGATGGTTCCCTCATGTTCTTGAACGATTTTATGACAAATCATTAATCCTAAGCCCGTTCCTTTTTCTTTCGTGCTGTAAAAAGGTTCACCAATGCTTTTCATTCGTTCCTCAGGGATGCCGCACCCCTGGTCAATGAACTGAAACTTCACCTGGTCTGGACCGCGCCTCATTGCTAGGATGGTAATCGTGCCTCCATTTGACATAGACTCCACACTATTTTGAAGTATATTCACAAAGACCTGTTTCATTTGGTGTTCATCACATTCAATCATTGGCAGGTCAGAATCAATTTCTAGAACAATCTCTACTTTTCGCAAGACAGCTTGTGTATGAAATAATGTAACAACATATTGTAAAAGAGTGTTTATATCGGCCGGTGACATTTTATTGGCATGGGGCTTTGCAAGCGATAAAAATTCCTTCACGATTCTTTCCACACTATCAAGTTCTGACAACATAATATCTGTATAATTAGGTATCTGGGATTCCTTTTGCATGAGTTGCAGAAAACCTTTAATAGTCGTAAGCGGATTTCTTATTTCATGTGCCACACCTGCGGCTAATTGGCCGACAACGGTTAGCTTTTCTGTTTTCCGGATAAATTCATCCAGCCTCTTTCTTTCCGAAATATCACGCGCGACAGAGATAATATATTCTACTTCTCCATTCGCACCTAGTACGGGCGTTCCTTGACATTCTAAATAAATCCATTTTCCATCGGCATGCTGAATTCGATACTCAAATTGACATGGAACTTTAACCGAAATCATATGTGTAAATTGTTCCTGAAAACGAGGAAAATCATCAGGATGAATAAAATCATAACTGGTATGCTTTTCATACCAATCTGATGAGTATCCTATGACCTTTTCATGAGAAGGAGAAGCATATTTGATTTTGCCGTCGATGCCAACAACTCCGACTAGATCCATCATATTTTCAGCAATAAGCCGGTACTTGGATTCGCTTTGTTTTAAGGCTTCCTCTGCCTGCTTTCGTTTCGTAATATCAACACAAGACCCAATAACTTCTACTACTTTACCTCCTTTTCGTACAGGCCTTAGTAAGGCCACATAATAAACACCATTGATTAGGCCTTCATACGAGACATTCTCCTCGTTATTCCAAGCCCTCCAATAATGTTTTCTTTTCTCTTCTGCTATTTCTGGCGGGAAGAAATCATTCAAGCTCTTTCCGATTATTTGTTCCGGGATGAGACCCATTCGATACATTAACTCTCCATCACATAATGTATGAATAAATTCACCCTCCTCTTCCACATATTTAAAAATCATCCCTTGCTGATTTCTAATCGTATCAACTAACTCTTGACGGGCCACTTTTAATGCTTCATTCATCCATTTTTGATTCGATAGTTCTTGTGGAATTCCCGCATGCTCAATAATTTGTTCTATTTTAGCTATTTCCTGCACAAGTTCCTCTGGAGGCAGCGGTTTAGAAAACATAAATCCTTGGGCAACATTACAAAGATTGCGTTGGAGGAATACTAACTGTTCCTTTCGTTCAACCCCTTCTGCTACCACTTCAAGCTTTAACTGATGTGCCATGGCTATAATCGTTTTAACAATGATTGCATCATTGGAGTCAATCGTACAATTACGGATAAAAGCTTGGTCAATTTTTATTTTATCAATCGGCACTTCCTTTAGATAATGAAGAGAACTATATCCTGTTCCAAAGTCATCTAAACTGATTGCAACACCTAAACTTTTTAACTCCCTCAAAACCTTTAGTGCATGATCACTGTCAATCATCATAGTTTCTGTTATTTCAATGACAAGATACCGAGGGTCAAGTCCTGTTTCTTCTAAAATAAGTCGAACCTGCTCAACCAAATTCGGTTGATATAGCTGAAGAACAGAAAGGTTAACGGATATTTGAAATGGCGGCAGCCCTTCATCTTGCCAAGCTTTTGCTTGTATACATGCAGTTCGTAAAACCCATTCGCCCATTTGGATAATCAATCCCATTTCTTCTGCTACAGGAATAAATTCCCCTGGAGAAATAAATCCCTTTTCAGGATGTTTCCAACGAATTAACGCCTCTACACCAGACATTTTACCTGAGGTTAAATGAAGCTTGGGCTGATAATAAAGCTGAAACTCCTTTTGCTCTAGTGCTTTACGAAGATCTGTTTCCAATTCTAAACGTTCATAAGTATGTTCATTTTGGCTAAAACTATAAAATTTATAATGATTTCTTCCGCTGCGTTTTACTTGATACATCGCTGAATCAGCCTTTTTAATTAATTCCTCCGCACTCTCTCCATCTGTTGGGTAAAGACTAATGCCAATACTTGGTGTAATAAATAGCTCATATTGCTCTAAACAAAATGAAGCCCTAAAGCCATCGATAATACGATTGGCAACGTCCGCGGCTTCCTCCCTATGGCCATTTGGCAGGGAAATTAAAAATTCATCTCCCTCATATCTAGCCATGTCCCCTTGTTGATGGATGCAGTCTGCTAGTCTTTCTGAAACAGCTTTTATCAATTGATCCCCTATCTCATGCCCCATCGTATCTCTTATTAATTTAAACTGATCTAAATCAACGTATAATAGAGCAAGCTGATTTATAGTTGAATCAGCTAAAGAGGCCTCTAGAAGCTGACAAAAGTGATAATGATTAGGCAACCCTGTTAAACGATCATGATAGGCCATGTATTCGATTGTATCTTCTGCCAAACTCCGATATTTAGACTCTGCTTCTATTAATGCCTTCTGTACCTGATTAAATACCGTCATATCCTTTGCAATCCCATACACACCAACAATTTGTTCATCAACAATGATGGGGACGTTTTTTACAAATAACTCAAAACGGTCCCCATTTTTACCATATATAGCAGTATTGTAGTTAGATGATTTTCCTTTTTTGGCTTGATAAAAATGCTTCATGGTCTTTTTTCTATGCTTTGGCACAACATAAAAAATAAACGGTTGATGTACTAATGCATTCTCTGTATAACCATAGGCCTCTATAACATGATTTGCACTTAGTACATTCCCCTCCAGGTCAAAAATAAGGATAAGATCTGGACTCTGTTGATAAAGGGAGTGATAGTATTGTTCATAGGTTTTTAATGTTGACCATTGGTTGTTCCTCTTCCGCAGATAAAGAGCAAATACAGAACAAGTAACGACTAAAGTCATGACGATTGAAAAAATAACAAGAATGATATTTTTTTGGTCAAAAGTGAAATCCATACTCTTCCCTCGCTGTTATAAATAATGAAAAGCCCTAATCCCTTTTTGTTCTGCGGTTCTAAATTAGCCTAAAGTGATGAATAAATAAGCACCGCGCACTGATTACTTTCAATTATATAAAAACTCTCATTTTTTTGATAGTTTTTTCGATATACTATTTTTCGCTATGAAAGGTTGCTTTTTCTCAATAAAATAAAGGAGGGACTATTACTTCCCTCCTTCACCAAGTACTATCTATAGAAGCAAAAGAACTCGCTCGCTTATTAGGATTTATCACCAACAAATAGGTTCCTGCCTGCACCCATCCCAACAATAAAAATCAATACGGATGCACCTACCAATAATAGAAGAGGGGTTGTCCAACTATTCGTTAGCTCCTGCAGATAACCAAAAAGAGTTGGTCCTGTAGAGGCCAATAAATAACCAACAGACTGAGCCATTCCCGACAGTTCGGCTGCTTGCTGCGCATTTCTTGTACGTAAGCCGAAAAACACCATGGCCAGCCCAAAAGAAAATCCTGCTCCCAATCCAAGAATAACCACCCATAAAAGAATCAACTCTATGCTGCCGTAAAGCAAGCCGATATTTCCAATGAAAAGACACAGGGCTGTAATAGCAACTAATAGACGCTGGTTGGACATTCGGCCAGCGAGTATCGGAGCAATAAACGTTACAGGCAGTACAGTAATCTGCATAATTGAAAGCAGCCAGCCCGCTTGTTCTGCGCTTAGGCCCTGCTGTTTTAACAGCTCAGGAAGCCACGTTACCAGTACATAAAACACCATCGACTGCAGACCCATAAACAGCGTAACCTGCCAGGCAAGCGAAGAACGCCAAATATTCACAGGCTGATTGGCTGTATGCTGAGAAACAGCCGCTGACGTTTGGTCTGAACGGCGCTTCATTTGCGGAAGCCAAAATAGAATGGATACGAAACTAAGAATTCCCCAAACTCCAAGCGCCCCTTGCCAGCCATAGCCTAACCCAATCGCCACGGGAACACTGATACCGGACGCAATAGCACCGAATAAATTCATCGAAATCGAATAGACACCAGTCATGAGGCCAATTCTTTCAGGAAATTCCCGCTTAATCAAACTTGGAACCAAAACATTCCCTGCAGCAATGGCCACGCCAAGGACAGCCGTACCAATATAAAGAGTGGCAACACCAGGCACGGATCGCAAGCTAATTCCAATGGTTAGAAGAATAATCGAAACTAACAGAACACCTTCCGCTCCAAACCTTCGCGCCAATTTGGGGACAAAAGGCGAGAAGAAGGCAAATGCAAGCAGTGGCACGGTAGTAATCAGTCCTGCTAATGTGTTGGATATATGCAAATGATCCCGAATAGAATCAACAAGCGGTCCCACAGAAGTTAACGGAGCCCTTAGGTTGATAGCGATAAAAATGATTCCTACTAAAATAATCCAAGTCCCCCTTGACTTGGACTCTGCTTTTGGCTCCTTTTTTAATTGCTTGACAACAGTCATATGTTTCCCTCTCTCTTTGTTTGTAGATTAGAAATTTTCAGATAAATATTTCCAAAAAATAAAAGGGCTGCGACCCCTTTCTAGTAATCTATATTTTACAATGATATTGGGCATTTGGATAGAGAAGCGCTCAGAGATATATGTGATTGGTATAATTTTTTTATTCAATCAAACGTTTGTTTAAAATAGGCTTTGTTAAATAATATTGTTGATTTTTGACTCATTTAAGCTGTATGGTCATTTCACACGAATGAGTCAAAAATCTGGCCTATTAACACAGTACTTTAACAAAGCCTAAAAATAAAAGGTGTGACTGGATTGGGGTCCAAGCTATAAGCTCTCCTTTGTCAGAATGGGCTCTGAGTTCGGACTCTGCGCCAAGTTTTTCACTTTCCTCTATCCGAACCTTTCCTCGTAAAAAGAAAAAACGCTATTAACATAGTGAAAAGGTTCAAATTTATTCCGTTTTAGCATATAATAAATACTAATACATTTTGAGGGGAGTGAGATGATGGTTAGATACTTAGCTCTGATTTTTCTTTTACTGTTTTCCGGCATTTGCCAGACCTATATAGACCATCATAGTCCACTCCATTATGAAAACCAAATAGTGATGGATCATGAAAGTTTTCCTAACGAATATGACCCCATTGGTGATAAAGATAAATTAATCTACTTCAGTACGCTAATTTCTCTTTTGCTATTTTCCTATTTTTTTACAAACGTTACCCCTTCTCTCATTCAACACATAAGAAGAAAAACATTACTCACACCCATTTTTTATCAATCAAATTATGTGATCATCGCACCTTTAAAATAATCATGAACATTTTATTTTAAAGGAGGACACAAACATGTTGTGGATCAGATTTATAATGATTGGAATGTTTTCACTGACAGCTCTTACTCTTTTATCCTATCAAGGGATTGAGATCTTTCAGGCATTTATGGATTATTTCAAGCAAAAATCGTAATAAAGTTAAAGAGTGTAAGGAATTTCTTACACTCTTTTTCATTTAAGGTATTCTGGGAGTTGCCTGCTTTCGCAAGTGAGGGTCCTTTATGCTCTGCCTTATCACACTTCATTTACCCGGCAAGTGAAACAATCCCCCCGCTAACCCCAACAATAATAATACTCTGGCCAAAGCCGCATACGATCCCGGTTACGACTCTCAATGAGTTATTGCTCATTCGGTATTTCTTTTTCTGTGTCCAACCGTCGATGATCATAGGGAAATTTAGTAGAATGCCGAGCCATAATGGGAGATTCCACCCGGCGATTAAAAAGATGGGAAAAAATAAATAACCTGCTAGTATTCCTGTACATCTGGCACATAATGGCAGTGTGTAACCCATTATCGTTAGACTCCTAGATTTCATCCGGTGACAGGGAACAATTGCAAAGACTCGCTCTAGCTTAATCACAATTTGGCCCGCAATCGCAATCAGGACCTGCATCGCAATCTGGAAAACCACAGTCCGGAGTACAATCAAGGTTCTTTCTTCTTTTTTTATTTTTCCCATAATAGATAACGATGAATAGCAGCAAGAGAATTCCAACACCCACACCAATTGAACCAAAGAGAATTTTATCTTGAATCAGTAATGTTGTCCCGACAACAAAAGAAATAATCATCCCTGTCAGCATAAGAAAAAACATCTATTTCACCTGTTTCTTGACTTTTTTAGCATCATGGCTCCAGCAATGAATACCAGGAATGGTCCGATAATGAGCCATTTGAAAACGCCTGGAGTTGCTGTCAGATATAAGGATAATGGCATTGCCCATACCGAACAAGTGATCAGCAATAAAGGCTTTAAAGAAAGACTTGCACATATAGCTATAAACATAGGAAGAAAGAACATCATTGTGAATGAAGCAAGAGCATCTAGCTCTGGGCTAGCATGAACATAAGGATTATTAAATAAAAAATACCCGCAATAAAGAAGACTTCCCACAGAACCGATTATTCCAATGACTTTTGACTTCTCCACTGCTGCTCCTCCTTATAGGGAATATGATTAAATATATTCTATTTAATCTAGAAAAAAACCTTTTTTACTAGCGTACAACGAGGGACTTGGTACATTCCCCATGTTTCACATTTGCACCTTCCCTTCAAAACCCATTTCTCCTTATTCAAATGAATGTCCTATATCAAATAAATGATTCCTTTCATATTTTATGAATATAGTGACATTTTTTACTTACAGGAGATGGTTCTGTGGCACGTACACCATTGGCAAGTATGCTGCAGAGGGCATATGCAACTGCGCATATGGAAATGGAGAGGCAGAATAAGAGTGGACAAGTTAAGAGGAATTCGGATGAAAACCCAGCAAAGAAGAAGTATGGGAAAAATAAGCGACCTCCAAACAGTAAAGGGGTAACGAAACAACAGCCAAGAATCGTCATTGTCGGAGCAGGCTTAGCAGGCCTCACGAGTGCTTATCGCTTAAAGCAGGCAGGGATTTCTGCTGTTATATATGAGGCATCGAATCGGGTTGGGGGACGGTGTTGGACAAAAAAAGATGCCTTCAAGGATGGTCAAATGGTTGAGCGCGGGGGAGAATTAATCGATACAGCACATACTGAGATTATAGCACTTGCCGGTGAGCTTGGATTAGTGCTTGATGATTTAATTGAGGCCGAAACACGGGGAACAGAGCCGTTTTACTTTTTCAACGGGGCCCCTTATAGCTTTGATGATGCGACAAATGATTTCCTGCACATTTATCCTCAGTTGCAGCAGGATTTAGCAGAGGTAGGAGACACAACGCTGTATCATACCTTTACAGAACGGGGCTTTGAGCTTGATCATATGTCTGTTATTGATTATATTAATGAAATGGTTCCAGGCGGCATGGATTCGCGATTTGGTCAGTTGCTTGCAGTTGCTTATACCATTGAATATGGAGCAGATGCGGAGGAGCAAAGTGCGTTAAACCTCCTCTATTTATTAGGATACGCCCAAAAAAGCCGGTTACAGTTGTATGGAGAATCGGATGAAAGATTTCGTATTAAAGGCGGGAATGAACAGCTGGCTATGTTATTAGCTGAGAAGCTAAAGGGACAAATTGTGTTACATTCCCAGTTGATAAAAGTAGAGCAAAATACGCAAAACGAAGTCAGGCTCTTCTTCCGAAATGGTGAAAAAGAGTGGGAAGTTACGGCTGATAAAGTCATTTTGACCATTCCATTTAGTCTATTAAAAATGATAGATTACAAGAATGCCCGTTTTCGTATGTTAAAAAAAATGGCTATTGAAGAGACCGGAATGGGTGTCAATACAAAACTACATCTGCAGTTTACTAATCGGTTCTGGAGAAAGCTTGGTAATAACGGAGAAACCTTTTCGGATACAGGGTACCAAAATACCTTTGAGTCCTCTCGTGCTCAAAAAGGAAAATGGGGTATCCTCGTAGACTATACAGGCGCCGGGACAGCTGCCAAATTGAATCCTACTAATGATAAGGAACTAAAGGCAATAACAAAGGGCGTTTTGGACAAGTTGGAACCTGTTTTACCGGGAAGCAATAGGAACTGGAATGGATTAGCCACAATCGACCATTGGCTTAGCAACCCGTGGTCAAAAGGTTCTTATTCGTTTTGGAAGGTTGGACAGTATACATCATTTGCCGGGATAGCTGGAGAAAGAGAAGGCAATCTATTCTTTGCCGGTGAACATACATCGGTTGATTTTCAAGGCTATTTAAATGGAGCAGTTGAAACCGGCGAAAAGGCCGCACGGGAGATATTAAATGATTTATTTGGAGAGAAAGAATAGAGCGGGATATCCAAAATCCTTTTTATGTAAAAGCAGGCTAAAAAGGTAAGACGAGTTTAATATCACCTTTTAAATTATTATCAGTCTATAAAAGTGGCATGTATTTGGACCACATTACACATTGTTTGATTTTCTTTGTCCGAAAAAAGATTGGATTCGGACTCTGCTTCCGCTTTTCTCGCTTCCTTTGTCAAAATCCGGATACCTCCAAGACCTTACAAGAAAAATGCCTGTCCCTAGTTCACTTAACACAGCACTAGGGCAGGCATTTTTATTTTATAGAAACATTTTTTCTAACTCAAGCGGTTCAATATACTCTCCATTTTTATACGCGCGCATATTTCCGCCGGAGATTTCGTCGATTAAAACAATTTCTTTATTCTCGCCAACACGGCCGAATTCAAATTTAATATCGTATAACTCAATCTCTTTCTTCGCAAGCTCGTCCTTCACAACATGTGCGATTTGCTGAGTCAATGACTTTAATACCTGATATTCATCTTTAGAAAGAATGCCAAGCATATCTAGCGCATCTTCGCTGATTGGAGGATCTTCACGGCCATCGTCCTTTAGCGTCACTTCTACAAATGCGTCAAGTGCTTGTCCTTCTTCTGCGTATAAACCATATCTGCGTAAGAAGCTGCCAACTGCTCTAAAGCGGCAAATAACCTCTAACCCTTTTCCAAACACTTCCGCAGGCTTAACAGTCATTGTTGCTTCTTCAATATTCGCATCAATATAATGCGTAGGAATTCCTTTTTCTTTTAAAATTTCAAAAAAGTGTTTGGTTAAGCGTAAACCCGCACGCCCCGCACCTTCTAAAGTGAGTCCGACTGTGTTAGCACCTGGATCAAATACTCCGTCCACACCAGTTACGTCGTCTTTAAACTTCAATAAATAATTTCCATCCTCTAATGCATAAACATCCTTTGTTTTACCTGTGTACGTTAATTTCATACAACAATCACCTCGACATATATTTTTATAAAGATTCATACTAACTATTCGAAAACTCCAAATCTTATTGTAATATAAAATAATGTCTGGTGGAACACAAGAACAGGTCTCTCGTCATAAAATTTTTGACTTTTTTAAATAGACGGTATTAACATATATCGTTGAAAAATCAAATTTTTGACTTATCCGTGAGAAATGTATCAGACTCCAAATTTCATCAAAGTGTCAGTCTGTTTTCCGTTCTTTTTTCATCACTAAGAAAGAGGCCGTGATCCAAGCCGTAATAGGAATATTCATGGCCACACCTATCCCTGCCCATAGGATAGTAATCATTTCAGCATTAAAAATTTTAGAATTGGCGATTTCCCCTAACGAGTAGGATAAATCCTTGAACCAAATCAGCAATCCTAAGTAGCTGCCAAAGAAAGCAAAGAATAACGTATTTGCACTTGTTCCGAGAATATCCTTCCCGATGCTGATGCCTGCTTTAAACAAGGCCTTCCGGCTGATAGACGGATTATGAAGATAGATTTCCCGCATCGGCGAAGCAATGGAAATCGCCACGTCCACAATCGCACCAATAGTACTCATGATAATGACGGAAGCACCAATTTTAACAAAATCGATTCCAATATAAAGAGAATAGCTGCTAAGCTCCTCAATTTCTTCTTCTCCAAACCCCTGAATCATGGCCATTTTGTTCACAAGTACAATAAAAAAGAGCAAAATCACAATCGTAATAAGCGTTGAGAGAAAGGCGATGGTCGTTTTGCTGTTTACCTCATTAATAAAAAAGAGTGTAATACAGCTAATGAGAATACAGGCAATGAAGGTTAAGATGATTGGATCAAGATTAGGATCGTTCATCAACAAAATTATCAATAGGAGAACAGCAAAGTTAAAGAATATCGCCAAAAATGACTTTGCTCCCTTTTTCCCGCCAATAAGCGTCATTAATAGAAATAAAATGGCTGCCAATACGACTAATACATTCATCCTCTTGCCCTCTTTCGATTAACGAAAAAAATCGCCGTATAAAGACCGATTGGAATGGTTAAGACAATGCCAATCCCGCCTGCCAATGCCCGTGCCAATTCTAGGGAAAGGTTGATAGAAAGCGTAAACCCTAATGGATTGGCATTTTTCAAATATAAAATCAGTATCGGAATGGAGCCGCTAATATAAGCAAAAAATAAAATATTCGTCATCGTTCCCATAATGTCTTTTCCAATATCCAATCCCGACTTCCTCAGCGCTTTCGTTGAAATACCAGGATTCTCTTCATACACACCAAAAATCGAAGAAGACATGGTAATGGCAACATCCATAACGGCTCCTAGTGAACCGATGAATAACCCAGCCATAAACACCATCTGATAGGGTCTCGTGATAAATTGAATTTCTTCATATTTAAGGCCTTTTTCCGATGTGATTTCCATGACCAGATAAGTAATGAGCAGTGACAGAAACGTTCCAAGAAGCGTAGCAATAATCGCCGCATACGTTTTTTCATTAAACCCATTCACAAGAAACAGTGAA
>Ga0180215_1003636_pt1 | contig 14337 bp, 7 predicted proteins | sample eDN3rd37CBELigBY_FD_128871 | JGI IMG/M metagenome (GOLD analysis project Ga0180215, IMG submission 128871) | Enriched backyard soil microbial communities from Emeryville, California, USA - eDNA 3rd pass 37_C BE-Lig BY (version 2) (version 2) | ecosystem: Environmental > Terrestrial > Soil >...
ACTGGGGTGGGCCCACCCACCCCCACCACCGGGTCCACCTGGGTTGCCGAGGCAAATCGCCCCCCACCGGGACGACTCCCGCCTCCCATCGGAAACGCCACCGCCGTTTTCTCCCGGCTCGCTAGCTCCCCCGCACCCTCCCGGCAGCCGCTTCCCTCGCGAGAAAGGAAGAACGCCCCCGAGCCTCGCGCCGGTGCGGCGGAGCACATCACCCCTTCGCTTCAACCAAGGCCCGCATCTCGACGCGTGCCCCATCGACCTCCGTGGCATCTCCGGGCGCCGGCAGGTCCACCCCCACCGCCGCCGCCGGACCTGGAGAGAGCACCCGCCGTGCCAAACGCGAAGGGCGGAATTCCACGGGAATTCTCGCCGCCACCCCCTGGCGAAGCACGATGTCCGCCTGGCAACGCCAGCAGCGAGGGCGACGACGTAGAGCAGCGCCAGAACGAGGACGCCCGCGATGCCTCGCACGTCGGGCGAGCGGCTCACGTGGCGATCGCCGGCCCAAATCTGGCGATCGCCAGGACGCAGAGCGCCGGTTTGCCGAGATTTCCCGCCGATCCTGCCTGGCACCGAGCCTGCGAAGGCGCGCTCGTCGATGCCGACGCTCCTGCACGAAGCGCTGATCGAGCTTTTCCGCACGCGCCCCGTCTTGGCTCCGGAGCTCCTGCGCGACGTCTTCGGCCTCGATCTCCCCTCCTTCGCCGAGGTCCGGATCGGCGAGAGCGATCTGAGCACGCTCGCGCCGACCTCGTTCCTCTCGGATCTGGTCGTGCTCCTGCGCCGTGGCGATGCGGTGCTCGGCATCGTCGTCGAAGTCCAGCTCGCCATCGATGTCGACAAGCCCGCGTCATGGCTCGTCTATGTGGCCAATCTCCACGCGAGGCTGCGCGCGCCGGTCATGCTCCTCGTCCTCTGCCCGGACGAACGCGTCGCGACCTGGTGCGCGCGTCCCACGTCGTACGGCCATCCGGGCCTCGAGCTCCGCCCGCTCGTGCTCGGCCCCAAGAACGTGCCCGTCGTCGTGGACGAGGACGTAGGCAGGGAGACCCCCGAGCTCGCCCTTTTATCGGCATTGGTCCACGCCAAAGGCCCGCACGCCCTCGACGTCGCCAAGGTCGCCCTACGCGCAGCCTTGCGTCTCGACGACGATCGGGCGCAGATTTACGCCGATCTCATTCTCTCGAAGAGCTTGCATCGAGCCGAGTTGGAGGGCTTGGTCATGGATATTTCCAAGTACGAGTTTCAGAGCGAGTTTTTCAAGCGGCTCATTCAACAGAAGGTCGACGAAGGCATGCAGCAAGGCATCGAGCAAGCGCAGGTTCGCGCCAAGGTGCAGTCGCTTTTCGTCATATTGGAGGCGCGTAGCCTTCAGCCGAGCGAGGATGTCGTCGCGAGCATCCACGCCTGCAACGACGTCGCCCTCCTCGACGCATGGATCGCCCGCGCCGCCGTCGCCGACACGGTGGACGAGATCTTCGATTGACGGTTCAGCTCACCGCCGCGAACAGCGCGCGCAGCGTTTCTTCGAACGACGACCGTTCGCTTGGCCTCTGCTGCAGGAACGCTTCGATTCGCGGCATCCGCACGATCGCTGCATCCACGTCGCGATCGCTCCCTTTCGCATAAGCCCCCAACGCAATGAAATCGCGTTTCGCCTCGTAAGCTCCGAGCAGGCGCCGTAATGCTTCCGCCGCCCGCAGATGCTCGTCGGTGACGATGGCGCTCATGACGCGCGAGAGCGAGGCGAGGGGAGCGACGGCGGGGTAATGGCCACGCGCGGCGATGGTGCGGTCGAGAACGATGTGGCCATCGAGGACGCCGCGGACCTCGTCGGCAATCGGCTCTTCCATGTCCGAGCCCTCGACGAGCACGGTGTAGATGGCCGTCATCGAGCCCCTATCGCTTTGCCCACTTCGTTCGAGAAGGCGCGGCAGCATGGCGAAGACGCTCGGCGGATAGCCCCTTCGCGCCGGCGGCTCCCCCGCGGCCAGGCCCACCTCACGTTGCGCGCGCGCGAAGCGGGTCACCGAATCGACGAGCAGCATCACGCGCAAGCCCTGGTCGCGGAAGTGCTCGGCATAGGCAGTCGCGACCTGGGCGGCACGCAGCCTCTCCAGCGCAGGCGCATCGCTCGTCGCCACGACCACGACGCTTTTGCGCCGCCCCTCCTCGCCGAGGCTGTGCTCGAGGAACTCGCCGACCTCGCGGCCTCGCTCGCCGACCAAGGCGACCACGACGACCTCGGCCTCGGTGCCGCGTGCGATGGCGCCGAGGAGCGTGGATTTCCCGACGCCGGAGCCGGCGAAGAGGCCGACGCGCTGCCCCTCGCCGAGGGTGAGTAGGCCATCGATGACGCGAACGCCGGTCGGGAGGGCACGCTCGATGGGGCGGCGGGAGAGAGGCGGAGGGGGAGGCCGGTCGACGAGAACGCTCACGCCGTCGATCGCGGGCCCACCGTCGAGCGGCCGCCCGAAGCCCGAGACGACGCGGCCGAGAAGCGCGCGGCTGGCCCGCACCTGCAAGGGCGCGCCGGTGGACTCGACCACGTCGTCGGGGCCGACGCCTGTGAGGTCGCCGAGCGGGAGGACGACCGCCTCACCCCCATCGAAGCCGACGATCTCCCCGGGCAAGGGCTCGCCGCGGCGGTGGAGGTGGACGACGTCGCCGATGCGGGCTCCCGGGAGGCTGGCGCGGACGGCGAGCCCGGTGACGGCACGGACGCGGCCCTTGGCGACGATGGTGCTGGTCTCGGCGAGACGGGCGCGGAGGGAGGGGAGGTCCATGGGGGAGCGGGCGAGGTGGCCTTGCGCGGAGGTCGATGAGGTGCGGACAGCGGCCGTAATGGGCTCATCCGGTTTGATTTCCCTGCGGACATTGGTTGTCCGCGGTGGATTGCACTTGGATGGGGTGCGGACAGCCGTCGAAAGTGGCCCATCGACTCGTTGCAAGTGCGCGGGCGACGGTCGTCCGCAGGACATTCACCTGGGATGGGGTGCGGACATGCGTTGATCTCTGCTTGCGGAAGGCTTGATGGCCGCCGAACATCCGTTGTCCGCACCCCATCGACATCTCGTCGGGACAAAAGCAGACAAGCCGCGCGTTCCGTACACGGCGAGCACGCGGCTTGCGGGTGGAGGCACGACGCCGATCAAGCCGTATCGGCAGGCCCCGCAGGATTCCCTTTGGCCGTCACCCTCTTCGCAGCACGGAAGAAGGACCTGGCGAACGCTTTGCCAAGCCCTTTCTCGGTCCCCATCTGGAGCAGCGCCGCATACGTCGAGGTGCGCAGGCGGTTGACGCCATCCTTCCATTCCTCGACGTCGAGAGCGACCGACGCTCGCTCGGCCCCAACCTTGGCGCGCGCATCCAGCGCATCGACGGCGCGCTGAGCAGCTTCCGCCAAGGGCTTCGCGAAGGCCTTGAGGGGGCTCCTTTCGGGAAGCTCGTTAAGCTCCGGAACGATGCGGTTGAGCGTGTGCTCGCATTGCTTACGGAGCGGTTTGCGAATGAGCTCGCTGGGCGTATCGGGGAAGAAGCGACGGAAGAGCGTGCTCTTCCTATCACCATTCGACTCGGCGAGAAGGGCGCGACTGAACTTTGCCGTGACCTCGTCGAGCTCCTGATCGCGAACGCTGACGAGCGCATCGGCGCGGACGATGGCCCGCCTGGCCTCGCGATAGTTCTTGAGAACGCGTTCCCAGGTCTCGATTTCGTCGCGGAAAGGACACGCGAGCTCCTTCGTGTCCTCACGGGCCGAAAGCGTTGCCTCCGTGAACTCGAGCTCCTCCAGGTAGACGAGAAGCGATGACGTTGTCGATAGCCTTCGCATGCAAGCCTCCTTGGGGGAGGGTTGTGGATACGGTCCCTCCCGATAGGGGATAGGGCTATCGAGAACCGGGAGGGCTGTCAACGGTGAAAACCGCGCGCGTCAGACCAGCCCTCCGAACTGTCAGGTCCGCGGCCGCGCCGCCTCACCGCGGATCGCCTCGTACATGCGCCTCACCAGCTCGTCGAACAGCGCTTCTTGGAAGACCTTGTCGTTGAGATAGCGGCTGACGATTCCTTGGTTCTGATCGACGCGGTCGATCATCAGGTCTTCGATCTTGCCCTTCATCGAGACGGCGAAGTTCTCGAAGGCATTGGCCCTCGCACGCTGGACGACTTCCTCGTCCTCTTTGGCCGCTTGGATGAACTGATCGAACAGGACCTCGTCGGCCTTGGTGAACTCGGTGCCGAAGCGCTCGTTCAGCACGTCGATGATTTGCGAGAGCGGGACTTCGTCGTCCTTGGCGATCCCGGTGCCGACATCCGTCGGGCTCTTGACGATGCCAGGCTCGCCTACGTGAAGCTGGATGGCGCCGTCGCTGATCTTCGTGAGCTTGTAGTACTTGAGCTTCACCTCACCATCGAGCGACAGCCTGTTCCTCTTGTCGCGTGGGGGGAGCTTCCGCTGCAGGTGTCGCGCGAAGGCGTAGAGCTTCTCGAGATCCGCATCCGTGAACGGCATGATCTGCGAAAGGAATGCGTAGAGCCGAATGTAGGCTCCGAGAGCATTGCGAAATGCCTCTCGTTCGTCTTCGGTATCGAGTGCCTTGAAGCGTTCTACCGCCCTCTTGATCTGTCGCTCCATCTCCGCACGTTCCGCGACGGTGTTGTCGGCGCGGGGCGAGAAGAACGCCTTTGCAAAAGCGTCGACCTCGGCCTTCCAAAAGACGTTGCTTGCCTCGAGCTTGTAGGCGAGGTCGTAGAGTGCCTGCGGATCGGCGGTCTCGGCGACGATCGTCTCTTCGTAATAGGGCTGGAAGCTGCGGCGGATCTCCTCGGCGTCGTTGACGAAATCGAGGACGAAGGTGTCCTCCTTGCCAGCGCACGAGCGGTTCAGGCGCGAAAGGGTCTGCACGGCCTGCACGCCGGAAAGGCGCTTGTCCACGTACATCGTGTGGAGCAGAGGCTGGTCGAAACCGGTTTGGTACTTGTTGGCGACGATGAGGACGTTGAAGTCGTCGGTATCGAAAGCTGCGGGGAGGGCCGATTCGGCGATGTGTTCGCCGTCCTTGGTCTTGTTCATCCCAGGCTCCGTATGCTCGGTCCCGCTCGCGGGATCCTTTACGGCGCCCGAAAAGGCGACGAGGACGCCGATGTCGTCGTATCCCTTTTCCTTGATGTACTTGTCGAAGGCCAGGCGATAGCGCACGGCGTGAAGCCGCGAGCTCGTGACGAGCATCGCTTTCGCGCGTCCCCCGATCTTGTGTCGAACCTTCCTGCGGAAGTGTTCGACGATGACCTCCGTCTTCTGCGCAATGTTGTGCGGGTGGAGGCTCATGAAGCGCGCGAGCTGGGCGGCGGCTTCCTTCTTCGGTAGTCGAGGGTCCTTTTCCGTCGCTTTGACGAGGCGGTAGTAGGCCTTGTAGGTCGTGTAGTGCCGGAGCACGTCCTCGATGAAGCCTTCTTCGATCGCCTGGCGCATCGAGTAGATGTGGAAAGGCCGCGGCTTGCCGTCGTCGTCGTGGCGACCGAAGACCTCGAGGGTCTTGGCCTTTGGCGTTGCGGTGAATGCAAAAAAGGAGAGATTTTTCGGACGCCCGCGTGAGGCCATGACGGCTTCGACGATACGGTCCTCGTCATCCTTCTCTTGCGTCGAGTCCTCTTCGGCCTCGGCGTCCTCGAGGGAGCTCGGCGCAAGGATCTGTTTCATCTTCCGCGCCGTCTCGCCCGATTGCGAGCTGTGCGCCTCGTCGATGATGACGGCGTAGCGGCGATCGGGAAGTGCGCCGATCTTCTCGGTGACGAAGGGGAACTTCTGCAGTGTCGTGATGATGATGGGCGTGCCCGAGACGAGCGCCTTTGCGAGCTGATCCGAGTGCTTGTCGACTTTCGCGACGACGCCTTGCTTGTGCTCGAACTGGTAGATGTTGTCCTGGAGCTGCTTGTCGAGGACGCGCCGATCGGTGATCACGACGACCGAGTCGAAGACCTTGCGATCGCTCGCGTCATGCAGGCTCGCGAGCCGATGAGCGAGCCAAGCGATGCTGTTCGACTTGCCCGACCCGGCCGAGTGCTGAATCAGGTAGCTATGCCCGGGGCCCTCGGTGCGCGCGGCGGCTTCGAGCCTTCGAACCGCGTCGAGTTGGTGATAGCGCGGGAAGATGAGCGTCTCGACGACGGCTTTGGAGTCTTTCGCCTTCTGCTCTTTGTGGAGGTGGAGAAAGCGCCCCACGATGTCGAGAAAGGAATCTCGCGCGAAGACCTCGAGCCAGAGATAGCCAGTGGAGAATCCGCTCTCGTGCTCGGGATTGCCCGAGCCGCCATTCGCGCCGCGATTGAAGGGGAGAAAGCGAGTCGTCTCGCCTTGGAGCTTCGTCGTCATGTAGACGAGCTCGGGATCGACGGCGAAGTGCACGAGGGCGCGCTTCTTGAAACGAAAGAGGGCGTGGCGTGGATTGCGTGATCGGTATTGGGTGACGGCGTGCCGAACGTCCTGATCGGTGAAGTGGCTCTTCAACTCGCAGGTCGCGATCGGGAACCCGTTCAGCGAGAGCATCAAGTCGATGGAGTCGCCAGCGTCCTTGTCCCCGGGTGGCGCGAAGTGAACCTGCCTCGTGACGACGAGGCGGTTCTTCTCGTACCTGGCGACGATGTCCGGATTCAGCCCGTGCGCTGGCTTGAAATAGGCACACTCGACCTTCTTGCCGAAGAACTTGAAGCCGTGCCGCAACACCTCGAGCAGCCCCCGGCTCTCGATGGCTTGAACGAGCGCGTCGAGAAGGGCTGGCTCGAGGCTCTTCCCGTGCTGCTTCCTCAACGTCGCGAGAAGCTCGGGTTGGGTGGCTTCGAGAAAGGCGAAGAAGTCGCTCGGCGTTAGGGCGCGCTCGGCGTCGAACGCTTTGGGGTCGCCTTGCGTCCAGCCGGACTGGGCGACGAGGTCGTGGACGATGGCGTCTTCGAAGGCACGTTCGGTGTGTTTAGCGGTCATGGGGTACCTTCCGCGAAGATCGAAGACGAAGCTGCCGGGCTCGATACGCCTGATCCGGATGGTTTGGGTTATCGGGAAAGATGCGTTCGAGAATGCCGTCATTAACCATCGACGAGAGATGTCGTTTGGTGAGGTTGTCGGGGCGAATTCCCAACAGGCTGCCCAGCTCGACCGGGCGCAGTGCACGCCAAGCGCAGAGACTCTCGATGACATTTCGGAGCTCCGAGCGTCTCGGGCGGGTGCCGAGGCTCCTGATGGCTTCGTGCAGGTCGCTCGGAAGGTCCGACGGATCCGTGTCGAGCTCCGGTCGATCCGCGTCGAGCTCCGGTCGATCCGCGTGGAGCTCCGGTCGATCCGTGTCGAGCTCCGGTCGATCGGGACGGCTGTCGCCCGCGTCGGGGGGGAGCTCCGGTCGATCCGACGCAGCCCTGGCGCCGAGCTCGTAGTAGGTGGCTGACCCCGCGCCGTGGACTTCGAGGAGCCCCCGGTCCCGCAGGTTCCGCAGAACCGAGCTCGCTTTGAGGGTATCGAGGCCCGACATCTCGCGAAGGCGGGCATTGTCGATTCGTCCGCGTCGGAACGCCTCCAGGAGCGCCCGGAATTCGATGTCGGACAGTTCGACATTTCCGAGCGCGGCAACGAAGTTTCGGTCCGCGACCGTCAGCGTCGGCGTGTTCCGTAAAACTAGCCGGAAAGAATGAGCCTCGGACTCGAGCGAGGGAGCCGGCAAAAACAAGCCCTCCATCTCGGCAAAAATGCGCGGAATGCCTTCGCCTTGATCGCGCATGAAGCCGAGGTCCACGAGGCCGCGCACGAGGCGAGGATTGCGGCTCAAATGGACTCGTTTCAGGGCGAGCAAATCGTCGATCGAAACCTCGGGAAGGAGCTCACCCGGACTCGAGACCTCGAGGCGGTCCTCGAAGAGCCAGACTTCGACGCCGCGCCCCTGCATCGAATAGTCGCGATGGGCCACCGCGTTGAGTACCGCTTCCTTCCACGAGAAATCCGGATACTCGGGCACCTCGCGAAAGCGGGTGCCCACGAGCCGGGAAGGTCGCCGTAGCAGGTTCTCGATTGTCTCGAACGCGCTTTGCAATACCGTCGGCAAGTTGCCTTCGATGCGCGGCCTTTCCTCGACGTTGTGCTCGGGGCCGTAGCGGCGTTCGGTGCCGATGACACGGAAGATGCGAATGCCAGCATTCGGGTGCTCGGGGCCGTCGGCGGCGAAGAGGATCTCCGCGGCTTGGCGGAGCACTAGGTCCCGGCCCCGGCGATCGGCAAGCTTGCGCTTTAGAAGATACTCCTCATCCGACAACGCCTGAAGGCCCGCGCCCACCTTGGCGCGTGCCAAGAGTGTCTTATCGAGATTTTTGAGTTTCGAGACAGAGGGTCGCGCTTCCCAGCTTTGCGCGAGTCCTTGAAATTTGAGTGCTTGAACTTGCGACTCCGTCGCTTGCACGGTGCGATCGCCGACGCGCAGTGGAAAGCCATCGCCATGGACTTGGACAGGCACATCGCTGGCCGGAACGTCGAAGACGACGAGCGGAATTCCCCGATGTTCCACGACGAAGCCTTCTGGCTGGGGTGGTTGGAGACGAGAGCGGGGCGTCTCCAACAACGCCTTCAGCGCCTGCTCGGGATAGCCATGCCCGGTAGGGGTTCCGTCGTCTTCGAGACCGAGAATGAGAACGCCGCCCTCGGCATTCGCAAAAGCCGCGACATATTCCGCGACTTGATCACGAACGACCTTGCGATCGCGCGGCCGCTTGGACCCCGGCGTGCCTTCGAAAAGGGACTTGCGATCGAAGTGTTGGCCTTCGTCCTGCGAGAGAAAGGGCGTGACGTCGAAACGGAGCGCTTGGGTCACCGTTGCTTCCTATACCGCAGTGTTCTCCGCGTCGCGACGCTCTGAGTTGTCGCTCGAGGCTGCCGTCGCGCGCACCTTTTCGAGGCGATACGAGCATCCGCGTTGGCGGTTGCGACTCACCGCTTTCTCCCGAGAACGAACCTCGCCTTTTCCAGTCGCAGCATTTGGTAGTGGTCATGCACGTGATGCCGAGCCCTGCGCAGACGTCGGGGATCTTGACCTTCTTGACGCCGTTGGAGGGAATCTCGTTCGTTACCACTGCGTGGCCGTGCGCGTGCGCATGCGCGACGAGATAGTAATCGGCGACCTGGAAGAATGCGTTGACGGCAGCGGGGTGATAGCTCTGCCTCGCTACCCATTGGCTTACGACCGCCAATGACGCGTGCAGCTGAAGGTCGGGCTGGAGAAAAAACGACTTCCCCCTCCGCTTCGCCCAGGCCGATAGCTCGTCTTTGCCCGCAGAGATCTCTTTTGCGACGTGCTGGATGCTGAAGACGCGCCCTCTCCGGTTCTGGTCGACGAGCCACTCCCAGAACGCCGGGCAGAAATCGAACCCGTAATGCAGGTTCTTCGCTTGCATGAAAACGTTCGCGTCGAGGAGATACGCCATCACATGCCCCCGAGCCTCTTCGCAATGTGATCGAACGTTTCCTGCGTGGATATCCCGAGCAGTCGAAACGCGTCTCGATAGAGTGTGCGCCCTTCGAGCGTGCTGACGACGAGCGCCCGGGCCAGGCGTTTGCTCGCGCGTGCGCCGAGCGTGAGATAGAAGTCGCCGCCGCTCGACTTCGAGACGCGCCGTAGACGGGCGACTTCCTTTTCGTGCTTTTCCCAGAGCTCGCTCCTCGTCAGGCCACCCGCGTCGTGCATGCGACGCAAGATGACGAGCGTGCTGACCTTGAAACGGCGCGCGAGGCGATCGAGCTCGGTGCGCAACTCGTGACCGGGGTCGTAGTGCTTGCGGAACTCGGATAAGGGAACGAGGAGCTCGGCAGCGACGGCGTTGCACCACCGCTCGACTCGATGCTCGGGAACGTCGCCCGCCCTCGCATCCGAGAGCGCGGACCTACCCAGCCAGATGTGCGCGAGCTCGTGCGCCAGGGTGAACATCTGCCCCGCCTTCGTGTCGGCCGCATTGATGAAGACCAAGGGCGCGAGGTCGTCGGCGATCGCGAAGCCGCGAAACTCCTCGGGGTCGAGGGGCCGGGAGGTATTGTTCCCGACCACCCCGCTGACCATGACGAGGATGCCGGCCTCGTCGGCGCGGGCGATGAAATAGCGAAGAGCCTCGGTCCACGTCGGGAGGCCGTTCCGAAGGGCGAGGTCGAAGCGAATGGTCTTTCGAATCGTGTCGGCGGTCTCGACGACGTCATCTTCCAAACGCGCCGAGCCGACGAAGGGGAGAGGGTCCTCACCGTTCTGTTTGGCATAGTCGCGATACCACTCCTGTCGCTGCTGACAGAGGTAGATCGCGTCGAGCATGTTGGGGCTCGGTCGGCCCCGACGGTCGCCCGCCATGGTTCGGAGATCGGGGAGCGGAACCTCGATGACCGGCGGCGCAGGGAGGAAGAAGTAACCAATCGGCGTATGTGTCGCGTTGGCGAAGGCCTCGAGCTGCTTCAAGGTCGGCTGCTTCGCCCCCGTCACCCAGTCGTGGATCTTCAGCTTCGGGAAACGCGCGGCCATCGCGTCCAGATCGTGCCCTGCCCGCTCGGAAGCCCAATGAAGAAGCTCCGCCTTGACAGGAACGCCGACGCTCATCCGCTTGCCTCCAAGGCCGTGAGCCTATCATCGACCGTGCGCTCGTCGGCGGTGACGTCGAGCTTCCCGGTCACGGCGGCGGTGATGAGAGATTGGCGGTATTCGCGGAGCTTGGTGACGGAGTGGTCAACGTGCTCCCGAAGCGAGTCGAGTTGCGCAAGGGACTGCTGGACGAACTGGACGATGTCCCGCTGCTCGCGCATCGATGGCCAGGCAAACAGCAGCCCCCGTACGGTGTCTTGACCGATGTTCTGCATCGAACCACTCGCACCAGTCGCATCTCGTTCGATTTGTTCTCGAGCGGGTCGCGCTTGGAGCAGAAACGCCAGGAATGCCGGGTTGGTCAGTGTCGCGATATAGCGAAGCCGGAATAGCTTATCGCAAAGTAGTAGGCGTTGCGGAGTGTCGGTAACGTGTGCGGCCGAGCCAACGAGCTCTCGCGTGTTGGCTCGCGACATCAGAACGTCACCTGGGCGAATCTCCAACGAAGGAACCGGCTCGAGAGACGCCGGGAGTGCCTTGTTCTCAGTGGGATCGAAGCGCCCGTAATTTACGCAGCCGACTTTGACGACGCCCCATTCGTCGCCATCGGCGGGCCGGTTCTCGCAGGAAGGGCTCCAACCTTGCTCGATTCCTGACAAATGACGACGTAGCGGGCGCAATTCCCAATGCTCCGGCACACGTCCAATCCACTCGACCCCCGACTCCTTCATCTTCACATTGGGATCCAGCCCCTTCGTCACCGCCTGCGTGATGACCGCCTGCCTCTTCTCTTGAAGCAACGCGGCGAGCCGCTTTTTCTTGGCGATCAGCTCATCGATCGCGGCCGTTTTGCGGTCGAGGAAATCGGCGATGCTGCGCTGCTGCTCGACTCGCGGGGCGGGGATCGGCATGGCGCGTAAGCCTTGGCGCGATAACTCGATCTGGTTCGTCGCCCCGGGAGCTAGGACCGAGTAGATGAAGCCCTGGTAGATATCTGTTTCGATCAGGTAGCGGAGATAACGTGGCTCCAGGTCGAAAGATGCGCGAACAATCGTCACATGGCTGTCGGCGAGATACTCGCCATCTTCCGAAAAAACCACTGCCCGACCCAACGTTCCGGTTCCGGTCGAATTGATAAGGACGTCGTGCTTGAGCAGCCGCCCACGGAATCCGCCCGAGGTCTCGCGGCGGTGCCGTTTCATGTTCGCCAAACGAAGGCCATCCCAGTAAATGCATGCCTGGTTGACGACGGGAACACCGTCATCGGTGTCCGAATAGTCCGGACTCCTCCCACGCGAGACGTATTCCGTTCGGTGTTTGAGGGGAACCACGTCCCATGCTGCCGGAAGCGGTCCAATCCAGCCGGCATTGTTCAGTGCGTTGCTCATCCCAACATCTCCGAGAGCAGGCTCTGAATCTCCCCCTCGAGCTCCCGAATCTCCGCCTCGATCTCTCCAATCTCACGCGGAGGCGTGTACCGATAGAAATGCCGCGTCACCGGGATCTCGTACCCGACTCGCACCTTGGCGTCGTCCACGATCACGGCCTTGCCGCTACGTAGCTCCACACCGGCGATCCACGCATCCGGCACGTGGGGCTTCACCTCGCGTTCGAAGTATTCGGCGATCTCCTCCTTCAACGGCACGTTCTCGTAATCGCGTAGCTCAGGGTCGGGTTCGGGGTGGCCCTTTGCGTCCCTGCAGATCTCGGCGCTGTCGTCCCGCTCACCGAGCGCGGAGACGATTGCCTTCTTCACCGGCGCACCGAGGCGAATGCCGGCGGAGGCCAAGACGTGATTCAGCGCGAGCTCGAAGGCGTCGCGGTCTTTGTAGACGACATCGGGGTCGAGTTTGCCCAAGGCGGCGAGGATGTTCTCCTGCTGCTCCTTTCCGGCGAGGATTTCCACCTGTCCGGCGTGGCCTTTCTTCTTCGACGTGGCGAGGTTCTGGAAAGCCTTTTCTTCGGAGAGCCTTGCGATGCGCTCGGACGAGGCTTGGAAGGAGAGGCGGAGGGGGCGCTCGATGACGATGCGGCGGTAGCCGAAGTCGTCGTTGTCGAAGATCTTGCTGATCTCGCTCTCGCGGAACTTGCCAAAAGTTCGTGTGATCGTGGCGATGTGCTCGCTCGAGAGCTCGTTGCGCTTGTTGCCGAGGCTCTTTCGCATCTTCTGAAAGAGCGAGCCGGCGTTGATGAGTTGAACCTTGCGCCGTCGCTTCTTGGGCTTTTTGTTCGTGAGCACCCAGACGTAGGTGGCGATGCCGGTGTTGTAGAAGAGCTGATCCGGTAGGGCGACGATGGCTTCGAGCCAGTCGTTCTCGAGAATCCAGCGACGAATCTCGCTCTCGCCGGAGCCGGCATCGCCGGTGAACAAGGGAGAACCGTTGAAGACGATGGCGACGCGGCTCCCGCCCTCGCCGGTCTTGGGATCGACCGGCCTCATCTTCGCGAGCATGTGCTGCAAGAAGAGCAGCGCGCCGTCGTTGATGCGAGGCGTCCCGGCGCCGAAACGGCCGCCGAATCCTAGCTTGTCGCGCTCGGATTCGACGATCTTCTGCACGTTCTTCCAATCGACGCCGAAGGGCGGGTTGGAGAGCATGTAATCGAAGGTCTTGCCAGCGTGTCCGTCTTCGGAGAACGAATTGCCGCGGACGATGTTCTCGGGGTTCTGCCCCTTGATGAGCATGTCCGATTTGCAAACCGCGTACGTCTCCGGATTCAGCTCCTGCCCGAAGACCTCGAGCTTGGCCTCGGGATTGAGCTGGCGGAGGTACTCCTCGGCGACCGTGAGCATGCCGCCGGTCCCGCAGGCGGGGTCGAAGAGGGTACGGACGATGCCGGGGGTGCGTAGCGCGTCGTCGTCCTCGATGAAGAGGAGGTCGACCATGAGCTGGATGACCTCGCGCGGCGTGTAGTGATCACCGGCCTCCTCGTTCTTCTTCTCGTTGAAGCGGCGGATGAGCTCTTCGAACGCGCTCCCGACCATGTGATTGGAGACGACGTCGGGGTGAAGGTTCACGCCAGCGAAGAGGTCGACGACTTGGTAGAGCAGGTCGAAGTCGTCGAGCTTCACGATCTGCTCTTCGAATTTGAAGTGCTCGAGGATGTCCCTCGCGTTCGCGCTGAATCCCTTGAGATAGGCGCGGAGGTTCTGGGCGATATGGCTCGGGTCGTCCTTGAGCTTTTCGAAATCGAGCTTCGAGGTGTTGTAGAAGCCGACCCCAGCGGCCCTGCGTAGCGCGGCATCGACGAGCGGCTCGGAGGGCTTCTTCCCCTGCGCCTTCAGCTGTTCGAGACGCGCGAGCACCTTGGCCTTCGTGGGCGCGAGCACGCAGTCCAGCCGGCGGATGACGAGAAGGGGCAGGATGACCTTGTCGTACTCGTTCGGCTTGTAGGCGCCGCGCAGGCGCTCCGCGTTCTGCCAGAAGAAGTCGGCGAGCTCGCGGAAGCTGGCGAATGTGCGTGCGTCGTTGGGAGCCTTCGTGCTCCCGCGCTGGGGGGAAGTCATGGGGGCGCGTGTGGTGATCCTCGAATCCGCCACCAGATGCAAGAAGGGAGGGACGGGTCGGTCTGACATTGACGTTCTCTCGCGCGCCCCGCCCCGCGCGCCCGCGTTCCCATTCTTGCTCGTGTGCACGCCCTCACACCGGCCCGCGGCCTCGCACCAAAATCCCGCTCCCCCGCTCCCCCCCCCCCCCTTTCCCCCCCCCCCCCCCCCCCCCCCCCCCCCCTCACACCACCCCCCCCTCCCCCC
>Ga0180215_1003638_pt1 | contig 14326 bp, 10 predicted proteins | sample eDN3rd37CBELigBY_FD_128871 | JGI IMG/M metagenome (GOLD analysis project Ga0180215, IMG submission 128871) | Enriched backyard soil microbial communities from Emeryville, California, USA - eDNA 3rd pass 37_C BE-Lig BY (version 2) (version 2) | ecosystem: Environmental > Terrestrial > Soil >...
AACTGTTGAATGAATATCAAAAAGGTAAGTTCTATAGGAGCATCCACCACATAGCATATTTACAATGTTTAGGCTAAGGCACTTGGATAATTATAAATGATCTAAGCCTTAGTGAGAAAAGTATTAAAAGATTTTATGATAATCCATTTAGATCTTTACCCCAAATCATAACTGCTGCGACCGGGATAAATTTACCAGAAAACGTACTATAAACCTATTTATCGTCTTTTTTTTCGTAGCAAGGAATACTTTCGTCATACAAAAAAACCCCGATTGTAAATAGGAAGGAAGGGAACTAGAATGAAAGTGTTGGAATATTCTAAACACTAAAGAGAGGGTATTTAAGCATAATAAAAATAATAAAGAGAGTGGGGAAACATATGAAAGTCAGTTCTATAATGAAAAAAACAGCAGTGATTACCTTGTCTGCTGGATTGCTAGTTTCACCTGCAACTTCAATTTTCAGCATACCAGAAGCAGGTGCAAGTGAACGAAGTGCTGAAGACATCTTATCCACTTTGAACAGTGAACAAAGAAAAGCCTTAGAACAGCTGCAACTGAACACGGACGGAGGGCTGATAGGCTTCAAAAGCGAAGATCTATCCTCACAGAAAGAAATCTCCGTTATCGTCCAGTTTAAATCAAAGCCTAGTAAAGTAGCGGTTCTGGAAGCTGCCTTAAAAGGCAAGGAATTGAAAAAAGAGAAAGCCGATGCAGAGGTTGAAAAAGAACATAAAACGTTTAAAGCTGACATCCAAAATATCTTACTGAAAGAGAATCCCAAAACAAAAAGCATCTCAAGTTCCATTTCCCATACGTTCAAAAAAGCCTATAACGGTGTAGCCATGACATTGCCAGCCGATCAAGTAGCACTCCTTTTGCAATCAGCTGTCGTCCATGCTGTATATAAAAATCACACCTTTACGGTTGATCCTATTCAAAAAGAACTGCCTAAAGATATTGAAAAAGAAGTCACCACTTCTGTTGAGAGTATCCCTTATTTAAAAATTGATGAATTACATAAGGAAGGGATTACGGGTAAGGGTGTTAAAGTAGCTGTTCTTGATACGGGGATTGATTATAACCATCCAGATTTAAAGGATGCTTATAAAGGTGGATATGATTTTGTTGATGATGATAAGGATCCAATGGAAACATCCTATAAGGATTGGCAAAATTCGAATCAGCCTGAAATCAATCCCTTTACAGGCTCGACCTATTATACATCCCATGGGACACATGTCTCAGGTACGATCGCAGGTCAAAATAAAAATGACAGTGAAGTGTCTGTTATAGGGGTAGCACCTGACGCCGACCTATATGTGTACCGTGTGCTGGGGCCTTATGGAAGCGGAACCTCTGAAGATGTTATTGCAGGTATTGAAAAAGCAGTGGAAGACGGAATGGATGTTATGAACCTTTCATTAGGTGCAGCGGTAAATGATCCAAATTATCCAACGAGTACAGCGATTAATTATGCCGTTTTAAACGGTGTAACGGCAGTTGTTTCTGCAGGGAATTCCGGACCAGGCTCTAACACAGTCGGGTCACCAGGTACTGCTGCATTAGCTTTAACGGTTGGAGCGAGTGACGTTCCCGTTGAGCTGACTACGTTTACAGGTAGTGTATCAGAGGATTGGTCCACTGAGCTCGTAAGTATGGGAAGAAGCTTTGCGGATGAATTTTCTAAACTGGATGGTCAATCCCTTGAACTTGTCGATGTAGGTTTAGGTGCACAGGAGGATTATACAGGCAAAAATGTTGAAGGAAAAATTGCTTTCGTCCAACGCGGGAATTTTGCCTTGGCTGACAAAATCAAATTTGCCAAAGAGCATGGTGCTCAAGCTGTGATTATGTATAACAATGTTGACGGCCAGATTGGTCAAAACCTTGGTGAATCGACTGCATTTGTTCCTGCATTCTCTATCACCAAAGCAGCAGGTGAGCAATTAAAAGCGAAGATCACTCAAGGGGATACAACTCTTACATTCTCAAATTTAAAAGAAACCCAATCAGAAGGAGATAAACTGGCAGACTTTAGTTCAAGAGGACCGGTCAATGATAATTATGATATGAAGCCAGAAGTCGTTGCTCCAGGGGTGAGTGTGCTTTCTGCATACCCTTCTTATATGATTGACCCTGAGAATCAGGAAGATTATGAGTATGCCTATGCACGTCTTTCAGGAACATCAATGGCGGCACCCCATACAGCTGGAATCGCGGCTTTATTATTAGATTCGAAACCAGATCTTGACCCTGACGATATTAAAACGATTCTTATGAATACGGCGGATCCTTTAAATGGTGAGTATAGCCTGTATGAAGTGGGGGCTGGCCGAGTGGACCCTTATCAAGCCATTCACGGTGATATGAAAATGCAGGTGACCGATGAAACCCTCATTCCAGATGGTGCTGGTTTTGTAACGGTTAATAATCCATCCGGTGATATCAGCTTTGGTAATCACTTTGGCGCAGAAGGAAGTTATGTCCGTGAAAATCGAAGCATTAGGTTCAAAAATAGCAGTGATGTGAACAAAACGTTTACGGTTTCTGTTGAAGAAAATGCAGCGGAAGGAACGAACAGCCTAAGTAAAAATGGTGTTTCCGTTAGTACAGGCAAAAGTATAAAAGTAAAAGCAAATAAAGAAGTGAAACAGAATGTCTTCTTAACGGTACCGAAAACAGCTAAAGTGGGTCTATATGAAGGATTCATTACACTCACAAATAAAGAAGATTCATCTGATCAGTACCGTATACCATTTAATTTTAGAATTACAAAGGAAGGGTTACACTATTTAGATTTACTGACACCTTCAATAACACCGCCATATTTAAATCAAGAAAGAACGATGATTGATAATCGTTTAGGTGCTCTGGCTAGATTTAATTTAAGCTCACCAGCGGAAACAATGGATGTCATCCTTCAAGATGGCGAAACAGGGAAAGATATAGGTTTCCTTGGAACGGTGAATTTAAAAGGCAGTCCACTAGATCGGGATCTTTCTTTAATAGGACTATTTAACGGAAGATATTACGAATTCACTGGGAACTCCAAACAGCCGATTGCAGAAGAAGAGAGTTATGCACAGCCTGGTCACTATAAATTGTTATTTGTAACAACGGGTACATCCGGGAAAGTGACAAAAGAAACGCGTGACATCTTCATAGATATAGATGATCCGAATTTTGAAAGTTCACTCGACGGTCCATCACCATTCCTTGAATACAAACCAGGGCAGGAAACATACCCATTTGAAATTCAGATTACTGATCCACTCGTGGAAAAAATGCAGAATGCAGGAATCGAAATCGATCAATCATCGAATGCGGTCATTTATAAGTGGGGAGAATGGGGATTCCCTTCTAGTCCTGTCGCTATGGATAAAGATGGGAAATGGGCAGAAGAGATAGCTATGGAAGACTCTATACAAGCACTGAGATTTACAATGAATGGACTTGATTCTGCTGGTAATTCACCAGTGCAGAAAGATTATTACTTTGTCAAGGAGGGGACACCTGTTACGTATGTAAAGAGTGATATCAATAAAGTAAAAACAGGTGAAACGGTTCAAGCTCAAGTAATCTTGGATAATGTAAGTGATGCTAAAGAAATAACTTGGAACTTTAAAGATAGGTTCGGGTCAATGGAATTAATCGATGCCAAGCTTGCCAATGGAATATCCGACAAAGCTGCAATTGCAGTTAATGGTGATGAGGTGAAGGTAACCTTTAATGGGACCAATGAGACATTTGACCACACTGCAGTTGTAGAAGTATCAGTTAAGATTACGGATGAAACCTTCCTTACTGGCACTAGTATTAATCCTACTGCTACTCTAATAAATGGTCAAAATGAAACAAGTACACTATTAAATGCTGGCCAAAAGATAGAGGTCGATCCACAATATAATTCAGCTTATGGCTATGTATTAGCGGAAGGATTCCGTAATCCTGATAACGATCTGCTTGAGAGCAGAGATTGGTCAAAGGTTGGAGGATCTGTGAAATTTATAAAATCCGATAGTACTGTAGTGGACGCTACTTCTTTAGTAGAGGATAGATTAAATTACCGGGTAGAAAAACTTCCTTTAAGCAAGGATCCATATACTTTGGAGATTAAGATTCCTGGTCACTTTGAGGTTCACAGTAAACAACATATTGGGTTTGAATACAAAGGTAAGCTCTTTGGTAAAAATCATTATGTTAATCCAATTGATATTACAGCTGGTGATGTCAATCAAGACCAAGTCATTGATGTTTTAGACGCCATTGAAATCCAAAAGGCCTGGAAAACCGATAACCGTTCGGCTGACATCAACTTTGATGGGACGGTTGATGCGAAAGATATCGCCTTTGTTCAAAAGAATTACCAGCTGCAAAACAAATTTGTTGAAAATCCACCGGCTCCAAAAGAAAAGCATGATGGGAAAACATTAGAAAGTATTTTAGAAGAGTTGGGTGTTGAGTAAAGCAGGAAGTATTATTGTTATCAGAATTAAAACAGGAATTAAATGAAAAATATTCGAATCGTATAGGATACCTGATGAATCCCTACTACCGTATCAGGTAGTAGGGGTAACTTAGTTGAGAACACCTTTTTCACAAGTGAATGACCTTCCTGACATCAATAGCAATTTGAAAAAAACAAAAGAATCAGGATGTTAGGAGTAAAACTATGAAAAGAAGTACAATGAAGCTGCTTTCAAAGTAATCGGGTGTATTCTCTTCTTTTATTGAGGAGGTAGCTGAATAACGGTTGCATATATCAGTATAAAATCCTTACTTAATGCAGGAAGTAAGGATTTTTTGTTGAATGATTAAATTTAGAATATTTTGGAATGTGAGAGGAGACAAAAAATGGGTGAGAAATTATTAAGAGTTGGCACAACCTATATACCAGTAACTAATGTAGATCTTTCTTCTGATTGGTATGTAAATAAATTAGGAGCAGAGTTAAGCTACAAAGATCAAGACAAAGCAATTTTAAACATCGCTAATCAAAGCATTTTTCTTGTGAAGTCTAATGAAAATCAAAGCTCTAATTTCTTTGATATTTACGGTGATGAGCGTTTTTCATTAACATTCGAAGTAAATGGATTAAATGCCTTAGAAGCAATACATAAAGACTTTAAGCATAGTGAAATTAGAGTTGGAGAGATCGAGGATAGAGGACACACGGGAAGAAATTTTGTTTTTTATGATTTAGATGGTAATAAATTTGATGTATGGAGTGAGCTTAGTCCAATCTTCAAAGAAAAATATCTCATTTCCGAATAGATAATTTTATGAGGAGGCAATGTTTAATAAAGCATCTTCCGTTAATTGTTCAATAACGGGAAAGTTTGTGAGTGGAAGATCCAATGTACCTTATAGAGCAGACAATTAAAAAGGTCTGCCCTATAGGGTCTTTATTTGTCATGAAGAAGGAATAAAAGCTGGATGAGCCGAATAATTCATAGTGATCATGGGTTTGTTGTATTCTCAAAATAAAAGAGAGTATTTCAATAAGAATATTTTTTCGTTATATGGCTGACAGTCGAAAATGAAGGTTATTTTATGCGTATCAATGGCTTTTTTGAAATTGATTGAGGATTAGTGTTTCGTCACCCGGACAATACCCTGCCGTGTTGAAGAGAATTAGAGGCTGGAGATATAGGTATGTCCAATATGGAAGGGACCATTTGAATTTGGTTTTTACCTTTTTAGGACCGATTAATTTGTACTTTAGTTTAACTTTGAAAGATTACACTAAACAGTGAGGAGAATGTTTGTATGCAAGTTGTAACCAAAATGTTTTTAGAACAACTCGACATGCATTGCCATGAGAATGATTGGTTTGCATCCATGAATCAGGCGCTTCATGGAGTCAGCGCAGCTGAGGCAGCATGGACAAGTTCGGGAATCAGCAATTCGATTTGGCAGATTGTCAACCACTTGATTTTTTGGAATGAAGACGTAATCCATCGAATTAAGGGCACAGAGAATCCGCATAAGGCAGAAGACAATGAAGAAACCTTTGGAAATCCGGGGGATCCAGAAGACGAAATTGGGTGGACCCAGACAGTGCAGCGCCTTAATGAAGTTATGAATAAATTAAAAACGGTCATTGCGGACCTTGACGATGAAAAGTTAAAAACTCCGTATGCAGCTAACAGGTATTCTATTGAACGTTTACTCAGCAATATCATGATGCACGATACGTATCATATCGGCCAAATTGTTCTGTTGCGAAAGTTGCAATCCTCTTGGGGTGGCGTTGATTGGTCCTAAAGCACCATAATTCAGCGACTTTCGTCCAGCCGCAGAAGCAGTATTGACGGTGTGCAGCCCTTTCATTCTCTATGGTGAAGCTGGGAATTCCGAGTCACACATATACAAGGACATCTCGACCAAATTGAAAGAGTCAAAAAAGCCTTTAAGGAGAAGCGAGTTTAAAGATTAATATTTATCTTCTAAACGGGGCAGCCTTCATGCAGAAAAACAAAATTTGTGAATACATGTACTAAAACTTTAGGTGCTTATGTTAACATCGGCTGCCGAACCAGGCGGCTTTTTCATATTGAGCAAAAGGTGCAGTATAGTTATAACTTTCAAGTTGAAAAAAAATTAAGGGAATTGATGGAGAATTACCTGTATTTTATCCTAAATATAGGTAGCTGCAAAAATCAGGGGATCTTTAGGAGGAATAGCAGATGGATTTGAAATATCCAATTGGCCAATTTCAATATAATGGTGAAATTACTCACAGTGTTACAAGTATTTGGATAAATGAGCTAGAAGAGTTACCAAGATTGTTACGAGATGCTGTAAGAGACTTAGATAATAAAAAGCTTGATACAGCTTATCGTACAGGAGGGTGGACTGTTCGACAAGTAATACATCATCTTGCGGATAGTCATATGAATGCCTATGTTCGCTTTAAATTGGCTCTTACGGAAGAAACCCCTGTAATTAAGCCATATGATGAATCGAATTGGGCGGAACTATCTGATTATAAATTGTCGATTGATATTTCACTTTCACTTCTCGAAGCACTCCACGAGCGCTGGACCAATCTTTTACGCAGTCTAGGTTCGGCTGATATGGAAAAAACATTTATTCATCCGGATTCAGGAGAAGTTTCAGTAGGTGAAAATATCGGAATCTACGCCTGGCATGGTAAACATCATCTTGCACATATTACTTCTTTATGCAGTCGTATGGGATGGTAAATGCTTAGTTGGATTAACATACTTTTTTAACGGGTTATTACCTTATGATCTAGCTAGCTGCCAAAACAGACGGCTTTTTTCTATTTGAACTAACAGGGGAAGTTAATTAAAGAAGGTATTAATAAAAATTGAGCGAAATATACAAAAATATTGCTGATTATGGGGGAGTGAAATGAAAACATATTTGGAACCAGTGGCCAAAAATATATATGCTTTTTTAGTATGGGATGAATCTTGGAACTCTTATAATAACTGCTATTTGTTGCTCGAGAACAATAATATTATTCTTATTGATTCAGGAAAGAAAGAACATTCTCACTTGCTGTTTTCCGCACTAAAAAAGAAAGGAATTTCTAAAAGTGATATAACTCATTTTATTGCCACACACGGTCACAAAGACCATATTGAAGCAATTCAATTTTTAGGTGAAATTGAAGGCTATATTCATAATCAGGATGTTGAGTTAATTCCAGAAAATATTAGAAACAAATTAAATATGAAACTTCCAGACAACGGCCCAACTGTAAGTAATTTAGAATGTGTTCTCCTGGGACACCATACTAAAGGTTCTGTTTTCCTATATCAACGTGAAAGCAAAGTGCTATTTTGCGGAGATCATATCTGTTTTTTTGGAGAACAATTGAGTGGTAATGCTGTAGATACAGGTGTTTGGGAGAGGGAAAAATATAAGCAGTTTGTTTCTGAATGGTCTCAAAACGAGGAAATGAGGGAACAGCACAATTTTAGTTTATTTATAGAAGGGTTAAAAAAAATTACCAAATACGATGTTGAGTATTTGTGTACGGGGCACGGTGCAGTTTTAAAAGGTAAAGTAAATGAATTTATTTCTGATTTGCTGGAGTTTGAATAGTTAAATAATATTTTTTAATTAACGGGAGCTGTTCTTCAAGAGGGAGAATAGCTCTTTCTTGTAACGGAATAGTTTAGTTTAACAGACAGGAATTTCATTTTTATTTACAGAATATTTAGTAAGGTAGAAGCTTCAATTGAGAGTTTTGAGAGAGAGGGGGAACAACGTATGAACTATGGACTATTAGTGCGCCCAAGGGGATTGGCTGAAACAAACTCACCCTATGATTGGTTTAAAAAAATGCGAAAAAATGCTCCAGTTTCTTTTGACCCAGAACGGAATTGCTGGGACGTATTCTGTTATGAGGATGTCCAAATGGTTTTACAAAATTTCATTCTGTTCAGTTCAAAAAGAAATGGAAATGTTCAAACCTTGCTAGATATGGATCCGCCAACCCATCGAAGGTACCGCAATCTTGTAAACCAGGCATTTACACCAAAAACTATTCAAGAACTGGAACCTAGGATTACGGCTATAACTCACGAATTATTAGCACCGCTGCTAGGAAAACGAAAAATAGATATGGTTGCGGAAATCGCTTATCCTCTTCCTGTAATCGTGATTTCTGACATGCTCGGAGTACCGAGTCATGACAGAAAGATGTTTAAAGAATGGTCTGATATTCTAGTTGCGGGAACACAAAGCGCATCGCCTAATGTAATGTACAAGTTATTTGCTAAACAAGAAAAGGCTATGCTTGACCTGCAAACATATTTTAAGCGAAAAATTTCAAATCGCCAGATTAACCATGCAAACAATATCATATCCACGTTAATGACTGCAGAAGTTGGTGGAGATTCATTATCCATGGATGAGTTATTAAGTTTCTGCTTCCTTCTACTTGTTGCAGGGAATGAAACAACTACAAATTTAATTGCCAATACAATGCTCACTCTTTTTGAACAGCCGGATATACTCAACCAATTATATAGAGATCATTCTCTTATACCTGCAGCCATTAATGAAGTACTAAGATATCGTTCTCCTTTTCACGGTATGAATCGCTTCGTCACTGAAGATATACAATTAAAAGGCATGAATCTGAAAAAAGGGCAGGAAGTAATGGCTTGGATTGGATCTGCAAACCGGGACGAAAGCGTATTTGACAAACCGGATGTGTTTGACATCAACCGCTCTCCAAACAATTATCTATCTTTTGGAGCAGGTGTTCACTATTGTCTGGGATCACAGCTTGCCAAATTAGAAGCGAAAATATGCATTACCGAGATGCTTAAAGCGATACCGACTATGAAATTGGACACTTCTAAACATCTTCGTTTAATTTCTAGCACGTTTATGTATGGATATAAAGAGCTTCCTGTCATTTTAGGATCAGAATAATATCCATTATTTCAAAATCTTGCTGTTGGAATATCTTCTGCCCTCGTATTAGTGACTGAATTCAAGTGCTTATGAATATGTTTTAGCTTTAAATTATGTTAGACTAAAAGCCAAAAAAGAAGAGAGGTAAACAATGTTTAAAAAAATAATGAAACAAATTAAGCAACTTTCCCAAGGAAGCAGTGAGCGAAGAAATGGCCATTATCGAAGGGGCAGCAGCAGTGAGCGAAGAAACCGTTATTATAACCGAGGAAGCAGCAGCAACCGGCGATATAAACAATCTCCAATGAGTGGAAGTAACTACTACAAACGAAAGGGTCGAAGCAGCAGTTAATCTTCCTCCTTAATATACTTTTTCCTTCGCTTTATGTGCAGCATGAAGATCAGTTAAAATTTCACTAATATTTAAGTAAGGTTCTTTAATTTGTAGCAGTCTTTTTAGCAAATAAACAGTTTCCTTCTCTAAAGAAAGTTCTTCTGTCCAAGGAAGAGCTTTTTTGTTTTTAGAAGAGTACGTCGTATAAAGCAAATATAAAAGTATTTCTCCTAGATCATAGTAGTCCTGTTGTTTCATCTCCAGAAAATTTCTTTGTTTGTTAGGTGAAGAACTAGATGAAGAGTGGAATGGGTCAGTTCTATGCTTTGACAAACCAAAATCGATTAGAAAAATTTCCGTGTTTTTTATTAAGATGTTTGGAATACGTAAATCTTGATGGTAAATGTCTTTTTTGTGAAGATAATCTACTAATTCAAGTAGGTGAGTAAGAATTAGTAAAGACTCTTCCTCGTTAAAGGTCTTTTTATTAAAAAAAATTTGGTCTTCCAGATTATCCGCTTCAATGAAACTCATTACATAATATAAGTGTCCGTTATTTGAAAAGGCTTCAAATAACATCGGTATATTTTTGTGGTTAAGCATACCCAAAACAGTGATTTCATTTTCAAACATCGCCACCTCTTTTTGGTTGCGTCGCTTACTAGGACGAAGCTGTTTGACTACTCTATTCTCGTTTGTTCTTAACTCTTTGCACAAATAAACAATCCCATAGCTCCCAGCCCCGATAACGTTCAATATCTCGTAATGTTCGTTCAAAACTGTTCCTTTTTTAATAGGCTTGTCCACAAAAAATTGGTAAAGCTTCCTAAATGCTCGAAAAATTGAAACTTTCCTCTCCTCCTTTCTGGATTTTGGTAATTTATAAAGAGATTACTTGACTTTATATCTGTGTTTTCTTATTGGGAAACACTCAATCGTATGGTGCTATTATAACAAGATATCATAAAATACCTAAAATGATATATTGTTCTAAGGGGTACCACCGTTGAAGCAATTGGAAGGACTAAGGCACCTCTTTGTTTTAAGATAAAGGGGCAGTGCTGGTTCTATAAAAAATCGAAGCGATGTTGTGGTTGTAACTTGAGGGTTAAAAAGAAAAGAATTTGAAGGAAGTAAAAATTCGTTAGGGAAGCAGGTAAGATCAATGAAAAAGATATTGATAATTGATGATGAAGCAGACATGCGAAAACTGCTGGCAGATTATTTTGAAGTTAACGGGTATCACATCATGACCGCAAAGGACGGCAATGAGGCGGTAAGGCAAGCAGAAAAACAACCGGATATAATTTTACTGGATATAAACATGCCTGAGATTAACGGTCTTGACGTTTGCAGGAAAATCCGGAGTTATGTTTCCTGCCCCATCTTATTTCTTACCGCACGTGTAGAAGATGCTGATAAAATATCCGGTTTTCAGGCTGGCGGAGATGATTATATTCAAAAGCCGTTCAGCATCCATGAACTTGGCGCAAGAGTGGATGCCCATTTGCGCAGAGAAATGAGAAATCAAAAGAAGACAACGGTTAAGTTTAGTGGCGACCTTGTCATTGATTATTCAGAGCGAGCGCTTTATTGTAACGACATACAAATTTCTTTGGCAAAAAAGGAGTTTGATATTATAGAACTCTTGTCTAAACACCCTGGTATGGTTTTTGACAAAGAACGCATGTATGAAAGAGTATGGGGGACGAACGAAGAGGGGGACAGCTGAGTAATCCCTGAACATATCAGGCGTATTCGATCAAAATTGAAAGAGCATGGCTGCGGAAGCAAGATAGAGACTGTGTGGGGTGTAGGATATAAATGGAAAAGGTAATGGGCTATCTTCGATTGAATAATATGACCATACTACAATCCTTCATCACGCTAAATTCCTTATATTTAGTTTTCGTTTTAACAGCCATTGTGTTCGAATTCGAGTGGGCCGAAGAGATGACGCGACGCTTTGCCAATCACCCTTATGGGAACGACTGGGTTCTAACTGTTCAAATTGCTGCGATACTTTTGACGGTAGGAACCGGATTAGTCTTGATGGCCAGCATCTTTTACAAACTGAAACTGAAAAAACCTTTGGAAATCCTGATGAACGCGTCAGAGAAAATCTCGGCAAATGATTTAGGGTTCCATATTTCCTATGACAGCAGGGATGAAATGAGCGAGCTTTGCCGTGCATTTGAAAAGATGCGCAGTCAATTGGAAAGTAACTTTAAAGCCCAATGGCGCTTGAACGAGGAACGTAAGCAGCTTAATGCGATTTTTGCCCATGACTTGAGAACACCTCTGTCCATCATGAAAGGATATATCGAGGTTGTAACCACCTATCTGCCGCAAAAAAGGATATCCGAGGAAAAACTGCTGGATATCATCAAAACAATGGAAATGCATATTGTTCGTATGGAGCGTTATGTAGAGGCCATGAACTCTATTGAGAAGTTGGATAATTTTCCAATAAACAAACAAATTATCGAAATGGATGCCCTAATCAACTTTCTGGAAGACGGTGCCAGCCGAATTGCAGACCAAAGTGGCAAATCTTTCGACTCATGCAGATCTGCAGATTCCACAAAATTGTTTATCGATAAGGATCTCGTGATGCAGGTTTCTGAAAATCTGGTGGCAAATGGAGTGCGTTATGCTTCCAGCCATGTTCAAGTCCATTACTCGGTTCGCAATGGCATTTTTTCCATAACGGTCACTGACGATGGCTCCGGATTTTCCGAAGAAGTGGTACGGAAGGCAGTTCTCCCCTTTTATCGGGGCGAGGCGTCGGAAGCAAATGAGAACAAAGGGTTAGGGCTTTATATTTGTAAAATATTGTGTGAAAAGCATCAGGGCTTCTTACAGGTCGCAAACAGTACCCGCGGTGGTGGAAAAGTAACAGCAAGCTTTTTTTGCAGAATTGATAAATAGTTGAAAATTATACTTTAGTATTTCCTTATCCCAAGAAAAAGGAGTGCTAAAATGATTTTCACTTATAAGAAAATACCCGCTTTCTTAACCAGCTTGCTTCTGGCAGTGCTAATGACTGCATTGCCTTTTGCTGATGCCCGCGCTCAAAGTAAAACAGAGATTGTGAAAGAAATCGATGACTATATTAAGAAAAACATGGAAGTCAACCATATTACAGGTGTATCTCTGGCAATAACCCACGGTGAAGATGTGTTTTACACGCAAGGCTATGGTGCATATTCAGATGGAAGGGAAATAACCTCAAGAACGCCCTTCCCAATCGCCTCATTGAGTAAATCCATGACTGCGCTGGCTGTATTGCAGCTTGCAGATAAGGGACAGATTGACCTTGACGCTCCATATGTCTCATACTTTCCCGACATCTCGCCCACAGACGATCGCATCACTCGCATTACGATCCGGAACTTGCTAAACCATACTAGTGGCCTTAATGATAAAGTAAATCCCGACATGACGAAATCCGTTCAATTTAAAACATTACAAGAGATAAACAAATCTTTGGACAGAGTAAAGCTTGCTAATGATCCTGGTGATACATACAACTATCATAACCCAAACTATCAATATCTAGCATTGTTAGTGGAACAGATCAGCGGTAAACGGTTTTCTGTATACCTTAAAGAACATATTTTTGCTCCATTGGGGATGAATGGCACCTTTAGTGTCAGTTTGACGGAACAAATCAATGAAAATGATGCCATTCCGCGGGGACATTATCTGTTGTTCGGCAACCCGAAAAGTACAGCCGAACCGATATGGTTTATAGAAGGCCCAGCAGGTGTGGTTACCAATGCCGAGGATATGGCAAAATGGATGCGTGCACAATATAATCCGCAGCTTCTTTCCCCTAATCTCATGGAACAGTACCATACTGCAGGGCAGCGCGCTCCTTATGGCATGGGGTGGCTTGCTTCCAATGAAGCCGATTGGGGCAGGTCGATCTCCCACTCGGGAATTTTCTGGACTTACAAGGCTGAAGAAACTGTTTATTTAGACAAGGAACTTGGAATTACCATGATGTTTGACACAGGGATAAACGCATTCCTTGATTATTCCGCCTTTGTTAAAGGCGTTTCCCAAATCATGGTTGGAGGAAAGGCAGAAATTTCAGCCATCAATAGCCGAAACATGGAAATAGCGATGATTCTTCTTATGGCGGGAACAATCCTCTGGAGCGGGTATTCATTCTACCGGCTGAAGAAGAAAAAGAACAGGCTTACGGCATTTCGCCGAAAGCTGATCTTCGCATCAGTAAGGACTATACTCCCCGTGCTGATCCTTTTATTTCTACCGTCTATTTTGGCCATATTTGCAGGAGGCAGGGTTGTGCCTTGGAATGGAATATGGATGATGATGCCGTCTCTTATTATTTGGCTTGTATTATTAGTTGTGGTTAATCTTGTTAATAACACCTTCCTTTACTTCATTTATTTTAATTCAATAAAAAAGCGTAAAAGCTCGGCAATATCTAAATAACATAAACATCGGCTTTCCAGGGGTCAGCTTGTAGAGACCGCCCAATTTTGAAAATGTTAAATAAAAATAATTAAAAGTATAATAATCTTATGCTTCAAACAGGAGCAATAAAGAGCGAAG
>Ga0180215_1003642_pt1 | contig 14308 bp, 12 predicted proteins | sample eDN3rd37CBELigBY_FD_128871 | JGI IMG/M metagenome (GOLD analysis project Ga0180215, IMG submission 128871) | Enriched backyard soil microbial communities from Emeryville, California, USA - eDNA 3rd pass 37_C BE-Lig BY (version 2) (version 2) | ecosystem: Environmental > Terrestrial > Soil >...
AATGTCGCCGCGCGCCTCCACCAGAAGATTGAACAAGCCGTTCTTCGTGAACGCGTCCAACATATGGTTCAAGAAAGGAACATCCGTATCGATCGTCGCCTCTCCTGTGCCGTCCACCGTGAATGACAGCTTAATATCGGTTTCCTTCGTTTTGCGTTCCACTGACGCTCCGCGTACCACGCTATCTGCCATTGTTACTCCTACTTTCTTTTTAAAAATGTAAAATGCTGAAATTGCGTCTATAGATGAGTGATTGAGCTTCGATAAAGCGATTGAACTGCATTAAAAGTGATTGAGCCTGAAATATAGAGAATGAACTCGGAAAACTTGGCAGTAATTTGCGGCTCATATGCGTTCATCATACAAATTTGCTGCAATCATGCATCCTTTTTCAGTCGTATGCCTTGCTTTTATGGAAAAAACTGCTAAAATGCAGTAATTTCTCGAAAATAGGGCCCCGAATCGTTCAATTCCCTAGAAAGCCTGCACTTCCGCAGGCTTTTCTTTATATTCAACTATATCTAGTCTAGAAACCTGTACTTTTGCAGGTATTGTCGGCGGACCGGCGGACCCTCTTGCCTACTGACCGAGCGGACGACCACTCTTACCGATCTGCCCACCGATCGAGCGAATAGCCGAATCACTGACCGATCTATCGGCTAACCATCCTGCCTACCGAATCCGCTAAGGCTCCAGCCGCTATTCGCCGCGTTCCTTCTGCAGCCGAATTTCGATGGCGCGGGCATGGCCTTCAAGCCCCTCGTGGCGAGCGAGCGTCATAATCTTCTCGCCGTTCGCCATCAGCGCTTCCTTGCTGTAGTAGATGAGGCTCGACTTCTTCAAGAAGTCGTCCACATTGACAGGCGACGAGAAACGCGCCGTTCCGTTCGTCGGAATAATATGGTTCGGCCCGGCAAAATAGTCGCCGACCGGCTCCGAGCTATACGGCCCGAGGAAGATGGCGCCAGCATTCTGAATAAGCGGCAGCTGCCTCATCGGGTCGCTCGTCAGCACCTCCAAATGCTCAGGTGCCAGGCTGTTCACGACGTCGATGCCCTCCTCCAGGGAATCGACAATCAGCACAGCCCCGTAGCTGTCGATGGAGCTGCGGGCAATCGCTTGGCGCGGCAGCGTCTGCAGCTGCCGCTCCACTTCGTCAGCGACCGCTTGCGCAAGCTGCTGCGACGGCGTAACGAGTATCGCCGACGCCATTTCGTCGTGCTCCGCCTGTGACAGCAGATCCGCGGCTATGTACGCGGCATCCGCCCCTTCATCGGCAAGCACGACGATTTCGCTTGGGCCGGCGATGCTGTCGATATCGACGGCGCCGAATACGGAGCGCTTAGCCAGCGCGACGTAAATATTGCCCGGTCCGCAAATTTTGTCGACCGGAGCGATTGTGGCGGTGCCGTAAGCCAATGCGGCAATCGCTTGCGCCCCGCCGACCCGATACATTTCCTTCACGCCCGACTCCGCGGCGGCAACGAGAATGTACGGGTCGATGCCTTCTTTGCCGCCAGTAGCCGGCGGTGTCACCATTACAATTTCCGGCACGCCGGCCACCTGGGCCGGAATGACGTTCATCAGCACGGACGACGGATACGCCGCCTTGCCGCCGGGCACATAGACGCCTACCCGCTTAAGCGGCCGCATAATTTGCCCTAGCATCGTCCCGTCCGGCTGAAGATCCATCCACGAGTTGCGCAGCTGCTTCTCATGGAATACGCGAATGTTGACGGCCGCCTCGCGGATAGCCGTCAGGAAGGCTTCATCGACGAGTCCGTACGCCGCGTCGATCTCCTCCTGCGTTACGCGGAGCGACACCGCATCCAGCTTCACCCTGTCATGCTGCTCGGTATAACGGAGCAACGCCGCATCTCCTTCCGTTCGAACCGCTTCTACGATCTCCTGAACGGCTACGTTCTGCTCCGGCGTTCCGTACTCAACCTCACGCTTCAACCCAAACTGCTCCGCACGCATAATACGCATACGCTCGCCCCCTCCTACAATTATCCTCTCCGTCTATATCTCTCGCCCAGCGCTTTATACGCGCCAAGCGTTGTTCTCCTGTTTACACCTTCGCGGCAATCGTCTCCTGCAGCCGGTCGCATAAGCCTTGGATGGCGTCGTTTTTCATCCGATAGCTGACGCGGTTCGCAATTAAGCGGCTCGTAATGCCGAAGATCGATTCCATTTCGACAAGCCCGTTCTCGCGCAGCGTTTGTCCCGTCTCCACCATATCGACGATACGGTCTGCCAGTCCGATAAGAGGCGCCAGCTCGATCGAGCCGTTCAGCTTAATCACTTCAACCTGCTGCCCCAGCTCACGGAAATAGGCCGAAGCGACATTCGGGTATTTCGTCGCCACTCTCGGATTAATCGTCGGCTTCCAATCGGCGAGCCCGATAACCGACATGCGGCATTTCGCGATGCCGAGATCCAGCAACTCGTATACATCCTTATTTTCTTCCATCAGCACGTCCTTGCCGACTACGCCGATATCGGCGACGCCGTATTCCACATAAGTCGGAACGTCCACTGGCTTCGCCATAATGAATTCCATCTTCGCCTCAGGCAGCTCAATGATGAGCTTGCGCGTATCGTCAAAATCGTTCGGGATCGGCAAGCCCGCTTCACGAAACAGCTTCGACGCCTGCTTGTAGATCCGTCCCTTAGGCATCGCTACCTTCAATATTTGATCGCTTGCTCCGTTCATACGGGTGCGCCTCCCTTTAAGTATTCCAATAAGCCGCTGTATTGCACGCCTTTGTAACGGAATGATGATCCCATACCTTCCGATTCCCGAATGCCCGCTAGCACCTCGGCCGTACCGCGTTCCGCAATGACGCTTGCGCCTGATGCGCGCAGCTGCTGCGCCTTGGCCAGCGCCTCGTCGCGGCCTGCCGCGTCATACAGAATGAGCGTACGCTCTGTGCCTTGCTCCTCCGCATCACCCAATAGCTCCAGTATGCGCGTCGTCTTCAGCGCAAAGCCCGTAGCCGCCGCAGGGCGGCCGAATTGCGCCAGCAAATTGTCGTAGCGGCCGCCGCTAACGACCGGGAAGCCGAGATCGGCTGCGTAGCCTTCAAAGGTCATGCCTGTATAATAGGAGAAATCGCCGATCATCGTCAAATCGATAAGCACATGCTCGCATACGCCGTATGCCTTCAGCACATCCCAAATCTCGCATAAATGCGCAATCGATTCGCGCCCCTTCGCGTTCGTGCGAAGCTGGGACGCTTGATTGCATATTTCCTGTCCGCCGCGCAGCCGAAGAATGCCCTCAAGCTCCTGCTGTACCGAAGCGTCCAGCGCCAGGCTGCGCAGCTTCTCCCGGTAGCCGACATGGTCGCGGCCTAGCAAGCACGCCTTCAGCGCCTCCTGCTCCTCCGTCCGTCCGGCAAGAAGCTCCTCGAACAGTCCGTTAAGGAAGCCGACGTGGCCGATTGCGATTTTGAACCGGTCGACGCCCGCCGCCTTCAACGAAGCAATCGCCAGTGCCACTACCTCAGCGTCCGCCTCAGCGGAGCTGTCGCCTACCAATTCAACGCCGGTCTGGAAAAACTCCGCCTCGCGCCCAGCTTCCTCTTCGATCGAACGGAAGATGTTCGAATGATAGGACAGCCTGAGCGGGAATGCAGCCTCCTTCAGCAGCGATGAGACAACCCTTGCGATCGGCGCTGTCATATCGGAACGAAGCACTAGCGTCGTACCGCGGTTATTCAGCAGCTTGAACAGCTTCTGGTCCGACGTCGCGCTCGCAACGCCAACCGTATCGTAAAATTCCATCGTTGGCGTTATAATTTGCTCATAGCCCCAGCCCTGCATGCAGGCGAGCACCTCGCGCTCAATTTGACGCAGCTTCGCAACCGCGCCAGGCAAATAGTCCTTTACGCCAATTGGCTTCTCGAACACCTTCGGCTTAGCCATATGTGATCACCCTTATCTCGTGTTTACTTCAATGCATTAAAGTGCTACCAAGTTACCATACTGCCAAAGTAAAGATTTAGTCGTAATAATAACATGAAGAGCACCTTGGCGTCAAGGTGCTCCCGGCATTTCATATTCCCTTATTTTCCAGCCCGCGGCTTCAGCTCGCGAAGCGGATTGCCCCCGACGAATGCGCCGGGAGCGACATCCTTATGCACGACCGAGCCCGCAGCAACGACTGCTTGATCGCCGATCGTAACCCCCGGAAGTATCGTGCAATTCGCGCCGATCATGACGTTTTCGCCTATGACGACCGGACCGACACGATACTCGCGGATCAAATATTCATGCGTCAATATCGTTGTATTATAGCCGATGATCGAATTGTTGCCGACTGTTATCCGTTCCGGGAAGAAAACGTCTACCATAACCATAAGGGCAAATGACGTAAATTGTCCGACCTTCATCTTCAGGATACGGCGGTAAATCCAATTTTTAACCGGTAAAATCGGACAATACCTCGCCAGCTGTATCGCTATGAAATTGCGGACGGCCTTGAACGGGCTGACGGTTTTATAGACTTGCCACAGCGCATTCGGCCCTTCCATCGGATATCGTTCAACGTTTCGCAAACGGCTCCCGCTCCAATCCAACGAATGAATATAGCTCCCGCATATCATCAATAATATAGTGCGCTCCCGCGTCTCTTAAAATCTGGGCGCCCTTCAGTGACCAAGCAACGCCGACCGCAGTCGTGCCTGCCGCAATGCCGGACTTGATATCGACAATGCTGTCACCGACCATCATCGTCGTCTCCGGGTCTGCGCCAAGCAGCTCAATCGCTTTATTGACCGGCTCCGGATGCGGCTTCGCGTTTACGACATCATCAATCGTAATAATGGCGTCGACATAGTCGGACAAGCCCGTAAACTTCAAGCCCTTCTCCGTTGTAAGCCGGATTTTGGTCGTGACGACGCCGATTTGAACGCCATGCTCATGCATATTGGCGATAACCTCTCGAACATAGTCGAAAGGCTTGACGTATTCGTCATGAATACGGAAGTTCACCTCTCGGTAAGCGGCGACGAGCGGGGATACGTCTTCAAGGCCGGAGAAGCGCCGCATTTGATCGGCGAGCGGCTCCCCCATGCTGGGTATAATATGCTCTCGGCCGAAGCTTTCCGGGACAAAGCCCTTCAACGACTCCATAAATGAGCGAATAATGAGCTCATTCGTATCCAGTATCGTTCCGTCCAAATCAAACAGTATCGTTTTAATCTGCGTTTTCATGCTGCGCTCCTTCCAAAAAAGCATTGTTTCTATATCTATGTGCCATGAATGCCATTCTTATTTGCACGCTAATTTGTACGTTTATTTGCTTTCATCTTTCTCTTCAGCAGCTTTAGCTTCTTTAGCGGCAGGGGCTGCGCCCGTCTTGGACGCCCTTTGCGGCTTGCTGCTCACAATCGGATCGGAGTATCTCTCTTTAGCCAAGCCTGTTACACGGCGGTAAATGATTAGTCCGATCATAAACAAGATCAGCAGCAGCGCAAGCAGCTGCGAAATCCGGACATTGCCATATACCGGATCCAGATAGCCTTGCTCGAATACGAGCGTCATAGGCGACCATAGACCGTTAAGCAGCGAGGCTAGCCAAGCAGGCCCTGTGAACGCAAGGCTGTCGATACGAAGCGCTTCAATGAAGAAGCGGCCGATGGAATACCAGATGAAATAGGACGCCATCAGCTCGCCGGCACGCAAAAACTTTTGGCGGCGAAGAACGAACAGCACAATGAGGCCCAATAAGCTCCACAACGACTCATACAGGAAGGTCGGATGGCGGAACTGTCCTTCAATGAACATTTGATTCACAATAAAGTCCGGCAAATGAAGCGTATCGCGCAGGAAGCTCTCCGTCGTCGGTTCGCCGTATGCCTCCTGATTCATGAAATTGCCCCAGCGTCCGATCATTTGGCCGATAAGGAGCGATGGCGCGCATATGTCGACCATTCGCCAGAAATTGTACCCTTTATAACGGAAATAGAAAAAGCCGCAAATAAAGGCCCCGATTATCGCGCCATAAATGGCGATGCCGCCTTCCCATATTTTGAACACGTTTAGCGGATTGTTTTTATAATCCTCCCAGCTAAAGGCTACATAATAAATGCGGGCGGCAATAATGGCGGACGGCATGCCGAGCAGCAGCAGATCCATGAAAAAATCGGCCGAGATGCCGAATCTTTTGCCTTCCTGCACTGCCAGCAAATAACCGATCAATGCAGCCGAAGCCAAGATAACGCCATACCAGTTAACCGTCAGCGGTCCGAGCGAAAATGCGATCGGATCAAGCGCAAGCGTTGTCATCGATATTTATCTCCTTTTCTATCAATCAAAATCGTCAGAATCGTCTGCGATCGTCTCTGTCAATTTGTTCGTAAACTGCAGCGCCGCATTATAGCCCATCCGCTTCAAGCGGAAATTCATCGCCGCCACTTCGATAATGACTGCCAGATTTCGTCCTGGACGAACAGGAACCGTTACGAGCGGAATGTCGGTATCGATAATGCGCGTCGTCTCCTCATCAAGACCAAGACGGTCATATTGCTTGTCTTGCTGCCAATTTTCCAGCTTAATGACAAGCCCAATCCGCTTCTGCGTCCGAACCGCGCCCGCGCCAAACAATGTCATTGCATTAATAATGCCTAGGCCGCGAATCTCCAGCAAGTGGCGGATCAGTTCCGGTGCCGTGCCGTGCAATTGACCGTCGGACGTTTGGCGAATTTCTACGGCATCATCGGCTACAAGCCGGTGTCCCCGTTTAACAAGCTCCAGCGCCGTCTCGCTCTTGCCAATGCCGCTGCCGCCTGTTATGAGCATGCCTACGCCATACACATCGACGAGAACGCCATGAATGGTCGTTGTCGGCGCGAGCTTTTTCTCCAAAAAGTCTGTAATGCGGCTGGATAAGATCGTTGTCGCCACATTGCTGCGAAGCACAGGCGTCTGCGTCAAATTGGACTGCTCGACCAATTCCTTCGGCGCTTCCAGTCCTCTTGTCAAAATAATGCACGGCGTATTCTCGTTACAGAGACGCTCCATCCGGCTTTTCCGCTCTTCGCTTGCCAGCATATTGATGAAGGATACCTCCGTCCTTCCAAGCAGCTGCACGCGTTCGCTCGGATGATAATGAAAGTACCCTGCCACCTCCAGTCCGGGCCGGTACAAATCGTCAACCTCTATCGTCCGCTTCAATCCGTCCTCGCCTGCTATAATTTCCAGCTGAAAATGACGGACGAGCTCGGACACCTTTACCTTTTTCGGCATCGTACAAGCCTCCTTATGCACAGCTCATTTATGTAAAACAATTGCAGTCGGCTGCGGCCCGCCTATTGCGGCCATCGTACATGCGCAGCATTTTTTCCAATGTCTTCATCGTAAATGAAAAAGGCGCTGAACGCAACGTCTGCCGCGTCCACCGCCTTTAATCTTACTTGATGCGAATGCTGATTGGCTCCTTCACATAGCCCGGGTATTGAATCACTTCGAACGTCAGCGGCTGTACATAGTCCGCTTTCGGTATATTATAGTAATAGTTTGAAACACGCTCCCCATCCGAGCTCGTCATTTCAATTTGCGTGCCGCTTCGGTCAAGTATGTCGTAGCTATTTCCAGCTGCATCCTTGAAGCGGCCGTTGTGCTCGAAGAAGGTATAACCTACCGTTGAGCTTAGATCGTCCAAGCCGCTCATCTTCAGCTTCAGCTCGTAATGATCGCCCGCGTCCTTGACGCTGTCGAGAATAATGCCTTCAAGAGGGGTGCGAAGCGTCTCGTTTTTGTCCGTATCGATAACGAATATTTTGCCCTTCTCCGACATATGCAGCCCCTCCAGCATAAGGGTCAGCTCTTTCGGACGCTCGAAATAGCTGCTCTGGAATTGCCGGGAAAACTCGGCGTCCATTGTATTAAAACCCATATTAGAGCTGTATTTACGTCCTTTCTCATCGACCAGCGCAATATCTATAAATAGATTAGACCGGAGCTCATTGCCCGGATCGCTTTCGAAATTGATCATGACTTGAAGCGGCGTAATAAGCGCATCCTTAATCGTAAAGCTTTGGTCGCCCACCTCGAACGTTTTGTCTAATACAATATGCTCCGACATTTCCGCGAACCGTTCGTGATCGATCGACAATTCAACCTCCAGCCAATCGTCTCCCGGCTTCACCCCAAAAATGATGTTCTCCGGCATCTTAGCCGTACCGTTCAGCATAATATCCAAATAATCATATAGCTTCGATTCAATTGCTTCGTCCTCGCTTCGATAATAATGCGAAGTGCCAATGAGCGCCTCAAGCTCTTTGCCGTTTGAATTCTTCACTTTAAAATCGACAAAGCTGGTATTCTCATCGATGCCGGGCCCTTCAACCGTGTAGAGAATGACCAGCCTCTGCTGATCGGCCATTATACTTTCAACCGTCATTTTGTAGCCGTTGCTCTCCGCACTGGCGCCTACTGGCTGCATAAACTCATGATTCAAAGCGGATTGCAGGGAATGATCGTACTCGATCAGCTCCACAAATTTGCCGAATCCCGGTATTTCCTTCATCATTTTGGCGAAGGCAGGAGATACACGAATAAACCCGGTCAGCAGCATAAAAATACAAAGCATGGCGCCGGCTGTCTGCCAGCTGATCCGTTTCCTTTTTGTCCGAACTGCTCTACTCCTTCCTTGCTCCAGCCCTTTCCGAATCGCATCGTCGAGCGGCTCCTCCGGCATAAGCGCAAGCTCGCTCTCCAGCATTCGCTTATCGTTCAACAAGTCCTGACTGCCCAGCTCCCGATTGCTCCTTATGTCCATATTCATTTCCCCCTTCCCATTGCGACATATCCACCCTAAGCATGCGGAGCGCCTTATTCAGCCAAGTCCTTACGGTGCCGTCCGGCTTTTCCAGCAGCTCCGCGATATCGGTAATCGTCATGTCACGATAATATTTCAATACAATAACCATCCGATAAGGATTAGGCAGCGCCTTCACATGCTCAGCCATATCCACCCTCGAGTCCGTTGCGGTTTCCTGCTCATCCGCAGCCGTTTCCTTGCGTATACCTAAAAAGCTTGTGAGCTCTCGTTTTTTCTTTTTCCGCTCATCCATACAGACTCGAATCAATATTCGAATCATCCAAGTTGTAAAAAATTTAGGCTCGCGCAGCGTCTTCCGTTTTATCCATACGCGGCATACTGTTTCCTGCACCGCCTCAAGCGCGTCCGTCTCATTCCTCATATAGGAGTAGGCAATGCTGTACAGCTTGCTCTTATCTGCTTCAATCCGCTTAAACAGCGCTGCCTCATCGCCCTTTATAGCCGCAGCCGCATAAGCTTCCTTCTCCCATGCCTCCATATCTCCCCTCCTGCTCTTTTCACTGATCAGTTATGTATTAGACGCGCTGCCGCTTCATTCGGTTTTTGAAAAATAAAAAAAAGAGCTGTTGGTTAGACCAACAGCTCTCTGTAATGATTGAATTAGTTCTCGAAAATGTTCAGCTCGGACTCTTTGTCGAACAGGTGAGCTTTGTTCATGTCAAGAGCAAGCTTAACGCTAACGCCGTCACGGATTGTGGAACGTCCGTCTACACGAGCGATAACAGTGTCAGTGCCGATACCGTTCAGGTACAGGTACATTTCGTGACCAAGGTTCTCAGCTACCTCTACGTTCGCGTTAACGATTGTGTTAGGGGAAGCTTCCATGAATACTGGCTCTTCATGAAGATCCTCTGGGCGAATGCCAAGAATTACTTCTTTGCCGATGTAGCCTTTGCTGCGAAGCGATGCAGCTTTGCCTTCAGGAACAAGCACGTCTACGCCGCTTGCTTTGAAGTATACCGAACCGCCTTTTTCCGAAAGCGTGCCGCTAATGAAGTTCATCGAAGGAGCGCCGATAAAACCAGCTACGAAAATGTTCTTCGGATGGTTGTATAGCTCCTCTGGAGAAGCTGTTTGTTGAATGAAGCCGTCCTTCATAACAACGATACGGTCACCCATCGTCATAGCCTCGATTTGGTCATGCGTTACGTAGATTGTAGTTGTTTCAAGACGTTTAGTCAGTTTGGAGATTTCCGCGCGCATTTGGCCGCGAAGCTTAGCGTCCAAGTTGGAAAGCGGTTCGTCCATCAAGAATACTTGCGGTTCGCGAACGATCGCGCGGCCTAGGGCGACACGCTGACGTTGACCACCGGAAAGCGCTTTTGGTTTACGGTCAAGCAAATGCTCGATATCAAGAATTTTAGCAGCTTCACGAACGCGTTTGTCGATGTCTGCTTTTTTGAATTTGCGAAGTTTAAGACCAAAAGCCATGTTTTGGTATACGTTCATATGCGGGTACAACGCGTAGGATTGGAATACCATCGCGATGTCGCGATCTTTAGGAGCAACGTCGTTCACAAGACGGTCGCCGATGTACAGTTTGCCTTCCGAGATTTCTTCAAGACCAGCGATCATACGAAGAGTTGTCGATTTACCACAGCCTGAAGGTCCGACCAATACGAGGAACTCTTTATCCTTAATATCTAGATTAACGTCAGTAACCGATGCCTTGTCAGAACCTGGGTATTTCTTGTAAATGCCTTCTAAGCGTACGCCTGCCATGAATAATTTCCCCCTAATAAAGAAGATTTCGTTATGTATCTATCTTATCCCACATGATAAACGCTGACTATGCACATACTTTACAAAAAAACTAATTCCTTTTCGTAACTTTGTACAATAGCAAAATGATCTTAACCAATACGGCGTCCCGAAACAGACGGACGTCAAGTCCCGTTTCCTGCTTCAGCTTATCCAAGCGGTATAGGAGCGTATTGCGGTGAATATATAATTTTTTGGCCGTCTCGCTCACGTTGCAATCAAGCGCGAAAAACGTTTCAAGCGTACCCAGCATCTCAGACTCGACAAACAGATCTGTCCGCTTCAGCGACTGCTCCAAATATTTGGTGCGCTGCGATTCCGGTATGGAATTGAGCAAACGCTCAAGCTGAAGCATCCAAGGCAGATGGATATTTGTCCCTACATGAAACTTCCGACCAAGATTAATCGTCTCCCGCAGCAGAATCGCTGTCTCAACAAGTGAATTGGCCGGCGTGGCGGGATGCGCGACCGCAAGCTGGCATTCGCCGATCCATTCGCTTGCAAGCATCTCATGCAATCCGATTGCTATAGAAGCAAGACTCTCCTCAATGCTTTCCTCCTCCTGCTCGTCGAAGGCGTCCAAGTCTTCATCCTTTAACAGTGAGCTTGGCCCCCAAATGAGCCACTCTTGGTTTTTTAGAGGAATTAGAAGCACATCGTCGGACAAAAAGGATTTCAGCAGCTTTTCAAGCTCGGCGTATGCCGTCTGCTTCGCATTCGTATGCTCGGTTACCAGCAGAAACGGAATCATTTCATTATAAAGCCGGTTGCCAATCATCAAATGATCCGGCAAAGAATAGGCAGGCTCGTCAGCCTCCAGCTGTCTTTGAATCCATTCTCCCAGCTTCTTCGCGCTGCGTTCGGTATCAGAAGCAGTCCCGCTCTTCGCGTGAAGAGGCGATTGCTCATTCAATTGAAGAGTCCAGCTGATCAGCTCTTTTTCCGTTGTCAGCAATGTCGGGCGGTCGATCTCAAGCAGCTCTACGATACTGTCGTTGTATCCGGCTACGAACCAAATCGTTCCGTTATGATCGGCTGTTTGACCGACATATGGAATAAGCCCTTGCTTAGGCTTAGGCGCTGCTTCATTGGCGGACACGATATCCTTCCACTCAGCGATTGTTTTCGTTACGGCATGAATCGGACAATTCAATATTTGCTGTAGGGGCTTGAACCAGTCTGTCTTGCTCATTGGCATCTCCAATCTCCATGACGACTCTGTTTTTTTGTCATTGTAACATATCTAGATCGGTAAATCAGCTTCACATTCCTTCACTTTTCCTCCATTACACGTTAAAATAAAGCAAAACAGCCCGTCGATTGACCTAGGTATGCTTCCATGTTAGGATGAATTATAAGTTAACATATCGGATTAATAGACGTTGAGCTATAAAATTTTTCATAAAGGAGATTATTTATGTCGAGCATCGTCATTATTTCCGGCAGCCCGAATGCCGGATCTCGTTTAAATGGTATGATACAGCATGTTCAGCAGCGCCTAGCCAGCAAGGGGTTATCGACAGAAATGATTACCGTCGTCAACTTGCCCGCAGAGGATCTCGTCCAAGCGAACTTCGCGAGCGGAGCCATACTTGCCGCCAACCAGCTCGTTGAGGAAGCGAAGGCCGTTATTATAGCAAGCCCTGTCTACAAGGCTTCATATACAGGCGTATTGAAAGCTTATATCGACCTGCTCCCGCAAAAAGGGCTTAACGGCAAAACCATTGCGCCTCTGTTCATCGGCGGCTCGATGGCCCACCTGCTGTCGATCGATTACTCGCTTAAGCCGGTGCTCGCTTCAATGGGCGCCAAGCATTATGTCAGCAGCGTATATGCGGTCGACTCTATGATTACCCGCCATCAGCAGCCTGATTCGGCTCCTGTTTTCGAGCTCAACGAAGACTTGATTCAGCGGCTAGACGCAACTGTAGACGAGCTCGAGCAAGAGCTTGCGCTTCGCAGCACGATTACGAAATAAGTATATTAACAAAAGCCAGGCTCCATACCGCGGAGCCTGGCTTTTATTATGTTTATTCCGTTTTCCTGCTGTTCAACGGCGAATAGCGAACTAAACTTCACTCCTCGTGAAGCAGGGTTCATGGCGAATGAACTTCTGTTCACTATTAAGGGATATCGTCAATTTGCTGATCGTTTTTGCGAACTTCTATTAGATGTAGGTTCAGATTTCGGTTCGGTATGGACGCCGCCAAGCATCAACCGTCGTGCTAATGAAACAAACTTGCATTAAATTCGCCAAACCACCCTAAATGGTCTGAATAGTGAAAGCAACTTTCACTATTACGTAGCAAATCCCCGCTAACCAAGCTCAAACAGTCGAACGAATGAAACAAACTTTCACTAAACGCTCCAAACTAACCTAAATGGTCTGAATAGTGAAAGCCGCTTTCACTATTACATAGTGAGCACGCCTTATGAGCTACAATCAGCTTTAGGTGGCGTTGTAGTGAATGAGGTATCTTATTTAATGAAGCTATCTTCATTAAATTTTCAGTTTTTCGGTTTAAATTAAAAAAAGTGAATCAAAGTTCACTCCCCGTGAAGTAAGGTTCATGGGTAATGAACTTTGATTCACTATTTTGTGATACCCGAAACTCAATTCACTAATCGCTCACTGCAGCGAATCCATCACAGTCCACGAGCCTCCACAACGCCCTATCGGCGATAATATAAGATGCCACTTTGGCTTTAAGACGTAGGACGCCCTCCTTGTGCTCCTTACGGAAGTGGTAGAAGAGCAGGAGCCACGGGACGAGCAACCACAAATTCTAGCATATAATGTTGATCAGTACATAAATAGTGAATATGACTTCACAGTATAGCTTAGCCATATAAAAAACCAGAGATCATTGATCTCTGGTTTATCGTTTGTTTGGCAAATGGTGAGCCATGAAGGACTCGAACCTTCGACACCCTGATTAAAAGTCAGGTGCTCTACCAACTGAGCTAATGGCTCTTGATGATTACATGGTGGAGGGCGATGGATTCGAACCACCGAACTCGGAGAGAGCAGATTTACAGTCTGCCGTGTTTAGCCACTTCACTAGCCCTCCATGTATAACTGTCTGCCAGTAGCAGAGCATAAAGTGGTGGCTCGGGACGGAATCGAACCGCCGACACGAGGATTTTCAGTCCTCTGCTCTACCGACTGAGCTACCGAGCCTTGCTTTATTAAAAATGGCGGAGCTGACGGGATTCGAACCCGCGGTCTCCTGCGTGACAGGCAGGCATGTTAGGCCTCTACACCACAGCTCCAGGATTTAGATGGTGGAGGATGACGGGATCGAACCGCCGACCCTCTGCTTGTAAGGCAGATGCTCTCCCAGCTGAGCTAATCCTCCATATGGTAGCGGCGAAGGGGATCGAACCCCCGACCTCACGGGTATGAACCGTACGCTCTAGCCAGCTGAGCTACACCGCCACGCTTGTCCCCGATAATGTCACTTGCAGCGCTCGGGGTCGCTTGCAAGATCAGGTCTCGACATCGCCAAATGCCGTTGCAAACCGCTTTAGCTGCCGCGCTAGGCGACAATTTCAAGCTAGGCTTGCGCCCTGAAAACTGGATACGAAAGTGAGCTGTTGAAACGATTTGTCTACGGGTTGTATGATCCGCGTAAACGTTTAGGATAAGCCCTCGACCGATTAGTATTCGTCAGCTCCACACATTGCTGTGCTTCC
>Ga0180215_1003647_pt1 | contig 14285 bp, 10 predicted proteins | sample eDN3rd37CBELigBY_FD_128871 | JGI IMG/M metagenome (GOLD analysis project Ga0180215, IMG submission 128871) | Enriched backyard soil microbial communities from Emeryville, California, USA - eDNA 3rd pass 37_C BE-Lig BY (version 2) (version 2) | ecosystem: Environmental > Terrestrial > Soil >...
ACTTTACGATATAGCTCTGCAGGCGAGGACATCGGGAAAGTAACGTACTTCTCGTTAATGGCTTGCCAATCTCCTATACCATTTTGTCCTTTTTCCGAAACACTATAGGAAAAATATGCGCCAGGCACAATCGAATTTCTGGCTTCCTGTTTAAATAATCCAATTACAATTGGTACATCTTGCAGCTCAGGGCGTTTGCGTAAGCGCGAGATTACTTCTTCTGCAATCTCTTTCCCTTTCTTTTCAAGCTCTGCATTTGGAATAGGTTCTTCAAATGTATCCCCGTATTGTTCTTTTTGATAATAATAAACAGAGTTTAATGCAAGCCCAATCGAAATACCGCCAAGTTTTACTTTATTATCATCTGTTTTGACAAGATAATTTTGTTCAATAAGATGCGATAAGTATATCGGTGCTTGCTTTGCTCTCGTTACAGGATCTAAAGTTGCTCCATTCGCATCAACATCAGGAGGATTTAATCCGCGCAACTCCTCTTCTTCATCTGCATTCTGATTACTTCTGGCAAGCCAGTTGCTAATCGTGTCAGCATCTAAATACTGACCTTCTTGAAAGAAATAGTTATCTGTATCGTATACATTTTGCGAAAGCCGCATTAAACCTTCTTCCACTTCTTTGATGTCATATTTTGTATATAAATTTGACACGACTAATCCACGGCTAGCACTTTCTTTATAAGGTACTAACGTTCTATAATAACTATCGTTTAATTGCATACTTGGGATGATTGTCGTTTCAACTACGCTTTCAGTCTCATCTGTATCTTTTAACACTTCTGTATCTTCTTTAACTGAAGGCACACAACCTGCTAGCATTGCAACAACGACCATCGCCGGAATCCAGCGAAATCGGTTCATCGTTTGAAACTCCTTTACTGTTGTAATTGTTGTACTAGGCGATCTTCGTCCCATACTTCGATTCCTAGTTCAGTTGCTTTTGTTAGCTTAGAACCAGCATCTTCGCCTGCAATTACCAGATCTGTTTTTTTACTAACACTACCTGTTACACTTCCGCCCAACTCTTCTATTTTCGCCTTTGCTTCATTTCGTGTCAATTGAGATAATTTACCTGTTAAGACAATGGTTTTCCCTGCAAATAGATTTTCGCCTGCCTCAATCTGTACTTTTTTCCCTTTATAAGTCATGTTGACGCCTACTGCTTTTAGTCGCTCAATCAGTTCCTTCACTTCATCACTAGAGAAATAAGTGACGATTGAATCAGCCATCTTACTCCCAATTTCGTAAACAGCCATAATGTCCTCTTCTTTTGCAAGAATCAGCGCATCCATTGTTTCAAATTGCTCTGCAAGCAGTTTCGCAGCCTTTTCTCCAACATGGCGAATTCCCAATCCGAATAGTAATCGCTCTACGGAATTATCTTTGGAGCGTTCAATGGCTTCAACTAAATTGGCAGCTGATTTCTCGCCCATACGTTCCAATTTTACAAGCTGCTCTTTTTCTAAATGATAAAGATCAGCTACATCACGAATATATTCTGCACGGAGAAGCTGTTCCACTACCTTTTCACCTAATCCATCGATATTCATCGCATTGCGGGAAACAAAATGCTTTATGCCTTCTGCAATTTGAGCAGGACATTTTGGGTTTACACAGCGTAAAGCTACTTCCCCTTCAATACGTACTAAATCACTTCCACATGCAATGCAATGTGCCGGCATTTCGAATGGTAAAGAATCTTCTGGCCGCTGTTCCAGAATTACCCCAACCACTTCCGGAATAATATCGCCTGCTTTACGAATGATGACTGTATCACCGATTCGGATATCTTTTCCTCTTATCAAGTCCTCGTTATGAAGAGAAGCTCTTCCTACCGTTGTTCCAGCTACTGGCACAGGATTTAAAATAGCAGTTGGTGTAATCACCCCTGTACGTCCTACTGTCAGCTCGATATCGATAATTTTTGTGACAACCTCTTCTGCGGGAAATTTATAAGCAATGGCCCAACGAGGACTTTTTGCAGTAAATCCAAGTTCATCTTGATGGGCATAGCGGTTTACTTTGACTACAATTCCATCTATCTCATACGGTAAATTCGGGCGATTTTCTGTCCACTTATTTATGAACGCCAATACTTCCTCAATTGTTTCACAAAACTCCCGCTCTTTGTTCGATGGGAAACCTAACGTCTCCAGATAATCAAGCATTTCGGCATGGGAATCAATTCCATAAGCTTCGCCGTCTCCACCAATTGAATAAATAAATGTGGATAGGTTTCGGCTGGCAGCAATTCTTGGATCCAGTTGACGAAGCGAGCCTGCTGCTGCGTTACGCGGGTTGGCAAACAGTTCTTCCCCTTTTTCGCTGCGTGCGCGATTCAATGCTTCAAAGGATTTTTTCGGCATATAGGCTTCACCGCGAACTTCGATGGTTACCGGTTCCTTTAAACGCAGAGGAATCGCATGGATTGTTCGCAGATTGGCAGTTATGTCTTCTCCAACAGTTCCATCTCCGCGAGTTGCACCTTGTAAAAACACACCATTTTCATAGCGTAACGCAATGGCTAGTCCATCAATTTTCAGTTCACAAACATATGAAAAGTCATCCCCGATTGCCTGGCGAATTTTACGGTCAAAATCTCTTAAATCCTCTTCACCAAAAGCATTCGACAAGCTCAGCATCGGGTACGTATGGGTAACCTTTTTAAAGCCTTGGAGAGGAGTGCCCCCGACACGTCCAGTAGGAGAATCAGGATAAATTAATGATGGATTCGCTTTTTCAAGCGTAATTAATTCATGTAAAAGCTGATCATAGACAGCATCCGGCACCAATGGCTTATCCAATACATGGTAAGCATGCCCATACTCATGAAGCAGTTTATTTAGCTCGGCAACTCGTTTTTCAATTTCGTTCATGTTATTCCTCCATCATTAATCAATAACTTATTAAATGCTTTATATTAAAGCAAGATTATCCTTTAGTTATTGGAGCGAATTTAGCCAATAAGCGCTTAATTCCAACATTAGGGAATGCAATATCCAGCTCAAGGCCATCTCCTTCACCTTTAACACTTACTACGGTACCAGTTCCCCATTTGCCATGGACAGCTTTGTCTCCAGCTTTCCATTCCATTTGGTTCCCGCCGGTAGATTGCAGGCCGGCAATTTGCGGCTTCGTTTGCACATTTCCAATTGTTCGGCGTCTTTGACTTTGAGCTCGGCCTCCGCCAAACCCAAATGGCAAATCATCTGCATCAAATCGATTGCCGGATTTTGAAATTTGCTCGATAATATCCTCTGAAATTTCTTCCAAGAATCGAGACGGCATATTGTAGCTAGAACGTCCATATAGCGTACGTGACCCAGCACAAGTTAAATAAAGCCGTTGCTCTGCACGGGTAATCCCCACATAAGCCAGGCGCCGCTCCTCTTCCATTTCGGCAGCATCATCCAATGAGCGTGAATGCGGGAAAATATTTTCCTCCATCCCGATAATAAACACAATCGGGAATTCCAATCCTTTGGCAGAATGCATTGTCATTAAGATAATGCTCCCCTTTGATGTATCTTCTTTATCCAATGAATCAATATCTGCCACCAAGCTTAGGTCTGTTAAAAAGGCGATTAACGATTTGTCTTCACTGCGCTCTTCAAAAGCTTTCGTAACAGATAAAAACTCTTCGATATTTTCTAAACGGCTTTCAGCTTCAATTGTTTTTTCATTTTCAAGCATAGCGCGATAACCAGACTTCTCGATGACTTGTTCAACAAGCTCTGTTACCGGCAGGTAATCCTGCATTTTCGTGAAGTCCTCAATTAACTGATGGAACTTTTCCACGCTACTTGCGGCTCTTCCTGTAATCCCCATGAATAAAACTTCTTTCATGGCATCAAAGATTGAACGGTCTTGTCCAATTGCATAAGATGCTATCTTTTCAAAGGAAGTTGCCCCAATGCTGCGTTTTGGTTCATTGATAATACGCGCTAATGACAGATCATCATCATTGTTTGAGATTAAACGCAAATACGCTAATAAGTCTTTAATTTCCTTACGATCATAGAACTTTGTACCGCCGACAATTTGGTAGGTCATATTCGATTTTACGAGTACTTCCTCCATTACACGTGATTGGGCGTTTGTACGGTAAAGAATTGCAAAATCATCGAGAGTGCGATTTTCCTTTTCCATCAGTTTTTGAATCGTTTGGACAACAAATTGAGCTTCATCTTGCTCATTTGAAGCTTTGTAGAGAACTAGCTTTTCCCCATCTAAATTTTCTGTGCGCAATTTTTTCGGATAACGGCTTTCGTTATTTTCAATCACATCATTCGCGGCTTGCAGGATTCGTTTTGTTGAACGGTAGTTTTGTTCAAGGAGGATGACTTTTGCATTTGGATAATCTTTTTCAAAAGACAAGATATTCCCGATATCCGCCCCGCGCCAACGGTAAATGGATTGGTCAGAATCCCCTACAACACAAATATTTTTAAACTTTTGTGCAAGCAGCTGTACAAGCTTGTATTGAGAGTGGTTGGTATCTTGGTACTCATCCACATGTATGTATTGGAATTTATTTTGATAGAATTCCAACACCTCTGGTACACGTTCAAATAGGGTAATTGTTGTCATGATTAAATCGTCAAAGTCCAATGATTGATTGCGGCGAAGTCTTTTTTCGTACCCTTCGTACACTTGCGAAATTACTTTTTCATATGGATTGCTTGGATTGCTGTTCGCCTTATACATATCTGCTGTTATGCATTCATTCTTAGCAGAGCTGATAGCATTTAAAATGGCTCTAGGCTCAAAACGCTTCGAGTCTATGTTCAATTCTTTCAAGACATTTTTCACGACGGTTAATTGATCGCTGGAATCGAGGATCGAGAAGTTTTTCGAAATGCCGATTCGATCAATATTTCGTCTTAAAATACGGACACACATCGAGTGGAATGTAGAAACCCACATACTTTCTGTTGTACCGTTTCCAAGCAGGTTATCAATGCGTTCGCGCATTTCGCGTGCCGCTTTATTTGTAAATGTGATTGCTAGAATTTTAGAAGGATATACTTCCTTTTCCACAACTAAATACGCAATTCGGTGTGTTAATACTCTTGTTTTGCCAGAACCCGCACCCGCCATAATCAATAGAGGTCCATCTGTTGTTTTTACAGCTTCTGCCTGCTGTGGATTCATGCCGTTAAGTAAATTTTTCGTTATTTGTTCCATGATGCACCGCCTTTACACAAACGTTTGTTCTGTTTTTATTATAACGAATTTTTGCGAGCTTGTGAATTTATATTGCTACGCTTTTTACTGCCTCAACTGTTTTCAAGGCTTGTTTTAAATCATCGTATATGATGTTTCCTACAACAACTGTGTCTGCTAAACGAGCCATTTCAGCTGCTTGTTCAGGACCTGTAATACCACCGCCGTAGAAAAGTCGCGTCTCATTCAACACTTCTTTTACGGAAGCGACGATTTCTTTATCACCATATGCCCCACTATATTCCATATAAAAAATCGGTAATTTAAAATAGTTTTCTGCCAAACGTGCATAAGCAATTACATCGTCTTTTGTTAAATCTGTTTTTGCATCTGTGGCTTGTGCAACCTTGCAGTCCGGATTTAGTACACAGTATCCTTCCGCCACCAGCTCGTCCCAAACCAAAACATCACCATATTCTTTAATCGCCTCATGGTGCAGATCTTTTACCCATTTAGTATCTCGGCTGTTTAACACACTTGGGATAAAATAATAGTCAAATCCCGCCAATATCGCTTCTACATTTGAAATTTCCAATGCTACCGGCACTGAAAAACGTCTTACACGCAATAAAATATCTATAACATTATCGATCGTCACATCATCTGTTCCACCAACTAATATGACGTCCGTACCAGATTCACATACTTTTTCTAACGCTTCGTCCGATATCTCTTTTGCTGGATCAATTTTGAACACATGCCGCCAATTTTTATAATCCATCGTTCACTTCCCACCTATTCAACTCTAATATTTATATGTTTATGTCTATATTCGTCTACAAGTATAACGTAAACTGCTCCAAATCAAAAAAGTTTTCATTCTTCTAAAACTATTTCCCAAAAGACTTTTTCCCTTAAAAATAAAAGATAAAAGGCCATTTAGGAAGTCTTGTTCTTTCGACTAACTAAACAGCCTATAGCTTATTATTATTTTGAAGCTTGAAACGGTTTTTCGTCTGGATAAAGACGACCCAACATTTCATCATAAGTGTCATTTCCATAATCAAAACAGCGTCTTACACGTGAAATCGTTGCAGTTGATGCACCCGTTTCTTTTTTGATGGATTCATACGTTTTCTTTAGGCGCAATAAATGAGCCACTTCAAAACGCTGTGCCAATGATTGTATCTCGCTAATTGTACATAAGTCATCAAAAAACTTGTAGCACTCTTCTAAATTTTGCAATTCTAACACAGCTTTAAATAATTGATCCGTTTGATGACCACGAATTTTATCGATCTGCATTTATCATTCATCCTTTCGCATTTGCTACGAATATTTTACCGATGCCGTAATTCCTGGATGTGTCGGGACAAAGTGTACCCAAGTTTTTCCCGGGACTAATTTGACTTCACTGCCATCCTCTTCTACCGCTTTTAATACGCCATCTATATTTTCCCAGCGCACTTCCCGCATTATGCCCTGCTGGAAAACATACGCAGTACCGCCTGATGTTAAATCGATTTCTCGACGCCCTTCACTGTCTATAATGGAATGGTTCATTTCAAAAAATAAGACATTTGAAAGTGCAATTGGTTCATCCGTTAAATAATCGATTGTCACAGCATTACCGGATTGGCGCGTATAAGTATTACTGTTTTTATCATAAGTATATTGGCTATTAAATGAATCATTGCGGCTATAAGTCATAGCAATCGATTCAGCCTCTGTTCCTAGTTTAACACTTTCATCCTCTTTATAATAAGTATAAGATACTTTTTTCTGATAAAGAAGTGAAGCGCTCACTCTCTCCGCAGCGACCTTGATGTTTTCACCTGGAAAATAGGAGTTATGTGGTGCTACTCGATCCGAAGAACGCTCAAATAAAATTCCGTCATATTGCATACCGTTGACATTATCTACTACATTATTCGCCAGGAGGCTTTGTGCTTCCGGGCTATAACCGTGGGCAATGTAAAAGGCATTCAGGCCCGCAGCCAGCTCTATAAAGTAATCCCTTGCACTACGAATCGGTCCTATTTTTTCAGGTATTTCAGATTGATACAACGCTAGTAATCTTGTAACATCCCCTTCTGCCAGCATTTCGTAAATCACATCTGCGGAGGCTATTCCCGATTGCGGTCGTGCATCTGGATGATTGTTAATGGTTGCAATAATAGGACGCTGCGTTACTTCATCTGCAACACTTTCACCTGTAAATGGAGTCACAAAGGGCAGTAAAACTTCCTCTGTTACAGGAATAATTTCTTCTTCTGATGTATTGCTCTCTTCTTTTACTACTTCCTCTTTCTCGCTGCATCCTACTAAAAAGCAAGTACATGCTAATGCTGTCAGAAATGGATTTATACGCATAGAATTCGCTCCTTTAGCGCATCACAGCAGGCAACATCACTTTCTTTTTCATGACATCATATATACCTTGTGGAGTGATACGAATATATGGTAAATGTGTGGATTGCAAGAAGAATAAAGTATACATTGCATCCGAGTGGCTATATCCTCTTTCTTGCAAAGCCTTTGTAAGCAGTTTTTCATATGCGATTAACTGCTCAACATCCCCATCAAATAGCTTCCCATTGATTTTAAGAGGGATGGATGCAACTACTTCCTGATTTTCTGCTAGAACAATTCCACCATTTAATCTCTTTAGTTCATTAAATGCAAACTTCATATCTTCTATGCTTTTTCCTATTAAAATAATTTCTCCTGTGCTTGAGTAGGAAGAAGCAAATCCTTTAATATGCGTATCAAAACCTTTAAGCATTGTATTCACACGCCATTTTCCTTTACTATCAATTAACATAAGATAGCTTTCATCCTTGCCAAGGGGAAGTTCTCTTTTACTAAATTGAAGATTAATAGAATAAGGCTTGGTAATAACCTCATTTGTTAGATGAATTCCGATTGGCATTGAAAATTGAAAATCATCATCGGAAAGATCGAATGGAATTTGTAATGTATCGAACTGATCCCAGTTTATTTTCGGAAGGGCATTTACCTTCTTATTATCGCGCTTTAGCCAAATTCCTTTAGATAGGACAGACTCTGGATTTGGCAATGATTCATTTTTCAGAATATTTAACGTAGCAAAACGCCCTGTCGCAATAAGACCATGTAAATGTGATTTATTGTAATAGCGTGCAATATTATAAGAAGCCATATTATAGGCATCAATTGGAGGAACTCCCTGTTCCATTGCAATGCGTATGCATTTATCCATTACACCATCTTCATGGAAAGCTGGTGTTGAACCATCTGTCGTCATCATTAAATGATCGAAAATATCCAGTTCCTTCTCTAGGATTCCTTTTAATAATATTGGTAAATCTGGACGAATGGAAGAATGACGCAGCGTTACATCCAAACCATGCAAAATCCTTCTTTCCACTTCTTCTACAGTCATGGCTTCATGGTCACTATCTGCACCAAAAAGCTTCATGCGAGCAATGGTTTTTTCTGAAGCTCCCGGAAAATGACCTTCCACCTTTTTGCCCTTAAGCTTTGTCGCTTGAATCCAATGCAGCATTAAATCGTCTCCACGAACTAAACGCGGCCATCCTGTCAACTCGCCGCCCAAGAGCACATCATCCCTGCCTAACCATTCAAAAACAGATTTATTTGTAAAAATTTCATCCTCGTTCTGAAGTACGGTTTGTGAATCAAAACGAGTCCACCAGTAAAATGAAAATGGCAATTTTTTTAATTGATCCATAATTGTAAACGCTTTCTGATTTGGCAATGAAAGGGCAAATGTCATGTTATCGGCAATGAAAGTTGTCGTTCCTGTTTGGGCTGCATAGTCCGCAAATGAATGTGGATTATACAATTGCATTGGATGCACATGCGGCTCAATATATCCAGGTACAACTACTTTACCATCTAAATCAATTACTTCAGTGTGGGAAAGGTTTGTCGGCATTTCTTTTCCCGCATATACAATACGGTCTCCCAATATCCAAATATTTCCTGATAACCATTTTTTCAGCACACTATGTAGAAAGCGAGCATTTTTTAAAACCATTGATGGTGCATGCTGTCCGTCGATGACAGCGACTTGTTTTCGTATTTCATGGATTTTCCAAGTAGACTCTGGCATTATTAACACTCCTTTCTATTATTTATAAAATTTATTTTGGTTAATCGTTTTTTATACGCACATACTAACTTTGCTCAAAAATTGTTCAAATATTTATTGAGTATTTAGAAAAAATATAATGTTTTTATCGTATCATAGCATTTTTTTAAAGAAAAGATGTATATTTTGTATTTTTTCAACAATTACAAAGGAGTGACATTACATGGAAGAGAATATCTCAGAAAGAAATGGTTTTGTCCGTCTAGCGCTTGGAACAGGTTTAACTGCATGTGGTATTGCTCATCTTGCAAAAGATTCGGGCAATCGTGGCATCGGTGCTCTTTTTGTAGCAGCAGGTGCCATGAAAGTGGCAGAAGGAATTTTTCTTTATTGTCCCGTGAAAGCTTTGATTAATTCCAATGTAAAGGATGCCGTTGCCACTACTTTTAATGAGTACTTAGACGGTGACAGCATTATGAAATCCTATAATGATTTCTATACGGAAAAATGGGGTACTGGCAATTCCAACAGTTCAAGTTTTGAACACAGTCATTCTCAGGCATCACATTCGACTGGCGGAAGTGGCAGCTCAAATATTGACAAAGTTGCAAGCGATGTTGGACAAATCGTTGGAAATGCTACACAAAATGACACTTTGAAGAGCGCGGCAACGCAAGCAGTAAAAAATGCTGCAGGTGATTCCGGGAAGCAAAATAAATAAAACAACGGACAGATTTCAGTCCGATGAGATAAATGATGGCAAGAGGTGATAATCCCTCTTGCCATTTTTACTTTGGACGATTTTGATTATTGTAAAGTTCTCCAACCGATATCTTTGCGATAGAAAAAATTATCCCATTGCTGTTCTTGAATCCCTTTATATACCTTTTCTTGAGCTTCCTTTAAAGTGTCTGCTTTCGCCGCTACTAAAAGAACTCTGCCTCCGTTTCCTACGAATACTCCATTTGCGAGCTTTGTCCCCGCATGATATACTTCGTAGTTTTCCGTTAAGGCATTTAAATCTGGCAGTTGATGCCCTTTTTCCACATCTCCAGGATAGCCTTCCGCAGCAACAACAACACCTAACATCGCTTCGTCAGACCATTGCAAGTCAAAATATTTTTCTTCCATAAGTGCTTTCATGAATAAACCAAAGTCTGAAGCCATACGTGGAAGGACTACTTGCGTTTCAGGGTCACCGAAACGGGCATTGAATTCAATTACTTTCGGTCCTTGCTTTGTTAATATTAAACCGGCATAAAGAATGCCTGTAAACGAAACCCCTTCTTCTTCCATCGCCTTCACTGTTGGTTCAACAATCTCAGTATAGGCTCTGGATATATATTCTTGCGGAATTTGAGGCACCGGCGAATATGCGCCCATCCCTCCAGTGTTTGGCCCTCTATCTCCATCGTAAGCACGCTTATGATCCTGCGCAATCACCATCGGATAAATTTGCCCTTTATGAACGAAGGACATAAAGGAGAACTCTTCACCATCTAAAAACTCTTCGATAACTACACGAGAAGAAGACTCCCCAAAACGTTGATTTCCAATCATATCGTCAATGGCATTGATTGCTTCTTGCTCCGTCATAGCAACGATTACACCCTTGCCTGCTGCTAATCCGTCCGCTTTTACTACGATTGGAGCACCTTGCTGTTGAACATACGAAATTGCTTCAGCTGCGTCAGTGAACGTTTCGTATGCCGCTGTTGGGATACTGTATTTTTTCATAATTTCTTTTGCATAGGATTTACTGCCTTCAATCAGTGCAGCTGCTTTGGTTGGCCCAAAAATTCGCAGCTCTCTTGCTTGGAAAAAGTCGACAATTCCACCAGCCAGTGGTTGTTCCGGTCCAACAAAAGTGAGATCAATCTCATTTTCCTTTGCAAATTGAGCAAGACCAGCAAAGTCCATTGCATCTAATGGAACTAGTTCAGCATCCTGCCTCATTCCATCATTTCCAGGTGCCACAAACACCTTATTTACAGAAGGAGAATCATTAAATTTCTTTGCAATAGCATGTTCACGTCCACCACTGCCAATAACGAGAATGTTCATGTGAAATGCCTCCTATATTTTTATTGTAAAAATTTGCCTTCGACTTAAATTATGGGCGAGTTTCATACCATTTGGAGCGGCTATTTGCCTTTTACGAGCGACTTCTCCTTGATAATGGGCAACTTTCCACTCCTTGCGAGCGAATCTCCCTCATATCCCCAAAAAACGCCCGGCTCCTCGCCGAGCGTTTTGCCACTTCATACTGTATTCAAAATTAGTGTTTAAAATGACGTACGCCTGTAAATACCATAGCGATTCCATATTCGTTCGCTTTGTCGATGGAATCTTGGTCTTTAATCGAGCCGCCTGGTTGAATGATGGCTGTAATGCCCGCTGCTGCTGCAGTCTCAACTGTGTCGCTCATTGGGAAGAATGCGTCAGATGCAAGAGCTGCACCTTTTGCTCTCTCGCCCGCTTGATCTAAAGCAATCTTAGCCGAGCCAACGCGGTTCATTTGTCCAGCACCCACGCCTAATGTCATTTGTGTATCAGTTACAACGATTGCGTTTGATTTTACATGCTTCACTACTGCCCATCCAAGTTTTAATGCCGCCCATTCTTCTTCCGTTGGCTCTCGATCTGTTGCCACTTTTACATCTGCTTCCGCAAATCCAAAAGCATCATCTTCTTGCACTAATAGACCGCCTTCTACAGAGACGACTTTTAATTTATCTTGGTTCTCTTGGGCGAAGTTGATTGTCATTAAACGGATATTTTTCTTTTGAGTTAAAATTGCTAATGCATCTTCTGTAAATGATGGCGCAATAATAATCTCTAAGAAAATACCGCTTAATTTTTCAGCTGTAGCGACATCTACTTCACGGTTTAATGCAATAATTCCACCAAAAATAGAAGTTGGGTCCGCTTCGTATGCTTTGTCGAATGCTTCCTCGATGCTTGCACCTGTACCTACTCCACATGGGTTCATATGTTTCACCGCAACAGCTGCTGGAATATCGAATTCTTTTACGATTTGCAGAGCTGCATTTCCATCTTGAATATTATTATAAGATAGTTCTTTGCCGTGTAATTGAGTTGCATAAGCTAATGAGAAATCAGAGCCTAAACGTTTTTGATAGAATGCGGCCTTTTGGTGAGGGTTCTCACCGTAACGTAAAGTTTGTTTAAGCTCATAAGTCATTGTTAAATTTTCCGGGAATTCTTCTTCTGTTAAGTAGTTCGAAATATATGAATCGTAAGCAGCCGTATGACGGAATACTTTTGCAGCTAAACGTTTACGCGTTTCAAGAGCGGTTGCCCCTTGCTCCTTTAACTCTTCAAGAACGTTTGCATAGTCGTTTGAATCTACGATTACTGTTACATATTGATGGTTTTTCGCTGCAGAACGCAACATCGTTGGACCGCCGATATCAATATTTTCGATTGCATCATCCCATGTTACATTCGGTTTTGAAATTGTTTCTACAAACGGATACAGATTTACACAAACAATTTCAATCGGTTCGATACCATGTTCATTCATTTGTGCTTGGTGAGATGGATCATCAAATTTGCCTAAAAGACCTCCGTGAATTAATGGATTTAATGTTTTCACACGGCCATCCAGAATTTCCGGGAACTTTGTTACTTCATCAACAGCTGTTACTGGCACATTGTTCTCTTGCAGCATTTTTTTCGTACCGCCAGTTGATAAAATCTCATAATCTAAAGCTGCTAATTCTTTTGCAAATTCTAAAATACCCTCTTTGTTAGAAACACTAATAAGTGCACGTTTCGTCACGAAAAAGACCTCCAATTATGTAAATAAATTTATGTATTGCATTTCAAGAGCATCCAAATTTTAGATAATCTCAAAATCTACCCTTAGATATAAAACATCAATTTAACTAATTAAATTCCATAAAAAGCTTTTGCAATGTTCTCGTATAAAGTTCATGTTCAATCGCATGTATCCGTGCTTCTGTCGCTTGACGATTTCCATCGATTACTTCGATAGCAGCCTGACTAAGTATCGGACCTGTATCCATTCCTTCATCCACAAAGTGAACCGTAACGCCTGTAACTTTAACCCCATGTGCCATCGCTTGTCCAATGGCATCCTTGCCTGGAAAAGAAGGCAGTAAAGATGGGTGAATATTAACAATTCGATTCGCAAATGCAGACAGCAAGGTGTTCCCAATCAAGCGCATGTAACCGGCAAGAATCACCCACTCCACTTCATGCGCTTTCAGAATACCGACGATTTCTTGCTCGTAGTCTGATTTGGATTCATAATTCTTGGCGATAAATGAAAACACCGGGATGTTGAAATTTTCAGCTCGCCTCACAACGAAGGCATTTGGCTTATCTGTCACGACAATTTCGATTTGAGCATCAAGCTTCCCATTCTCTATTGCTTCCTGGATAGCTTGAAAATTACTTCCGCTGCCAGAAGCAAATACGGCAATTTTAGTTGTCATTATTTCAGGCTCCCATCATGCTGCCCGTTAAATATGACGCCTTCTCCTTTAACGACACGGCCTATTTTGTATGCTTTTTCCCCGTTTTCTTCAGCAATGGCTACAACCTTGTCTGCTTCAGAAGCTGGTACCGAAAGAACATACCCAATTCCCATATTGAACACGTTATATAAATCTTTATCTGCTAAAACACCTTTATCCTTCAAGAATTCAAAGACACGTAATACCGGCCAAGAACCTAAGTCGATTTCAGTTGCTAATCCTTCCGGCATCATACGTGGGAGGTTCTCATAGAAGCCGCCGCCCGTTACATGGGCCATACCGTGAATTTCAGCTTGCTTCAAAATTTCAAGAACTGGTTTTGCATAGATTTTAGTCGGTACAAGCAAAGCGTCCCCGATAGGGCCAAGATCTTCATATCCTTCCACTACTTCGTCAACTGCAAAGCCGTTATCCACAAAAACAATTTTGCGAACAAGTGAATACCCGTTGGAATGAACTCCGCTTGAAGCAAGACCTATTAAA
>Ga0180215_1003649_pt1 | contig 14283 bp, 26 predicted proteins | sample eDN3rd37CBELigBY_FD_128871 | JGI IMG/M metagenome (GOLD analysis project Ga0180215, IMG submission 128871) | Enriched backyard soil microbial communities from Emeryville, California, USA - eDNA 3rd pass 37_C BE-Lig BY (version 2) (version 2) | ecosystem: Environmental > Terrestrial > Soil >...
ATGCGCCGACCTAAGTCTACGGCCCAAGCCTACACAACATCTGCAGCATACTTCCTTTGCTGCTGTCCAAGGCGGTTTACCGGCTCCGACTGCGGCTGCGCCGGCGGTCCCGGCTGCGGCTGCGGCTGCGGCAGCGGCTGCGGGTCAACGGGCTTCGGCGGCTCCGGTGGCGATCCCGGCTTCGGCTCCGGGAGCGGGTGCGTCGATCACGGCTCCGGCTCCGGCTGCGTCGCCGCGGGCTGTAGCGGCGGCCAGGACTGCGGCTGCGACTCCGGCTGGAACGGCGGGCGTACCGCGACCGATCCCGGCTGCGACTGCGACTCCGATGGCGGCTCCGGCTTGGGCTGCGGCTGCGGCTGCGGCTGCGGCTGCGACTCCGGCTGCGACTCCGGCTGCGACTCCGGCTGCGGTCGCGTGTGCCATCGTCTTGCGCCGTCGCAACGCCCGCCTCTTCATCGAGCTCATCCTCTAGGATGCTGCGGCGCGGCTCCAGGTCGCCGTTGGCTTCGAGGGCGGAGCGCTTCGTCAGCCGCGGCAGGATGATGTCGTTCACGCGCTCCTCGCGCAGCAGCTCGTCCACAAACTCGTCCATGTGTGTCAGGTCAAACTCGCCTACGCCGCCCGCCTTCTACGTAACCCACCGTGGAAGCAACGGTCAGCGAGGCGGCCAGGACTCTTCCGCAATATTGACTTACGCAACTGCACCTACCCGACTTGATGCGCCGCCGCAGCTTGCGGTAATCGTTGTAGAGCGGCTCCAGGTAGTTGTAAATGTCCATGGCCGAGCCCGTGAGGCGCAGGTAGAATGCGCCGAGCGCGCGCAAGTACTTGTAGTCCTCCTGCTTGATGTACTCGATAATGATCTCCTTGTCCGGCTGAATCTGCAGGAGCTTCAGGGTCAGGCACATGAACGGCGTCGGCTTGAGGTTCTGCCCAACGGCGCCGCCAATGTGGTCGAGTTCGGCGGCCTGCGCGAGGCAAGGCAGAGGGCAGGGCAACGAGGTGGGCCATCAGCACGGCGCGAACGCTTTACCGCGGGGTCCCGGGGCGGCGCGCACCTTGTTGATAACGGTGGCCGCGGTGAGCGCGAAGCAGTCCTCCTTCCAATACCGCGAGTCGTAGATGCGCAGCCGGATAATCTTCTCCACAAGGAACTGCGGGTTGGTGCCGTGGATGTCCAGGGCCGCCTTGTCCGTGCGATTTGCCATGGTGTCCTCACTTGTAGCTCACGCGCCGTCAGCGGTGCGGCGTCCCAAAGCACGAGCACAAATGCGGAGCAGATAACGTCCTCGTGGGCTTCGTCGTGTCGGCCTCGGCTCGCCGTTGCCCCGTTCTTCGCCCTCGCTGTCGAAGCCTGTAGCTGGTTTCGGCGACGCCTCGTCGTCGTCCGGACCGCACCCCTCGCGGACGCTCTCCGTCGTCGTCCTCTTTTACCTCTTTGCCGCCCTCTTTGCTCGTCCTCTGCTCTTCTTCTTCGTCGTCGTCGTCCTCGTCCTCGTCCTCTTCAGCGCCCTCTTCAGCGCCCTCTTTAGCGTCCTCCTTCGGCGTCCACTGCGCCGTCCTCCTCTCCGCTTCTCTCGCTCTCTGTGTCTCCTCCCTGTGCTCTTTTTGTGGGGGCGTCGCTGTGCTTCGGGCTGCCGCGCCGCCACAAAATCGCGCCGCCGGAGCGCCGTTCCGCCAGACAGAGCGCGGCTTTCAGGGCGCTCACAACTGAGAGCAGACGACAGAGCGAGCGAGCGAGCGAGCGAGAGCACAGAAGAGAGAGAGAGAGAGAGTGAGAGCGACGAGGACGACGACGACGCCGAGGACGACGAAGAGGAAAGGGACGTGGACGTCGAAGGGGACAACGACCAAATAGAACGACGAAGAAGAGGGCGGCCAACACTGCGACGTTCCCCGGGAGGGCCCGCCCAGCTGACCTAATAACGAACCATGGCGACCGCGGCGCCAGAGGCCTCCACGGCACCGTGGCCCGTCCGCATCAAGCAGGCGACGGCCATGGTCGGCGGGCAGCCCGTTCAGGTACGTGGCGGCCACTTGTAGCCGCCCATGCCCAAAGCACCGGACTCAACCCATGGCCGCCGCTGGGCTGTGTGATTACCTGTAGCTCATGGCGCAGCGATTCGCCAACTGCGTGTGGGTCGTCATCACCCAGTACGGCAAGATCGGCAACCTGGTGCGTGCCGTGGCCTCTGCCGACACAGACTCCGCGGGTCTCATAACACCCACGTCTACTGTGCAGCACGCTGCTGTGTGTTTCAGGTGTACGCGACGCAGGCGCGGCCGGGATCGACGGCCGCGCCGCCGCTCTTCGATGTGCAAGTGCTCCTCGGCAAGCAGGACGACGACCTGCCGCTCATCTACGCACGCCAGGTGGCGGAGGCGATCGCCACCGACGCGGCTGCGGCCGCCGCGGCGGGCGACGGCGGTTCTGACCCTAGCATGGCGGCCGCGCCGCCGGTGCTGGTCGGCGTCGCCATGCGCGACCACAGCCCCGAGGCTTTCCAGCAGGTGCTCGCGGCGCTACCGCAGGTCCGCGTATGGTAGCCCGAACCCCTATGTGTGCACTTGATTCACATGTACAGCTTAAGCAGATGTGTACAGCGACCTCACTTTGGATCTACACCAGCACAGTGTGACGCGACATCACCAGTGCCACCGCCATGGCTGCGACCCCTGTGCTGCCGCTGGCCGAGCGCCCGCTTTTTGGCGGCGCGCTGCGGTGCCTACTGCCCGCCGACATGGTCGACTTTAGGTAGCGGGGGACGCTGGCGCGGGGTGCTCTCGTGGGGATCCAGGCGCTGACCGGCATTGGCCGCTATCAGCTTCGGCACCCCACACCGCGGCAGCACCATGCGCGACGTGCCGGACAACCAGGAGGCATTCGGCCTCGTCGACGGCCAGGAGAGCGTGCTGGTGGACATTCTCGAGCGGCTGGACGTCCCCGACGAGACCAGCGCTGTGTACGGACTTTCACCACCGCCGCCTGCGGCGACCCCGCGGAACTTTTGTGTTGACTGACGTCCGGGATCCCTCGCGGCGGACGGGTGCGGCGTTGCAGGGCGCACTTTGAAGTCCTGGCGGCCGACAACGCAGCGGCCGAGGCCACTCTGGTGGAGCCGGCGCGCATCCTGACGCCGGCCGAGTTCCCGTTCACGTACGCTCGTAGCGAGCCGGAGTCGGCGCCGCACTGACGGGCAAGCGCTCACAGACGCCGCCGCTCTCTCTCTTTCTCTCTCCCGAGTGTGCACGGTCGCAGCGGCACGGCCGGCGCGCTGTGCTGCTTTGCGCGTGGCCAGCAGGCGATCGCCAAGTACCGGCAGCAGACGCGGTTCGACACGGTGGAGCTCTGGGTGGCCGTGGTGCGGCTGCCGTCCGTCAACACGGACGTCGTGGTCACGCTCAACCGGCCGCTCCTGGTGCACGACCCGAACGACAACGAGGGCGTGAAGCCGCCGACCCCGCCCGCCAATGCGTATACGGACGCACAGGCCGCTGCGCTCATGGCGGGGCTCCTTCACTCCTTCCGCGTCGTCGATTGGGGCCTCTTTGGCGCCGACGCTGTCGGCGCGCGCATGGATGCGGCATAGCACCGCCCAACTGCGCCACGGCCGTGCGCGTGCGCGTGTGCGTCCGCACAATGTATAGCCATGCATGTGATGGCCCGTTGCCAGACGGGCAAGTTACTGTACAATGGATAATACAGGGGGTATCATGGGCGCAGGCGCCAGTTGCGGCAGCCTCCGCTTTAAAAGCAGTCGCGGCCACCACCGCGGCGCGGTGGTGTGCAAAAAATAGCGAGGCCGTACGCCAGCAACGCGCTGAAACAAGGAGGCAGCCCACAAACCACAACGATATCACCGCGGCGCGCTTAGGTGCATAGTTCAAAAGTTATTGCTGGCTGCGCCAGCCTGAAAGGGCGATTGTGTAGAACCGTCGCGAGCACAACAGTGGCTAAACGCCGCCGTGCGCTCTAGTTGCATCCGTCAATGCTGCAGTTCATCGCCGTCAGGACAACAGAGAGAACCGTCGAGATGACGAACGCCGTTAAGAGGAAGATGCCGTAGGGCCGGGCGGCGCCGTAGCCGTTGAGCGGGATGTAGACACCCGAGATGATGAGGATGAGCATCAGCGTGATAATCGACACGGCCAAGCTCATGGTCAGGTGTACTTCGTAGTCGTCGCCGCCGATGGTCTGGACCAAGCACGAGATGCCGATGCCAAGCAGCAAGTCTGTAGAGGGCCATTAGGTGTGCAGTAAAAGGTAGAAACATTTGTTATCTCCGCAGGAAGCGTCGCAGCGGCGGCCCGCACTCGTTGGCCACGTACTGAGCATCGGCCCACCAAAACTGGCGCCGACCGCCATGTTGGCAAAGCCCATGCGCGCCACCGTCAGGTTAGCCACAAAGTCTGCTTCCACCGCCCAGGGAGACTTGAGGGTCCTAATTAGCAAGCTCCAGTGAACTGGCTAATGCGTCACGGTCGCGACGTACCGCCGACGCTGTTGCCCCACGCCAGCACGGTGATGCCGAGAATCGACTCGTCAATGTTGAAGACCGCACCAATGACCTGTGGAAAACAGATCCTGCACATGGTCGAGGCAACGGATGAGTGCCCGAGCGCGCCTGCCCATTGGGCGCCTGTGTCTCTGTCACCGACCTGGATGCTGGCCACGAGCTCGTCGGCGGTCAGGTAGATCCAAACGATCGACACGACAAAGGCAATGTAGGCGAGGAGCTGCACCCACCGCTGCCATACGCATCGTGGCATCGCGTCATCATGAGATTACCCCGCGCGCCAAAGCCCCCGTAGTTACGCCGTGAGGCCAGTACCAGGTTGTAGACGGGCGGGTGGTCAAATTTGGTTGTGAACCACGAGAGGGCGGCCAGGCCGACGGAGATGATGAGCGCCAGAGCCCACACCGGAAAGGGCGACTCACCGAGTGTTATGTTCCAGAAGCCGAGGCCGAACACGACAAAGAGCGGAATGAGGAAGCACTGCAAAGTGAACATGTAGCGGTTCCACACCGCCTGGATCTCGTCGTCGTCGTCGTCTGGCGGAGCATCCTTGGCTGCAGCGGAGGCCACACCGGTCTCACCAAGTTCGTCACCAGTTGATGTCTCAGCGACCGCCCCCGCGGCGCGCTTGGAAGCGGGCAACTCTGGAGCCACAGAGTTGAGCTTGCCTGGTGAAGCGGCGTCCTCAAGGCCCGCGGGGGCGTCGTTCTCGCTGCTGTCGACGACCTCAACGACCGGCACGGTAATTGCCAGAACAAAGACGATGGGGGCGTTCACGATCGACATTATTTTGCCCACCAAGGTCTTTTCCTTCCAGTTCATCAGCGTGGGGAACAGCTGCCGCGCCAACAGAGCATGGGGCGAGCGGAAATGGAAGTCAGCCACATAGTTTTGGCGATAGCTGTGAATGGGCCGCCAGGCACGCACCAAAGAGGGGATCTGCTGCAGCGGGGTCAGCTTCACAGATTCGCCCGATTCGGACACCGATGAGACCGATTGGACGGCGGTGTGCATGGAGCGTGCTGGCACGTCTCGTCCCGCGTTGGTCGAGTACTACCAAAGCGTGAGCGCGTGTATCCGGGACGATGCCAATGGTTGTCAGCCGACCTACCGGACAGGGCCGTGTTGGCGCGCGAGCGCGTGACGGGCTCATTGGGCGGGCTCGCTGCGGCGTACTCGAGCGCCGTCGTTAGCGACTTGATCTGGATCGGGCGCAGCGGCGCCTCGAGACTTCCGGTTGCGTGCTTGTTGTCGCCCTCAATCTGCGCGTTTTATAGGGTATCACGAAAGGCCTTGATGGTTGAGCACGCGGGGTCAAAAGGCAGCGCTGGTCGTGCCAAGTGCACGGCGTACAGCATCGTCCTGGTTGAATACAACAGGCGGGCCCGAGAGGTTGACAATTGTCGTCTGCTCACTCCAGGGCTAGTAGTACACCACGGCAAATCACTAGTTCCACCACGTTAGCCTTGGCGCTGCGTTCTCTGATGTGTACGTAAATGCGACAGCGTGCCTTGGGCGCGAGGGGGTCTTTGGAGCCGCTGAACGACACTGAAAGATCTGTGTACGGGTTGGGCGTCGAGCTGCTGATTAAGGCGTCTGTGTCCACCAATCGGCATGCAAAGCGTCGAGTCACACGTTAAAAGCTTCGATCCGTGGCTCCTTTCTCAAAGGGATAGTGTGCTTCCTGGCGTACCGTTCTCGGTGTTGAGCGAGCCGGCGGCCGCCGCCTTGGCGGCGGCGCGCTCCTTGTAGTAGCGCTTCAGGCGCTTGTTGATTCGGCGGCCGGCCACGACCACGATGACGTAGAGGACGTACATGCCAATCAGAAACACTGACTCCCACAGTGTGATCTTGCCGTCATACAGGACCATCAACAGGAACAGCTGGCATCATCGCTCGCTCGAGCCGCGCGAGACGGTGTGCGAGTCAGGCGGACACGTCTTTCGCGCGCCTACAGCTGCCGACGGCGCCGCGCGCGTACCAGGGCAACGACGTAGAAGGCCACGTCGCGGAGGAAGGGGCGCCGAGTGACCTTGAACGGCGCGAGGAAGGCGACACCGCCGACGCACACGGTGGTGATGAACAGGCCCGAGCCCACCGCGCCACCGACGGCCAAGTCCGGCGAGCCCGAGTTGGTGGCGGAGAAAGCGCTGAACAGGTCCGGCGCGCCGTTGCCGAGCGCGAGGAGGGTCACGCCGGCGACATTTTGTGACAGCTGGGGGTCAACATAGACGTGCGCGGAAGAAAAGCAGCGGCAAGCTCTGTAAGTATGATGCGTGGACACGGGAGCATTGTTACTTGGATGCGCCACATACTTTCAAACTGTCGGAGATGACGCTCAGGGCGGGGCAGAAGAAGGACTCGGCAGCCACGCCGAGGGCGATAAAGTAGAACGCCGTTAGCAGAATCTACCCACGCGAAACCGCGATTTAAGCCAAGAACACGCTGTCAGCCGAGAGCTTCCTGGCCGCCATGCATCCAGGTTGCTTCATCGTCGCACCAGGATGATGACGGACAGCCACTCCAGGCCTTGCGAGGCCATCGTGCAGTAGTGGAACGTATAGTAGGGGATGAAAGAGTTGCCATCGCACAGGCTGCCGACGACCGCGGCGCAGTCGTCGCCCCATGCCGTGGAGTTTGCAATCACGTCAGTGCAGGTGCAGTTCATGGGGTCGCCGCCGAACTCGCACTGGGGATAGGCGATACCCCATTCAGATGGGATGCGGGTTGGCTCAGCACGGAGAACCTAGGAAGAACGGGACGAGCCAGCGAGCCGTTCCAACATACGTTACTGCCGTCGGCCCAGGTGGCGTCCCAGTCGGCCGCGTCAAAGGGTGTGCTGCGGAGCGCGCGGGACGCGTGTGCGGTGCTAATGGTCGACTGGGTCTGCCGCCAGATGGTCATCGTGTTGAGCGAGACGACCAGCGAGAGGACGACCAGGACCATGCGCATGGCCACGGCCCGCTTAAGCGGCCGGTCCATGGCCGGATGCGCGTGAACACCCGCCATGGCCGGGCTTCAATGGCGCCTGGGGCACGTCGCACACGCAAACACGAACTCTGTGAGCGACAAGTCGCTCGGCCATGCGAAGTCGCTAGGTGGGTGTCCGTACCGACTTGGCTACTCGAGGCCGCGCTCAGCGGTGGCGGCTCATGTGGATGCGTGGGCGATGTGGTGGGTGCCGTACAGGAGGAAGAATAGTCCTCTGCAAGCACGACGAGCGCGACACAGTGCAGGTCCGATGTGTTAGCGGCAGGAACGAAGACAGGGACAGGAGAGACGCGGCCGGGGGCGAGGGCCGGCTGGAGCCCAACCCACCCTATCGTCCCTCACAGTGCTAAATGCACCGAAAGAGACGCAACCAGCCTGCATAGACTACGAGGTGCCTTTCTAGGGGTCATTTCCGCTTTCCGCTCCTCAGCCGTCGCCTCCTCGCGCTCCCCGTCAGCGAACTCCAGCGATTGCCCAACCTGCGTCCGCTGCCGAATCCAGCTTGTTGATGAGGCGGGATCGCACGAATGGCTGTCCCATGCGCTTCCCGTGCGTCTAACCGACCACGCCCACGCCCACGCCGTCCTGCGCCTGCATTACTGGCCGCGCCCTGTGTCCTTCCTGCCCGCCCGGACCGCTCTTCCTTGGCGCGGCCCCAGACCTACTGTCCGGCGCCGGATCAGCGCGTCCAAGCACACACGCACTTTATACCAGCATTTTCCACTGCTTCGCCACTCTTTCAGCTGCTCCTGCACCTGCTCCGTTGCCTGCTGCTACACTTCTTTCAAGGCTTCGTCGTATAGTCCCTTTGCCCACCCTGTCCAGCTTCGCCGACGCACCGCTCGCCGTAGACGCACTGGCAGAATGACAGCAGAATCGCGGCAGAATCGCGGCAGACTGAGGGCTGTCAGAAGGTGGAACGGCAGAATGGCGGCAGACGTTCTGCCGCCAAACGGCAGAACGCCACCAAAATTGCCAAGATGATCTGCCAGCCCGTCATGAGGCCTTGCTTGGGCGAATGGGTGCATGTGGGCGCACTGGTGTGCATGGGTGCATGTGGTGCTAGTGCGTGGGTCGCGCAGTCGGGCAGTGGCGCGGATCTGCATGCCGCCATATGGGACTTGGTATGCGGGGTGTGGCATGGCATGGGTTCCGTCATGGACATGTGCCAATCCAGCACGCCTTTGTAAGGAAGAGCCACGAGGCAGGGAGTCAGCGCAGCGTAGACATCTGGTAGGACGATCGCGAAACGTACACGGCATTCCTTTGGGATGACATAGCTTATAAGGACTACTGTTCGGGCCGCAATCGCCGCTACTACTCTTAGTTGCATCTTTGCCTGGTCGATGGAGCTCGCAGTATGGCCGTATCATTCGACGGATTTAGGCATGTGAGAGCTGCGTGTGTGCCGACGCCGGCCTACCATATTCCGTCCGAGCTGCGCTTGCTCGCGGGTGGCCTAGCCTCGCGCCTCCACGCGGACAATCCCCCTATGTATCAGCCTTGGGGGAAATGCAAATCCTGGGGGTCCTTAGGAAGTTTTGGAGGAACTTGGGGGAAACTTTCGCGCCAAAATTTCATGTAAATAAACGCTGCGCCGATCCGCCGCGCTGTCGCGCCTATGCGCCGACCCCGTTCGACAGCGCCACCGCTGCGAACCGACTGCACAGACTGCTCGGCGACACGACGAGGAATCGCGGGATCTATGGGATGCGACGGATTAAGCGCGGGAAACAGAGGACGGACTTGCACGCACGCTCACCTTATCGTAAGAACCACCCTCGGCGCCACCGCGTCTGCATTTCTGCGCCACGCCACACACGCCACACGCGCCACACACGCCACACACGCGACGGCAATCCGCGCCCGCGGCGACCTGCGCACATTCACGTGCATTGACGGCTGCACCCGAGCTGCCGAGTGTTTCCACACTCGAGTGACGCGCTCCTATATTGTCGCTGCCGCTGGACCGACGTGGGCCGAAATGCAACTCTGAGTGCGCGCGGCGTGCAAACCGCACACTCGCGCCCCGTGCTTGGTCATCGCCGTCAGCGTCCGTCGGCCGCGCCGCCCACGACTGGCATCGAAGCGCCGCGAGTTGGTCGGCCTAAAGACGGGAGCAGCAGCGGTGCACCCAGCGCGCCCTACCCAATTTGGCCGCTGCGATGCGGGTGCTGCAGCGAGGCACGTCGCGGTGGCGTCGTGCGCGATAGCACCGAGGCACAGGGCGGGCAGCGTTTCCCAGCCGAGGCGTCACTCTCTTCGTTGGCGATAAATAAGGTCTAGCGCCGTTAACTGCTCCCCTTCCCTTTCGAGCCGCTGCGTTTGCGCTACTGCGGCGAGTCCTCGCCGCGGCAGCCGCCCGCCCGAGACGTCCGGCCACCATGGGCATCATTCACAAGCAGTATCTCGAGGGCACGCGCATTTACTCGTGCAGCGACTGCGGCACGCACCTCTCCACCAAGGACGACATTGTGTCGCGGGTGGGTCTAATGGCCAACATACTGTGGAAGAGAGAACGGGCTGGCCTGACACGTGAACTATATCGCGATTACTTGCCGTGGGTCTGCAGGCCTTCCAAGGTCAGCACGGCCGTGCTTACTTGTTCAACACGGTGTACGTAAAAGAGAGCGGACGCCAACCAACGCAGCGGCTCCTGCAGCTCACGCTGTGTATTCAACGTTGCAAGTTTTCTCGCTTTACAGCATTAATGTCCAAGAGGGTCACTGCCAGGACCGGCAGATGACGACGGGGCTGCACACGGTCCGTGATGTGTACTGCGCCACCTGCCGCCGCGTGCTGGGCTGGAAATATGTACGCCGCGCGACGGCCGGCGACCAGCATCGTCTGCGTTGACGCCTAACTAGGGTCCTTCCTGCCTACGTCGGCCATGGTTTTTTGAGCATGGTAGGAGAAAGCCTTTGAGGAGACGCAAAAGTACAAGGAAGGCAAGTACATTCTCGAGAAGGCGCTCATGAACGAATCGTAATCGAGGACTTCGTGATCGCTTGGTCGGGCAGCTCGCGTGCCTGCTGCGGGCGGCGCACCCTCGCTCCCCGGCTCCCCGTTTGACAATGCCGATATAGGATTTGTTGATTTACTGTACATGGTGGACAAAACATGGGCGCCTGACTGTACATTGGTGGTTGCTGCACAACTTCTTCAGCTGATAACGGGCCAGGCGGGCGTACTCGGCGCCGCCGCCGGCAGGGTCGGTGCCGTCTGAAGAATGAGGTTTTCAAAGAACCGCAGGCCCTCGACGGTGTCGTCCCGGCAGACATGGCAGCTCTTTTCCGCCAGCTGGTCCAGCGACCATTTAGAATTAAACGGGCTGCTCAGGAGAGTTAGTCACGGTATATGATCACACATCAGGTTCTTTTCCGCGTACGAGCAAAAATTCGAGCGCGAGCACGGTTGGAATCTTGGTCTCCCGCGAGAACTCGGCCGCCGTGAGCGAGCCCTTGGCGGTGATTAGGTCCAGAATGCGGCGCGTCATCGTGCTCTCGCTTGCCGATGCTGCGTAGGTGACGCATGCCCAGGGCGCATGGTCGTACCACTTGAGACAAATACTGCAAGTAGGCACAACTGTAGTCTAATGGCACCGTACCAAGCTGCACGAAGGCGACGCCGCTGGCCGTCTGCCGCAGCGCAACGCCCAAGTGGAGGCGCTCAAACTGTTTGCAGGCGTTGTTCAAGTCCTCGGGCGACACGAGCTCTGCAATGCGTGCATCCAGATATGTTGCTGCCAAGTCAGGCCATTGTCCACCTGCGACAAACTTTGCGTGTGCACGTACGGGTGCCCCGCGCGCGGTTGAAGAAACAGTAGACGTCGAACAGAGTCATGATGCCGTTGTGTCGCGGCAGCAGCTGCTGAAGGAAGCGGGCAAGCTCCACGGCCAGATCGCGGTGGAACTGCGAACCGGCACTCTCCTTGGTGACGGGGTTGGAAATACCGATCGAGTCAAGTTGGGCCGTGAGCTCCTGCGCCTCGGCCGTGTCCTTGCTCTCAAGAAGGGCCTTGTTGAGGTTGTCCGCCAGTTTCACCTGCGCGTGCAAGGCAGAGGTTGCCGCAGTATAACCGACTGGTCGTTCACACGCCAGCCGTCACCTTCTTTCCCAACATTGCGGGCAAGCGTACCAGTTCGCTCGCTTGCTTCATCAGCGAGTTCAGATCGCCGCTGAACGCGTTCTGCAGCATCCGGCTGTCCTTGCGCACGCTCTCGTGCACCTCAGCCACGTACGCGCCTGGTGCTTGACTCCGCCCAGAACACCCCACAACCCACGTCATCGGCTGCGTCGCCGACAGCGTTCCGCGCGGCCACCCGCCGTACCAATGCCGACGGATGCGCGGGCCGAGAAGGCGGGCGCAATGTTGGCAAAACTCACCGTGCCGGACGCCTGCCAGGGCAGGACGACAACTGGTACTGCCACCGAACTAGTCAATTATGCCAATGGCCGTGTTTAGTTCAGCGTCTGCCGCTTACCACGTCCCAGGCCTTGTTGGCGACAGCGTCACGCAGCGCCTTGAAAAAGGTTTCATAGTAGCCCTTTGTTCGGAACGCGAGCATGACCACCGGCGGCGTCGAAGGAGCCGCCGCGGCGAGCCGGGCGACGGGCGACGGGGTCGGCACGGTGGGCGGCGCCGAGGCCGGCGGCGTCATGAACGACCGTGCCCGCGCCAGGAGCTCGTGCTCGGCGGCCACGCCGCGCGACAATGTGTCCAGCAGCTCGTTGGTCGCGGCCTCGAGATTGCCCTTATGCACCGCAAGCGCGGCCGCGACTACGCTGGTGCTCATGTCCGGGAATATCTCTTGCAGCTGCTGCATGGCCGGCGTCCGCACGTCGCCCAGGCCGACCAGGCTGCCAAAAGCACCGCTGGAAAACTGCGGCACGGGCGTTGCAAACGGCGTCGACGGCACGCTGGCGGCCAGCCGCGAGTCCGGTGGCGACGTGCCCGGTGGGTTCGGCGTGAACGTGAGGCGAATCTTGGGCGACGACATCAACGTCCGCCGCGGCTAGACACGCGAAGATACGTGACATACAGCGGCGGAGTTGAGCGGCATTGTCGTTACAACCTGTGACATTTGGCCTACATACCTCTTCAGTAACCGAGACAATTCGAACCAGGTCGACGGCAAGAATGACGCGGCCGAGCCAGAACAGCCGGTGCGTGGTCACCATGGCCTCGCCCACATTGTAGTCGGTCTTCTCGTCCCTGTTGCAGAGGGCAGGGGCTTGCGCACTGGCCTTGGTGTCAGCGATACCATGGAGCCACCTTGCCCTAGAGGTCGGGCGACGCACCGGTTGTACAGGCCGACGTTGACGGCCTTGGCCAGCACCGTCTCGCCTAACAGCCACGGGATCACCTCGCCGGCCGCGTTGGGCGGCGCTGGCGGCACCACCCGCCAGACCTCCATGGTGGCCGCAGTGAGCCAGTCACTGTCGGCGGCCTATCGCGTCACTCACAGCTTCTATGGCCTTGTCCCTGCCTCAGCCGTGCTTGGCCGTGCTACAGGTATGGAAGAAAGGCCGATCTAGCTCGCCACTGCGCCGCGTGAGCGGCCGCGACCCCGCCTGCGGCACCCTGTCTGCGCCCTGCCGAACAATCCACATATAGATGACGTCATTGATGTCTGTGCCACGGAGGACCGCCACGCGACCCTCCGCATGGCTATTGTTATGGGCCCACTTCCAAGGCGCATCGAGTATCGTCATAATGGTTTCATTTGGGGAAAGGAGGGGACATGCGGGTAATATACAAATGGCATCAAAAGAGGAACGGGCTGCTGTGAAAAAACGACATGCGTCCATCGTCGCGATAGAGTACAGTACAGAGTCGAAAACGTTTCTCGCCACTTTTCCTTCTCAAGTATATGTCCAGCCCAAGTTACTCTACACCTTGCTGTCGTCGCCGGCTTCCGGTTCGCTAGGCCGGAACGCCGGCGGGGCAGCGGGCGGCGGGCTCGACGGCATCGGAAGGCTCGTGGCGGCAGGCCGCTCCGGCCCGTCCACCTGGGACGCCCAGTACGCCGCGTTAGACTGCAACTGCGCGAAGATCTCGGGGATGTTGACGAAGCCGTCAAACGCCTCGAATAACGGCAGGCAGATGAACTCGAGGAAGCCCTTCTGGCACTGCGCCAGCTTGGGCTGCTCGCGGTCCATGAACGGCGAGATTTGCAGACCAAGGCGCCGCTCCTCGTCGCCCTGCCGGTAGAACTCCTCCATCACCAGGCCCGTCCATTTCTGTGCGTGTCAAAGGATGACGTGCTTGGAAAGAGGAAGGGGTCAGCTTGGAGCCAGCCCATCATAAATGGACATGCAACAAGCGCGCACCCTGTAGATGGGCGACGACTTGGAGCCGTTTGAGACGTCGGCGCATTTGATGACGATCTGCATCACCAAAATGCGATCCTCAGTCTTTTCCAGGTCCAGGTGCCCATCGGCTTGACACTGAGTGCGGGCCCGCCAAAAGACGACAGGTGCATGCAAGTGTTACGCTCGGTGGTCCACATACGCACCGTCGGGCGGCCCAGTCAGTCGCCGCACCTTGGCTTTGAACTGCGAAAGGATCTTGAAGTGCTGCGCGAGGTCGGTGGCCAGCACCAGCTCGATGACCGCGTGCCGGAACTCCTTAAACTTGTCGCGCGAAAAGTGCGACAAAAAGTTGTTCTCCTCGCTCTCCATGGCTAGGAATGACGCAGCCAAGTGGTGGTTCTCCAGTATGGAGCGGTCATTGTACACGATGGCCTTTGTCGTCCGTGCGTTCACTTGGAAG
>Ga0180215_1003651_pt1 | contig 14280 bp, 15 predicted proteins | sample eDN3rd37CBELigBY_FD_128871 | JGI IMG/M metagenome (GOLD analysis project Ga0180215, IMG submission 128871) | Enriched backyard soil microbial communities from Emeryville, California, USA - eDNA 3rd pass 37_C BE-Lig BY (version 2) (version 2) | ecosystem: Environmental > Terrestrial > Soil >...
GCGCAGTCCGCCTAAAAGAACCGTGCGCGAGAGGCCGATCGGTTCTCTCTTACTGCTAGTCATCGAGCCGGTCCGCTTCTCGCGCCTCCCTCGATCCTAAACCTCGGGCTTCCCCGCCGCGAGAACACTCCCGCTTGCCTTTTTTCCCGACACGCCATTGCCCGCCAATTGATTGCCGAAAGGGTTTCACATGAGCCGCGTTCCTCCCCGTTACGACGGATATCCCGATTGCGACGACACCCTGCGCCGCCTCGCCGACGTGCTGCAGATCCCGCTCACCTGCCGCCAGAGCCGCTGCCAGCGCCGGGGCGAATGCCAGGGCGGCTACGGACCGCCCTGCTATTTCGAGAACCACCGGGATTTCGTGGCGGGCGTGCGCGAGCAGATGCAGGAATACCGGGAATACTGGGACAGGCAGCGCAGGACCATGCGTGCGCTGTCGCGGCGGTGACGGGAGGCCCGCATGAGAAAATAGGAGCCTGCGCAGCAGGCGTCTCGAGGGAGGACCCAGTGCACGCGGGAGACGCCCTCGTCCTTCGAGACGGCCTTATCAGGCCCCTCAGGATGAGGGCTGGGGTGGAGCAGCTGGGGGATCGCCGGAACGGCTCAGCCCTTCGGCAGCATCTCCTTCACGAGGCCGCTGGCCTTTCCGAAATCCATGCGGCCCGCAAATTTGGCGCGCAGCGCCGCCACGACCTTGCCCATGTCCTTCATGGAGGCGGCGCCGGTCTCGGCGATGGCGGCCTCGATGGCGGCCTTGGTCTCGGCCTCGTCCATCTGCTTGGGCAGGTAGGAGGAAATCACCTCGACCTCGTTCTTCTCCTGCTGAGCCAGCTCGGCCCGGCCGCCCTGCTCGTACATGGTGATCGATTCCTGGCGCTGCTTCACCATTTTCTGCAGGAGAGCCAGGATTTCCTCATCGGAGAGCGGGTCCTTGCCGTTGCCGCGGGCTTCGATGTCCTTGTCCTTCAGGGCGGCCTGAATCAGGCGGATCGCGCCGAGCCTGCCCTTGTCTCCGGCCTTCATGGCCTCTTTCATGTCGGCGGTGAAACGTTCGCGCAGCATGGGGATCTCCTTTAAATTTGAAGCGCCTGAGCGTTGACGGGACGCGACCGGCCCCTTAAGTCACAGGGACAGTTCACGGGCGGCCCTGTACGGGCCTGCTCAAGCACGGCCTGTTGGCCTCGGACTTACAAGAGATCATGACGATGCTGCAAGACAAAGACGCCACCGGGCCCCTCTCGGGTGGCTGGGAAGAGCCGCGCGCGACCGCCGTTCTCGTGCTCCAGGACGGCACGGTGCTGGAAGGCTTCGGCATCGGCGCCGAGGGCGAGGCCACCGGCGAGGTCTGCTTCAACACGGCCATGACGGGCTATCAGGAAATCCTGACCGACCCGTCCTATGCCGGGCAGATCATCACCTTCACCTTCCCGCATATCGGCAATGTGGGCACGAACGACGAGGACATCGAGAGCGTGAACGCCGCCTCGTCCTCCGGGGTGCGCGGCGTGGTCCTGGCGGCCTCCATCACGGATCCGTCCAACTGGCGCGCCTCCCGCGACCTGGACGCCTGGCTGAAGGCCCGCGAGATCGTGGGCGTCACCGGAATCGACACCCGTGCGCTGACCGCCCTGATCCGCGACAGGGGCATGCCGAACGCGGTCATCGCCCATAGCCCCAAGGGCGAGTTCGACCTCGCGGCCCTCAAGGCCAAGGCGGCCGCCCTCCCGTCCATGGACGGCCAGGATCTGGTGCCCCTGGTCACGAGCGGCCAGCGCTTCGACTGGGACGAGACCACCTGGACCAGGGATGAAGGCTACGGCCGTCCGGACGGCGAGCCGAAACATCACGTGGTCGCCATCGATTACGGCGTGAAGCGCAACATCCTGCGCCTCCTGGCCCGCGCCGGCTGCAAGGTGACGGTCGTCCCCGCCACCGCGACGGCCGAGGACGTGCTGGCCCTGAAGCCCGACGGCGTGTTCCTCTCGAACGGCCCCGGCGACCCGGCCGCCACCGGCGAATATGCCGTGCCGGTGATCCGGAAGGTGCTGGAGGAGAAGATCCCGACCTTCGGGATCTGCCTGGGCCACCAGATGCTGAGCCTGGCCGTGGGCGCCAAGACCAAGAAGATGCATCAGGGCCACCACGGGGCGAACCACCCGGTGAAGGACAAGACCACCGGGAAGGTGGAAATCACCTCCATGAACCACGGCTTCGCAGTGGATCCGGAAACCCTGCCGGCGAACGCCAAGGAGACCCATGTCTCCCTCTTCGACGGCTCGAATTGCGGCATCGCGCTCACCGACCGCCCGGCCTTCTCGGTGCAGTATCATCCGGAGGCCTCGCCCGGCCCGCAGGACAGCCACTACCTCTTCGACCGCTTCGTGAAGCTGATGGACGAGGGCAAGCCGAAGCGCTGAGCGCCCTTCGAAAAATCCGAGCCGATCGCGCCGTCGCTCGCCCGAGCGGCGGCGCCTTGCATTCGGCGGCACCCATCCCGGAGCCACGTGCGATTTCGCACGTGGCCGACGCCGCGACAAAGGCGAATATTGCTCTTTACCTCCCATTCGCGGTAACCGATGATTAACCATAAAAATCAATGATTCCAGGTTATATTTTGGGGGTTTCTCCGATGGATTTCGATCACGATTCCGGCGAATTCGGCCGTTGGCACAGCCTTTTCACCTTTCACCTCGGCGTCGCCGTCACCCTGTCCTGGCTGACCTCGCTCTATGCGGCGGCCTATGCGCCCTGGGTGCGCAACATCCGCCCCCTGCTCGATCCGGCCAATGTGGGCCAGGTCGAGAGCACGTGGTCCTATCTCTTCATCTTCCCCGTGGTGCTGACGACCGCCTGGCTGATCTCGATCTTCGGCCAGAACATCTTCGCCAAGTTCCGCCTGCTCCGGAACCAGGCCGTCGAGTTCGGCGTGGCGGCCGCCGTCGCCTTCGTCATGTTCTATCTCTCCATCGACCGGGCCGTGGCGGCGATGCTGCTCGGCATGTGAGCCGTAAGCCTCACGCCCAAGCTCGATCTTTCGCTTGGGCCATGCGTTCCCTTTTCCGTCGAGAAGGAGATTGGCATGGCTCAGGCAAAAGGATACGGCGACCCGAGCGGCTACAACGCGCCGCTGGGCACGGAGACATACGTCTTTCAAAGCAACGGCATCGTGCCGAACTCACCGCTGCCGCTGATCGTCCGGCGCGGCGCCGTTTCGCCGGCGCAGGACGATCCGGCGAAAGCCTTCAAGGCCACCTTCGCCAGGAACGGCTGGACCAATGCCTGGATGGATACCATCCACGATCACCATCATTACCATCCCAACACCCACGAGGTGCTGGGCGTCGTCTCGGGCTCCGCGTCGGTGCGCTTCGGCGGCGAGGAGGGCGAACTCGTGGCGGTCTCCACGGGCGACGTGGTCGTCATCCCGGCGGGCGTGGCCCATGCGCTGATCAATGCGAGCGACGATTTCGCCGTGGTGGGCGCCTACCCGGACGGGCGCTCCTACGAGACCGTCCGCGACGATCCCGGGGCGCTGGCCTCCTCGCAGCAGCGGATCGCGCAGGTCCCGCTTCCTGACTCGGATCCGGTCGACGGAGCGGACGGCCCGCTGACGAAGCTCTGGTCCCGGGCGGGATGACGCAGCCGTGACCATGGGCTAGAACATGGCCCATGGCGAACTGGCGGGACTACTGGAACCAAGACACGCCGATCTATTCGGGCGAGCGCCACAAGCTCATCCATTACAAGCTCGTGGCCACCGACATCGCCGGCCTCGTTCCCTCGCCCGAAGCCGTGGTGCTCGACTACGGCTGCGGCGAGGCCCTCTTCGCCGAACAGGTCGCGGCGCGATGCGCAAGGCTCTACCTGAGCGATGCGGCGCCCCTCGTCCGGGAACGGCTGCGGGCAAGGTTCGGCGGCCATGAACGCATCGCAATCCTCTCGCCCGAAGAGGTCTCCCGCCTCGCCGATGGGTCACTCGACCTCGTCGTGGTGAACTCGCTCCTGCAATACCTCTCGCTCGACGAGCTGCGCGGGCTGCTGAAGCTCTGGCGCGCCAAGCTCAGGAACGGCGGCAGGCTCGTCATCGCCGACGTGATCCCCCCCGATGTGAGCCCGCTCACGGACGCGAAGGCGCTGCTCTCCTTCGCCTGGCATGGCGGGTTTCTGGGATCAGCGCTCCTCGGCCTCGCCCGCACGGCGTTCTCCGAATATCGCAGGATCCGCGAGGAAATCGGCCTTGCGCAATACGGCGAGGACGAGATGATCGACATCCTGCAGGATTCCGGCTTCGAGCCGGAGCGCGCCCCGCGCAATCTCGGCCACAATCAAGCGCGGATGACGTTCGTGGCCAGGCCCGCGCAAGCCGATGCCGGAATGGAGCCGGAATAGGTCAAAGCGACGAAATCCGGCCTGTCCGCCTTTCTCAGGCAAAGGTCCATGCCTTATGGGCGGCGAAGCTCCATATCATGACCACGCCCGTGGTCACGACCTGGGCTGGCAGGTAGGGACCGCCCAGCCCCTCCACCAGCACATGCATCGAGAGCCAGGTCAGCAGGAAGCCGACGACGGCGACCACGGCAAATCGCCACCCTGCCTCCCGGTGCGGGCGGCTGCTCCGGTAGGTGTGCCTTCGGTTCAGGCCATAGGAGACCATTCCGCCCGCCACATAGCCGGCGAGCGTCGCCGGAACGGGATGGCTCCCTCCCCCTTCGACGAGCAGGATGAGCAGGCCGTAATGAACCGCCGCCGCCGCCAGCCCTACTCCGAAGAAGGCGGCGAACTGGCGGGTCAGGCGGTGGAAGGAAGTGTGCGGGTTCACGCCTCTTCGTTAGCCTCTCCGGCAGGCTTCGTCACCTCGCCTCCCTGGATGCTGCCGGCGATCTTGCGGATCAGGGAGCGGGGAAGGAGCTTGGCCCCGAAGGCCCCCAGCCTGTTGGAGGCGCCCGCGATCACGATGTCCCTGCCGGCCTCGTAGCCGTCGATCCCGATCCGGGCCACTTCGGCCGCCGACATGGTGCCTTGACTGAAACGTTTGGAATTCTCGAGATCCGCCGTTGCGGAGAACTCGCTTTCCGTCGGCCCCGGGCAGAGGGCCGTCACCGTCACGCCCCGGGGCTTGGCCTCCTCGTGCAGGGCTTCGGACAGGGAGAGCACATAGGCCTTGGTGGCATAATAGACCGCCATGTTGGGCCCGGCCTGGAAGGCGGCGGTGGAGGCCACGTTCAGGATCCCGCCCCGCCCGCGCTCCAGCATGCCCGGCAGCATCAGGCGGCAGAGGGCCGTCAGCGCCGTGACGTTGAGATCGATCATCGCGACCTGCCGCTCGTATGGCATCGTGGCGAAACTGCCCCTCAGGCCGAATCCCGCATTGTTCACGAGGGTATGAACCTGAATGCCCCGTTCCCTGATCATCTCCGCAAGATCCAGTGGCGCCTCCCGGTCTTCCAGGTCCAGAGCCATGACTTCCACAGGAATGTCGTGCACCCCCTGGATCTCCTCGGCCAGGGTCTCCAGTCGCTCATGCCGCCGGGCCGTCATCACCAGAGGATAGCCCCTCGCCGCGAACAGCCGCGCCAGTTCCGCGCCGATTCCGCTCGATGCCCCGGTAATCACGGCCCAACGCAGATCTTCGGCCATCGTTGATCTCCCTCTCTCATGGCCCACCAATCATGCCGCATGGGGAGACCTGTCGCCAAATCATGGCTCAGGCCTTTGAATTTCCGGCAGGTCCGTGTAAGAGCCTCACTCAACCTTCAATCTGACACATCCCGGCTGCGCTTGAAGCGCCGCATGTAGCGGCCGCGCGGCTGGACACGCCTGGGTGGCCCAATGCCGAAGCGGACAGACATCTCCTCCATTCTCATCATCGGTGCAGGACCGATCATCATCGGTCAGGCCTGCGAGTTCGATTATTCGGGCACGCAGGCCGTCAAGGCCCTGAAGGAGGAAGGCTACCGAGTCATCCTGGTGAACTCGAATCCCGCCACGATCATGACCGACCCCGATCTTGCGGACGCCACCTATGTGGAGCCGATCACCCCCGAGATCGTCGCCAAGATCATCGAGAAGGAGCGCCCGGACGCGATCCTGCCCACCATGGGCGGCCAGACCGCGCTGAACTGCGCCCTCTCGCTCAAGAAGATGGGCGTGCTCGAGAAGTTCGGCGTCGAGATGATCGGCGCGACCGCGGAGGCCATCGACAAGGCCGAGGATCGCCAGCTCTTCCGCGAGGCCATGACCAAGATCGGCCTCGACACCCCGAAATCCCGCCTCGCCAATGCCTCCGCCCTCAAGAAGGCGGACCGGGACGCCTATCTGGCCGAGCTCGCGCGGCTGGAAGCCCTCGACATGCATCCCGGCGACAAGAAGCGCGTGATCTCCAGCTACAAGCTCAAGTGGGACTCAGGGGAGAACGACCGGCGCAAGCGCTACCAGGAGCACGCCATGGGCGAGGCCCTGCTCGCCCTGGCCGAGGTGGGCCTTCCGGCCATCATCCGCCCGTCCTTCACCATGGGCGGCACCGGCGGCGGCATCGCCTACAACCGCGAGGAATTCCTCGACATCGTCGAGCGCGGCCTGGACGCCTCCCCGACCAACGAGGTTCTGATCGAGGAGAGCGTCCTCGGCTGGAAGGAGTACGAGATGGAGGTCGTCCGCGACAAGGCGGACAACTGCATCATCATCTGTTCCATCGAGAACTTCGATCCGATGGGCGTTCACACGGGTGATTCGATCACGGTCGCGCCGGCGCTGACGCTCACGGACAAGGAATACCAGATCATGCGCGACGCCTCGCTGGCGGTCCTGCGCGAGATCGGCGTCGAAACCGGCGGCTCGAACGTGCAGTTCGCGATCAACCCTGAGAACGGGCGCATGATCGTGATCGAGATGAACCCGCGCGTGTCGCGCTCCTCGGCGCTCGCCTCCAAGGCCACGGGCTTCCCCATCGCCAAGGTCGCGGCGAAGCTCGCCGTGGGCTACACCCTGGACGAGATCGCCAACGACATCACCGGCGGCGCGACGCCCGCCTCCTTCGAGCCCACCATCGACTACGTGGTCACGAAGATCCCGCGCTTCGCCTTCGAGAAGTTCCCCGGTGCCGAGCCCACCCTGACCACGGCCATGAAGTCCGTCGGCGAGGCCATGGCCATCGGCCGCTCCTTCCCGGAATCGCTGCAGAAGGCCCTGCGCTCCCTCGAGACCGGGCTGACAGGCCTCGACGAGATCGAGATCGAGGGCCTGGGCAAGGGCGACGACAAGAACGCCATCAAGGCGGCGCTGGGCACGCCGACCCCGGACCGCATCCTGAAGGTCGCGCAGGCCCTTCGCCTCGGCATCAGCCATGACGAGGTCTACGCCTCCTGCAAGATCGACCGCTGGTTCCTGGAGCAGCTCCAGGACATCGTCGACATGGAAGCGAAAGTGAAGGTCCATGGCCTGCCCAAGACCCCGGGAGCCTTCCGCCAGGTCAAGGCCCTCGGCTTCTCGGACGCCCGTCTGGCGGTGCTGGCCGGCATCGCCGAGGCGGAGGTGCGTGAAGCCCGCCGGGCCCTCGGCGTCCGTCCCGTGTTCAAGCGCATCGACACCTGCGCGGCGGAGTTCGCCTCTCCCACCGCCTACATGTATTCGAGCTACACCGCCCCGTTCGCGGGCATTCCCGCGGACGAGGCCAATCCGTCGGATGCCAGGAAGGTCATCATCCTCGGCGGCGGCCCCAACCGTATCGGTCAGGGCATCGAGTTCGATTATTGCTGCTGCCATGCCTGCTTCGCGCTCAAGGATGCAGGCTTCGAAACCATCATGATCAACTGCAACCCGGAGACGGTCTCGACGGACTACGACACCTCCGACCGGCTCTATTTCGAGCCGCTGACGCAGGAAGACGTGCTGGAGATCATCGAGACGGAGCGCTCCAGGGGCACGCTCCACGGCGTGATCGTGCAGTTCGGCGGCCAGACCCCGCTCAAGCTCGCCCGCGCCCTGGAAGAGGCCGACGTGCCGATCCTCGGCACCTCGCCGGACGCCATCGACCTCGCGGAGGACCGTGACCGGTTCAAGCGCCTGCTCGACAAGCTGCACCTGAAGCAGCCGAAGAACGGCATCGCCTATTCGGTGGAGCAGGCGCGACTGATCGCCGCCGATCTCGGCCTGCCCTTCGTGGTGCGCCCGTCCTACGTGCTCGGCGGCCGCGCGATGGCGATCATCCGCGACGAGGCCCAGTTCGAGGATTACCTGCTCGGCACCCTGCCCAGCCTGATCCCATCGGACATCAAGGCCCGCTACCCCAACGACAAGACGGGCCAGATCAACACGGTCCTGGGCAAGAATCCACTCCTCTTCGACCGCTACCTCTCGGACGCCATCGAGGTGGACGTGGACTGCCTCTGCGACGGCCAGGACACCTTCATCGCCGGCATCATGGAGCATATCGAGGAGGCCGGCATCCACTCGGGCGATTCCGCCTGCTCGCTCCCGCCGCGCTCGCTGCCGAAGGAGATCATCGACGAGCTGGAGCGCCAGACGAAGGCCCTCGCCCTCGCCCTCGACGTGGGCGGCCTGATGAACGTGCAATACGCCATCAAGGACGGGACGATCTACGTGCTGGAGGTCAACCCCCGCGCCTCCCGCACCGTGCCCTTCGTGGCCAAGGTCATCGGCGAGCCCATCGCCAAGATCGCCGCTCGCGTCATGGCCGGCGAGGCCCTGGGCAAGTTTGCCCTGACCCCGAAGGAGCTGCCGCATATCGGCGTGAAGGAGGCGGTGTTCCCCTTCGCCCGCTTCCCGGGCGTGGACGTGCTGCTCGGGCCGGAAATGCGCTCCACGGGCGAGGTCATCGGCCTGGACCGGAGCTTCGGCGTGGCCTTCGCCAAGAGCCAGCTCGGCGCCGGAAGCCAGCTGCCGAAGACCGGGACCCTGTTCGTATCGGTCCGCGATTCGGACAAGCCCCGCATTCTCCCGGCGGTCCAGATGCTGGAGGAGGCCGGGTTCCAGATCGTGGCGACCGCCGGAACCCAGAAGTATCTCGAGGAGCAGGGCGTCAAGGCGAAGCGGATCAACAAGGTTCTCGAAGGCCGCCCCCATGTGGTCGACGCCATGAAGAACGGCGACATCCAGCTGGTGTTCAATACCACCGAAGGTGCGGGGGCCCTGTCAGATTCTCGCTCACTTCGGCAAGCTGCCCTCTTGCATAAGATACCTTACTACACCACTCTTGCAGGAGCGGTCGCCGCAGCCGAGGGCATCAAGGCCTATCTCGGCGGCGATCTCGAGGTTCGAGCGCTTCAGGACTATTTCGCCTGAGGCCTCGGCCTGCACAATGGAACTGCGAAGCTTCAGTGGAGTTTTCGTTGACTTGCGAGGGCGCTGGAAACAGCGGCCTCGTACCTCTTTTTAGACGAGACAAACGATGGACAAGGTCCCTCTGACGATCAAGGGTTTTGCGGCGCTTGAGGAAGAGCTCAAGCACCGGCAACAGGTCGAGCGCCCCCGCATCATCCAGGCGATTGCGGAAGCCCGCGCGCTCGGTGACTTGTCGGAAAACGCCGAATACCACGCCGCCAAGGAAGCCCAGTCCCTCAACGAGGGCCGCATCCTGGAGCTGGAAAGCCTGATTTCCCGTGCGGAAGTCATCGACATTTCCAAGCTCTCGGGCGACCGGATCAAGTTCGGTGCGACCGTGAAGCTGGTGGACGAAGACACCGAGGAAGAAAAGATCTACCAGATCGTCGGCGAGCCCGAGGCGGATGTCCGCTCCGGCCGCGTCTCGGTCGCCTCTCCCATCGCCCGCGCCCTGATGGGGAAGACCATCGGCGACACGGTGGAGGTGTCGACCCCCGGGGGCGGCAAATCCTACGAAGTCGTGGGCGTCCGGTTCGGCGCCTGACGCGATGAGGGGGCAGACCATGAGAGATCAAGCCATGCTCCCTTCATCCCGACGTTCCTTCCTCATGCGTCTCGCCTGCGGCGGCCTTGCCGCTGCGGGCCTGCTGACGCACGCCCGGGCCCAGGCCTTTCCGCAGGCCTTTTCTTCGTTCTCCGTGGATGTCAGGCCCCTCAAGGCGAAAGGCCTCGGTCCCTTTGCCGATTTCGTCGCTCAGGCGGCGCTCGATGAACTGCATCGCTCCTTCGCGGACCGGATCGATCCGCGCGGGCCGCGCTTCGTCCTCGTCATCACGGATGTCTTTCTGACGCCGTTCCCGGACGCGGGCTCCGGCTGGCACGGCCGCGGCGGTGGCGGCGGCAGCCATGATGGCATGGATGGGGAAGTTCTCGCCATCGGCCGAAGGGGCGAGATCCTGGCCCGGCACCCGCAGCACGCGGTTCTCGACGTGGCGAGGCGGAGCACCGACCCGGACGAGCCGGGCCGCGCGGTCGCCCTCGCCCAGCATTATGTGCGCTGGCTGCGCCGCAGGCTCTGATGCCGCAGCGGCAGCGTTATTCCGCGACCTCCGCCACATCCTCGATCGGCACCAGCGGCTCGTCCTTGATCAGGTCCAGGGTGAGCGCGGTGCGGACGTTTCGGACATTGGGCAGGGAGGTGAGTTCGGTGACGAGGCCCTGGAAGGAAGCGAGGTTCGGAGCCACGCATTTCATGATGAAGTCGATATCCCCCGACAGGGTCCAGCACTCCCGGACCATCGGCCAGTCCTTCACCCGCTGCTCGAATTCCTGAAGTTCCTTCTTGCCCTGGATGTCGAGCTGCACCATGGCAAAGCACACGATCTCGAAGCCCAGGCCCTTGGGATCGAGGATGGCCCGGTAGGCCTTGATGATGCCGGCGCTCTCGAGCGCGCGCACCCGGCGCAGACATGGAGGGGCCGACAATCCGACACGGCGGGCCAGCTCCACATTGGTGATGCTGCCGTCGGCTTGCAGTTCCTTCAGGATAGCCCAGTCAATGGAATCGAGGCGTCCGCGCACGATCACTCCCATATGGCGCCGATCCGATCAGGAAAAAGCCTCGCGGCCCGGATCATGCGACTTTCAAGCAAAAAACTCGTCTTGGCTGAGTAGACCGTGTAAAGGGTCTGCACAAGCGGGACGGGCGATTAAGTCGCAACGAACCAAATGAACTCCACAGGCTCATTGATCGAATGTTGCGCGATAATTCCGGCCTTATCACCTGGGTTCTAAGTGATGGCAAGGCCGGGGACGAGCTTCAGGGCCTAAGCGTGGCGGAGGCCTTGGGGGTGAAGCCGGAGATTCGCCGGGTCGCGCCCCGCACGCCCTTCGCCTGGATGATGCCCTGGGGTCCCATCGACCCTCGGGAGCGGCCGGGCGCGCCCGGAAGCCCGATCGCCCCGCCCTACCCCGACCTGCTCATCGCCTCCGGCCGCAGGGCCGTGCCCTATCTGCGTTTCGTCAAGCGCGCCTCGGGCGGGCGAGCCTACACCGTTTTCCTCAAGGATCCCCGCACCGGGCCGAAGACCGCCGACTTCATCTGGTCGCCGGAATACGACCGCCTGCGCGGCCCCAATGTGCTCACGACCCTGACGCCGCCGCACCGCGTCTGCGCGTCCAGGATCGCCGCAGCCCGCAGCCGGCCCGATTCCCGTCTCGCCTCCCTGCCCCATCCCCGCGTGGCGGTTCTCGTGGGCGGCGACAGCCGCCACCACCGGTTCACGGATCGGGATATCGCCCTTTTCGTCGAGCACCTCACCGCCCTCGCCCGAACGGGAGCCGGGCTGATGATCACCGCCTCCCGCCGCACCCCTCCATCACTGCGGGACGCCCTGGCGGGTCTTTCCGCCGGGCCCGGGGCCTTCTTCTGGGACGGGACGGGCGAAAACCCCTATGTGGCGCTCCTGGGCCTCGCCGATTTCATCGTGGCGACGGCGGATTCCTTCAACATGATCGGAGAGGCGGCGGCGTCGGGCAGGCCGATCCTGGTGTTCGAGCCTTCCGGCGGACACCCCAAACTGGATGTTTACATGGAGCGCCTGAAGGCCCATGGAATTGTGCATCCATTCGAGGGCCATCTTGTAGGACGGCCCTACGAACCCTTAAATTCAACACCCAAGATTGCTGCTGCCATTGTCCGGGGCTTCAGCCTTCACCGCCGCTCGCTCGGTTTGCCGGACATTGCGTTTTCGCTGGAGATTCCCTGATGGCCCATTCTCACGCCAAGCTCATCATCATCGGCTCGGGGCCCGCAGGCTATACGGCGGCAATCTATGCGGCCCGCGCCCTGCTCGAGCCCGTCATGATCTCCGGCTTCCAGCCCGGCGGCCAGCTGATGATCACGACCGATGTCGAAAACTATCCGGGCTTCGCCGAGGTGATTCAGGGCCCCTGGCTGATGGAGCAGATGCGCCTCCAGGCCGAGCATGTCGGCACGAAGATGATCTCAGACCACATCACCAAGGTGGACCTGAAGCAGCGCCCCTTCCGGCTGGAAGGCGATTCCGGCGACACCTATACCTGCGACGCCCTCATCGTCGCGACCGGAGCCCAGGCCAAGTGGTTGGGCCTGCCGTCCGAGGGCCTGTTCCAGGGCTTCGGCGTTTCGGCCTGCGCCACCTGCGACGGCTTCTTCTACCGCAACAAGGAAGTCGTGGTGGTGGGCGGCGGCAATACCGCCGTCGAGGAGGCGCTCTACCTCGCCAATCTGGCCGCGAAGGTCACTCTGGTCCATCGCCGCGATTCCCTGCGCGCCGAGCGCATCCTGCAGGATCGCCTGTTCAAGCATCCGAAGATCGAGGTGGTCTGGAACAGCGCCGTCGAGGAGATCTGCGGATCCGAGAACCCCACCTCGGTCACCCATGTGAGGCTGAAGAACCTCGTGTCGGGCGAGGTTTCGGACTTCAAGACCGACGGCGTCTTCATCGCCATCGGCCATAAGCCCTCCACGGAACTGTTCGTCGGGCAGCTCGACATGAAGCCCGGCGGCTATCTCCAGGTGAAGCCGGGCTCCACCAGCACCAACATCGCCGGTGTCTTCGCCGCCGGCGACGTCACGGACGACGTTTACCGCCAGGCCGTGACGTCGGCAGGCATGGGCTGCATGGCTGCCCTGGATGCCGAACGCTATCTGGCGGCCCTCGAGGCCACGCAGGAAGCCGCGGAATAGGTTTTATTCACAACTGGTTGACCCTTGGGCAGGATTCCTATTGCATCCTGCCCCCGGCTCGGAAGAGATAGGGAGCCCTGCGCTGAGGGAATGCGGGGTATTCAGGGGAATGCTGTGGATTGGGATAAGATCCGGATTTTCTATACCGTCGCAGAGGCCGGCAGCTTCACCCGTGCGGGCGACGATCTAGGCCTGAGCCAATCCGCCGTCAGCCGCCAGATCAGCGCCCTGGAGCGCGAGCTGAAGGCGCCCCTGTTCCATCGCCATGCAAGAGGTCTGATTCTCACGGAACAGGGCGACCTGCTGTTCCGGGCGGCCCGCGACATGCGCATGCGCCTGGAGACCACCAAGGCACGCCTCGTCGAGACGAGCGAGCGTCCTTCCGGCGAGCTGAAGGTGACCACCACCGTCGGCCTCGGGTCCATCTGGCTCGCCCAGCGCATCGCCGAGTTCCTGGATCTCTACCCGGACATCCGGGTGGAGCTCATTCTTTCCAATGAAGAGCTGGATCTCGCCATGCGGGAGGCGGATGTCGCCATTCGCCTGCGGCGTCCGGCCCAGCCGGATCTCATCCAGCGACGCCTCTTCACGATCCATTTCCATGTTTATGCGTCGGCCGACTACATCAAGCGCTTCGGCGAACCGAAAACCCTGGAGGAACTCGACGAGCACCGCATCGTCTCCTTCGGCGGGGACCAGCCCTCGTACCTGCTGGCGGTGCACTGGCTCGCCACGGCCGGACGCGAGGGGCGCGAGCCGCGTCATTACCACTACGAGGTCAACAACATCACCGCGCTGAAGCTCGCCGTGGAAACGGGAGCCGGCATCGCGGTGCTGCCAGATTATGCGGTGGTCGGCGACCCCAACCTGGTTCAGGTGCTGCGCGACATCGAGATGCCGTCCCTCGACAGCTATCTGGTCTATGCGGAGGAAATGCGCTCCGTCGCCCGCGTCCAGGCCTTCCGCGACTTCCTGATCTCCAAAGCCCAGCGCTGGACTTATTAGCGAAACGCCCCCCGCGAAGCGCTCCTCCAGAGGGGAGCGTGGCACTTTTACGTCTGCCTTTCATCTAAGGCATGCAGTTGGCGCAGCCCTTTTATGAGGCATATTGCATTGCAAATAGGTCGGATGCGGCCGATATGAGCATCGGCTGATTTCAACGCGGCATCGCTTTTCTTCCTCCCGGCGCTGCCGTGTCGGCCGTTCCC